>Ga0315545_1002326_pt1 | contig 17274 bp, 12 predicted proteins | sample SalMarSW160210MG_FD_203096 | JGI IMG/M metagenome (GOLD analysis project Ga0315545, IMG submission 203096) | Salt marsh sediment microbial communities from the Plum Island Ecosystem LTER, Massachusetts, United States - Salt Marsh Sediment SW1602-10 ...
TTTGCAGGGACCCAGGGTCTTTTCCACCAGGTCCATGACCAGCTGCTCCAGCTTCGCCCGCGTGAGCGTGTAATTCAGGTGTTTAGGGCCGCTGGCATCAGCGGTGATGAAGGGCAGGTTTATCTCTGTCTGCTGGACGGTGGAGAGCTCAACTTTGGCCCTCTCGGCGGCTTCCTTCAGGCGCTGCAGTGCCATCTTGTCCTGCCGGAGGTCAATCCCCTGGTCGCGCTTGAACTCGTCGCCGAGCCAGTCCATAATGCGCTGGTCAAGGTCATCACCTCCGAGGTGAGTATCGCCGGCGGTTGATTTGACCTGGAAGGTGCCCTCACCGATTTCCAGGATGGAGATATCAAAGGTGCCGCCGCCCAGGTCATAGACCGCAATCGACTCCTCTCCCTTTTTATCAAGGCCGTAAGCCAGCGATGCTGCGGTGGGCTCATTGATGATGCGCAGCACGTTGAGGCCAGCGATGGCGCCGGCATCTTTGGTGGCCTGTCGCTGGGCGTCATTAAAGTACGCGGGCACGGTGATGACGGCATCGGTTACCTGCTCCCCTAAGTAAGCCTCGGCATCCGCCTTAAGTTTCTGCAGAATCATGGCGGATATCTCCTCGGGACGGTACTCCTTGCCTCCCATCGCCACCCGCACCTCATTATTCGAGCCTTTGGTTACTTTATACGTCTTGCGCTTGGCGTCCTCTTCCACGGGGAGTTCGCGCCCGACAGGCTCTCCCCACTTTCTCCCCATAAACCGCTTGATGCTGTAAATGGTATTTTCCGGGTTGACGATTGCCTGGCGCCTGGCAATCTGTCCGACCAGGCGTTCTCCATTCTTGCTTATGGCTACTACCGATGGGATGAGGTTGCCGCCCTCGGCCGACGGTATGACCACCGGCTCGCCGCCCTGCATTACCGCTACTTCGCTCATCGTTGTTCCTAAGTCAATGCCAACAGCTCTTCCCATTTACTCTTCCTCCTTATCCGTGTCTTCTCCATTGCCCACCACCGCCATGGTCGGGCGAATGACTTTATCATACAGCTGGTATCCCTTGCGTATTTCCTCGATAACGATTCCCTCTTTACCTTTATCCTGTCTCACCGCTTCATGCAGGTTGGGGTCAAACGGTTTCCCCAGCGCTTCAATCTTGGTGAGCCCCTGGGACTCCAGGGTAGCCTTTAATTTGCGATAAATCAGGGTGACGCCGTCCACCCAGGCAATGCTGGCTAACTTTGCCGGCACATGCTCGAGCGCCCTCTCCAGGTCGTCAAGGACAGGTAAAAGTTCGAGCATGAGATTGGCGTTGGCAAAGCGGGTGTACTCCCCTCTCTCCTGCTCGCCGCGGCGCTTGAAGTTCGCGAAATCGGCCTGTGCCCGCTGCCAGCCGGCCAGGTTGGCCTCCGCCTTTGCCTGTTCCTCGGCCAAAGCCTGCCTCAGGCTCTCCAATTCATCAGTTTCCGCGAGCTCTGGCACCGCATCCATATTCTGCTTTTCTTCTGCTTCCGATGACATCATAATCTATTTTAAGGTATCTTCCGGAATTTGCCTATGACATAAGTCACTAATTCATCTGCCTGCTTCAGTAGAGACCAGACATCAAATCGCTCAGTATCCTGGACAGATAATTTACCGTGGGAATGGTATGCGCGTAAGGCATACGGGTGGGGCCAAGGACACCGACCGTGCCCACCACCTCGTCGGAGACGCCGTATCTGCTGAGCACGATGCTGTAGTCGTGGAGGGCTTCATCGCTGTTTTCCGTACCAATGATGACTCTTACCTTCCGGCTTTCCAGCTCCTTCGGAATGATTGTCCTGATAAGGCGCCGCTTTTCCACCAGTTCCATGAGACTCCGCATTCTATCGCTGTGTGTGAACTCGGGCTGGCTGAGCATGAAATGAAATCCATCAAGATATGGCTCTTCATACTCCTGCTCGTCCTCGTCCCGCATCATGTGGCTCAGGATTTCCTTAACCTGTTCCTCGGCGGGGGAAAGTTCGATTTCTTTCCCGGCGACCTGTTCCCGGTTCAAGCCGGAAAAGGCAGCATTGAGCTTGTTGGCTATTATGGTCAGGCTTGACAGCGGCATGGCCTCATCAAAGGTGATTAATTGCTCTTTCACCCTGGCACCATGAAGGACAAGAACGATAAGCGCCGCGGTATCTTGCAGGGACAGCAATTCCATGTGCTTGAAACGACAACCTGCTGGCCTGGGAGCGGTCACCACCGCTATATTCTGCGCCTGCTGGGCAAGCAGCGTGGCCGCCAGGCTCAACCACTTCTCCAGGTCACGCTCAACCTGATGAAAGAGGTGGCTGAGCAACCGCTGTTCTGATTCGGAAAGTGAGACATCTTTGAGAGACTCTACATGGAAGCGATAACCTTTATCCGAAGGCACGCTGCCGGAGGAGTGATGAGCGCGGATGATATATCCCTCGTCTTCCAGTCGCGCCATCTCATTGCGGATGGTGGCTGAGCTGACCCCCAGCGCCGATTCCCGGGCAAGGCTCTGGGAAGGGACGGGCACTGCCCGGTCAATATACTGTGACACTATCAGGTTCAGTATGTTTTCAGCTCTCGTTGATAGCATTTTCCACTCCAATTAGCACTCTAAGCCCGAGAGTGCTAATCAGTAGTAATTTAGCATCTCAACCCCCAGATTGTCAAGATGGGTGAGCGGATATTGTGCCAGATACTTCCTTGATTATCGGAACCGCCTGTGATATATTTGGCAGGATGGATATTAGCTGGTTAGGCCACTCGTGCTTTCGCATCAGGGGTAAACAGGCAGCCATAGTCACTGATCCATTTCCGCCCGATCTGGGCTACACACTCGGGAAACCCGCCGCTGACATTGTTACGGTAAGCCATCAACATCATTCCCACTCTTATGATAATGGTGTAGGGGGCGCCCCAAAGGTAATCGCCGGCCCCGGTGAATATGAAATTAAAGGCGTCCTGATAATCGGCATCGCCACCTTTCACGATGCCGATGGGGGTAAAATAAGAGGTAAAAACACCGCCTACCTGATAGAGATCGACGGCATCACGGTCTGTCATCTCGGCGACCTTGGTCATGTGCTCACCACAGAGCAGGTGGAGGAAATTGATGATGTGGACGTGCTTCTCCTTCCCGTGGGCGGCGGGTCGACGATTAACGCAGCCGCGGCCGCCGAGGTGATTCGTCAGATTGAACCCAAAGTGGTGATTCCGATGCACTACAAAACGCCGGTCATTAAGCGTGAGCTGGCGCCCGTGGATAACTTTATGAAAGAGATGGGGATTGAGCGGCCGGCCTCCCAGCCGAAACTTTCCCTTAACCCTTCAAGCCTCCCCGCGAGCACACAGGTGTTTCTGCTGGATTACTGAAAAAAGACTTTGCCTCCGGCGGGACAAATAAAAACCCTGGCTACTCCGGTATTTTATCCGAAATACTTCTGAGCTTCTCGATAGCTTCTTTAGTGCTCAGCTTTCCGACTTTTAGTTCCTCGCAGACGTTTTCAATCCGTTTAAGACTATCGAAAATCTGCCTTTCTTTCTCGGCTTCCTTTTTGGCTCGTTTTTCGGCTTCCTCAGCCTGCTTCTCAGCTTCTCTGGCCTCTTTAGTTTCCAGCTTGGCCGTTTCCCTGGCTTCGCGTTCCGCCTCCAGTCTGGACAGTCTTTCGATTTCTTTTGCTTTCTTGGCTAATTCAGCCTCTAGGCTGGCTTTTTCTTTAGCTTCCTCGACCTCAGCTCCGGCTCGCTTCTCTTCCTCTTCGGCCCGTTGTCGGGCTAGTTTCTGTTCCTCTTCAATTTTCCTGGCTTCCTCGGCTTCCTGCCTGGCCCTTTCTTTAGCTTCGCGTTCGGCCTCAGCTCTGGCCTTTTTTTCCGCCTTCTCGGCTTCCTTTACTGCTCTTTTCTGTTCCTCTTCAATCTTCCTGGCTTCTTCGGCCTCCTGCTTTGCCTTTTTACTGGCTTCGCGCTCGGCCTCAGCTCTGGCCTTTTTTCCCGCCTTCTCGGCTTCCTTTACTGCTCTTTTCTGTTCCTCTTCAATTTTCCTGGCTTCCTCAGCCTCTCGTCTGGCCTTTTCTTTAGCTTCACGCTCGGCCTCAGCTTTAGGCCGTTTTTCTTCCTCCTCGGCCTGTTTCTGCGCTAGCTTCTCGGCTTCGCGGGCCTTCTTGGCTTCCTCAGCTTCCCGTCTGGCCTTTTCTTTAGCTTCGCGTTCGGCCTCAGCTTTGGCCCTTTTCTCCTCTCCCTCGGCCTGCCTTCGGGCAAGAAATTGCTCCCGGCGCTGTCGGGCACGGCTGCCCTTCAATATTGGATAATGACAATACTGACAGTAGTCACCGCTGCCGCTTGTTTTTTGGCCACAGTTGGGACATCTTGCCATTTATAACCTCATACCGGTTAATTTTTAATATATTCTATCCTATATTGTGTATCTCGGCAAAGGGGTGCCGGGGTATCATGTTTGTTCTGCCTGTACGGATAGCTAGCTGCGCCTGAGACCTGATGCCAGCACCATAATGGTAACGATGAGCAGAATTATGGCTAGGACGAGTGCGCCAATAAGATAGACCACCCAGTCAGGGGTCTGCTGGACCGGTGCCGATGATGGTGGTGTGGGTGGAGACGGCTGTGGCGGAACCTGGGTCACCGGCGGTGCTGTTGATGATGGGATAGGTACGGGCATCATTACCGCTGGTGGCGCGGGCGGTTGTACCAAAGATGGTGGTGGCAGCTCGGTGGTAAACGAGCCAACCGCACTCCAGGCGCTTTTCGTATCAGAACTCACGGCTCTGACCTTCCAGTAGTAGGTTGTACCGTGATTGAGGTCCAGGTTTCCCTGCCAGGCAGTAGCGGGCAGTGAGAAATCACCGGTTCGGCTGATAACCAGGTTGGAAAATTGAACATCGCTTGATGCGAGCAGCTCGTAGGCTATTGCCTCCGGCACCGCGCTCCACTGGAATAGCGGCTTGGTGGGGACTCCCGTTTCCCCGGATTCGGGGTTCTCCAGCCTGATGCTCACTGTGTCCGTATCCAGGCAGGTGGTGAACGACCATTTAGGCGACCACGGACTCAATACCGGCTCTTTCGTCCGCGCATGCCAGTAGTACGTCGTTGCCGGCTCAAGGGCCGGTAACCTTGCCGAGCTTGCTTTTGTGGTATCCTCAAAGCCGGTGGGGACGGAGGAAAAGTCGGTATCAAAATCGAGCTGCCATTCATATTGGGTGGCACCACTTTCGGCCTCCCAGTCCAGGCGAATGTTGCTGATGGTGTGGTTGATAAGCGTGCCGATGCCGTCATCGTTCTCGATAGGCGAGACCAAGGTGACGGGTGAGGGAAGGCTATCATGGAAGTTCAGCAGCTGGGTGTGGGACCTATCGATTGACCACAGCTGATTGCCATAATACCACAGGCCGGATAGCTTGGCGCCATCACTGAGACCTCGGGTAACCGTCTCAAAGGTAGGGCCCAGAGAGTAAGTAGGGTTAAGGCAGCGTTCCATACCTCCATCGGCCTGTGTATTGCTGGCATACAGCACACCGCTGGAGGTAGCGATTACCTGGTCGATTGTCCCGTCACTGGGCAGCGTGCTATCGATACTCTCCCACTCTTCACGGGAGTCGACCTTAAAACGGTAAACCCCTTTATCAGCAGTGGTGCTTGCGGCATAGACAATGTTATTTTGGCCGAAGTCCGGATCAAAAGCCACGGATACTGAACCACTGAGAGGCGGTGACGTAGCGTCGGGTGGTAATGGTTTAAACGTTTCTCCACTATCTGTAGAAAAATATACCCAGCCGTCACTGGTGCCAATGAGTATCGTTCCATCTTGGTTGAAGTCGGGCGATAATACCAAGGAGTTTATGGTGTGGTTGCCCACAACGGCGCCACTTTCGTAGGTGTAACCGCTGTTTGTCGAGTGATAGACATAGGCATCGCTGCCAACGTAGCTGCCGATGAAGAGGGTATCATCATCAACCACGAACAAGGCGTGAACTGGCAATGACGCGCCGGAATCAGGGTCAGTGGTGAGATATTTTCTATAACGCTGCCCGTTATCAACCGATTTCCACAGCAATGGCTGCCCGTCGCTATTTCCGGCAAGGAAGATGGTCTGGCGCTCATTTCCGTATTGCGGCGAGAGTCCGACCATGTCAATGGTATCGACATCGGCAAGGCTGCTGTCCAGCAGCCTTGCCCATTTCTGCCCGTCGTCAGTGCTTCTCCAGAAGCAGTAATCACCGCCAAAGGTCAGCAGAAATAGCGTGGCATCCTGACTATAGTCAGGTGACGGCGCAAAATCGGTAATGTCGGCGATATAGTTATCAATCAAGCCGATTTGATTCCAGATAATTCCTCCGTCGTCGCTCAGCGAGAGGGCGCTGTCACTGCCGCTGGTAGAGGCATATACCCGGCCGCTGCTGGGGTCCGTGTTCATGAGCACGTAGGTCTTGGAGCTGCCTGTAGGCTCCTTTTTGCTTTTATCCCAGCTGCGCCCGCCATCGTTGCTGTAATAGGTCTGAGCGCTGCTGGCGGCTCCAGCCAGCAGACATATGGAATTATCAGCGCCGGACACCGCCAGGCCGGTAATATCTGTGTTGTTCATGGCGTCGGCGGAGCCGGCATCAAGGTCACTGGCATCGGAGCTATCAGGCGACTCTGCGGTTACAATTTTGTAGACATCGCCATCACCGGCGTCGGTATCAATGGCGATGAATAGTTCTGCATCTGGAGACGTGCCCTCGTAGTCTGCCGGGAAGGCAATGGCGGCCGAAGTGCTGACCGCCACGGAAGTGAGTGCTCCCGAGTTGTCTTTATCAAGCCTCGCATCGCCGAAGGTGGCACCCCAGCCGGCATCACCGTTTTTAAACCGGGCCAGGGTATCAGTCTCATCGGTAACCACGGCCACAAGCTGCCGGTCAGCCGCGTAATCCGGCGTGAAAGCCAGGGCATAAACGTCATAGCTGCCGATATTGCTGTCAACCCAGCTGGGGACCAGCCCTTCCTCATCCAGGATAAAAACGCCGCCGAATTCGGAGCTGTCCCTATCTCTGGTGGCGACGGCGAGGACGTTGCTGCCGAGATGGGTCGCCGCGATATCAGTAATCTCGATGTTATCGCTCCCCGCCCCGCCCGGACTTACGGCAAACTGGTCAAATTGCTTGCCGCCATCGGTGGAGCGGTATACGTTAGCGGCGGTGGCGTAGTAAATGGTGTCTTCGTCCTTTGTGGGGATGGCGATGTCCACGATGCTGTCCTGAACATCACCGATATATGACCAGCTGTAGCCGTCGTCAGTGGATTGATACAGAGTATAGGTAAGCCCCGGAACGTAGGCATAGAGCGTGCCGCTGTCTGACATGGTCAGGTGCTGAACGTCAGAACCGCTGGCCAGCAGCCAGCCGCCGGCGTTTCCTTCGGCTGGTATGTTTACCCGGCTCCATTTGACTTCATCGGCTGAGGCGGTGGCGTTTTGTGTCAGGCTGAATACGAGGATAGATACAAGCGCGCCCAGAGAGAGCAGCAACCTGGAGTTTGCCATGTGGCAAATTTTACTACCGGGGAAGAGCAAAGTCAATAAAGGGGTAAAAAGAGAGCCCCCCTTAACGGGGGGCTCTCGGAGTTACGGAGCGTTAACAGTGCCTTACACCGGTCGCCTGGTCCTCATGATGAGGACGATGAGCGCGATCACCAGTACGGCACCGATGATGATGATGGCGTAGATCGCCCAAGATGGTATCGGTGGTGTCGGTTCCGGCGCAGCCGGGATAACGATTTCAGGAACCGGCTGTGGTGCTGGAAGCACTATTTCCGGTGGCTGGAGAATGATCTCCGGTGAAGGCGGCACCTGGATTACCGGTGCTGGTGCCTGCTCGATGACTACCGGTGTCACTGCCTCAGGTAACGATCCGGTGGTGAAGCTGCGGGTCTCGGACCAGGCGCTGCGGATCGGGCCGCTAGCGTCTACCCTGACTCTCCAGTAGTAGGTGGTCTCGGGCATGAACCTGATGTCGAAGTCGCCAGAAGCGCCGGGACCAACTATCTTGCTGATGATGTCTCCTTCATCCCAGGTTCCGCTGGACTTGGGCACGCCCTCATCCAGGACGATCTCGTCGAAGCCGCTGTCAGTGGCGATCACGAAGTCGAACTCGGTGACCTTGTCTGACGGGCTCTCCCAGGTGAAGATGACCTGCTCGGAATCACCACTTACCGAGTTGAACGGGATTTCCCTGCCGTCGGCGGGTCCGGACTGGCTTACGCCGACAAGGGCCAGAGTATCCTTGTAGCTGAAAAGCTGCATAGGATCAGCAGCAGTACCGGTGGTATCAACGGCCCATATCTTGGTGATGTCGCCGTCCGAGCTTATCCTCAGGGCTGTTGGCGTGGCGTCGAAGGTCTCGTCGGCACTTGCCATGCTGCTCCAGGTTGGGTCGTCATCGGTGGGGGTCAGCGTGCGTGCCAGTACGCTGTTAGCGGTGTCGTCGCCCAGCACGTAAAGCACGCCTTCCCAGATGCCGATACCGTTAATAGTGACGTTGGCCGTTATCGCATCAGGGCTGATGTCATCCCACTCGTCGTCGGCGCCGAGCTCCCACGCATAGACGCCGTCGTTGCTACCGGCTATGACGAAGTCACCGTCATCCAGGCCGGTGGCCGTTACCTGGACGCTGCCAGTGTCATCGAAGCCATCGTTGGCGATCTTTGTCCAGCTGGTGTTGCCGTCCGTCGAGTAGGCCACGCGGCCATCGGTGCTGCCGCCCAGTAGCAGGTCCTCGCCCATGCTGACGAGCATGCTGCTGCCGCCGGTGAGCTTGGAAGACACCTTGGAGTCCCAGGTGAAGCCGCGGTTGGTTGACTTGGAGACGTAGCCGCTGGTGGTGAGGACGTAGACGGTATCGCCGTCCCCTTCCACCGCCAGGTCAGTGACGCCGCTTGACTCCTTGTAGATGCGGGTGTGCCACTTGTCCAGGCCGCCGCCCGAGCTGAAGTAGATGTTCGTGCCGCCAGCATCGGCCAGGTAGAGCACGTCGGAGTCTTCGGGGGCCATGCGGAGCATGTAGTCGGCGGCCGCGCTCTGGTTGGTGTAGATTCTCTCCCACCTTGAGTCGTAGTACCACACGCTCAGGTCTACGCCGGAGCCGTCGCAGCTTACCAGGTACATCTCTTCGCTATCGGGAGTAACCAGGACGTCGCTCAGCGTGTTGAGCCAGGTGTCGATAAGGCTGATGTCGCTGAAGGTCTGGCCGTTGTCCTCGGAGTAGGCGAAGGCGCTCTCATCACCCGAGGTGCCTGCCACCACTATGGAGCCGGCAATGCCCACCAGGACCTTGTTGACACCGCCCGGCTCCCTGGAACCGGTGGAGCCGCTGACGGAGGGAGAATCTTCCAGCGCGTCGGTGCTGCGGTAGATGTCAATGTCATCGTACCGGCCGGCGACGAGCAGCGAGCCGTCGAAGGCGACGCTGCAAAATGCTTTCTCGTCCTTGAGCACCGTGACGTCGTCGTCGTCCAGGCGGAAAAGACCGCTGGTCTCAGTGTCAGGGTCAGAAGCGTCGTCGACGGTCAGGGCGACGAAGGCGACTCGCATGTCCTCATCGCTGCCCAGATAGTCCGGGGCCATGGCGATGGCGGCCGCGTCAAGGACATCTAGGTCGGTCGGGGTGTCCTGCTGCAGGTCCTCCGGGAAGTTGTCGAAGGCGCCGGAGTTCCACTTGCCCTGGTTGTAGCTGTAGACCTGGAAAGAGACGTCATTGTTGGTGAAGTTAGCGGTAACAGCCGCCAGCACTTGGTCGGAGTAGAAGTTGGGCGAGAAGGCTACCGCGCCACCCATTTCCGCTCCTTGGTAGCCGTTGTCAGCGCTTATCTCGTCCCAGTCGGCGCCAATCGCGCCGATTTCGTAGGACCACACCTCGCCATCGCTGTCACCGGTGTCCTCACCGATAACGGCGACGAAGTGTTTTCCGCTTTTCTCCACGGAGATGGCGAGGTCGCGCGTGTCGAAGCCGGTGTCGTCGTTGGCCAGGCCCAGGTCATCCCAGTTGGCGCCGGCGTCGTCGCTGATGAACACCGTTGAGTTATCGGCAGCGACCGCTATGTAGTTCGGGTCGTCCGGGGTAACGGCTATGTGCTCGGGCGTGATGGTGTAACCGCCATCGGTGATGGAAATGCTGGTCCAGCTCTCGCCGTTGTTGGTCGAGCGGTAGATTATGCCGTAACCGGTGTCGTTGTCTGTCCCGCCGGCCGTGGCGTAGATGGTCGAGCCGTCACCGGAAATGGACAGGTCAATGACATTTTCCCCGAAGTTGTCAACGAACTCATCGGGGAGGTCCTCATCGCCCCAGGACAGGGTTCCGGCGGATACCGGCGCGACGGAGAAAATCAGGCTGAACGCCAGCACCAGAGCCAAGCCTATGCCCCATATTTTAGTTAGTTTTTTCATCGACTTTTAATTTTTCCTCCTTAGGTTTGATATACCTATATCTCCACAAACAAAGACAAATCCATAAACATCTTTATTTTATGGAGACAAAGATTCATATGGGTCCGTTTTTCGAGTTCAAAACCTCGTTCCCCTCACGGGTCTTGCCATAACATCACCTCCTTCTGTTACCAATGTCTTACTTACTATAAACGTAAAATAAAAGTTTGTCAATACTTTTGGCGAAAAATTTACATAAATCAACTATATGTCGCTTGCTTTCAAGAACTGCGGCAATTCTTTTATGCTGACCGTTTTCTGCTCGGCGGTGGCCATATCGCGCAGCGATGCCGTGCCATTTTTTAACTCTTCGTCGCCAATGATAACGGTATGATGGACACCGAGGTTGTTGGCCTGTCTGAGCTGTGCTTTGAGGCTGCGGTTGCCCGTGGCCAAGATAACGCCGACGCCCGCCTGCCTCAGGATAGACGCCAGCCGGGACGTCTCATCCCTGGCCTCGTCGCCCTGGTGGGCGATAAATACCGTTGGCCTGGGAAGAGGCGGGATGGGCACAGACTGCGCTTTTAAGTTGAGTATTATCCGTTCCAGGCCGATGGCAAAGCCGATGGCGGGCGTTGGCCTGCCGCCGATTTCCTCAATCAGGTCATCATACCGGCCCCCGCCGCAGATGGTGCTCTGGGCGCCGCCGTTCTCAGGCTGGATTTCAAAGACGGTCCTCGTGTAGTAATCAAGCCCGCGTACCAGCCGGTGGTTGAGGGTGAAGGGAATCTTCAGCCGGTTGAGGCAGGTTATAAGCCGGTCGAAGTGCTCCCGGCACTGCGGACAGAGGTGGTCGGTGCTGCGGGGCGCCTGGTCAGCCGCGTCCTGGCAGGACGGCTGCTTGCAGTCGAGCAGCCGCAGCAGGTTTCGGTTTAACCTTTTCCGGCAATCGTTGCATAGCGCCGCCGCATGGCCGGCGTAGTACTCTTTTAAAACGCCGAGGTAGCCCGGCCGGCACTTCCTGCAGCCGATGCTGTTCAGCTGCAGGGTCAGGTGCTGCAGGCCCAGCGAGTGAAAAAACTGCCAGGCAAGCTCGATGTTTTCCGCATCGAGGGACGGGTCATCGTCACCGATGGCCTCGCAGCCAAACTGGCAGTGCTGGCGGTATCTTCCTGCCTGCGGCCTTTCATATCGAAAAATGGGGGCCAGGTAGTAGAGCTTGACCGGCTGTGGTCGGCTGTGGAATCCGTGTTCCAGATAGGCGCGGCATACCGGTGCTGTGCCCTCCGGGCGCAGAGTGAGCTGGTTGCCGCCTTTATCGGTGAAGGAGTACATCTCCTTTTCCACGATGTCAGTTCCCGCTCCCACGCTGCGCGTGAAAAGGGAGGTATCCTCAAACGCCGGGGAATCAATGCGCTCATAACCGTAGAGCTGGCAGATACGGGCCGCCTTTTGCTCGATGTAGCGCCAGTAAACCTGTTCCTCCGGCAGAATGTCGGTTGTGCCGCGCGGTGCCCGATACAATCTCATTCCCCTGTCCTTTATGATGCTTTATGAAAATACCACCTTATCGGCGAAGCGGCGCAGTTTACCGTAAAGGTGCACTTCAATCATCAATAATTATCCCCCACCGATGAGTGGAAAAAATCCTATCCTGTCCCCGTCATTGATGGGGTAATTCTCCTTCTGCCACTTGCCGTTTACCATGAGCACGCCGATTTCCTGGCGGGGGATTTTGAGTTTGTCCACCAGGTCGCCAAGTTTAACCTGGTCATCCAGTTCCAGGGCAAAGGCGTCACTATCTCCGGCATCGGGGTGATACTTGCGCAGGCTCGCGAAAAGCCTGACCTCAACCTTATTCATATCTCGTTCCCTGACCGTTAATTACAACGTTTGATTATACCGTATTTTGGCAAAATGAAGAAAGCCCCCTCCGCGCTTTTACTGCGTGTCAATATCAATTGTGGCAAGTGCATAACCGTGATTTACAGACCAAGTTTCATTGGGCTATACTTAGGATAAAGCCGCATTACCGTCAGGACAGGGGGCATTTCACCTTGGCAGTTGTAGGGGTAACGAGTTTCAATCAGCTGAGGGAAAAGGCGGAGGCATATCTTCCCGCGGGAAGGATCGCTGTTGTCGAGGAGGCGTATCGGTTTGCCGCCGAGGCCCATCATGGGCAGATGCGCTTATCGGGCGACCCTTATGTGGAGCACCCGGTGCAGACAGCGCTGATACTTGCCGGGCTTCAGCTTGATGCCGCCTCTCTGGCCGCGGCGCTTTTGCACGATGTGCCGGAGAACTGCGGCATACCTGTTGAGAAGATAGAAGAGAAGTTCGGGCCGGAGATAAGCAAGCTGGTTGATGGCGTGACCAAACTCGGAAAGGTTTCATGGGAGACCACGGGGACAGCACCGCGAGAAGTTCAGGCGGAGAACCTGCGGAAGATGCTTGTCGCCATGGCGGAAGACCTCCGCGTGGTATTCATCAAGCTGGCGGACAGGTTACATAATATGCGTACTCTGGATGCGCTTACTCCGGACAAACAGCGCAGTATTTCGCAGGAAACTCTGGAAATTTATACCCCGCTCGCCCACCGCCTCGGCATATGGGAACTCAAGTGGCAACTGGAGGACCTGGCCTTTCAGTATCTGGAACTGGAGAAGTTCCACCGCATCGTTACCCTGCTGGCGGCACGCCGCGCGCAGCGGGAGAATTTTATCGCCCAGGTAATCGATATTCTCAAGAAAGAGCTGGGCAAAGCCGGCCTGAAAGCCGAGCTGTCCGGCCGACCCAAGCATATATACAGCATTCATCAGAAAATGCAGCGGGGTCGGGACTTCAACGATATCTACGACCTCCTGGCACTCAGGGTGTTAGTCAGCACGGTGCCCGACTGTTACAGCGTAGTGGGCATTATACACAGTTTGTGGCATCCGATACCCGAGGAGTTTGACGACTACATTGCCAATCCAAAGCCGAACGGGTACCAGTCGCTGCACACGGCAGTGATGTGTTTCGGTGTCACTCCTCTGGAAGTCCAGATAAGAACCCGCGAGATGAACTACGATGACGAGTACGGCGTGGCGGCGCACTGGAGGTATAAGCAGGGACAGAAGGCCGACCTGCACTTCGAGGAAAAAATCGGCTGGCTGCGCCAGCTAATCGAATGGCACCGTGAGATGAGCGGGTCAGAAGAGTTCCTGGAATCGGTGAAAACGGATATCTTCATTGACCAGGTCTTCGTCTACACGCCGAAAGGGGATATCAAGGACCTGCCAAAAGGCTCCACACCGCTTGACTTCGCCTACCGGGTGCATACCGAACTCGGGCACCGCTGCATCGGCGCCAAGGTGAACGGGCGGCTGGTGCCGCTTGACTACGAGCTGAAAAACGGCGACGTGGTGGAGATCATGTCCACCAAGGGAGAGAAGGGGCCGAGCCTCGACTGGCTGAACCCCCATCTCGGCTTTGTCCATACCTCTCACGCCAAGGAGAAGATACGGCAGTGGTTCAAGAGACAGGAGAGGACAGAGAACATCGAGCGCGGCCGGCAGATACTGGAAAAGGAATTAAGGCATCTGGGAATCGCCATTGAGCGCGAGGAACTGGCGGAGTTGTTCAACTTCAGCAATGCGGAAGATTTCCTGGCGGCCGTTGGCTACGGCGGGATTTCCACGCATCAGATTGCGATAAAACTGGCCGCGCAGCAGGAGACCCCCAGAGTTATCCCCGAAGCGGCGCCGCGAAAACCGGTGCCCTCGACGGTACATGTGCTGGGGGTGGGCAATCTGGTCACTCATCTGGCCGAGTGCTGCCACCCGGTACCGGGTGATAAAATCATCGGCTATATCACGCGCAGCCGAGGCGTCACCATTCACCGTCAGGATTGCTACAATGTCCTGCACGAGGATGAGAAGGACAGGCTGGTGCCGGTGGAGTGGGGGCAGGCGGATTCACTGTACCCGGTTCATGTTCAGATTGAGGCCTGGGACCGGGTGGGGCTTATGCGCGATATCACCACCTTCGTCGCCGAGGAGAAAGTGAATATCACCTCTCTTGTCCTGCACAATCATGATGACGGCTCCGTGACCATGGACTTCACTATTGAAACGCAGGGTCTGGCCCAGTTAAGCCGACTCCTCAAAAAAATCGAATCGGTGAAAGGTGTAATGCGTATCGTCCGCATCGGGGACAAGTCGTCGGCTAAAGCGGGTGATAAAACTTGACTTGCCACTCTGATTAAGCATACTATGTAATCTTGGAAGTGTTAGCCAGTCAAATTTGAGGGGGATTGATATTGCCACAAAGTAAGCTAGTGCGGAAGACGGAAAAGCGACAGTTGAGAAACCGCGCCGTTCGCAGCCGGGCCAAGACTTTCATTACCCGGGCGGAGAAGCTTATCTTCGCCGGTGAGCTGGAATCTGCCCAGGCGGCGGTGGCGGAGTCGATAAGCGCTCTGGATAAGGCGGCGGAAAAGGGGATTATCAATCGCAACAATGCCGCCCGGCGCAAGTCGCGGTTGATGAAGAAATTAAATCAGGCTCAGGCTTCGGCGGCCGAAGTTGTTATGGAAGAAGTAGTTGAGGTGGAAGAGGAGAAACCGGAGCCAGAGAAGGAGCCGAAGCCGGAGAAGAAACCGAAAGCAGAGAAGAAGCCGAAAGCGGAGAAGAAAAAGAAGGGCAAATAGCCCCCTTTCACTCTCCCATAATCTGCAGCAAGACCTGCCTTGACCTCGGCCGGTTATCAAAGTCCACCACAACGAGCTGCTGCCACGTTCCCAGGGACAGCTTTTTGTTATTGAAGGGGACGGCCAGCGAAGCTCCCAGCAGCGAGGCGCGGACGTGGGAATAGCCGTTTCCCTCCCCCCAGGCGCGGTCATGCCGGTATTCTATGTTTTTCGGGACAACCCGCTCCCACATGTCCTTGAAATCGGCAATAAGGCCGGACTCGTTTTCAATGGTGGTCACCCCGGCCGTTGAGCCGGTGATAAAGACAGTAACTACGCCGTCTGTTATCTCTGTTTCAGAAAGCTGCTGCTGCACCTGCGATGTAATGTCTATAATGTCACAATCCCCTTTGGTTTGAAGGCTGATGTTCTTTGTGATGACCATTAATTACACCTCCTGAACAGATTATAGGAGACCAAGGGGTGATTAGAAAACATGTTTTAGTATTGACATAATGAAATGAAGGATTATAATTATACTCACCCTCATGACATAATAGTAAATCAATTAATATTAAAATAGGGGGTGAAAATAAAGTGGACTTGTCAACTGCACTTAAACCAAATGGCCGTTTCTCTAGAAGTCAATTCGCATTTTTCTATTTTGTTCCGATTATTACCTCTTGGATATTGTACGCAATCGCTGGAGTCCTTGAGATATTATTAATAATAGCGGTGCCTTGGTCTTTGTTTCAAACATATGTAGTAATTATTGCTGGGATAAGAAGGCTACATGATTTGAATTATTCAGGTTGGGTTCTTCTTTTAGCTTTTATTCCGCTTGTTAACTTGGCCATGATTCTATATCTATTATTTGCTCCTGGAAAGTTGGAAGGGAATAGGTGGGCTTTTTAGTTGCCTTACTAATAATTACAGAATTTTAAGGCTGTTATTATTCGACTAGTTGCTCCCACAGAACTTCATCTAAATCAAACACTGGCCCGTCTTTGCAGACCTGCTTTAAACCGTTTTTCGTTTTCACGGTGCAGCCGTAGCAGACGCCCACCCCGCACCCCATCCTCACCTCAAGGGAAATCTGTACCGGCTTTCCTTCAAGTTTCAGCTCGCGCTGGCGGCGATAAATATCGCGGTACATGGGCATCGGCCCGCAGGCGAAGACCTGGTCGGCTCTTTCCGCAAAGCGGGGCAGAAGGTCAGTTACGAATCCCTTTTCCCCCACCGAGCCGTCCTCGGTAACCGCCACGGCTTCTATTTCCGGGGAAGCGGGATAGCGGTTTTTGTCCGCCGTGCCGTAGAGCAGCGTTACCTTATATTTATTTTTAGCGGCATGCTTGGCGAGAAAATAGAGCGGGGCGATGCCGGTGCCACCGGCTACCAGCAAAAGACTTTTTGCTCTGGAATCAATGGAAAAGCCGTTGCCCAGCGGCCCGAATATCGGCACCAATGCTCCGGCTTCCTGACCGGCGAGCCAGCCGGTGCCCCGTCCGCCTTCCCGCACGGCGTAGAAAAGGGATATACGGTCGCCGTCCGCCTGGTGGATGCTGAAGGGGCGGGGGAGGGTGGTCTCCAGGCCACAGCGCACCATGACGAACTGCCCCGGCGCCGCCTCCCCGGCGATATCCGGGCATTTCAGCCCGATGAGCCAGCTGGACAGTATCCCCCGTGCATGAACATGCCTGTGGCCGGTCAGTACCTGACGATTTTCAATGACCTCTGCGTTTATTAAATTCAAAGCGCTTCCTTTCTGCGGTATTCGGGGAGGGGCTGAACCAGGTACGTCTGGTTGGGGCTGGACAGCGCCTCCACCGCCGCTCGCATGGTATCCAGCGAGGTGAAGCACGGCACCTGTTTCTCGGCGGCGGCCCGCCGTATATAGAAGCCGTCGCGCAGGGAGGCATCTCCACCGGTTATGGTATTGACCACGCCCTTTACCGTGCCGTTTCTGATAACGTCAACCACGTTGGGATGCCCCTCGCTCAGCTTCTTGGTTATCTTGGTGACGGATAGCCCGGCGGCCTCAAGCATGGCGGCGGTCCCCTCGGTGGCGTAGAGCATGTAGCCAAGCTCGGCCAGCTTTCCGATGGCGGGCAGCGCCTCCGGCTTGTCCCGGTCGGCGATGCTGAGCAGTATGGCACCCTGTGGCGGCAGCATCATGCCCACGGCGAGCAATGCCTTGGCCAGG
>Ga0315545_1002331_pt1 | contig 17248 bp, 7 predicted proteins | sample SalMarSW160210MG_FD_203096 | JGI IMG/M metagenome (GOLD analysis project Ga0315545, IMG submission 203096) | Salt marsh sediment microbial communities from the Plum Island Ecosystem LTER, Massachusetts, United States - Salt Marsh Sediment SW1602-10 ...
CCCTCCTCAGGCTTGGAGGGGGTGAGGGTGTAGTTCGAACCAGATGAGAGATTAAGAAACTCATAATGCCCACTGCTGTCCGTGTTCACCGCCCCAGAGCTACCCCCGGATAGGGTCATGGTCACATCTTCCACAGGCCCACCGGTGTGACAGTAGGTAACCATCCCAGCAACGAACATCTCCCCCACCACCAGAACTGTGGTGAACTTGGTAGAATCTACATCAGAAGTTATGGTGATGGTTTCTCCAACCGTAGCTCCGATGGATACATCTTCCACACTCACAGAGTCTATCAAAGCCATTCCCCTGAATATGCCTGAGACAGAATCAGTCTCCGTGAGAGCGGCACGAATACCCAATGTATCCGTTGAATTGCTGGTTATGGTAACTGTGGTTTGGTTGACACAGACGGAATCACTGTCTTCACCTTCAAGTTGGATATACATCGTGTCACCAATCCATAAATCGGTGGTTAAATCATCCGTGTAGGTGTCATCTGCCTTTAAAACAACCGAATACACCGAATCAGGCCCGCCTACTGCCGGAGAGGTAAGAATCGGGTCATAAAGGACCTTTCCCAGAGTTATATCATCGTAATAATCATAAATCCTAACATCGATCGAATCCGTATTCGTTGTCCCCCACCAATTGTTGGTGACGTCAATATCACTGGTTACATCACTGAGATAAACCTCATACCCACCTTCGTTGACAAGATTGTTGTTGTTTATTATCGTAAATGAAGCATCACAACAATAGATACCACCACCGTAGGATGCGGAATTCCCACATATGTTGTTCCCGGCAATGTTAGCAGGAGGAAGAGATGAGCGACCCTTGCCAAAGCCCTGGTGGTAAATGCCCCCACCAGAAGGGGCCGAATTCCCAGCTATATCGTTATTGGTGAGGGAACTTGAGCCCAAGCAGTAAATGCCACCTCCACCAGAAGCGGAGGAATTCCCAGTTATAGTGTTATCTGTGATGTAGAGACTTGGTGATGCGGAGGAGAAAATACCACCCCCATAAGAAGAAGCGTGATTCTCGGTTATAGTGTTACCAGAGATGTGGTCAATCGCGAAAGGATTATAATAGTAGATACCACCACCATCTGAAGAGGCAGAATTCCCAGTTATCCTGTTGTCGGTAATGGTTGGAGATGACTCATCGAAGCAGTAGATACCACCACCATCAGAAGCTGAGTTTCCATTTACGATGTTCCCGGTGATAGTCCCAAAGCAGCGATTCACGCAGGAAATGCCACCAGAATTCCCGATTATGGTGTTGCCACTGATAGTGGGAGACGAAAGGAACATGCAGAAAATGCCTCTACCGGAATTCATACTTATAGTGTTGTTGGTAATACTCGGAGATGAATAAGTGCCGCAATACACACCAGCGGAAGAATTGCCATTGACATAGTTGTCCGAAATCATTGGAGCTGAGTGGTCATTACAGTAAATGCCTTCAGAATAATTCCCGGCTACAGTATTACCAGTGATGGTAGGAGATGAGTTGTTATGGCAGCAAATTCCACCTCCATGGTAAGCGGAATCTCCAGTTATCGTATTACTGGTAATGGTCGGAGACGAGTAGAAATAACAGCCAATGCCACCGCCCCAGTAGCCTGAATTCCTAACTATGGTGTTGTGGCTGATGAAGGGTGCGGCGTGGTCGCAATGGATTGCGCCATCTTGAGTGGTCCCTGGAATATCCCCCCCATACTCAATCCTGCAATGCTCAACAATACACCCACTCACATAATTGCCGGCATCAAAAACGGCATCAACGCTGGAATCAGTAAACTTTATACTTCCCCAGTCTCCTCGCTGTGGCGAGACATTGTTAGAAGTAAATAGGATAATGTCTCCCTTGATCCCTCTAGCCATCAACTCACCCTCAACATCTAAGGACAGGGTGTCATCGAATTTCACCGTCACCCCAGGTTCAATGGTCAGACTGGAATCGGGAGGAACCCTGATATCACCAAGTATAATATACGGGCTTTTAGCCCGAATCCACACACCGCTCACATCTCCCGGCTGTATATAGGTCCCTTCTCCAAGGATAGAGAATCTATCACTTGTATCAGCCACCGAATCCCCCTCTGCCCAACGTGGGGGAATAACTGTACCACGGACAAAGCAACTATCAGATGGAGGAGGCGGGACTTTCCAGAGCAGAAATCCTCGGACAATTCTAGTTAAACCGACAGGGTTCCAGTTCTTTCCGGCATCGTACGAGTAGTCGATCTTCAAGTCAAAGTGCTCCGGAAGGTACCTCCCCACATCGTATTTCCACCTGATGGTATAAGTGCTGTCCACCATCCATTCTGTACTAGCGTTAGGAGTGTCAATCTCTACCCACATGGGCAAAATGGTAAATGGTGCATCACTTGTATCTGAGGGGACACCATCCTCACAATCAGAAACCCGTATCAGACAGTTGGCTGATGGTTTGTTGGGAACTGGCCAACCCTTGCCCCCAGTGTTTGCGAAACAGGTATCACAGCAAATTCTCTCCCAAGTCCCACCCCCATCCACGCTTAATTCAATCTTTACATATGGAAAAGACCCCTGCCACTCCCAGGTTACCCCAACATAATGGCCGGCCTGTATCTCCTCCCCTCCGTTGGGTGAAGTAACAGCAATTGTCTCCTCCTCAGTTGTGAAACTCCATTCCAGTGCTGGCCCGTCGCCTTTAGACTCAAACCCCTGCGCCAATCCACCCCTCCCAGGTTTTGACTCTTCCGCCGGGGGTGTATAATTAGGAATAACCTTTGCATAGTAATCCTGTCCATACGCCAAAGGCAATACAGCACTAAGACCATAGAACGTATCTTGTGTCTCCTCAGCATCGATAATGGGATTCGAATAATTAGAATTCTCTGACAGCGTGACTATGTACTTAGTCGGTGTTACCCCTGATGGTGGAGCGTCCCAATCAAGTTGAGCAACATTCACTGAAACATCAGTCCCGGTAGGTGAGGGATTAACTGGCTGTTCAGGGTCCCATTCATCGGCAGTGAAATCTTGGACTATATCGCTTTGGATGTCTGTCAATGTCACCGCAGACGGAGTGAAATCATACCCTTCTTTATAAGGATTGAGAGTCGTGTCCGCTCCATGTGTAACTTCGAATGAGTACGTGCCGTCATCACCAGTAAATACGCCATTTATTATCTCCACATCTGCAAGCGGATTGCCCTTAAGATCAACATATCCACTGATAGTGTAAGTAGGTGAATCTTCAGTTGTGAAACTCCATTCCAGTGCTGGCCCGTCGCCTTTAGACTCAAACCCCTGCGCCAATCCACCTCCCCCAAGTTTCGACTCTTTCGCTGGGGGTGTATAATTAGGGACCACCTTTGCATAGTAAGTCTGACCATAGCTCAAGGGCAAAATATCACCAAGGTTATAGAATGTAAATTCCGTCTCCTTAGCATCGATGATCGGATTCGAATAATCAGCATTCTCTGACAGCGTGACTATATATTTCGTTGGTGGTACCCCTGATGGTGGAGCATCCCAGTCAAGCTGAGCAACATTCACCGAAATATCACTCCCGGTAGGTGAGGGATTAATTGGCTGTTCAGGATCCGGTTCACTGTAGGTGATATCGTCTGAGAAAGAGTTCGATTCGTTGCCTGCAACATCCTTGTACTGAACGTATGCGGTCTTCAGTCCCTCGTCGGTGTTACCGCCATACGATGATAAATCCCAGGTGCTCTTCGTGGGGGCGTAGCTCTCCCAACCTGACCATGGGCCACCACTATTATTGCTAAATTGCATCAGGGAGACACCACTGTAAGGATCCGTCGCAGACAAACTGTTAAGCGTAACAATCAATGATGTGGTACTTGGAGCCCCGTTATTGATTAAGATTGTACCGGCACTTGGGTCAGTTGCATCGATGTAAAATGGGCCATAGTGAGTTGTATTACTCCACAAGCCGACTTTGTCTACGCATCTTATATGGAAGTACCAATTATTGGCATCGGGAAGAGAAGGGCTTGTGGTGCTGGTCCCCGTCCCATCGATATTTTGATCCGGTATAGAGGAACTTGATTGGTTCCACTCCCAGGAATATCCACTAATCCCACTACCATTTCCATCTGAAGGAATTGTCCAAGTAATATCCACAGTTCTATCATTGTCCCACACACTTGTAATATGGCTTGAACTTGATATTGCAGGATTGTCTGGAGCAGTATTATCAATCATAAACCCCCCCCCACCAATGTGCCAATCTTCACTCCACAGTTCACCATCAAAAGCCTTTGCTCGAATCCACACTGTTGACTCATTCAACCCCGAGTTCCAAGGATAAGAATCTGCTGGGGTGGCATCTTCGCCAATAAAAGTCCAGTTGGCTGAACCGTCTAAAGAATATTCGTATCGAACTTTTTCAACAATATCGCCCTGGTCCGGGTCGCTATAGACTGCTGAAAGATTTACAGCATCCCGGTATTCACCACTTGTTGGATGAATCTCAGTAACCAAAGGTGGGTGATTAATGGATGCCAAGAAGCTTCTTATATCTGAAGTAAGAGTTGCCCAGTAATTATTCGTGATTGGGGCATCCAATAGATCTAAATGATCTTCAATTCCATCACTATTAGAGAACATTCTATGGTCATATGCTCGCGCTCTTGATGCAATGTTATTATCAAGCACTGAAATGTGCCCAGAGACATCCATGGTGCTGAATGGTATACCGTCAGAAATGTCTAAAAACAAAGCACTTTGAAGAGGAACCAATCCATCATTTGCATAAAATGATGGATTGTCCCCAGAGATTCCATCAGAAGCATATGACATGAGATTAGTAATGAAGTCAAGTTTTTCGTGCTCATCAAATGAGTTTACGAGTAGCGAAAATAAATTCAGTGGAGGGTTATCAGAGAGGTCGTTATCATATGTAGCATATGTAATTAGCTTATTCAAATTTCCTGTGGATGCCCTTTCGTTCAAATCGCTTAATGTTCCAAATTCGCTTTTATATCTGTCGGAAAACAGTACTGTTAAGTCTTCAAAAGTGCTATGCTGATTCAAATCTCTACTGGAGAATTGGATCTGTCCATTAGTTGAAAAATTCGCTTCCCAACCAAACGTGAAATAGCCATTCATTACTCCATCTCGGTTATCCCATGCGAGATTTAAACTCCCCATTCTATCGTAATCGAAGGCAAGAATATCTATGAAAGGAACTACATCCTCTGTATTCACAACCAGGTTAAAAACATCTAAGGAAGATGCACCACCGACATTATTACCCCAGGTCCAAGCAGACCAATCCGGAACGGCAAACGGAGAACCATGATGTGGAGTCCCCAACGTGATTAAACCCAGAACATCATTCCCCTGATTATCGTAATTCATGAAAGACCTGCACACTAAACCTCCGCGGCTGTGGGCTACAAGAAGCACGTCAGTATTAGCAGGATAGCTTGGCAGGATCTCGTTATGTATGTAATATGATAGCTCTTTCGCATTTCCTGTGTAACCATTAAAGCCAATGGGCAATTCCGTATCATGGCGCCACACATATACATCAAATTCTCTGTATTCAACTGAATGACTCGGATCCTGTATATAATTATAAAAAGTTTCCCATCTAAAATATGTACTTCTATATTTCTCTTTATCGCTATTATTCCCATGAATTAATATTAAAGGAATTCCTTCTCCATAGGCGGCATCGTGTGGTTTTATTAATAATGGTGACTCAGTAACTGAAGTAATAATAGTAAGCGTCGCATTTATTTCCGATGGAGCATATTGAGCATTACCATCATAAACTGCTCTCATGGGGTATGTGCCCAATGGCATATCATCAGGTGGCAAATAATATACTCTTCCAATCCCACCAGATCCCGCACCAGGATCAGCGCTTGCATCTGTTATTAGACTTGTCGTCGTTATTCCATCTTCGGGAATGGTTTGCCAATCACTATTAATAAAAATTTGGAAATATATTGGTTCCCCTTCTATATCCCGATGACCAAACACATCTTCTTCTAATTTTGCTTCTAAAAGAATGGGGCACCCAGGTTTGGTTGGTTTATTAACAAATAGATTGCCTCTAAATCGTGTAGGGTTTATACCAAACTCAGTTTCAAAAGCCCAAGTGTAATCGTTTGTCAGATTATTGCCCGCTAAATCTGTAACACCAGTCGTTATAGAACATGTATAAGTCTTATTATAAGCAAGTTCCTCACTTGGAATAAATTTGTAGCTGCTTGCAGAACCACTTTGCTCTCGATCACCATCTATAGGTTGATTATTTAGTTTCACAATGAAGGTGTTGGAATTAACACTGGAAGCCAGAATATCTTCGCTAAAATTGGCATAAATGTGTGCTGTAACAGGAACATTTACTCCTGTCGGATCGACGCTGGTTACTTCTGGTGGCACGTTATCACCAACAACATAAAAAGGCAATTCATCATCCCAATCAAAAAGATCAGTTTGTTGCCAGCCATTATTTATAAAGCTCTCTACTATTGCTTTGATATGTATTTCACTCCCGCCCCAATCATTAGGTATAGTGAAAGGGAAAGAATACAACGAATCACTTGAGGCATTGATATGTTTTGTTTGTTGTTGCTCGTCATCGTAGTTGGGTAGCTTATCTCTATCCAGGTACATCGTAACTCGTGTATCAAAACCGGACCAGGTCACATCATTATTGATATTTAGCTGCACATCAAAAGAAGAACCTGCTGCTATCTGACTTCCAGGATCGATAATATTATCATTCTGATAACCGCGCATATAATCAGTATAGGGATAATCCCGTGGGTGGGTGTGTGAAATATTAATATCCTCTTCAATGGTAACTTGCCCTGATCCCCACAACTCCTGATCTGGGCCTGTAGCTTCTTGATTCAAAACATCATAAGAATAAGTGCCCACAGGCAAATTCTGGAATGAATATGCACCTGATACATCAGTCACCCCTGTAGCCGCAGTCTGATCATCTAAATAGATTTTAATATAGGCACTATCAATGAAATTGCCGTCTTCGTTTTTAACATAAAAATTGACACCGCCCTCTGGTTGAGTAATAATCACATCTTTAATAATTAGTTCAGCATCCAGGCCATTGGTTGGAGGCGTTCCAAAATGCAACCAAAGATTAAGATGTAACCTTTTGTTGCCATCATCGGGGGGGTTGTCACCACCGGTATAGGCCCATTCTTCAATTAGATAATCTTGGGGGGGGGCGGGAATCTCAGGATCGTGCCCGTGGTAGCTTTGGAAATCAATGCGGTCATTTCGCCATGTAAATTTGTGGGTGGAATAATCTCCTGTCAAATTAAGTGGAAAGCCATGTGAATTACCAGGAATCTCTGAAGGTTGAATTATATACCAACCAGGATCATTAGAAGCTTCACCCCAGCGGGAAAATTCTATATCAATTTCTTCTATGTCATTTTCGTATAGAAATAATCCAGCCACAATATTTCGATCATAGTTCTCAACATTACTGGCCACGTAAAATGTATATTCACCGTAACTCATATAATCGTCACTATATATTTCTGAGCAGTACCATTCCTCTCCAATTTGCCTTACTTTGAGATGTAATTGACCTTCTTGATCGACCCAAACGGAACTAGTACTGTTGGACCAATCATTGGGGCCTGGTGGAATATTATCACCGCTCTTAACGTGCCAAGTCATTCCCGCAAAGCTAACTGTTGATGGTGATCCTTCTATAGCAATCAAAGGTTGACTATACCAGGCCCAGCCATCGGTATATTTATAGTTACCATCCACATACGTCTGTGTCCCTGCCTGATGCCAGTAATCCCCTGCTGTATCAAAAGTCTTTGTAAAAGAGTATATTGCATTTCCATTATTACCAGTTACAGTTTGGCTGGATGACGTTGAATCAAAATCCCAGGTCGATTGCCTATTACGGTCCAAGACTAACCTCACTCTTGAGGTGTAATCTGATGAATTCGGATTGACAGCTCTCACTTCAAAGGTAAGCTCAGAACCTAAGGGCACACTTCCATAGGTTACATCATGTCCATTATAATAGACTTTGATCAGATCACCATATGGCATATTGCGAGTAAAGGTACTCGAATTGGATGAATTACCAATAATCGTTACGTCATCCTTTCTACCCCAGTACTCCTGCCCAAATATAGTTGTCGGATTGTTGGGTGTATGATAAGCCCGGTAATAATAGCCGCTACCTTCCGGGATATCCCAAAACTCCGCCACACCGTTGGCATCTGTGTTATCGCTGTCAATGAAGTAATTGCCGCTGTCAAACAAGTCGACCGTGCCATTTGCACCGGGTAATGGAGTCGATGTGCCATCTATGTTTTTTACCGTTACCGCCAAATTGCCTTTTGGCTCAGAAAAGATAACATTAACTGTAATCTTATAGCTAACAAATCCTAAGCAATCAGCATCAGGATCCGATGGAGAATATCCCCCCGACGGATCATAATCGAAATTATCCCAACTCTCATCTGTCCCCAGTCCCATTCGAAATTTGATTTCAAACTGCCCCCACTCTTTGGGACTGACATCTAAGTAGATATCATTGCTTTCATTCGAGCCCCAACCATTATTATCATAGCCCTCTACCATGACATAATTCGCGTATCCATCACCAGCCGATGCTTCATTGCCCCAATACTTGAGAATATCTAAATCACTGCTTGAACCACTTCTATTTATACTGATGCGGCTTTTATCTGTGCTAGCTGTAAACTGAGGAAAAGTAAGGGTCAAATTATCATAACCCGCTGGACTGGTGTCTGAGCCATCATTCTCGCCCCTTAGCCGTATTTCAAAAGTCTCATCAAGACTTCCTAGGGGAACATCTATTGAGCCACCAAAACTAACTAATGCGCCATTTATTCTGATATTCTCTACATCCGAAACGCAATCTAGCGGAGATTCCCAATAGACCCTCATCATTATATAACTAATACTGCCGTCATTACTCGAAACATGATCACCCACCCATGCATACCATTTCTGATTCGCGTCCTCGCCATTGAAGGCAGACGTGTTTCGCCAATTTAGATAGATGTCATAATCATTATCAGAATCATCGTCCTCCCCCATGTCCGTATGATCTCCATCTCGATCCCACACCCTGCAAAAGTCGTAGTCCTTACCGTGCAACTCTGATGAAATAGAGATTATGTAGTCACTGCACTTGAAGTCGGTTTCTCCTGCATCTTCCTCCGCCACCCGTACACGGTACTTGACGGAATCCACTGTAGCACCGGCGGGTACAGACCCCTCTTCCCAGGTTAACCAGACGCCATGTAAGTCCGCTAGGAAGTAATCTGGGTCCGGATCCCATACCAAATTCCTGTATCCCGTTTCTAAAGGTACGGGCGGCGTCCCAGGCGCGCCGGATCCATCAGTCTCTTGAACGGTAAACTCGGAGATTCCTCCAATGATCTTGAAGTGGAGACCTTCGTCTCGTAGATTCTGGAGCACTGATCCGCTAACTTCCCTGCTCTGACGACCAAGCTCCGCATCCAGGATTCCAGCTTTCCTGGCGCGCTCCACTTCTACGGCAGACGACAGAGTTACATCGATTGAATATGTGACACTGCGCGATTTTCTTATGCTCACCTTTCGCTGCAAGGACTCTTCTATTTGCTTTGAAGTTTTCGCAGCAATCTTTCCTTCTTGGGCTGACAGAGGCCCTTGCATGTCCACATCTGAAGGATGCTCAGTTGAAGAGCCCAAAATGGCCGTTGCCTTATGGGGTGATGAGGTTTGGAATTCCATTTCTCTCTCAGTGCCATAAGTCTCCTGAATGTCTTGCGCCAATACTAACCCTACTGTTAAGAGCAGCACGGATATAACTACAACTCCAACAGCCTGAACTGGTCTCTGCAGAAATAGGTATTTCACATCTCCTCCTTTTCGATTAAAGCCTAGGAAAATAGAAAAAGAACATTAAAGGGATGTTGCCTGTAATCTTAGCAACTAGGGGGTCCAAATGCACATCTTCTCTTACATCACCAAAAGACCAATTACGCCACATTTGGCATTAATGCGTTCTGTCATACCGAATTATGCTCCATTATCGTCCTTTTCTAGAATGATCGGAGGCGCTGCAGCTATCTCTGTCTCCATGGCTCGAGTCATTCCCTGACTCTCCATCTAAGTCAACCGAAGATAGCTGGCACTCTCAGAAATGCCTCAACCAATCTCAACTTAAGGGTTTCCGCTCCCCGTGATCTCCGATATTTATCCATTTCACCACTTACTGCTGGCTATTACCCTAACCTCCAAACAAAAAGGCACAACCGCACTCCCTCTCTCAAGAGAGCACCCGATTGTGCCTTCGACTTACAGGCCCTAGTCCTGCACGACAAAGCGCCCCATACATCTTCTATGGGTCTTAGCCAATACTCTATATCAACGGATGGCCATTTATCCTAATTTCGGCTCGTCATCCAGTGATTCTTTAACCTCTATCTGCCTCCTCAGTTAATACCCATGAAAGTGTAACCTGCCAAAAAGAAAAACCGACCTGCCTTGAATTGATCCTTCGGCAGCCCGGCTGTCATAAATCAGAGCCTTATCTCATATCCAGGTTATCGATATGACCCGTGGCTTTGTGCCCCCCAATTGCTTGGGGTTTACCTTTATCGGAATCCTTACAAAGCCTCAAACGTTACGGAATCAAAGATGAACCTTCTATTATCATACTTAACATAATAAATCAATCTCTGTCTGTCAAGCACTTTTTTTGACACAGTCTCCAGAATAAGCGAGTATATCTGGCACATCTCCTTTGGTGTAATTGACTTACACTTAATCTCTACTACATCACGAAAAAAACTGAGACGACACCTGTGACGATACTGATAAGATACCGTCGCACAAACCGTCCCACGCAAACCCTTCAAAAACAATGAATTAAACCATAGCGACGGTAGCGACGATATTTTTCCTACCCTTAAGGGCGGTATGGGCTCGCTTAATCTCCCGTTTAAGAAAATGGAAAGGCCTCGGAGGTGATCTCCTATAGTCCCCCCGAGGCCATCCAATTTGGTGTCCAAATAGTGTCCATAGAGGATCGAAATCCCTATAAAACCATCTAAGAAAATGTAAGAAAACTGACCGTAAAAGTTAAGGACAAATTCAAGCAGGTCAATAGATTGCCCTAAAGGTCAACAGATTAGGCCAAAGCCCCCTAACAGCAAAAATAGTAATGTAGCGCTACCTCAGGCAGAAAGAGAATCTCATCCTTGTTGGTAAAATAGGTGAACCCTCCTTCTATTCCTACTCCAATTCTGGAGTATCTAATGATCTCTATCCCCAGGCCAAAGCCGGTATATACTGCTTGACGAGGGAATAAGCGGGATTTGTCCTTCGTAATCGGTGATCAGCAGCACTGTGATTAATGTCGAATTTGAATGAAAGGGAAGCATGGACGCATCCAAGAATGTTTAAGATAGAATTGTGGAGTTATTCGTTAGATTGCCCGATTATTGGGAACTCTTTTTGTGTTTCTGATTGTTGCATTTGCCATCGGGGAGGAAATACCATATACCTCAGAGCCCACTCTAACGGAAAGCCTCCGCTTTGTAGCTCTTTTTATGATGTGGCTGGGCTCAATTACTGGCTGGAGATGGGAAGGCATCGGCAGCATGTTAATCTTGCGTGGTTACGCCTTTAAAGTGTCTGTAAACCACAGAATCTTGTCAATATAGGTATTTGCGTCCTTTCCGATAGTCGGCTTTCTGCTTTTATTCTGTCGGTGGCAAATAAGAAGGAATATTTCTAGCACCCACCAATGCACTGCACTTGACCTGCTTGCTCTGACGACCTCCGCTCGTTATTTGCTCCTTATTCCGCCAAACATATGGTACTTTTTAAGAACTTACCAAGTCTCGGAATTCTAATTACTTATCTGTGGTTTGTGTTCTCTCCCAAATACGGTGTTTTTGTAAAAAATATATTGACAGGTCTATGTATGATGTGGTATATATTGGTGGATAGGGGCAAAATTAATCTTTATTAAGGAGAGAGAAATGCCTAGTAAAAATCTCTTGATACTCCTGATACTCCTGTTCTCACTGGGATTAACCGGATTAGTTGCAGCCCAGGAAAGGGTAGTGGTATTTGAGTTCGACGCCATTGGAGTCGATGAGCAATCAGTCACCGCAGCCACCCAGATTTTTGGAAGTGAGCTGGATGCTACGGGTAAATTCTCCGTTATCCCTAAAAAACAGATGGAGGCGAAACTGGCTGATCAGGGGATAACCGATTTTTCGTGCCATGAAATTACCTGCGCAGCCAGTTATGGATTTGCCATTGGTGTCGAAAAGGCAATGATAGGATCTCTGACGAAACTCGGCCAAAAGGTAACGGCCGAGGTTCGTCTTGTGGACGTGGTTAGAAAGGAAGTGGTGTTCTCCGATCACTTTTCCGCGACGTCTCTTGACGACCTCGATTCCGCCCTTCGCAAACTGGCAGCAGCTGTGGCGGCCCGCAAAAAGATAGAATCCGAGGTGAGACGTTATGCCATTACGGAAGAGGAAACACGGGAACCGCGCCGTAAGAAAGCGTATATCACCTCCGGAGCATCGTTCGGATTCGGCTTTCCCTTGGGTGATTCATACTCAAAAGTCAACAATCTTAAAACGGTTGCCTGGATGATGCGGTATGAGGCCGGCAATTTCGTTATCGATAACTCTATCGGTGTAACCTGGGGTAGCAGCGACCCGGATACGATATGGGGCATCCGGTACGATAAGAAAAAGGTGAGTATCATACCCTGGGATATCGGCATGCGATATGTATTTAATCGTGAATCTGACTTCACTCCCTTCGTTGGTGGAGGGCTCGGACTCCATTTCGTTGGATCTCAAGACCTCGAAGGTCAAGAGTATACCAAGAGCGACCAGGCCCTGGCTCTTCACCTTACAGGCGGATTATACGCCTTCCAAACCTATGATTTTCGCCTGACTGTGGAAGGGAAGTACACAATTGTTTTTACTGATGCTTTTCACAATTCGGGGAATTCCTCACAGCAGATCGGGATAGCGATCGGTATATCACGCAAGTTAGAAAAAGGAGAAAAACGCGGTTGTATGAGCGGGGGCTGTTTGTTCTAATTGTTTTTTCAACCATGAGTACCCAAAAGGGCGGTAAATCCGCCCTTTTGCTGCTTTGAGATAGCGGTGAGTTCAAATCAAATATGTAGCTAAGAGCTTCGGGCTTTCTCCAATCGGCAAAATCAATCCTTGACTTGATGCGTCACTTGATGTAACTTTTCTCCATGTTAAGGATCTCCTTTATAATGCTGACCATAATTTCCATAACCATTACGAATGCATTCGCCGCTTCTGAACAGATCCACAAAGACCTCGATTTCATCTTGAGTCACTACACCGAAAATCGGGTTCCTGTCAATGGAGATGCCCGCTTTACCGCGGACAATGTCTCCGAGCTGAAAACCTTCGCCACGGGATTAATCAAGCTTTACCAGATCATTATATCATCGCAGGATATCCCCGCCTGCAATTTCACTCCCTCCTGCTCCAGGTTCACCATCGAAGCGATCGAAAAAGGAGGCCTTTTGAAAGGCGCTCTCCTAGGTGGAGATCGTCTCATGCGCTGCCATTGGTTTGCCCATAAACTCTATCGCCAAAAATATGGCGTCAGCCACGATTATGAATCAGAAAAGCTATACGATCCCGTCAGAAGATATCTGCGTTCGGACGGTAGTGAATAAAGTCGCCATTTGCCTCTTATTACTGTGGCCCGCTTTATGCTTTTCTGAGGATCAGACCGTTGGGCCGGAAAGGGGGCTCGAATACTTCAGCACAGAAAGTATACTAAGATTCGCAGATTATCTATATCTAAACGGTGATTACCTTCGGGCAGCCGGCGAATACCAGCGGTACCTGTTCTCTAGACCTAGGTCTGCAAGCTCTGATTCTATATATTACCGTATGATAGAGGCTGTCTTTCATGGGAAAGATTACCAGCGATGCAGTCAGCACCTGGATGCCTTTACTGAAAAATACCCGACATCACCCCTGGCGGCAGATATCCCTCTATGCAAGTCCATAACAAAGTTTTACCAAGGAGATTACTTAGAGTCGCTCGCCTTGGCGCAAAACCCCGAGGTTTCAAACACCAATCTACGGAGTATCGTTGTCGCCATGAATTATCTCTATTTAGGCAATTTCGAACAGGCCCAAAAGTGGTCCTGCGTGCCCACCGCAACTGAAGTATTGGTGGCAGAGGACGCCCTTTGCGAAAACGGTTATACAATTACACGATTGTGTGAAAAGACCCGCTCGACCGACTGGCTGCCGTTCAAGAGCAAGTTTCAGTCAGGATTTTACTCCTTCCTTATACCGGGAGCAGGGAAAATCTACTGTGGCCGTATAGCTGACGGTATATATTCTCTTCTGATAGTCGGGCTTACAGCTTGGCAGGCGTACGATGGCTTCAACGACGACGGAGTAAGATCCACCAAAGGCTGGGTATTGGGGACACTTGGAGCAGGTTTTTACCTTGGCAACATTTACGGTTCCGTAATCGCCGCTGAGCTACACAACCGTAGAATCCACGATGGTTTTTTACAGGGACTGCAAATTGAGATTACCTTGCCTTGAAGTCATAGCACTACTTGTGATACTTCCCGCCTATGCCCTCTGCTCCGACCTTTTACTCACAATGGCTGATTCTTTAATGTGCTCCAGGTTTTATGATGACGCTATAACAGAATATCGCAGATATCTGTTTTTCAATCCCCATGGTGAATTAGTCGATGATACCTATTCGAAGATCGGCTATTGCTATGCTCATTTGGAAAGGTGGGATAAAGCGGTTGAAGCGATGGATAAATCCATCTTGTTCGCCGAGAGCGATAGCTTGTTAGATCAACGGAAAATCGACCGGGCAGTTATTCTTTTGGTCTTGGGCAATCATGAGACGGCACAGCTCAATCTGAAGCAAGTGGCACACTTTTCAAATTATGAAAACATAAGAAAAAGGAGCGGTATGCTGCTGTTTCTGTCTAAGATATTCACTCATGACTGGGAAGCTACACTCAACGTCTATCGTTCTTTAATCAGAGATCAATTCATCGAGTCCGATTCATTAGAGTCGACCTTGATCAAAGCCTCCAAGGTTAACTATAAATCGCCTAAAATCGCTATGCTTCTATCTACCCTAATACCAGGGGGGGGACAGATCTATAGTGGCAGATGGCTTTCCGGGTTAAATGCCATGTTGCTTAACGGGACTCTGGGGTACCTAACGGTCAACAATATCATCAAAGAAAGGTATATCTCCGGCTCCTTAGTCTTTATATTCCTGTTCCAGAGGTATTACGACGGCAATCGCCATCACGCTTACAGCACCGCTATTGAACAGAACGACAGAATAGATAGCCGCTATGAAAAGGAAATCCTGAATCTAATCCGAGAGACCCATGATTTGAGCGACAGAATTCCGATACAACCCACATTCCGTAAAAAGTTTAAGATCAAATACGAAAAACTACAATAATATCAACCACTTGAACAGGTTTTTAATAACCGTCAATAAAAATCTAGTCCATAAAAATCCCAGAGATTTATCTTTAAAAATCAATAAGTTACGAATCTAAAAACTGATCTTCCGGAATACGGGATACAATAGCCACTCCGTTTCCCGCAGATCCCTCTCTTTTGGTTTCAGGCGAAACCACTAAGGGCGTAACTTCCCACCAACCAGCTTTCAGGATACCAATTTCTTACAGACGCCTCCTTACATCATTGCCATACCCGCCGTTGCATTCGGCTATCAGATGTTCGCCCAATTCCTGTCACCGCGAGACAACCAATTCGGCGTGCATAATGGAATATGATTATGCCTTTAAGTCAGCCACATCGGTACCAAGTTATTCTTGATTGCTATGTTCAGGGTTTCCGTCCCGAGCAGCTCTTCAACAGGCCGCAGACAGCATCCCCAGCGGGTAGTGGCACCAGCTGAGTTCGTGGAATAATCATATCACCCAATACACTTTTACCCAGACCTGCTTTAAGTGAACAAAGTGCGACGAATACTGAGAGAATACCGTCTCAAATATTGTCCCACGCAATCCATTCAAAGACAAAGAGTTGGACACTTGGGACGATAGGGAAGATATTTTTCCTACCCTTAAGGGCGGTATGGGCTCGCCTAATCTCCCGTTTAACAAAATGGAAAGGCCTCGGAGGTGATCTCCTATAGTCCCCCCGAGGCCATCCAGTTTGGTGTCCATATAGTGTCCATAGAGGATCGAAATAGATATAAAAACATCGAAGGAAATGTAAGAAAACTGACCCTGAGAATCACGGCAAATTGCAGGCAGGTCAAGGGATTGCCCTGAATACCAACAACTTAGCGCAAGGGCCGTAACAACACCAGAGGTGTTTGGAAGACCAAGAAGAAGCTAAGTTATGATCTCGGCTTCCTTCTCCAGAGGACCTTACATCGAACCGAGAATATCAGGTTTTACATCTTGACCGGAGTTGGATACTTCCATCGAAGGGAGAAGAAATGGGATGAGGGTTTGAAAAAGAATCGTTGGGAGGATCACACGGATTTGAACACCGGCTTTGGCCTGGGGATAGAGGTCATTAGATACTCCAGGATTGGAGTGGGAATAGATGGGGAGTTTACCTATTTTTCCGACGATGACCACATTCTCTTTCTCCCTGAGGTGGCTCTACATTACTACTTCAAATAAAATCTTCTTAAGATCAGTAAAATCCAACTTCTTCTGCTCGTTGGGGATGTTATCATCCCCAAATATCTGTGGCCAGGTACAGATCCCTCTATCATTTGACTGTCTTGGGCTTCCGCCCTGGCAATGAAATCTGTAGCGCCCGATTTCATATCGGGCCGAAGGAGACGCCCCATGTAAAATGGGGCGCTTTGATTTACGGGATTTAAAGAGTTCTACTGTTCAATTCCTCAGAAAAGAGCAGTCTCACAAATACCTATATAATCCAATCATCAGGGCTTTATTCCCTCCTATCACCATTTAATATCAAACTTTCCCACCTTTAAGGGCAAATTTGTCTAAAGAAAATTCGTAATCTGCCGATAAGAATAATATATCTATCTCCGGGATTCTCCCCCTTTTTTTAACTAAGTGGTCAAATTCCCTGACCTGACCAGGTGGTGAAAGAATGAGGTTTCCCCCCTTCAGGTGGGTTTGGCAAAAGGATCTGCTATAGGCTACCAGTGTGAAATCAATT
>Ga0315545_1002334_pt1 | contig 17238 bp, 16 predicted proteins | sample SalMarSW160210MG_FD_203096 | JGI IMG/M metagenome (GOLD analysis project Ga0315545, IMG submission 203096) | Salt marsh sediment microbial communities from the Plum Island Ecosystem LTER, Massachusetts, United States - Salt Marsh Sediment SW1602-10 ...
CACCCTACAGAAGTGATACTTCTATCAATTTCTTCCTGGGGGGCGGGGCTATAGATTCTTAAAAGGTGTAACCTTTTGGGCGGGCGGGTATGGGAAAAAAGACAATGGGGGGAGGCGGCGGGCGGGAAAAGATATAAATGGGGGGGACTACAAATGTATATACTGCTATACAGTTCTATTCATCACCCCCTATTATTCTGCTATACTGGGTAGAGCTAATTATGGCCAGGCAAAGATTCTGGGCGCTGATTATCATCCTGCTGGTAGCCATTATCGTTATCGGGGGGATAGTCGCCTGGCAGAAGTACCGCCCGCCCCACCCTGTAGAGATTTCACTGCCACCCCCTCCGGAGCTAAACAGCGAGGTCAACCCGGCAGAGCTGCCGCAGAAGATAGACATCAACCGGGCCGAAGCCTGGCTACTTGAAGCCCTGCCCGGCATCGGGGAGACCAAGGCGCAGGCCATCATCGCCTACCGCCAGCAGAACGGCGGATTCAAGCACATCATCGAGATAACCGAGGTTGACGGCATCGGCCCGGCTATCTACGAGGAGATTAAGGACCTGATTACCATCGGCGACTAAAGCTCCGAGGTAAATATTGGCGCTTATATACTTAAGCGGTGCCTGGGTGGCCGGTATCTATCTGGGGTCAAAGCTTGCCCTGCCGCCAGCCCTTATCTTTATCGGGCTTGTCCCCCTGCCCCTGCTCTTCTTTTTCCGAAAAAAGCGCAAGGTAATAATCCTGACCGCCGTCTGCCTGATTGCCTTTCTGGGCGGGGCTTTAGGCTACCAGGCGTCGCTGCCCCACAACGATGAGAGCCACCTGCGCTTCTACAACGGCCAGGAGGTGGAGATTAGGGGGGTGGTGAGCGCCGAGCCCGAAATAAAAGATAAGTCCACCCATATACACCTCTCCACCCGCCAGATAAACGGGGAGGAGGTAACCGGGGAGGCCCTGCTCTTTGTTCCCCGCTACCCCGAATACGGCTACGGCGACGTGCTCTGGGTGAGGGGAAAGCTGGAGACACCAGCCCAGCTGGACGACTTTGACTATAAAGGCTACCTGGCAAACCAGGGAATCTACTCAACCATGCTCTACCCCGATATAGAGGTCTTAGAGACGGGGCAGGGTTTTGAGCCGATGGAATGGGTCTACTCCTTAAAGAAGAGCCTATCTCAAAGCATCGCCCGGATTATGCCCGAGCCGGCGGCATCGCTGGCGCAGGGGGTCGTCCTGGGTATTAGATACAACATCCCCCAGCCGGTAAAAGACGACTTTGCCCGCACCGGCACCGCCCACCTGCTGGCGATATCGGGGCTGCACCTGAGCATCCTGGCGGGAATACTGCTCAGCCTGGGCATACGGCTCTTCGGCAAGAAGCGCTATATCTATATCTGGCTGGCGCTGGGGGTAATCTGGCTCTACGCCCTGCTCACCGGCCTGCACCCGCCGGTGGTGCGGGGGGCCATCATGGCCAGCCTGTTTCTTAGCGCCGAGCTGCTGGGGCGGCAGCGCACCGCCATCACTTCTCTGGCCTTCGCCGCCGCCATAATGGTGGCCATCGACCCGTTAATACTCTGGGACGCCGCCTTCCAGCTGAGCTTCCTGGGCATGGCCGGTTTAATATTTATCGCCCCGCCCCTGATGAGCCTGGGGCGAAAACTGGTTGCCAGCACCATCGGGGAGGAGGGGGCGGGGTCAGCCATAGCTACCATCGTTACCGACAGCTTCAGCGTGACCCTTGCCGCCGTCATCGCCGTCTGGCCGGTGGTAGCCCACTATTTCGGCATCGTATCCCTGGTGGGGCCGCTGGCTACGTTCCTGGCCCTCCCGGCGCTGCCGGCGCTCATAGTGCTGGGGGCAGCGGGGGGAATAATCGGGCTGGTTTTCCTGCCCGTCGCCCAGGGCATCGGCTGGCTGGCCTGGCTGTTCGCTTCATATATGCTGCTGATAGTAAAGGGGCTGGCCGCCCTGCCCGTATCCGCCGCCGAGGTTAACTGGGTCAACCCCGCTCTGATGATTGTCTACTACGCCGTCCTGGCCGTAGTGATATGGCTGGTCGGCAACACCAGGCGGCTGCCCAAAATTACCGGCTGGCTTAAAGAAGGCACCACCCGGTCTACCGACCTGATAGCCCGGCTGCCGCTGAGGTGGGTGGTGCCGCCATTATTGATATTAGCCATTCTTTCATCGACCGCCGCCGCTACCATGCCCGACGATAAGCTCAGGGTAAGCTTCCTCGATGTCGGGCAGGGAGAGGCCATCCTCATCCAGAAGGGGAGCCAGCAGGTGCTGGTTGACGGGGGGCCCAGCCCGCAGGCGCTGTCCCTAGAACTGGGCGAGCAAATGCCCTTCTGGGACAGGACGATAGAGCTGGTGATTTTAACTCATCCCCACGCCGACTATATCACCGGGCTGGTGGAGGCGGTGCGGAGATACCGGGTGGAGCGGGTGCTCTACCCCGAATCGGACTACGGGTTGCCCGTCTGCCAGGAGTGGCTGGGGTTAATCGGGGAAAAGGACATTGAGTGCACCATAGCTCAAGCCGGTCAGGAGATTGACCTGGGCGATGGAATAATGATGAAGGTGCTCAACCCGCCGGCGACGCCTTTGAGCGGAACCGACTCGGATATAAACAACAACAGCGTGGTGCTGCAGTTAAGCGCCGGGGAGGTGAGCTTTCTGCTCACCGGCGACATCGAGCGGGAGGCCGAGTACGGGCTTATCGCCCGGGGAAGTGATTTGAGGGGCACCGTGCTTAAGGTGGGGCACAGCGGCTCCAAGACCTCCACCACCCCCGAGTTCCTGGCGGCGGTTAATCCCGGGGTGGCGGTTATATCGGTGGGGGAGAACAGCTACGGCCACCCCAGCGGGGAGGTTGTAGAGAGGCTAGAAGCGGAACTGGGCGCAGAAAATATTTACCGCACCGATGAGCAGGGGACGATAGAGTTTATTACCGACGGGGAGAGGCTGTGGGTTAAGACCAAGTTGTGATAAGATGTACCTCGGAAGAATCAACGAAGGAGAAAATAGCCATGGCAGTAAAACGGAAGATGCGACAACCTTCTCTCCGGACAGTAAAAGAGGAACAGCTACAGCGTGACCTGGAGCGCTTCAGGCAAAAGGCGCTGGAACTTGGCGCCTCGGCGGCTGAGGTCATAGCTGCCTCCCAGGTGGTAGTGCAGGAACGAGTCTGGCTGAAGTGTCTGGTGCCGCAATGCCATTTGGCGGGGACAACTCCCCACTGCCCTCCAAACACTCCCCAGCCAGATTTCGTGAGAAAAGCGCTTAGCCAATATCACTGGGCTGTTTTTTTCAAGAGGGACGTGGAGCCTCTTGAAGAAGGCATACCCACATCAGCGGCTCAACAAAAGAAGGAGACAAATCTAGCGAGAAACTTCCATGGAAAAACATACGAGATTGTGGGGCGTTTAGAGGTTTATGCCCAGACTGAGGGGTATGACCTGGCTATGGGCTTCGCCTGTGGCTCCTGCAGAATCACTTTGTGCAATTGGGCACCCTGCGCCTTTATGGAGAAGGGGGAGTGCCGCTTTTCCATGCTGGCCAGGCCATCGATGGAAGGGGTAGGCATCGATGTCTTTGACCTCTGTAACAAGGTGGGGTGGGACGTCTATATGATTCGCAACATTGAGCCCGACCTGAGCATCATCCCTTCGGCGGTCTCGGTGGGCATCGTCTTCATTTATTAGAAATCCCCCCTAACCTTTTTATCCCCTCATCGTTATAGTATATTAGAACTATCGATAGATAAGGGGGGATTATCATGAAAAAGCTGATAATAGGGCTGGCGCTGGTGGTTTTACTGCTGGTATCAGTATCCTGCTTTGCCCCGGCAGCGGAGCCGCCGATGACATTTCCCGGGGAAGAGGGAGTGATACCGGCGCCGCAGGTAGCGCCCGGCTCAATCTGGGACTGGAACGACAAGGGCTCCGGCACCACCGTTTTAGTCACCACCGACGAGCGGATGATAGTCCGCAACGGCGATATGTCACTGGTGGTGGAAGATGTAACCCAGGCCATGGAGGCGATAAGCCAGCTGGCGGGGGGACTCAACGGCTATGTGGTGTCTTCCAGCGTCCACGGGGAGGAGGAGGAGATGCGGGGGTGGATTTCCATCCGGGTCCCCGATGAGAGCTTTGAGCCGGCGCTGGCCGAGATAAGGGAGCTGGCGGTAAGAGTGGAATCGGAGAGCACCAACAGCCAGGACGTGACCGAAGAGTACATCGACCTTGAGGCCAGGCTGAAGAACGCCGAAGCCACCGAGCAGGAATTTCTGGTGCTTCTGGACAAAGCCGAGGATGTGGAGGACATCCTCAGAATCTATGAAAGTCTGTCCCGCATACGCCAGGAGATAGAGCAAATCAAGGGGCGGATGCAGTACCTGGAGCGTACATCGTCAATGAGCCTGATTTCGGTCTATCTGGAGCCCGAAGTCAGCGGTAAATCAACGGTTCCCGCCGGCTGGAACGCCCTGCAAATATTCAAGTCCGCCGCCAGAGGGCTGGTAATCACCGGACAAGTACTGGGCACCATAGCCATCTGGCTGCTAATCTTCATCCCCATCTGGGGCACCATCCTTGGTATTATCCTGTGGCGCCGCCACAAGCGGAAGATGGGGGGATAAATAAACTAACCGGGCGAAAGCCGCCGGATAACCTCTTCCCGGCTCAAACCGCTAACCGAGATGAGCTTGTTGCGGGAGGTGTGACCCTTGATAATGGCCAGGCTGCTTTTGCCCACGCCTAAAACCTGGCTTAAGAAGGCGACCAGTTCTCTATTTGCCTGGCCCTTGACCGGCGGTGCCGCCACCTTTACCCCCAGCACCCCGTCGGTAAAGCCGACCACCTGGTTACGAGGGGCGTTGGGGTAAACGTGCAGAGAAATTTTCGCCTCTCCCGAAGGGGGATTAATACTCTCCTTCACCGCGACCCAGAGTAAAGACAATACTGGCTAAGAACAGAATGCCCGATAGCGCAAACCAGAATAACCAGGTAAGCTCACTGCCCAGCAGCGGAATCGCCTCGACGGCGGTGACAATACCCATCGCCATGCACAGCCCGCCAAGAACACCCACAATCCAGGCGAAGACGACCATAACGACACCTCCTTCCTCTAACTCCTTGCGGCTATTAGATACCATTAGCTTTATTTTAGATACCGATTCGTATTATAATGAAAAGCCGGTTAGGTCAATTCAATTTTAGAGGTATGATAGCATGAAGCTGGTAAAAAATCTATACTTTTACCCCGAAAAAGGGATGATGGACTGCAATAGCTACCTGATCAAGGATAAGCTAACTATCCTCATCGACCCCGGAAATACCCAGTTCCTGCCCGCCCTGCTACAGGACCTGCAGAAGGACGGCATCGACCCCAAGACCATCGATATCATCATGAATACCCACCTGCACGGCGACCACTGCTGGGGCAACGAGGCCTTTAAACAAGCCTCCGGCGCCGAAATCCTGGTGCACACGTTACAGAAGCAACTGGGGGATGCCGCCGCCAACCAGGCAGCCAAGTTCTTCGGCGTCCCCAGCTCTCAATTCACCGAGGACAGTGTGGTGGATGAGGACCACTTGAGCCTGGGGAAAACCGAAATCGAGTTTATCCCCTCGCCGGGGCACTCCCCAGAAAGCATCTGTTTTTACTGCCGCGCTGAGAAAATACTCATCTGCGGGGATGTTATCTTCAACCAGAACACGGGGCGGGTGGACCTGCCCGGCGGCAACGCCGACCAGCTTAAACAGTCCATCGAGAGGCTTTCCAAGCTGGACGTGGAATACCTGCTGCCCGGCCACATGGATATCATTACCGGCGCTGACAACGTCAAGCGCAACTTTGAATTTATCAAGCAGTACGTATTCGGCTATCTATAGAGAGGCCAGTGATGCCAGACTCTTTTGAACTGGGACCAATCAGACCGCCCAGCGAGGCCTACTCCCTGCTCATCCGGGTAACCAAGAACTGCCCCTGGAACCGATGCAAGTTCTGCCATATCTACAAGGGGCAGAAGTTCGAGCTGAGGCCGGTTGAGGAAGTAAAGCAGGATATACTGGCCGCCAAGGCAATACAGGACGGGCTTAAAGCCATGGCCTGGAAAAGCGGCTACGGGGGCAGCGTCGAAGTGGTGGTGGCCACCGTCCTCAGTAACCCGCCCAATGAAGCCTATTTTAACATCGCCCTGTGGCTTAGCCACGGCGGCACCAGCGCCTTCCTCCAGGACGCCAATACCCTGATTATGCCCACCCCCGACCTGGTTGAGGTAATCAAGTTCCTTAAAGAAACACTGCCCAGCATCACCCAGGTGACCAGCTACGCCCGCTCCAAGACAGCCGCCAAAAAGAAGCTGGCGGAACTGAAAGAGCTCCGCGAAGCCGGGCTTTCCCGACTGCACATCGGGCTGGAGTCCGGCTATGACCCCCTGCTGAAATACATGGATAAGGGGGTTACCGCCGCCGAGCACATCAAGGGGGGCAAGAATGTAGTTGCCTCCGGCATCTCGCTGTGCGAATACGTCCTGCTGGGGCTGGGCGGCAAAAAGATGTGGCGGGAGCACGCCGTCGAGACGGCCAGGGTGCTGAACCAGATAGACCCCGAGTTCATCCGGGTGCGGACGCTGACCGTCAAGCAGGGGATGCCCCTCTACCAGGAGGTCCAGGGCGGCAGTTTTGTCCGCGCCGGCGACGAGGAGATAGTGGAAGAGGAGAAGCTGCTCATCGAGAACCTGGACTGCCACGCCTACTTCGTCAGCGACCACATCACCAACCTGCTCCAGGAGATTGAGGGTAAGCTGCCCGATGATAAAGATAAGATGCTGGCGGTAATTTCCCGCTTCCAGTCCCTCTCGCCGGAGGAAAGGCACAACTTCCGGGTGGGGCGGAGGGTGGGGATATACAACGAGCTGGACGACATGGATAACCCGCGCCAGCATGAGCTGGCCGAGCGCGCCATCGAAAAGCTCAGCGACGATGGTAAACAGGTCAGCGACGAGACGATATACTTCCTGATGGAGCGGTTCATATGAGCCTGGAGGAAGAAATCGGCGCTATACTGCGGCAGAAGGGGCTGACGCTGGGCATAGTCGAGTCCGCCACCGGCGGGCTGCTCTCCCACCGCATTACCAATATCGCTGGCAGCTCGGACTACTATAAAGGCTCGGTGACCGCCTATAGCAACCAGGTGAAGACCGGGGTGGTGGGGGTCAGAGAAGACACCCTCAACCAGTACGGGGCGGTAAGCCCCGAGGTGGCCGAGGAGATGGCCCAGGAGGGGCGTAAAATCCTGGGCGCCGACATCTGCCTAGCCGATACCGGCATCGCCGGGCCGGGCGGGGCCAGCGCGGGAAAAGGGGTGGGGCTGTTTTATATCGGCCTATCGCACGGGGAGAGGACCTTCAGCCGGAAGCATAATTTTAAGGGGGACCGTGAGCAGAACAAGCAGAGCGCCGCCGAAGCGGCACTGGTCTGGCTGAAGGAGTACCTGGCGGGGCTGGAATAAGGTCTTCTTGCCCACCCTCCCACCCTAAAGAGGTTATACCTCTAAAACTCTGCATAAATCTGCATAAAAGAGAGGGAAGTCAATTTAGTTGGGTGGGGGGAGAAGGGGAGGCAGCTAATCAGGGGTGTCTAAGAGTGGGCTACGCCCCCTCTTTTTATTTCCTTCTCCCCCTCTCCAAGAGTGGAGAGGGGGATTAAGGGGGTGAGGTTGATAATAATTGCCAATGTAGCTTATCTCTGTTATACTCATGCATACTTCAAAAGAGGAGTTTAGATGAAGCGAGTTGACGGGCGCGAGTGGAACGAACTGAGACCGGTAAAGATAACCACCGGCTACCAGAGCTTTGCCGAGGGTTCGGCGTTAATTGAGCTGGGTAAGACCAGGGTGCTGTGCTCGGTCAGCGTTGAGGAGAAGGTGCCGCACTTCTTGAGGGGCGACGGCACCGGCTGGATTACCGCCGAATACGGCATGCTGCCCCGCGCTACCGTCACCCGCTCCTCCCGCGAGGCGGCGCTGGGCAAGGTCGCCGGGCGGAGCCAGGAGATTCAGCGCCTCATCGGGCGGTCCTTAAGAGCCGTAAGCGACCTGAGCGCCCTGGGGGAAAGAACCCTGATTGTAGACTGCGATGTCCTGCAGGCCGACGGCGGCACCAGGACCGTTGCCATTACCGGCGCCTACATCGCCCTGCGCCAGGCGCTGCAAAACCTGGCCAATATGGGGATAATTACCTCCATCCCCCTGAAGAGCGCCGTCGCCGCCACCAGCGTGGGCATCGTGCATGACCGCCAGCTGTTGGACCTGTGCTACGATGAGGACTGCAACGCCGCCGTCGACTTTAACGTGGTGATGACCAGCCAGGGCGAGTTCGTCGAGGTGCAGGGGACGGCGGAAGGCAAACCGTTCACCAGGGAGACCATTGATTCACTGATTTCTCTGGCCGGCAAGGGCATCAACGAGCTGTTTCAGGCGCAGCAGGCAGTGCTGGAAGCCGTCGAACCGGGCAACTAGGGCCTGACCTGCCCGCTGCCGAAGATAATCCACTTGTAGCTGGTAATCTCTTTTACCCCCAGCGGACCGCGGGCGTGGAACTTCTGGGTACTGATGCCCACCTCCGCCCCCAGCCCGAACTGGCTGCCATCGGTAAAGCGGGTGCTGGCATTGACGTAGACGCAGGCGGCATCCACCTCATTCAGGAAGCGCATGGCGGCGCCATAATCCCCGGTTATAATAGCCTCGGAGTGCCCCGAGCCGTAAAGTTCAATATGCTCCAGCGCCTCGTCCAGAGAGTCGACCACCTTGACCGCCGCCACCAGCGCTAGAAACTCCCTGCCCCAGTCCTCGCCGGTGGCCGGCTTGAGCTTTAGAGAAGCCTTGCCTTTAAGAATAGCCATCGCCCGCTCATCGCAGTGCATCTCCACGCCGGCCTTGGCCAGCTCAGCCGCCGCCAGGGGCAGATATTTCTGGGCGATGTCAGCGTGAACCAGCAGGGTATCCAGGGCATTGCAGACGGTGGGGCGCTGCACCTTGGCGTTAAAGGCGATAGCCACCGCATCATCCACATTGGCGCTCTTATCCACATAGGTATGGCAGACACCGACGCCGCCGGCTATCACCGGCATGGCGGCGTTATCCCTTATATGCTGGATGAGACCGGCCCCGCCGCGGGGGATTATCATATCAATGTACTGGCGAAGTTTAAGCATCTCGTCGACCAGCGAACGGTCGGTATTCTCAATGAACTGAACCGCCCCCTCCGGGACGCCGGCTTTATTCGCCGCCTCCTGAACCACTTTAGCTAGAGCGCTGTTGGAGTGAACCGCCTCCTTGCCCCCCCTCAGAATAACGGCGTTGCCCGACTTGAGGCAGAGGGCGGAGATATCCACGGTGACGTTGGGGCGGCTTTCGTAGATAGCGCCAATCACCCCCAGCGGCACCCGCTTGCGGCCTATCACCAAGCCGTTGGGCAGGGTGCGCATGTCAAAGACCTCGCCTACCGGGTCGGGTAAAGCCGCCACCGCCAGCACGTCCCTGGCGATTGCCGCCAGGCGCTCCGGGGAGAGCATCAGGCGGTCGAGCATGGCGGCGTTCATGCCCGAGGTATGCGCCTGGTGGTAGTCAGCCTGGTTAGCCGCCAGTATTTCCTCGCGCCTGGTTAAAAGGTCGGTTGAAATATTATGTAAAGCTTTATTCTTGACCTCGGCCGACAGGTAAGCCATACGGCGGGAGGCCGCCTTGGCCGCCCTGCCCTTTTCTTCCAGCTCTTTTACTCCCGATTTCATCTTTTTGCTCCTTCCCCACCCCATTTTTAACCTGTGTTTTTCTTTCCCCATTACTCCTTCGACTTGTTTAAATGACCAATACCTTTGAAGGAATAACGGTAGCGGGTGGGGGTGCCGGTGGCGGCCCGGCCCACCTCCTTGTGGATGGCGCACATGCCCCGTCGGCCGTCCTCCAGTTCAATAACATATCTGACTTTATCACTAATGCGACTGTACTCGGTAGAGACAAAATCGCCCCACCACCTGGCCGCCGCTTCACCCACCAACCGATAATCAATGCCAATTACCTTCTGTTCATTGCCAATCGGATAAAGTTTGCCAATACTCAATTTAAACCTGCCTTCTAGAGCACTACCAGATTATTCCTGTGAACTACCTCTGAGCCATAATCGTAACCGAGAAGAGTGACAATCTTCCCGGAGTGCGCCCCTTTAATAACCTTGATGTCCGCCGAGCTGTAGTTGGTGATGCCGCAGCCAAGGCGTGACCCTTCCGGGTCATAGATATTGACGATAGCCCCCCGCTGAAATTCGCCGGCAAGGTCTTTAATGCCGGCGGCCAGCAGGCTGCGATTCTGCTTCCTTAGCGCCCTGGCGGCGCCGGAATCCACCACCAGCTTGCCTTTGGTGGAGAGGCCGCTGAGCATCCAGCGTTTGCGGCTTTCCCGCTTGCTGCTGGCGGGCAGAAAACGGGTGCCCACCGGTTCACCCCTGGCCAGCCGCAGGATAATATCCGGCTCCCGGCCGTCGGCGATGACCACGGTCACCCCGAAGGAGGTGGCCAGCTTGGCCGCCGCTACCTTGGTAATCATGCCCCCGGTGCCCAGACGGCTGGTAGTAGCCGCCGCCAGCCGTTCGACTTTCAGGTCTACCTTCTCCACCTGCGGGATAAGCTGGGCTTCGGGGTGGAGGTGGGGGTCGGCGGTATAGAGCCCGGCGGTATCGGTTAAAATCATCAGCAGGTCGGCGTCAATCAGGTTGGCTACCATCGCCGACAGGTTATCATTATCGCCGAATATCGTCTCGTGAAGCTCGTCCACCGCCACCACGTCGTTTTCGTTGACCACGCAGACGACCTTCAGCTCCAGCAGCGCCAGCAGGGTGTTGCGGGCGTTGAGATAGCCCGCCCGGTCGAGAAGGTCGGCCTTGGCCAGCAACGCCTGAGCCACGGTGATGTCATAGCGGTCGAAAAGCCGCTCGTAGAGGCTCACCAGGCGGTGCTGCCCTACCGAAGCCAGCACCTGCTTGAAGGGGACGTCCTTGGCCCGCTCGGTTAGACCCAGCCTCTGCCGGCCCGAGGCTATAGCCCCGGAGGAGACGATAACCATCTCCGTCCCCTGAGTGTGCAGCTGCGCCAGCTGGCCGGCCAGACCCGACATTATGCGCTCGTTAAGATGCTCGCTGCCGCCGGTAAGCAGGCCGGTGCCGAACTTAGCCACTATGCGGTGATAAGCCGCAGCCGATTTGCCCATAGCCTTTACCTTAAATAAACTGGCTACATTATAGCAAGCGAAGTGGGGTTGGACAAGGCAAAGCGACAGAGAGACAGCTTTAAAAGCCCTACTCGACCGCTGATTCCTTACTGTAGAGCCGTTTCTTCCAGCGGACACCCGCCCCGACTACCTGCCGCGAGCCGGCGTAGAGGGCGGCGAGGATAAGGAAGGTGAAGCCGAGCGGGTGGAGGAAGGCCGAGACGACCGGTTCTTTGAAGCGACTATCCACCAGCCAGCGCATGCCGAATACCATCACCACCTGGAAGATGATAATTGCCCCCCAGCCGGTGGGCGCCACGAACAGTTCCCGCCACAGCCAGTAGAACGGAGCCAGGTAGAAGGCGTAGCCGGCGGCAAGCAGTATCGCCAGGGCAATCCGGGACAGCGCCGCCACCGAATATATCCACTTGATAAAGCCTTCCCACATCGTTCCCACATCGTGGTACATATTGCAGGAAACCACCGGCGACAGGTCAATGGCGATATGGCGGCGGCCGCTGCGGTTTATCTCAACGCCCAGCCAGACGTCTTCAATTATCCTTGATTTGACCGCCTGGTGCCCGCCAATCCTCCAGTAGGCCTCGCGGGGGAAGAGGAGGAACTGGCCGATAGCCAGCGAGGGCCTGGGCTGGCGAGAGCGGTGCAGCCACCAGATGGGCAGCCAGCTCATGATGACGAAGTACAGCACCGGTATGGCTATCTTCTGGGGCAGGGAATTAGCCAGCTGGCGGGGGAAGCCGGAAAGCATGCCAGGCCTGTTGGTTTCTATCGCTACCGACAGCACGCTGCGCAGCATGTGGGGAGCGTGTATGGTATCGGCGTCAACGAACAGCAACCAGGAGCCCCCGGCCTGCTTAGCCAGCTGATAGCAGGCGAAGGGCTTGCCCGCCCAGCCTTCGGGGAGGGGCTCCGAGCGGAAGAGGCGGACGCGCCTGTCCTGGGCGGCTATCCGCTCCACGATGGCAACCGTATTATCCGAGGAATGGTCATCAAGCACCAGAATCTCAAAATTGGGGTAGTCCTGCGCCTGCAGGGATTTGAGGCAGGTCTCTATATTATCCTCTTCGTCCCGGGCAGGGACCATGACCGAGATTAGAGGCGCCGATTGCGGCAGGCGGCTGTCAGCGCGCGGCCTCTTCAAGGCGCAGAGATTCAGAAAGAGATTGAGCATGAAGAGCACCAGCCCGCCAGCTATTATCAAATGATACAGCATATTCTAATTTTTTCTACGGGACTACCGTCGGCGAGATTGAAGCCAGGCCAGAATTCTGACCCGGCGCGTGGGAACAGTTTTCAGGTCGTTGAAGTGCTTTACCGTAAGTATCACCAGCACGCCCAGCATCAACACCGGTTCCCAGGAGTTACCCTTGGTGACTGCCAGGTAAGCCAGCGTACCGGCGGCGGCGGCTATCACTATCCAGGCATCTTTTTCTATAAAGAGAAAAGCTATGAGCAGAAAAGCGACCATGGCCAGAAATACCCCCAGGTGGGGCAGCGCCAGGAGGACGCCGCCGGTAACGGCTATCGATTTGCCGCCCTTAAAGCCGAGGAAGGGAGAAAAGGCGCTTCCCACTATGGCGCTCAAAGCCACTATAACCACCGCCATATCGGGAAATCCCCAGTATGCGTGAGCCAGGTAGACGAAGGGCATGCCCTTGGCGATATCGAGGAGCATGGCTAGAACGTAGGATTTGCGCCCTCCCGCCCGGAAGACATTGGTGGCGCCAGGGTTGCCGTCCCCGTACTCTCTTACCTCTTTGCCTAAAAACCGGCGTCCCACCCACACCGAGAAGGGGCAGGCACCCAACCAGAAGGCGGCCAGGGATAATATTACTACTTGATAATATTCCACCATGCCGACACTACCAGGCGTCATGCCTAGTACTTCTAGGTCATTAATTTATACCATTAACAGCCCGCCGTCAAGGGGTAATATTCTATTTGATTGCCCCATATTCTCTGCTGTGTTAGAATTTTCACTGGGTCCCCGGGAAAATCGAAGATTTTTCTGGGTTTTGTAGGGCTAGGCCGTACCGGCTAGCCCTAGAGGCATTTGGGGAGAATTAAGTTGAACCTGACCAGACTGCTGGATTTAATCGAGGGGACGCCGGAATATAAAAAGCTGGTAGAAGAGCTGAAAAAACAAACCGGCGGCACCGGCTCGGTGTTGCTGGAGGCGGCCAAGCCCTACTTCATCGCCGCTTTATACAGCTCTCTACGCCGCCCCATGCTGGTGGTCACCGCCCAGCCGGAGAACTGCCGGAAACTCTACGAGCAGATAGCCGCCTGGAGCCACTTTAGAGGGGTAAAGCTCTTCCCCGAGCCCGATGCCCTGCCCTACGAGCGCATCACCGCCGACGCCTCCACCGGGCTGGAGCGGGTGCAGGCGCTATCGGCGCTGGCAGGGGTCAACGGGGATGAAAGCCCACCCCTCGTAGTTGTTTCCGCCCCGTCCCTGATGGCCGGACTGACGCCGCATAGTGAATTTATAGCCGGCTGCCACACCGTGGGGGTGGGAACGGAGATTGGGCCTCTAGAGCTTATCGGGAAGTGGCAGGATATCGGCTACCGCCTGGAGAGCACGGTGGAGGTGCCGGGCACCATAAGCCATAGAGGCGGCATCGTGGATATCTATCCCCCCACCAGCGACCTGCCCGCCAGATTAGAGTTCATGGGGGACACCATTGACAGCCTGCGGCTCTTCGACCCGGCCAGCCAGCGCTCGCTGAAACCGATACCGTCGATAGCCGTCTGTCCGGCGGCGGAGCTATCCATGCCCAGCACCGACAGCCTGCTGGACTTTCTGCCAGAGGACGGCCTAGTGGTACTTGACGAGGTGGTCAATATCGAGCAGGCCGTTGATGACCTTGAGGCGCAGGCCGGGCAGCTACGCGCCGAGAAGCTGGAGAGAAAAGAATTGCCCATCGATTTCCCCAGGCCCTACTTCAACTGGGGGGAGCTGGAGCCGAAAATAAAAGAGAGGCCACACCTCAGGCTGACCGCCTGGGGCGCTGGTAAGGATGAGCCAACCCGTAAGCTGAACTTCACCACCGCCCCCGGCTATGCCGGACAGCTGCCGGCGCTGGTCAAAAAGACCAGGCAGCTGTTAAAGCAGAAACAGCGGCTGATTATCGTCAGCCACCAGGCCAGCCGACTCGCCGAGCTTCTGGAGCAGGCGGACATTATGGCCTCGCCGGTGAGCGAGATAGAGGAGATACCCCCGCCAGGTTCGCTGACGTTAGTCCAGGGGCTCCTGGGGGAGGGGTGGGTAATGAATAATGAGACCCAACTGCTCACCGACGCCGAGGTCTTCGGCTTTATCAAGCAGAGGCGACTGGTAAAGAGAAGGCCGGTGCCCCACCACCAGTTCCTCATCGAGCTCACCCCCGGCGACTACGTGGTGCATGTCGAGCACGGCATCGGCAGGTTTGCCGGCGTGGTAAAGCTCGGCAGCGATAACGGCGAGAAGGAATACCTGCTGCTGAAATACGCCGCCAACGACAAGCTCTACGTACCCACCGACCAGATAGACCGGGTCAACCGCTACATCGGCGGCGGCGACCACCCCCCCACCCTGTCCCGGCTGGGCACCCAGGAGTGGGCGCGCACCAAGCAGAAGGTCAGGGAATCGGTGGAGGAGGTCGCCAGAGAGCTATTGGTCCTATACGCCGCCCGGGAGGTGGTGCCCGGCTTCAGCTTCTCCCGGGATACCGTCTGGCAGCAGGAGCTGGAGGCATCGTTTCCCTACGTGGAGACGCCCGACCAGATTGAGGTGCAGGAGCAGGTCAAGGCCGACATGGAGAAGGACAAGCCGATGGACCGGCTGGTCTGCGGGGACGTGGGCTACGGCAAGACCGAGGTCGCGGTGCGGGCCGCCTTCAAGGCGGTGATGGACGGCAGGCAGGTGGCAGTCCTGGTTCCGACCACCGTCCTCGCCCAGCAGCACTTCAGCACCTTTACAGAGAGGCTGGAGGCCTTCCCGGTAAAAATCGAGGTATTGAGCCGCTTCAAAAATCCCGGAGAGCAGCAGGTCATCATCGAGGGGTTGGCCAGCGGCAGTATCGATATCTGCATCGGCACCCACCGCCTTTTGCAGAAGGACATAAATTTCAAGAACCTGGGGCTTTTAATCATCGACGAGGAGCAGCGCTTCGGCGTCAGCCACAAGGAGCACCTTAAAAAAATGCGCCAGGAGGTGGACGTGCTCACCTTGAGCGCCACCCCCATCCCCCGCACCCTGCACATGTCGCTGGTGGGGGTGAGGGACATGAGCACCATGGAGACACCGCCCGACCAGCGCCTGCCCATCAAGACCTACGTCGCCAAATACGACGAGCGGCTGGTGCGGGAGGCCGTCCTCAGGGAGATGGAGCGCAACGGGCAGGTCTTCTTCGTCCATAACCGTGTCGAGAGCATCGCCTATATCGCCGAGAAGCTCCAGTCGCTTATTCCCGAAGCCAGGATTTCCATCGCCCACGGGCAGATGCCGGAGGCCGAGCTGGAAAGGGTGATGAGCGACTTCGGCCAGGGCCGGAGCGACATACTGGTCTGCACCACCATCATCGAGTCCGGGCTGGACATGCCCAACGTCAATACCCTGATTGTCAACCGCGCCGACCGGTTCGGGCTGACCCAGCTATACCAGCTGCGGGGCAGAGTGGGGCGGGGCGCCAGCCTCGCCTACGCCTACTTCCTCTTCGAGAAGGGGAGGATGCTCACCCCCACCGCCGAGAAGCGCCTGAAGACCATCTTCGAAGCCACCGAGCTGGGGGCGGGATTCAGCATCGCCCTTAAAGACCTGGAAATAAGGGGGGCGGGAACGCTGCTCGGACCCCGTCAGAGCGGGCACATCAGCGCCGTCGGCTTCAGCCTCTACTGCCGACTGCTGGCCGATGCGGTGGAAAACCGCAAAGCCCGGCAGGCCGGAGTCCCCGAAAAGCTCAGGCCCTCTCCCCTGCCCGCGCCCACCATCGACCTGCCGCTGAGAGCCTATATCCCCGATGAATACGTCAGCGATGTCGAGACCAGATTAAGCCTCTACCAGAGCCTTGCCAGGGTGGATAAGCCGGAGCAGATAGAGGCTATGGCTCAGGAGTTCGGCGACAGGTTCGGCGCTGTGCCTGCGGAGGTCAAGAACCTCCTCTACGCCGTCAGGATTAAAATGCTGGCGGGAAAAGCCGGAATCGAGTCCGTCACCACCGAGGACGGGCTTATCGTCCTGCGACTGCTGGAGGGGATGCGCTTCACGCCGGAGCAACGGGAGATTGCCCTGCCCGACGGGGTGAGGATGGGGGTGAGACAGCTCAGTCTGGGCTATAAGGGGGATAAGGGGTGGAAGGCAAAGCTGGAGGGGGTGCTGGAGAGTATAGGGTGATAGACCAACACGACGACACTAGAACAGATTTTTTGGGGGAAACAATCCGAAGCTGGTTAGCTACGGGGATTTGTTTTTAGTGTTATGTAAAGGAGAGCGCGGGGTCGAGAAGCGTCCGGGGAGGGTATTGACATAAGGGGGTATAATGGGGGTGGAACATTTAGGGAGAGGAAGATGGCTAAGACTATTAGAATTAGTCCCCTAAAGCCTAGAAGCAAAATAAAGGATTGGAGAATTGAATCCGAATTGGGGTCCGGAACTTATGGAGAAGTATGGAAAGCAAAGCACCAGCGGATGGGGAGTGTAGTAGCTGTTAAAAGTTTTGCTCGTCTTTCTCAAATTGTTCGCAAAGACACGTTAATTCGCGAGATACTACGTGAGGCGATTGCGATGGCAAGGATCCAGCATGAGAATGTAGTAGCTTTTCACACCGATTACATCGAGAGAGGATGTATCGTTTTTGAGTTTGTTCCTAATTCTCTTGAGCAAGAAATGAAACGGCGGCGAGGAAAAACAAGCTGGTTTTCACAAGATGAGGCACTCAGTATATTTAAGGGCATTCTGGAGGG
>Ga0315545_1002335_pt1 | contig 17229 bp, 8 predicted proteins | sample SalMarSW160210MG_FD_203096 | JGI IMG/M metagenome (GOLD analysis project Ga0315545, IMG submission 203096) | Salt marsh sediment microbial communities from the Plum Island Ecosystem LTER, Massachusetts, United States - Salt Marsh Sediment SW1602-10 ...
TGTGATTCTGCCAATTTTGGAAAAAGACCACTGGCCTGATTGGGAAAGGTAGTGGGTGATGAATAGACCTAACCGCGTAAGTTTTATGAAAGCATATCGCCTGGCAATCAATTTTAGATGCTGCAGCAGTCTTATGTCGATTGTGAATAATCAATGCGCTTATTCTTGTCATTTCGAGCGCAGCGAAGCGGAGTCGAGAAATCCCTCGGCTTGGCTCGGGACAGGTCTGCTTTTTAATAGATTTCTCCACTTCGCCCCTTAGGGGCTTCGGTCGAAATGACAAAGGCGCAAATATCAAGCACAATTGGTATTATGTCCTGATGATACCGAAATAACGAAAGGGTGACATTGATGGCAAGTAAAAGAAGGAAAAGATTGAATAAGAAGGTTGCTCTTACCGGTTCTGTGGTTTTTCTGGTTGTGGCTTTTATTGTTGTTGCTGCTATTTTGTATTGGAGCAGGGATCCGGAAAAATTCATCGAAGATGGTGACACAGCGCTTAAGGTACAGGATTACGAAGCTGCCGAGCGCTATTATCTCAAAGCCTACAGTTTGGCAAAGCCCGGCTCGCAAAGAGTGGAGATTCTTTTTAAGCTGGCGGACATATATATGAAAACCGACCAATGGCCGAAAGTACGAGGTTGTTGGGAACAGATAATCAACATAGATACAGAAAACGTCCGGGCCCGACTTGGACGATTGAAGTACGTTTATATAGTTGGCGATTCCTATGCAAATTCAGGACGTTATATGAGCACGATCTGGCAGGACATCCATACACAAGCAGCAGAGCTGCTTGATATAGCAGAAGATGCTGGTTTACTCGACGAGGAGAAGGACAAATGGGAACCCTCGTTCGGCCTGCAGGAAATGAAGTCTCAGCGCTACAATGGACAGCGCCTCGGTCCGTATCTGTATCTAATCAGAGGCAGAGCCGCTTACGAATTGGCAAGAATGGGTGCCGTTACGCTGCCGGGTGAGTGGCTCACAAAGGCCACGGAAGACCTCGAAAAGGTGCTGGAACTCGACCCAAAAAACGTTGATGCCTATATTTACCTGGCAGCTACTATTGTTGAAGAGGGTGAATTGCTTGCATTAAGAGGTAGTGTAGAGGAAAGGGAACGGGCTGCCAGCAAGGCTGGTGAGCTGTTAGAGAAAGCTGTTGAGGTTGCGGATTCCGAACCAAGATCGCATATCAATCTGCTTTCGAGGAAGTTGTCGCTTGCCAGGAGTAGCGATCCCGCGCAAACAAGGCAAAATGTGGCGGCGCTCGAACAGGAGTATCTGGCTCTTGTAGAAAGGTTTAACTCAAGTGCGAAAGTATTTGCTGCACTGTCAGGATTCTATTCCATCTATTCAGCTTATTCTGGCCCACAGCATGGTCTCGAAAATCTCAATAAGGCCATCGAGGCGATTGAGAAGGCAGTCGAATTGGCGCCCGAAGATGTGGGATATGCAATCAACGCTGCAAAACTTGTCTACCAGAAATACTCAGTATACGGCCAAAAACCTGCTATTCACAAGGCGATCGAGATCGCCAGGGATGCACTTGAACACCGTGACGTACAGGATACAGCCGGACCGCGAAGCTATGCCAATATGGTCAATAGATTTACGTTGTATTCTTTTCTTGCTCATTGTTACATCGAGCAAATACTCGACCCGAAAGAACTTAAAACAGATTCTGAGACCTCAGCATTACTAAAAGATGCCGAACAGGCGGTGCACGAAATCGAGCAGATTTTTGGCAGTGGTGAGGATCCACAAGTAATCAAGTGGCAAGGGATGCTTGAGCTTGCCAGAGGAAATAAGCACGAAGCTGTAAGAAAATTGTACACAGCGTATGAGGATATTAAGGCAGGTAAGCCGACCGAATCAGCTTGGCCTGCAGATTTGCAATTTGCTCAGCTATCTTATGCCCTTGCAAGAGTGTTCAAAGACACTTCCGAGGTAGGTGCGGTTAGAGAGTTCCTCGTCAGCGCGATTCGTTCGGGTATCGAGTTGGTCAGACCCGATGCAATTTTGGATTATCTTGAGCTTCTTGGAAGGTTAGATCAGTGGCAGCATGTGTTGTCTCCTGTCAATCATTACAATATAAACGCCTTTGAGCAGACCTTCGGTGCCAGTCAGAGAAGTCGCGAAATTCGCATCAGAGCCTTGATTGGAACAAACGCGATTGCCGAGGCAGAGGAGGAATTAGCCAAACTCGACCAGAATGACCCACGGACAATCATACTAAAGCTCGATTTGGTACAGGCCAAGATTATCCAAATTAGACGTGCTGTTGCCCAAAAACGAGCACAGTCGGATACAAGCGCTATTCTGGAGATGATGCAGCCTGATCAACAAGAAGAAACCCAGCCGGACGACTCCGTAGATCTCATGACTGCTGAGATAGATGGTCTTAGTCAACTTAGGGCTGAACTCGTGCAACAGCTCCTTTTGAAACAGCCAAGCTCTGTTGAACAAGCTATAGTCACTACTGTCTGTAGAGACTATATAGCGAAGAGCTACTTGGAAGAAGCTCGTAATCTGGTCGGTGCATTTCTCGCAGCCTCGCCCGATGAGCCAGAGGTTCTATTCTATAAAGAACTGCTTTCTGAACCTGATCCACAAAATGTTTCGCAACAGAGACGTAGGCAGATCGAACAGCGAGCCATTCTGTGTATTTCTGACCCGACTCGTCAGGCCTTAGAGCTCGGACTTTTCTATCATAGAAACGGTGAATCGGCCAGAGCTATTGAGCAGTTCAGTAAGGTAGTTAAGAATCTTGAAGAAAGACTTACAAAAGGCGAGATTTCTGAAGAGCTGTCTTTAGAGCAAATGGAGGGAGGAGGTTCTTATTATGTCGCTGCAAGCTACCTTCTTAATCTGGTATGTAGAGACGAGGATTGGAGTAAGGCTGACTATGTTGTCGACGTAGCTCGACGTGCAAACTTAGACGGTTGTCAAGGGCAGCTTTTTTCTGCTAGTTTTGCAATGGCTAAAAACCAACTCAAGGATGCTTTGACAAAAGTTGACGAGTGCTTACGGCAAAGACCCATCTTTTCACGTGCCTATCTGTTCAGAAGTAACGTTCACGCAGCTCTCGATAATGAGCATGCGTCGTTCGAAGACATCCGCAAAGCTGTATCTCTGAATCCTGTAGATGGAGTTATTGCAAAGAGTTACGCAAATACGTTGTATCTTCGTAATCAGCGGCTCGGTAGTAATGTGTCTCCGAGCCAGATAGAAGAGACTAAATTAGCTCTGGAAAGGGCCGTTCGTCTAAATTTAGGCGATTTAGAATTGCTTGACGTTTATGCCGGATACATAAGCACATTGGAACCGCTGAAAGCACTCGCAATTCGGCAGAGCATGCAAAAGACAGCACCAACTGTGCTGAACGCCGTACAGCTTGCAAACCTTGCGACCCGACTGGCACTGAAAGAATCAGATTCGGAACACAAAGAAGCATTGTTTGATCTTGCAGCGACATCTCTTGAATGGGCTAAGAATACGGATCCGACTAACACGGTGATGCTTCAGAGCTATGCGGAGTTTTATCGTGCGACAGGGCAGAATAAAAAAGCCAGTGAGCTTTTGAGCAAATCAAAGGATCAAAGGTTGCTTTGGCGCCATTATTTTCAACTTGGCAGATTTGATGATGCCAGAAATGTTTTGGAGCAGCTCTATAAGCAGAGTGACAAAGACACCGATGTGCTCAAAGGTCTGATGCTTGTCGCCGAAAGGACTGTCGATAAAGAGGCAGTGAAACGCTATTCAGAGGAGCTTCTGTCTATCGAGGGCAATGCGATAAACCGGGTTGGTCAGGTCACAGCCTTTTTGAGAGTTGGCCTTGTCAAAGAAGCCGAGCTCAAGCTGCAGAGTCTGCGAGAGAAGTATCCGGACGAGCCCCGGGCATTTCTTCTTGAGGGCTGGGTGGCAATGAGGCAGGGACAACTCGAAAAGGCGTTGGAAATAACGAATCGAAATCTTGAGACCAATCAGGATGATTCCGCCGCATGGCGGCTAAGAGGTGAGATTAATCTTCTGATGGCAAACTATGACCAGGCGATTTTCGACCTGAACAAGAGCAAGTTGTTGTCCCCCATACCTGCAACGAGAATACTTCTTGCTAGAGCTTATATGCGTGCAGGGCGGTATGATGACGCGGTGACAGAGCTTAGAAATACGATTGATGAACCGGCAGCACCTGTCGAAGCCCGAGTTTTACTGGAGCAGGTCTATTTTACGCTTGACAGGAAAGACGATTTGAAAGGGCTCTATGACGATACTCTTGAAAAGTTCACTGATAACGTGATGTGGTGCAATCGAGCAGCAGTTTTTGCCATCTCTGAAAAGGATTATGACAGGGCGGAGCGATTATATCACAAAGCATATCAGTTGAAGCTCAACGAATATCAGGGCCAGGATGAGCAAACCTGGAGTCAGGATGCGCAATATGCGAAAGCCTTCGATGGCTACTTGCAGTCACTTGTCTTGGGAGCAGGGACTCCAGATGGCAAGAGCAGGCCGTGGCGTCCGCAGAAATTGGATAAGGTATTTGAAGAAGCCAAAGAATACATTGACACTGCTTTTGCTCCAGTGGCTTATTACAGAATGGCAGAAGCGAAGTTTAAACTCGGTGATAGGCAAGCTGCTATAGAACGGTGCCGAAGAGCTGTTGACAAGGCTGAAGCGAATGAAAAGCTCGCAGCCGAAATCTTGTTAAGAATGTACTTGCTAATTGGAGATGCGGAGGTCGCCGAGTACTGTCAGGAGAAATTAGAAACTAATCCAGATTCCTTGGTTGCAAATTATACGATGTTTAACTTGGCCAAGATTAAAGGTGAATATGATAAAGCTGTAAATTATGCCGATAAATGCATCGAATTGATAGAGCCTGATAATCAGCGTGCCGCTAACTATGTATTGCTGAAAACGCAAATGCTAAGCGAGGCCTATGAAGAGACATCCGATAATACTTATCTTGAAAAGGCCATCATAGATTACGAAAGTCTGCTTCAGAAAATGCCGAATAATACGAGTGTTCTGAACAATTTGGCTTATATGCTGGCTGAGAATGGGAAAAGTCTTACTCGAGCGCTTGAGTGTTCTAAGAGAGCACTTGAATTGATGCCGAATAATCCTAATTTTTTGGATACGTATGCCTATGTGTTACACAGAAATGGAAGAAACTCCGAGGCTGCGGAATTTTTGGCGGCAGCGCTTCAGCAATATCAACAGCAGGATGTCAATGTACCTCCGGAGGTATATTTGCACTTAGGTATGGTAAAGGAGGAGCTGGGTGACAAACCTCAGGCTCTTGATGCTTATAAGCAAGCACTGCAAGTGGGAGCTGACAAGCTATCAGATGTGGTAAAAAAACGGATAGACTCAGCTATCGAGCGCCTTTCGCTGTAGTGTGGCTAAGCCAGAGCGCCGCGGGCGGTAATACTGAGGTTATGTTAAACCCATTGGTGCTCACTGGAGATCAGCATGGTGGAGAGAAAACCAATGGTTGCGGGTAGGGTGACAAGGTCCCCCTTATCATCTACTGCCTCCCTAACACCGAAGGAAATATTTGCGATACTGCGTCGCCATGTCCTCTTGATAGTCGTACTGACAATCTTTGGTTTAATAGCGGGTGGTGCCGGCTGGTATGCTTTCAAACTATATATGCCCAGCTATCGTGCACAGACATACATTGAGGTTTTGCCGCCTGTGGAAAGCGACCCCATGACTATCGGCTCGATCCAAGTGCAAAAAGACATCCAGTACGGCTATCGTGTTTCTATGGCCAACCTTATAAAACAACAAAGCTCTCTCCAGGAGCTGCTTAGAAACGACAAGGTCAGATCAACTAATTGGTTTCAGCGTAGGGACAAGGACACCAGAAAAGCAGTTAGATACTTGAAAAAACATCTTGGTGCATACGCCCATAGGGACGCTGAGTATGTTGAGGTATCAATGACGTGCCGTGAGGCGCGAGAAGCAGCTTTGATAGTCAACGAGATGGCGCAATTGTTTGTCAATTCCCAGGCGGGCACAAAAAAGAGCGAGATAAGTGAAAGATTGGCAAGGCTTGAAGACCGGAGGCGCGCGGTTGAGAGAGAACTTACAGCCGCTAACAATGCACTGGACGAAGTTAGAGAAGCATGGGGCATGAGCGATCTTGAAAGCCCTGCTGGACGCTACTTTCAACACACAGTCACTCTGATGTTGAATGATCTGCGGCTTCAAGAAAACCAGCTTATTTTGTCAATGAGCCAGCTTCGGGCCAGTATTGAGAACTTGAAAGAATTGGCGACCGGTCCTATCGCTGAGCAGATCGAAATTGCAGTCGAGCAAGATCCTATTATGATTTCTCTTGCACAGCAGCTTGCTTTCCAGGAGGCCCAGCTTTCCGGTCGGCTAGCGAAGTTTGGTGAGAATCACAGGATCGTACGTTCATCTCAAGAACTCATAGAAGAAATAAAAGAGAAAAGGGGACAAAGAAAAACCGAAATAGCTGAGCAAACAAGACGTGCAAATCTCGAAAATGCACGCGATAGTTTGGTAATATTGCAGGAAAGACTTACTCAGCTGGAAAGTCTAAGGGATCAGGCGAATCAAAAGAAGAGGGATCTTGACCTGGCCAGAGTACAATATGATCAGCGCCTAAAGATACGAGATGAGAGAGTCGAAATGCTCGACGCGCTCAAGGAGCAGATCGAGAAGGTGAAAATAATGCTTAACGACCCGGAGACCACCAAAGTGCAGCTTGTTGGTTTCGCTCCGGAACCACTGGATATGACTGCCTCCCGACAATGGTGGCTTTGGCTGCCCGGCGGGACTGTGCTTGGCTTTATGTTAAGTATCGCATTTGCCTTTCTTGTTGAAATGCTCAACGACCTGGTACGAACGCCCAGAGATGTGGCCAGGTTCTTGCACATTCCACTTTTGGGTGTTATTCCTGATGAAGCGGAGGACAAAGATGTTCGTGATGTCGACCTTTGGCACGTGGTTCGCGACGCCCCTTACTCCATAATAGGTGAAGCTTACAGGCGATGTCGCACGAATCTGGAGCTTTCGAGTTCTGTGGAAAGCTTGAAGACATTGCTTATTGCCAGTGGCGACGCAGAAGACGGTACTACCTCTGTAGCTGTTAATCTCGCAACGGCTTTTGTTGCTAAGGAAAAGAAAGTGCTGCTTATAGACGCCAACTTCAGGCAGCCGAGTCTGAGTACAATATTCCCTAGGACAAAGGACAGCGCTAACGGTAATAAACCAATGCGTTCTGATTCTGGTTTGAGCACGCTCTTAGCGGGCCGCTCCAGCTACAAGGATGTCATAAGGCCCAGTGGCCCCGAACTGGCTTCGGGGGACTTCCACATCATTGATTCAGGATTGGTGCCTTCAAAGCCGGCAGAATTGCTCACGAGCCCTAAAATGGAGAAGTTAATCAAAGAGTTGAGCAATAACTATGACCATATCATAATTGATGGTCCACCGATATTGTTGGTCAGCGATGCAAAAATCCTGGCACGACTCGTTGACTCTACGCTCTTGGTTTTCAACGCGTATGCTACAAAGCGAGGCGCAGCCATGCGAACAATTCAAGAAATGAGAGAGGTGAACGCAAACATCATCGGCTGTATATTATTCGCCGTAAGGTCTATGAAAGGCGGATACTTCCGCGAACAGTACAAGTCATATCGAAGATACCAAGCCTCACCCCGAAGCCAGTTCGGGGTCGGTTCAGCTTAGTGCTGTATCCAATTTGAAGCTCCAACTATCACTGTTTCGAATAGGGCTTGCTTTGCATACTTAAGCGAAGTTTTGATTTGTCATGGCTCTTCTAAATGGCATTTTGTAATTTTGGAGACAACATAGTGCTTTCGGCTGAAGAATGCCTTTGCCAGGTCAATTTTATTTTTTATTGAAAATAAGCATACCGGCATATTCCAATTTTGTAAAGTAGAGTGTAGAATACCGATATTTGTATATGTCAAAAGCTATTATTGTGAGGTCATTAGATGAACAAGTTCTTGATAACCGGTGGAGCCGGCTTTATCGGGTCGAATATCTGTAGGAAGCTCGTTTCACAAGATTGCTTCGTAAGAGTTGTTGATAATTTAATCACCGGCAAGAAAAGTAATCTTGCCGATATCTTTGACAAAATTGAGTTTGTCGAGGCCGACATGGGTGACGAGACCGTTGCGCGCTCAGTGATGAAGGATATTGATATCGTCTTGCACCAGGGGGCTTTACCATCTGTGCCACGAAGTGTAGATGATCCTGCATCTACGCATAAGCATTGTGTAGATGCAACTTTTACGCTTTTATTGGCTGCCCGTGATGCCGGCATAAAACGCTTTGTATATGCGTCGAGTTCGGCAGCTTATGGTGATACGCCAACTTTGCCCAAGGTCGAGACGATACCTCCCAGTCCTCTCTCGCCATACGCCGTGGGCAAACTTGTTGGTGAATATTATTGCTCGGTCTTTTACCAGGTATATGGCCTGGATACTATCTCGCTACGATATTTCAACGTTTTTGGTCCCTATCAGGATCCAACTAGTGAATATGCCGCAGCCATACCAGCCTTCGTAAAGGCTATGCTGAACGATAAGTCCCCAACAATATATGGCGACGGACAGCAAAGCCGGGATTTCACATACATTGATAATGTCATCGAGGCAAATCTACTTGCCGCAAGAGCGAAGCAAACCAAGGGCGATGTCATAAATATCGCTTGTGGTTCGGCTGTCACGGTAAATGCAATTATAGATGCGATAAATGGCCTGCTTGGCAAGAATATAAAGCCAACTTACACTGATCCACGTCCTGGTGACGTAAAACATTCTCTCGCCGACATTACACTATCTAAAAAACTGATTGGCTACGAACCAATTATTCCGTTCCGGCAAGGTCTTGAAAAGGCTATAAGCTGGTATCATGATAATTTATAGCCTATGATTGGTTTTCCATTTATTGGAATTGTGCTGCTTATTTTTTCCCTGCTTAAGCTTTTCGTCATGTAGGATCGGAGGTAGAATCCTTGTGGAGTTTGTATTCGACACTGTCGACGAGCGCCTGCCAGGAAGCTTCAATGATGTTCTCCGAACATCCAACCGTGCCCCAGATATGGGTTTTGTCCCGCGATTCGATTATCACACGTACACGAGCAGCGGTGCCGGCTCCTGCATTGACCACGCGAACCTTGTAGTCGATCAGATGGACTTCTTTAATGCTTGGATAAGAGTTTTCGAGCGATTTTCGTAGAGCCGCATCAAGGGCGTTAACAGGGCCGTCTCCCTCACCAACAACATGTTCAATTGTATCTCCGATTTTCAGCTTAACAGTAGCTTCTGTGACAAGCTCACCAGTTATGCGTTTTTCTACCGTAATGTGATATTTAATGAGGTCAAAATATGGCTTATAAAGGCCCATGATCTTCTTGACAAGTAGATCAAAGCTGGCGTTAGCTGCCTCAAATTGATAGCCTTCGTTCTCAAGCTGCTGTAATTTTGTAAGTATCTTTTTAGCCAGTTTCTTGTCTTGAGCTAACTCTGCTTTTTCAAGCTCGGATAAAATATTGGATTTGCCGCTCAATTCGGAAATAAGGTATCGACGTTCGTTGCCGACGAGTGCGGGCGAAATGTGTTCATACGTGCGTTTGCTTTTGCGCAGGGCGTCCACATGTAAGCCTGCCTTATGAGCGAATGCACTTTCTCCAACATAGGGCATATTCATCACCGGTGTCAGGTTGCATATCTCGAATACAAAGCGTGATACCTCAGTTAATGTCCTTATTTTTTCCGGTTCGAGAACCTCAAGGCCCATTTTAAATGCCAGGTTCGGTATGACCGCACACAGATTAGCATTGCCACATCGCTCGCCCAGGCCGTTAATCGTGCCTTGTACATGACGTGCGCCCGCTCGGACGGCGGCGAGACAGTTAGCTGTAGCACAGTCGGTATCGTTGTGCGTGTGAATGCCGATTACAATAGGACTGAATCGTTCACAGACTTTCTTGGTTATTTCGTATATTTCATCTGCTAATGAGCCTCCATTAGTGTCACAAAGGGCCAGCACATCGGCTCCAGCCTCGGCCGCTGCTGCCAGAACCTTCATGGTGTATTCTTGATTGTTTTTGTAGCCGTCGTAGAAGTGCTCAGCATCGAAGATAGTCTCAAGGCCGTGCTTCTTCAAGTACTCGACCGATTCTGCACAAAGTCTAAGATTCTCTTCCAACGAGCAGCCCAACACATTCGTCACGTGCATATCCCATGCCTTACCGACCAACGTGGCAGCCTGAGTTTTGCATGATAGAATCGCGTTCAGCGATACATCGTCACTGATGCTGGTATCAGCTCGTCGAGTGCTCCCAAAGGCCACAATTTTTGTATTTTTCAGCTCCAGTTTGCTAACTTGCTGAAAGAATTGCATCTCCTTAGGATTGGAAGCTGCATACCCGCCTTCGACATAGTCTATACCGAGTTCGTCAAGGCACTTTGCTATCGATAGTTTATCTTCAAGCGAAAGGCTAACGCCTTCGGTCTGCATGCCGTCGCGCAAAGTCGTGTCGTAAAGAGTTATTCTGTCCATTAGTATTTTCGAGGTCCCGTTCTTTGTTCAACTAAGCCACTGACACTAGGATACCACGATGACTCCAAGTGTAAACTTGGCCTGATTTTATTTCAATGGGCGGCAATGTAAAGGACAAAGTTTTTTGCTATCTAACCAAAGCCGTCTAAATTCTTGGTAAATATCTTGCGAATTAAAATTTCTTAGGTAGAATTCAGGTTTTGCCTAATTTGACTAAAGCCAGTTATTTTGTCTTTTTGATATGTTCTTGACAGAAATATTAAAGCCAACATGTATTAAGGTTCCGCTTGAGGGCGAGGATAAAAATGCTGTCATTGCCGAGCTGATAGACCTGCTGGATGCAAATGGGCTTCTTTCCGACAAAAAGGCTGTCTCGGAGGCGGTCTTCACGCGTGAGCAGACACGTAGTACGGGAATAGGCTCCGGCATTGCCATACCGCACGGCAAATGCAAGGGCCTGAAAGAACTCGTGATGGCTCTTGGTATAGCTCATGAGCCAATCGATTTTGAGAGTGTAGATGGCAAACCAGTCAGGATCGTCATGCTTCTGGCTTCACCAGCCAATCAGACCGGGCCACACATCCAGGCTTTAGCTCAAATAAGTCGGCTGATGCTCGATGAACAATTTCAACAAGCGCTCGAAAAGGCAAACTCAGCAGAGGAAGTGTACGACCTGTTCAGTAAGAAGGAAAGAGCCTGAATCGCGCTCTTGCCGGTATTGCAGATTACTATGATGGTCTATACATAATACCTTGCGTGTGTCATAAGTTTTGGTTTGTAGGCGTCATTTCCCATAAAATCAGGCCGAGTTCATAGGGATTAACCATATCACGGTGCCTGGGTAAAACTCTAACGGCAACACCGTGTTGACCGGTTCTATTGCATAGTATTGAGCCGCTGAACCAGTGCTCGCCTTTCTGTTCTGAAGGGCGTTCGTAATTCATTCTCGCACCGGCGCCATCCTTGATGTTACCCCACGTATCGACTATGCCATGATAAAGTTCAACTGAAACATCGTCGGGATTAATCATGCCGAGCCTAACAAGCGTTCGGATGCTCAATTCTGTCCCGACCTTGAGTTGCGGGTGTTTGGGATTTATCTCTTTGTTTACCTCGCCATTATTAACCTGCATTATTACGTCTCTGACTTCGAGTTCGGGCCAAGATTTTCTCATTTCAGACTTCCATTTAGAAAACTCTTTAGCCTTGGTCATAGCTTCAGCCGCCAAATAGCGCAACCTCGCTGTAGCTGGATTATAGAGTCGGTGCGTATACTCGGCAACCATCCTGTGTGTATTGAAACGAGGAGCAATCCACTTCAGGGAGTTTTTTATGCGACGTATCCAGGCTCGTGGCAGGTTATCAGCCGAACGGGTATAAAATAGTGGAACGACTTCATTCTCCAGAATGCTGTATATGGCCTGTGACTCGACCATGTCTTGATAATCTTCGTCTTGACCATTTTCACTGGCTCCAATAACCCACCCACCATCCGGTGCGTAACCTTCACACCACCATCCGTCCAGTGTGCTCATGTTCAGTACGCCATTCATCGCAGCTTTCATTCCGCTTGTTCCACTGGCCTCCATCGGTCTACGCGGGTTGTTTAGCCAAAGATCCACACCACGAACCAGAACTCTGGCTATGTCTATGTCGTAATCTTCCAGGAATACGACACGTCGTCTTACTACGTCTTGATTAGCAAAGTGCACAATGTGACGTATGATGTCTTTACCCGCTGTGTCCTTCGGATGTGCCTTGCCTGCAAATATAATCTGCACGGGGCGCTCCAGTGCATTTAGCAGACTTATCAGCCTTTCTGGATTCTTGAGCAATAGATCACCCCTTTTGTAAGTGACAAAGCGCCGTGCAAAGCCTATAGTTAGTGCATTTGGATCCAGAACCTCTTCAGCCCGGTTCTGCTCCGAGTGGTAAGTGCCGCGACGTTTGAACTGAGCCTTGAGCCGCTCGCGCGTAAAAACGATCAACTGCTCCTTACATCGTTGGTGTGCTGTCCATAATTCTTCATTAGGAATCCGGTCGATGTTATTCCATACAGATTTGTCATTAATTGACTCAGGCCAATCCGGCCCAAGATACCTGTTGTACAAAGAGTGCATCTCGGGCGATAACCAGCTCTTTATATGTACGCCATTGGTGATCGATATGATTGGCACTTCTTTGGCTGGAACGCTCGGCCAGAGGTTACCCCAAATCTCACGTGAAATCTGTCTGTGTAGTTTGCTGACCCCATTGATATAGCCGCTCAGTTTCATTGCTAAGATTGGCATTTTGAATGGCTCGTTTTCATCGTCTTGGAGCATCCTGCCTAAGCCCAAAAAATGGTTTCTATTAATACCCAGATGTGGAAAGTAGCTGCCAAAATACTTGTCCATCAATTCAGCAGGAAATTCATCAAGCCCTGCTTTAACGAGCGTGTGCAGGGTAAAGACATTACTAGCTCTGGTTGCCTCCATTGCTTCTTCAAACGTTAGATTTTGCGTATTTCGCAATTCTCTGATTCTTTCTAATGCCATGAAAGCAGCGTGCCCCTCGTTCATGTGGCAGACGGTTGGTTCATAACCCATAGCCCGAAGAGCCTTTAACCCACCGATACCTAACATCATTTCCTGACGAATCCTCAGTTCACGGTCACCGCCGTAAAGACTGCTTGTAATCATGCGGTCCACGGGCGAATTAGCAGGTATGTTTGTATCCAACAAGTAGAGCTTCACTCGACCAATAGAGACACACCAGATTTGAGCCAGCACACATCTGCCTGGGTATTCGACAGAGATAGTTAAGGCTCGGCCACTGTCTTTGCGGATCAGCTCAATCGGCATGTTTCGGACATCATTCTCGATATACACCTCCTGCTGCCATCCATCAATGTTTAAATACTGCCGAAAGTAACCTTTCTGATATAAAAGCCCAACACCGATCATTGGCACGCCCATATCGGATGCGCTCTTTAGGTGATCACCTGCAAGGATGCCCAAACCACCAGCGTAGATGGGCAATGATTCGTGAAGACCGAATTCCGCACTGAAATAGGCGACCAATGGTTTACCGGACTCCGGACAGACCCTGTCAAGCCAGGTGGGCCTTTCGAGATAGGATGTGAGCATATCCGTAGCTTGTTTCAATTCGTGCAAAAAACTCTCATCGGTGGCCAGTGCCTCCAATCGTGCCTGTGAAACGGTGGAGAGGAACCTGACGGGATTGTGCCCGCAGGCTGCCCATAAATTGTTATCGATGCGCCTGAAGATCTCCGCAAGCTCAGGATTCCACGACCAAAATGTGTTTCCTGCGATAGTTTCAAGGCTCTTCAAAGCATCCGGCACAGCCGGCAAAACTGTGAAGCTACGCACGTTAGGCATTTGTGTCTCCTAACAAGGTAAATCATGTGTTTATCTGTACTAACGCCGCGACAAGCAGCAACTCCTCATCAATTTAATCGGCAAATCCACTCATTCGCTTAACAGTAAAAAGCGATGAAAACATTGGGTTTAATAATTGGTGTGCGTCCTATATTGTAGTTAATTTATTCGCTGATCCAGAAGTAAAAAAGGCCTGTCTGAACAGGCCTTTTATACTTTGCTGGCTACCTCCACTGATGCCGTGAGAAAGGATTTTGAAAAGAACCCATTACATCTAAGTGGGCAATCGTTGCTTGTGTCCGAAAGTCCTATCGAGTAGGCATTTCCGATCCGACAAGGCCTGATTTCCCTGAGTACGGGTATCGGTTCTTTCAAATTTACGCTATCTGCACGAACATCGCAGGGGTCAGCCTGCAAATTCTTTTGTACCAAATTCAGCACCCAAAGTCAAGGTTGTACCTAAAACACTAGTATGTAGAAGCTTTGCCTTTTCTTTAATTTTCGGCTGTATAGTGGCTTTTTCTAAAGCCAAATTCTGTTAAAAAACTCCCAGAGAATCCTCCACTCTTAACACGCCAAAACCGGCCATGGCCTAACAAAGTGTACTAATTATAGCAATTTCTGGCTGTGCTTATAGTTCAGTCCGAGTTAGGCTTATAGAGTTCGCAGTTCTGCCCCCACAGCGGTATTTAGATTCTTCACGATATCAGCTTGAAACTGATCGACCGTCTCATGGGTCAAGGTACCATCCTGATCCCGAAATAGCAGAGAGAGTGTAACGCTTTTTTTGCCTGGTGCAATTCCCTGGCCCCGGTATATCCCGACGAACCGAATATCCTCCAGTTCATCGGGAGCTTTTTTGTTCACAGATTCTGCAATATCAGCCCAACAAATCTGCTCCATGACAACAATTGATAAATCTCTCTGTATCGAGGGAAATCTTGGAATGGGCTTAACCTGTACTGGTCCACTCGACATTGCCAAAAGCGCCTCGACGTCGAGTTCGGCACCGCAAGGTGTTACATCCTTTAAGGCAAACCGCTGCTTAACCTTCTGTGAGAAAATTCCTGCATTACCTGTTGTGCTTCCATCTACGATGATTTGCGCACCAACTTCGGCCCAGTTAAGCTCGGTAGGAGCAAAAGTAATGTTGGCGTTTCTATTGATGTTTTTCACAAGACCTTCAATTACACCACGCAAATCTCGTATATCACCATCCGATACGAGTGCCAATTTGGTCTGCTCCACTGGTAAGTTATTTTTTCCGCTTATAGGTACAAAAGTATCGGCGATTTCAAATATTTTGCACGGAGAATTACCTGCATTGCGATTTGTCTTAAGAACACCCAGCAATGAGCCTAACAAACTCTGACGAAGCAGATTCGCGCTTTGTCTGGCTTCATCTCTTATACTTAAATATTCCTTGTCGTTGGTCTGTGCGAAAAGTTCAGCAGCAGGTCTATCAACAAAGCCTACAGTGACAGTTTCGTAAAAACCGCAGCCGTTAAGATATGAACCTATATTTTGAATCGCTTTCTGACGTGGGTCCGGAGGCACCGCCTCGATTTCGATCTTGCGCTGAGTGTGTATTTTATTATAACCGTGAACGCGAGCAACTTCTTCAATCAGGTCGACCTCACGATAAATGTCACTACGCCACGAAGGTACTAAGCAGACTACTAAATCATTATTTAGTTTTGGTTTGAAACCTAATGTCGTTAAGGTTCTAACAGCTTCTTCGGCTGGTATCTTGATGCCAAGCAATTTATTAAGTCGCGACATCCGCAACTTGACTTTTTTCGGTGATGGATTTTGTGGATAAACGTCGACTACACCCTTAGCAATCCTACCGCCAGCAACTTGTGTAATTAACTGGCACGTCCGCGCCGACGCCCAGTCCACCGTTTCAATATCAACCGTCCGTTCAAAGCGAAATGCAGCCTCTGATGGAAGTGCCAGCTTCCTTGAAGTTGTACGGACGCTTACCGGATCGAAGTAAGCATCCTCAAGAAGAATCGTAGTTGTGGAATCGCTCACTTCGGTATCCAAACCACCCATCACGCCAGCTATCGCTACAGGTTCTTGTGTATCGGCGATGATCAGCATATTGGGCTCAAGGTCACACTGTGTGCCATCGATGCTGACTATGCGTTCGCCTGCGACGGCCTTTCTAACTATTATCTTACCTTGTGCTAACTTGTCGTAGTCAAAGGCGTGGGGAGGCTGGCCGGTTTCCATCATTGCGTAGTTCGTTGCGTCGACAATGTTGTTTACGCTCCGCAGACCAATCGCTTCAAGGCGTTTCTTTAGCCAGTTAAGTGAAGGCCCAACCTTTACTCCTTCGATAATACGAGCTGTGTATCGCCCACATAAATCGGGATCTGCAATCTCAACGCTTGCAAGCTCTGAGGTATCTTTTTCCAGCTCATCTAGCTCGACAGCCGGGAGCTTTAACTGCTTGCCTGTCGCAGCGGAAAGCTCACGGGCAGCGCCGATATATCCCAGACAATCGCCACGGTTGCTCGTGACCTCGACGTCGATGACGGCATCATCACCTAAATATTCGATGCCTTCACAAGGAAGTCCTAAATCGCTCAGAGTCTCAGCAATCTGCTCAGCGGTTAAACCGGTTTCGATATAGTCGTTAAGCCAACTCACTAAAATCTTCATCTCAACACCATTTCTATCTCAGAATAAAAACTGGCAATAGGTTATCCGCAGTGGTAGTTTCTGTCAACGTTGTGTAAGGGTTTCTTCTATGAAAATAGACAAATTCATCCTTTCCTGTTTTCGCATCAGCTTTATAATATTGCTCTGGCGAGGTGGCAATTAGAACAAGAGGTGTCACATGAAAGCAGGGTATGGTTTATTAGTGTTGATGCTCATTAGTTTGGCAGTTGCTATTTTATGTTTCGGCTGTGTCGAGCACAGGCTCACCATTAACACCGAGCCTGAAGGGGCGCTGGTTTTTCTCAATGACGAGGAGATAGGCGTTTCACCGGTTACGGCCTCTTTTAACTGGTATGGCGATTATTCGGTCCGGATAAGTAAGCAAGGCCACAAAACGCTGAACACGCACCGCGAATTGAAGCCTCCATTGCACGATCACTTTCCATTTGATTTCTTCACCTTGCTTAATCCGAAAAGAACAGTCGACTCCTATGAATGGAGATTTAAGCTTGCACCGAGGGCACAATCTTCCCGGAAAGAGTTGATCGAAGCTGCCCAAGAGTTGAAAAGAAACTCTGATAACTGACTTGGGCGGAATAAGTGG
>Ga0315545_1002339_pt1 | contig 17205 bp, 17 predicted proteins | sample SalMarSW160210MG_FD_203096 | JGI IMG/M metagenome (GOLD analysis project Ga0315545, IMG submission 203096) | Salt marsh sediment microbial communities from the Plum Island Ecosystem LTER, Massachusetts, United States - Salt Marsh Sediment SW1602-10 ...
AGAGGTCGCACTCGCAGACCAGGCGCGATCACGCAGTACACTGCGATACGACCATGGCCCTCTGGGCAGCCGCCGAACGGCGGGTGGGCGTGTGGCCGGCGTGCCGCTATTTTGAGACGACCCAAAGGGGCCGTGCGCCTGATGCGAAAACCAGTCGATCTCCTGAAACGCTGGGCGACTCCGCTGCGAGTCGCTCTCAGCTCGGGGCTGTTGCTGTTCCTCTTCGTACGGCTCGGAGACGAGCTGTCGTTGCGAAGGGTGATCCCGTGGCTGACCATCGAGAGCGTTGTTTGGATCACCGCTGCCGCCGGGATGCTGGTCTTGAGCTTCGTGCTGTCGACGGTGCGGTGGCGCCAGGTGATCGAGGCTCTCGGCCTGCATGACCGCTTCCGCCGACTGCTGTCCCACTTCCTCGCCGGCCAGTTCCTCTCGAACGCTCTTCCCACCACGATCGGAGGCGATGTCGTACGTGTCGCGCGGCTGTCGCGCGACACCGACGACCCGCCGTCGTCGTTTGCCAGCGTGCTCCTCGATCGTCTCACCGGCTGGATCGTGCTCCCGCTCATCACGATTCTCGGATTCGGGTTCAATCCGGCGCTGCGCGAGCTGGGTGCGCAAACCAGGGTGACCGTCACCATCGCTGCCATGACCTTTGCACTCCTGTTGGTGCTGTTGTGCCTGGCCAACATGAAGCGTTTTGGAGGGCGATTTGCCGGCAGGCCGGGTTGGCAGCGTTTCATCGACGCCGTCCATCTCGGGATCGGCAGGCTGCGTCGCCGGCCCGTCGCCACGCTGCTGGTGTTCGTGGCCGGCTTCGTCTACCAGTTCGTGCTGGTCATCGTGGCGTTCCTGGCAGCTCAGGCGCTGAGGATCGACATCGGACTCACGGCGATGATGGCGTTCTTCCCGGCCGTGCTCATCGTGCAGGTCCTGCCGATCTCGATCTCGGGGCTCGGCGTCCGCGAGTTCACGCTCGTGTGGCTCCTGCGCAGCGTCGGCGTTCTGCAAGGACAGGCGATAGCGCTCGGCCTCGTCATTTGGGTGATGACCGTCGCCACGAGCCTTCTCGGAGCGCCGTCCTACGCCTTCGGTGTCCGGGCCAAGCGGAATCTCCGCCGAGATCTGGTCGGATGAATCCGACGCAGGGCGCCGGTACCGCAGCTCGCGACACCCACCCGAAGAGAAGGTGGTGGCGTGAGATTCTCTTTGCTGTCGCCTTCTACGCGGCGTACACGTTCATCCGCAACCGATTCGGGTCCTCGGCCGTCTCCCCCGATGAAGCCCTGGCCAACGCCCGTCGCATCATCGACATCGAGCAGTTCATGGATCTCTACCACGAGGAGACGATCCAGAGCTGGTTCGTTGCCTCCGCCGGCGGCGGGGTGACGTATGCATTCGCTGGGGCGAGAGTGCTCTTGCAGCTCTTCAACATCCTCTACGGCACGCTGCATTTCATCGTGACGGCAGGGGTGCTCGTCTGGCTCTACCGGCACGTCGGGCACGACTATCCGCGGTGGCGCAACACGCTGGCTTTCACGACGGGGCTTGCTCTCGTCGTGTACGTCCTGTTTCCCCTCATGCCGCCGCGGCTGCTGCCCGACTGTGGTGCCTACGGGGCGTGTCTCGGACAGTACGCCTACGTCGACACCCTCGCCGACGTCGGAGGGCTCTGGTCGTTCGACTCGGGCACGATGCAGAGTATCTCGAACCAATACGCGGCCATGCCGTCGCTGCACTTCGCCTGGGCCCTGTGGTCGTTCCTCGCGCTGCGTCGCAGGCTCACGCACACCTGGTCCCGGGTGGCGATCACGCTGTATCCCTGGTTGACGCTGTGGGTGATCGTGGTGACAGCGAACCATTTCTGGCTCGATGCGCTGGGAGGCGCCGTTGTCTTCGGCTCGAGCTACGCGGCCGCGAGGGCGATCGAGGCCGTGAGACTTCGATCGCCTCAGGTCGCGACGCGCTAGCGAACACCTGCGTGTTGCGGGCAAGAGGGGCCGGTGCCGGCCCAATCCCGGTGGTACATTCTCAACGTGAGCGTTGACGCCAAGGTGACCGCCATGGTTCTTGCAGGGGGGGAAGGCAAGCGCCTCTACCCGCTGACCCGAGACCGGTCGAAGCCGGCGGTTCCGTTCGGGGGCATCTACCGTCTCATCGACTTCGCGCTCTCGAATCTCGTCAACGGGGGCATTCGCCGCATCGCCGTGCTCACCCAGTACAAGAGCCACAGCCTCGACCGGCACCTCTCGCTGACATGGCGCATGTCCCCACTGCTCGGGAACTACGTCACCCCGGTGCCGGCGCAGATGCGGAGAGGCCCTCACTGGTTCGCCGGCTCGGCGGACGCCATCTACCAGAACCTCAACATCCTCACCGACGAGGACCCGGACCACGTGATGGTCTTCGGGGCCGATCACATCTACCGGATGGATCCGCGCCAGATGCTGGCCCGGCACCTCGAAACCGGCGCCAGCGTCACGGTTGCCGGGATTCGGGTCCCTGCGGCCGACGCGTCCGCCTTCGGGGTCATCGAGTCGGACCGGTCGCACCGCATCGTGTCGTTCACCGAGAAGCCGGCCGACCCCAAGCCGCTGCCCGATGACCCGGGCACCGCCTTCGTGTCGATGGGGAACTACGTCTTCGATGCATCGGTGCTGCGCGACATCGTCACTGCCGATGCCGGCGACGGCGACGGCTCTCGCCACGACGTCGGGGGTGATGTCATCCCGGCCCTTGTGGCCGGCGGCGGCGCCTACGTCTACGACTTCATGGACAACGCCGTGCCGGGACAAACCGAGCGGGAGCGGGGCTACTGGCGCGACGTCGGGACGCTGGACAGCTACTACCTGGCCAGCATGGACATGATCTCGGTCGATCCGATCTTCAGCTTCTACAACGATCGGTGGCCGATCTACACCTATCTGCCGTCCCTGCCTCCCGCCAAGTTCGTCTTCAATGTCGATTCACGCTGCGGCTCGGCGATCGAATCGATCGTGGGCCCGGGCGTGATCGTCTCGGGCGGCACCGCTCTGCGGTCCATCCTGTCGTCACGAGTGTTCGTGCACTCCTTCGCTCAGGTCGAGGACTCCGTGCTGCTCGACGGGGTCGACGTGGGCCGGCACGCCGTCGTCAGGCACGCCATCTTGGACAAGAACGTGCGCGTGCTCGAGGGCGCCACGGTCGGCGTGGACGTGGCCCGAGACCGTGCCCGCTTCGCGGTCACCGAGTCCGGTGTGGTGGTGGTGGGCAAGGGCGAGGTGATCGAGCCCTAGCGGCGGGCCCGCCGGGCCGAGAGGCGCAGCACAAGCCGCTGCCGGCGGTACCCTGGCATCCGGAATGGCCGGACCTTCCCGCTTCCGTAGTGTCGTGCTCGCCGTCGCTCTGGCGACGGCGCTCGCCGCGTGTACCTCGGGAGGCTCGGACACCTCCACCTCGACGACGGCCGCGCCGACGTCCACCACCACGGCGACGCCCGATGACCCGAACGTCGACGAAGACGTGATCACCGGGCTGCGGGACGAGATCGCCGCTCTCGTCGAAACCGCCGAGGACCTGCGTGGCCTCGAGTTCATCGACGAGCCCGATGTGACGATCCTCGGCCCGGAGGCCTTGGCCGCCCGAGTGCGGGAGGATCTCGAGGAGGAACTCGTCTCCGAGGAACTGGCCATCGACACCAGGGTGTACCGGATGCTCGGCATCCTCGACGCCGGGGACGATCTCGAGCAGATGTACCTCGATCTCTACAGCGAGCAGGTCTTGGGCTTCTACGACGGCGACACCGGGGAGCTGGTGGTGGGAGGCGAGGCCGGGGAGCTTGGCCCTGCCGACCGTTCCACCGTGGTCCACGAGCTGGTGCACGCCCTCGGCGACCAGCATTTCGATTTCTCCGACGCCCTCGATGAGCTCGTCGAGGGCGACCGTTTCGACGAGGCGGGCGCTCTCCAGGCCCTCGTCGAGGGCGACGCGACCTACTTCCAGCTCGTCTACATCCAGGAACTCTCTCCCGCCGACCAGCTCGCCCTCGCCACCGAGGCGCTCGCGGCCGACACCACGGTGCTGTCCTCGGTGCCGGATTGGATGATGTCGAGCCTGCTCTTCCCCTACGAGGCAGGGCAGACCTTCGTCGGCCAGCTCATCGAACGCGGGGGCATCGCCGCCCTCGACCAGGCCTACGGCGAGTCCCCGATCTCAACCGAGCAAATCCTGCACCCTGAGCGCTACCAGGCCGGCGAGACCATACGGCAGGTGCCTCCACTCGGTCTCACCGTCGACGGCTACGCGACACACGAGGAATCCACCTTCGGCGAGCTCAGCCTTCGGCTGCTGTTGACCGACACCGTCACGCCCGGCTTGCTCACCCAAGCCGCCGACGGTTGGGGAGGCGACGCCTATCAGGTCCTGTTCGACGAGGACGACGTCGCATTCGCCTTGGCCTACCGGGGCGATGTCGAGGAGGACGCCACAGAGCTCACCTCGGGACTCATCGAGCACGCCAAGACCGTCATGGGCGCCGGGGAAGGAATCGAGACCGGGGGCGGCCTTCTCTTTGACAACGGCGGTCTCTACGTCTTCATCAGACAGATCGGCGACGGCCTGATCTTCATTGCTGCCACCGACTCGTCCCTGGGCACTGCGATCAGATCCCAGATGATCGTCCCGTAGGTCTTCTCTGCGGCGGGCCGATTCGTTACGGTCGGCGATGTGACTCGACGCGTCGAAACCACCGGCGGCATCGAGACGGGAGCGCGAAAGAGCCTCGGCGCGGCTCAGCCGCGACCGGCGTTGGGGCGGCGCCCGTGGTTGGCCTTGGAGCGGCGGGCGCGCAGCTTGCGGCGCTTCTTGGTTGCCATAGCGGGCCGGAGAGTACCACGGTTCCGACGGCGCCCACCCGCCGGGCCTCTGGTGATCGCGGATGTGCGATCAGGGTGGGTCTCGCCTCCGCTCCGGCTCGCCGGCAGCACGGCGGCGCGCTGGCGGGGGCTGCGACGTGGAGCGGCCGGGCAAGCACTGTTGCTGAGGACCCGCAGCGTTCACGGCTTCGGCATCAACGAGCCGCTCGAGGTCGTGGCGCTCGACTCGGACGGATTCGTGCGGGAAGTGCGGCGGCTCCTCCCGCGCCGCGTCTTGGTGTTTCCGGCGGAGACCTGGGTCCTGGAGCTTCCTTCTCGCCATCGGGTTCCGGCACCGGGAGATCGGCTCGAATGTCGCGGCTCTCTATCCTGACCCCGTGGCCGGCCGCCTCATCCTCTGCGCGACCCCGATCGGGAACCTGGGCGACGTCTCACCCAGACTGCGTGACGCGCTCGCCGGAGCCGACGTGATCTATGCCGAGGACACCCGCAGATCGCGTCGGCTGCTGCAAAGCGTCGACGTTGACCGTCCGCTGCGATCGTTCTTCGTGGGAAACGAGGAGCAGCGAGCCGTTGAGATGGCAGAGAAGCTCGCGCAGGGCGCAACGGTGGCCCTGGTCACGGACGCCGGGACTCCGGGCATCTCCGATCCGGGGCTCACTGCGGTACGCGCTGCGCTCGAGGCGGGCGCCGACGTGGGGATCGTGCCGGGGCCCAGTGCGGTGACGGCGGCCCTCGCCGTTTCCGGCCTGCCGTCGGATCGGTTCGTCTTCGAGGGGTTTCTCCCGCGCAAGGGATCCGCACGGTCGGCACGGCTCGCCGAGCTGGCACGCGAGGAGCGGACGACCGTGCTCTTCTCGGCGACGTCGCGGGTGGCGGCGGATCTGTGCGACCTGGCCGGGTCGCTCGGTCCCGAGCGCGAAGTAGTGGTGGCTCGCGAGCTGACCAAGCAGTTCGAGGAGCTGTGGCGAGGCACGCTGCGCGCAGCGGCCGATCACTGGGGTGCCGAAGAGGAGCCGCGCGGTGAGTTCACCTTCGTGATCGCCGGCGCGATCACGGCGCCGGCCGACTGGGGGACGGCCGTCGCCGCGGTCAACGAGGCCGTCGCCGGTGGCGTCACAATGACCGTCGCCGTGCGGCAGGTCGCCGCGATGACCGGCCTGCGCAGGCGCGAGTTATACGAGAGGGTGCTGCACTCCCGAGACCGGGTAGAACCCGACGCGTGAGTGAGTCAGGAGATGGCGCTGCGGCACGAAGCGCACACGCCGCGGCCCCTGAAGGGGCTCACTCCCTTGGTCGAGCCACAGAAAACGCACGTGGCGTCGAGCTTGCGAATGATGATCGAATCATCATCCACGGATATCGCCAATTCGTCCCCCTCACGAATGTGGAAGAGTCGACGCGTCTCGGCCGGAATCACGATCCGACCCAGGTCATCGATCTTGCGCACCATTCCGGTGTTCAAGACGGGTACCTCCATTTAGGTGACCGATTGCGGCCTCGTCCCCACCGACCGGTATTCATCTGCAGGAAGGGATTGTACATGGTCGGAGAGTCGACGGAGTGTCGATTCCCCGCCTGGTACCATCGCCGTCCTTGAGCGATACGCGTTCCGATCCCCAAAACGTCTTGGTAGCCGTGGCCTGGCCGTATGCCAGCGCGCCGCGTCACCTGGGACATCTCGCCGGCGCCTACCTGCCTGCGGACGTCTTCGCGCGCTACCACAGGGCGATCGGAAACCGTACGTTGATGGTGTCGGGATCCGACGTGCACGGTACCCCGATCACGGTCCGTGCCGAAGACGAGGGTGTCGAGCCACAAGTCATCGTCGATCGCTACCACCACGAGTTCATCGAGCAGTGGGACGCCCTCGGGCTCGACTGGGACCTGTTCACGTCCACCGGCACCGCCAACCATCACGCCGTCACCCAGGACTTGTTCCTGCGCCTCCTCGCGAAGGGGTACATCGACAAACGGTCGTCGGATCAGTTCTTCGACCCCGAAGCCGGGCGCTTCCTCCCGGATCGCTACGTCGAGGGCATCTGCCCGCATTGCGCCTACGAACAGGCCCGCGGCGACCAATGTGAGCACTGCGGGCGAACGCTCGACCCGATCGATCTCGTCAGTCCTCGATCCCGCCTGACCGGGGCGACGCCGGAGCCTCGTGCCACCGAGCACTTCTACCTGCGGCTCTCCGCATTCTCAGAACAGCTCGAAGAGTGGCTCAAGAGTCGCACCGGCTGGCGCAAGCACGTCCTCAACTTCTCGCTCGGATGGATCGAAGAGGGCCTCCACGACAGGGCCATCACCCGCGACATCGAATGGGGCGTCGACATCCCCGTTGACGACCTCGGCCCGGGCAAGAAGATCTACGTTTGGTTCGATGCGGTGATCGGCTACCTGTCGGCCTCGAAGGAGTGGGCCCAGATCAACGGGGAGCCCGAGGCGTGGCGCGACTGGTGGCAGAACCCGCAAGCCGAGCACTACTACTTCATCGGCAAGGACAACATCCCCTTCCACACCATCATCTGGCCGGCGATGCTGCTCGGCTACGGAGGGCTCAATCTTCCGACCGATGTACCCGCCAACCAGTACGTGACCTTCAAGGGAGGCAAGGCTTCGGCCAGTCGAGGCGTCGGACTCACCGTCAGCGACGCCCTCGAGCGCTACGAGCCGGATGCGCTGCGCTACGCCCTCGCCAGCAACTTCCCCGAGACGGCGGATGTCGACATCACCGAGGACGAGCTGGCGCGGCGCATCAACGACGAGCTCGTCGCCACGTGGGGCAACCTCGTCAACCGCGTGGTGGCGATGATCCACCGCTACTTCGGCGGCATCCTTCCCGAGCCGGGCCCGCAGGACACGGTGGACGAGGGAGTGCTCGAAGCCGTCGATGGAGCGCTGGAGACCGCCAGCAACCATCTCGGCGCTGTGCAGCTGCGGGCAGGGCTGGCGGTCCTGCTCGGCGGAGCCCAGTCCGCCAACCAGTACCTCTCGGAACGTGAGCCGTGGAAGACGGCGAAGGTGGACTCGGAACGAACCGGCACCACCCTGTACGTGGTCATCCAAGCCATCGCCGGGCTCGCCGCCGGCTTCGCTCCCTACTTGCCGGTCACCTCGCGCCGGGTGCTCGAGACGCTCGGCCTCGACGTCTCCGGTCGCCAGCCGGCGTGGGAGCGACGAGTCGTGGCCGCCGGCACCGCTCTCGGGGAAGCGGAGCCGCTATTCGCCAAGGTCGAGCTCCCCGACGGCGAGTAGCCCATGGCGAGCGGCTGGGTCGATAGCCACTGCCACCTCTTCATGATCGAGGATTCCCTCGACGCGGTTCTGGCGCGGGCCGAAGCGGCCGGTGTCGACTGGTTCGTCTGTCCCGGGGTCGACCTCGCTTCGTCGTTGGAGGCGCAGCAGGTCGCCGCCGCCTACCCGGACCGAGTGCTCTGGGCGGCCGGACTCCACCCCCACGACGCCGAGCGGTGGCCGGACGAGCAGGGACGGCTCGAGACGCTCATCCACGATGCCGCCGCGGTGGGGGAGATCGGCCTCGACTACTACCGCGACCTGTCACCGCGGGACGAGCAGCGTCAGGCGTTCCGCGACCAGCTGTCGCTGGCGGCCGAGCTGGGAATACCGGCGATCATCCACATCCGAGACGCCTTCGCCGACGTCTACGACTTGGTCGCCGATGCCGGTATGGGCGAGAAGGCCGTTCTCCACTGCTGGACGGGAGGGCCACGGTGGACGAAGCGCTTCGACGAGCTCGGTGTCACCTTCTCCTTCGCCGGCCCGGTCGCCTTTCCCAACGGCGACACGGTACGGCGAGCCGCCGCGGTCGCTCCCCGTCACCGCACGATGGTCGAGACCGACAGCCCGTACCTCGCCCCGCCGCCTCACCGCGGGCAAGCGAACGAGCCTGCCTTCGTGCCCCTGATCGGAGCCGCCGTCGCCGAGGTCTGGGGCGTCGACGCCGACGAGGTCGCCCGCTCGACCACCGAGACCGCGTCGCGGGTGTTCCGAGGGACGCAATGAGCGGCGGCCGGCCCCAGGGGCGGCGCCAGATCCGCGATCTGCTGGAACGGCACCGGCATCGGCCCCGGAAACGGCTGGGTCAGCACTTTCTCGCCGATCCCAACCTGGTCGATCGCATCGTCCGCACCACCGGGATCGAGCCCGGCGGCCTCGTCGTCGAGATCGGGGCGGGGACCGGCACGCTGACACGAGCGCTCACCGAGGCCGGGGCACGGGTCGTGGCCTACGAGATCGACCGGGGCCTGGAGCCCGTGCTCGCCGAGAGCCTCCGCGGCAGCTCCGCCGAGGTGCGATTCGAGGACGCCACCCGGGTCGATCTCGCCGCCGCGCTCGCCGGCGGGCCGTGGACGCTCGTCGCCAACCTGCCCTACAACGTCGGGACCCCGCTGCTCCTCGACATCCTGCGTCGAGTCCCCCAGGTCACGAGGATGGTCGTCATGGTCCAGCGCGAGGTCGCCGACCGTCTCACCGCCGAGCCGGGAAGCAAGATCTACGGGCTTCCGTCGGTGGTGGCCCGCCTCCACGCCGAGGTGCGATTCGGCTTCGCGGTGCCTGCGTCGGTGTTCTTCCCGTCACCCGAAGTGGAGTCCGCAGTAGTGAAGCTCGTTCGCAGAGAGCCGCCGGAGAGGGTGGAACGGGCCATCGAGCTGGCGGCGGCGGCATTCGGTCAGCGGCGCAAGATGCTGCGACGGTCACTGGCGGCGGCAACGGACGACGTGGGATCCCTGCTGACCCGGGCCGGAATCGATCCGGAGGACCGCGCTGAGGATCTCGCCCCCGAGGACTTCGTGCGACTCGCAGAGGCAGAGGCAGGCAACTGATGCGCGCCGACGCCTTCGCCAAGATCAACCTGGGCCTCAGGGTCGGCTCCCGCCGGGAGGACGGGTACCACCCGGTCCATGGTTTCTTTCAGTCCATCGGGTGGAGCGACCGGATCTGGCTCGAGTTCTGCGACGAGGACGTTGCCGAGACGGACTCGGGTGATGAGATCCTCGCAGGGCTGGGGAACTTCGCCTGGCGGGCGGCAGTGGCGGTCCGCGATGCCGCCGGGTCGGATCGGGCCATGGGGCTCCGGCTCCGCAAGGAGATCCCGGTGGCGGCAGGCCTCGGTGGCGGCAGCGCCGATGCGGCGGCAGCGCTCGGCCTCGCCGGCCTGCTGTTCGGTGTGCCGTCGAGCGATTTGGAGAACCTCGCCGCCGGCATTGGCTCGGACGTACCGTTCTGTCTCCGGGGCGGCCTCGCCCTCGTCGAAGGACGTGGCGAGATCGTTCACCCGCGCCGACCGGCGGGCGGGTACACAGTGGGAATCGTGGTCCCCCCGATCGAGCTTGCGACGCCGGCGGTGTTCGATCGCTGGGACGAGTTGGGCGAACCGCGCGGCCGAGAGATCGCGGCGTCCACCTTGCCGCCGTCGCGGCGCGGGGAGGAGTCACCAGCGAACGACCTGTACCCGGCCGCGGTCTCCCTCAGCCCGGCGCTCGACGACTGGCGCGCCGAGATCGAAGAACGGTGGAGCCGGCCGGTTCACATGTCGGGCAGCGGGCCGGCGCTCTACGGCTTCTTCGTCGACCGCGACGAGGCTGTCGAGGCCGTCGCCATCGCACCGGTCGGGGCGAGGGCCGCCCACGCCGCGGAGCCGGTGTGGCAGGGCTGGTCGGCCCTCGGGGACGAGACCACCGACGAGTGATCTCCTTGGGCCCGGGTACACTCGCCGGGCTCACCCTTTTGGGGGGTGGTGTAAGAGGCAGCACAAGTGGTTTTGGTCCACTCAGTCCGGGTTCGAGTCCTGGCCCCCCAGCGAATGGCCCCCGATCCCGCCGAGATCCGATGAAGGCGATCGTGCTGGCTGCCGGGAAAGGCACCCGCATGAAGTCCGACCGCGCCAAGGTCCTGCACGAGGTGGCAGGACGGCCGCTGCTGCAGTGGGTACTGGACACCGTCGCCGCGATCGGCTGCGAGGACATCGTCGTTGTCGTTGGACACCAGGCGGACGAGGTGCGCGCCATCCTGCCGGCCGGCACCAGGATCGCGTTCCAAGCCGAGCGGCGCGGCACCGGGCACGCCACCCAGGTCGGCTTGGCCGCCTTCGATCTCATCCCCGGCGACGTGGTCCTGGTGCTGCCGGGCGATATGCCCCTGATTCGTCCCGAGTCCCTCGTTCGACTCCTTGGCACCCATCGCAGTGAAGAGGCGGCAGCGACGCTGCTGTCGGTGATCGATGGACCGCGGGAGTTCGGCCGCGTGGTGCGGCGCGACGGCGCCGTCGTCGCCGTTGTCGAGCAGAGGGATGCCACCGCCGAGGAGCAGGCGATCCGGGAGGTCAACACCTCGGTGTATGCCTTCGACGGCGTGCGGCTGTCGGAGGCCCTGCAAGCGCTGCGACCGGACAACGACCAGGGGGAGCTGTACCTGACCGACGTCATCGGAATCCTCGCCGAGCGCGGGGAGCGACTGGCGGCAGTGACCACCGAGGTGGAGGAGGCGCTCGGAGTGAACTCCGTCGACCAGCTCGACCTCGTCGATGCCGCGCTGCGCCAGCGCTTTCCCGCCTAGGCATGACCCCGTTCGGGGTGCTGATCCGAGCCCCGGGTTGGTCAGTGCACGCCATGGCGGGCTACGCTGCGCGTTGCCCAAGCGCGGAGGATTTCGGAGCATGGAGATCTCGGGGCGCAAGCGCCTCATGGTGTTCTCGGGCTCGGCCTACGAAGGACTGGCGAGGGAAGTCGCCAACATTCTCGGCGTTGATCTCGGCGACGTGGAACGCTCCGTATTCGCCAACGGCGAGATCTACATCCACTACACCGAGAGCGTGCGCGGCGCCGACTGCTTTGTCATCCAGAGCCACACCCAGCCGATCAACTTCCACCTGATGGAGCAGCTCATCATGATCGATGCCCTCAAGCGGGCGTCGGCGAAGCGGATCACGGCGGTGGTGCCGTTCTATGCGTATGCCCGGCAGGACAAGAAGGGAAGGCCTCGCGAGCCAATCACGGCGCGCCTGGTCGGTGACCTGTTCCGGGTCGCCGGTGCCGACCGGATCGTTTCGGTCGACCTTCACACCGGCCAGGTCCAGGGTTTCATCGACGCTCCCTTCGATCACCTCACGGCGCTGCCGGTGTTCGTCGACTATCTCAAGAAGCGCGGCAACGGCCTCACCACCGTCGTGTCTCCCGACTCAGGCCGGGTGAAGCTGGCCACCAAGTACGCTCGTCACCTCGACGCCGCCGTGGCGTTCGTGCACAAGCGACGCAGCACCGACACCAGGAACGAGGTCGCCGCCCTCGAGGTCGTGGGCGACGTCGAGGGGCGTCATTGCATCATTGTCGACGACATGATCGACACCGCCGGCACGGCTTCCGCGGCGGCTTACCTGCTCCACGACCGGGGCGCCCTCAGCGTGCTCCTGGTAGCCACCCACGGTGTGCTCTCCGAGCCGGCGGTCGACCGCATCAAGAACGCCCCGATCGAGCAGGTCGTGATCTCCAACACGCTGCCCGTGCCCGACGCCGCCGCCGACCTCGACAAGCTCACCGTGTTGTCGATCGGCTCGCTGTTGGCCGGCGCCATCAACGCCATCTTCACCGACGCCTCGGTGAGCGAGATCTTCGCCGGCGAGAACATCTGACGCCGCCCGCGTGCCGCGGCTCACATTCGGCAGGGAAGGACCATGGACACCACGCTCATCCATCTGGACACCGGCCGGCGACGCGGCGTGATCGACATCACTGCGGAGATCGTCGCTTTCACGGCGGGCAAGGGCGACGGACTGCTGTCGATCTTCGCCCCCCACGCCACTGCCGGCCTGGCGATCATCGAGACCGGGGCGGGCACCGACGCCGACCTGATGGACATACTCGACGAGCTGATGCCGCGAGACGACAACCGTTATCGGCACCGGCACGGCTCCCCGGGCCACGGCGCCGATCACATCCTCCCCGCCCTGGTCCCGCCCACTCTCATCGTGCCCGTTGTCGAGGGCCGTCCTGCACTGGGGACGTGGCAGTCGATCGTGCTCGTCGACCCCAACCAGGACAACCCGAAGCGGTCGATCCGGCTCAGTTTCTTCCCCGGCTGAGGGTCATCTCTCCGGGCGCCCTTTGCTCCCAGCGGTGCGACGGCGCATAATGTGGCCACTCCCGACGATCCGGACGCCCGATACGCGACCGATCCGGGCCTATCAGCATCCAAGAACATACGAGGAGTCGTCAACGATGGAGCAGGTGACGTTGTGCGCGCACAAGCGCGTCGGAGCCGGAACGCGGCCGTCTCGGCGCCTTCGCCGTGAGGGCATGGTGCCGGGTGTGGTCTACGGGAGGGGCACCGACGCCGTCCCGGTGGCGGTCGACGGCCGCGATCTCTACACGGTGCTTCACACGGATGCAGGGCTGAATGCCCTCATCAACGTCGAGGTGGAAGGCGGGGACACGGTGCTCGCCGTCGCCCGAGAGCTTCAGTACCACCCGGTGCGGGGTGACATCACCCATCTCGATTTCATCAAGGTGTCGCTCGACGAGGTGATCGAGGCCGACGTCGCGCTCAACTTCGTTGGGACACCGCCGGGCGTCACCGAGGAGGGCGGCTTCGTCGAGATGATCGCCAACAGCATCCTCATCGAGGCGTTGCCGACGGCGATCCCTTCGTCGATCTCGATCTCGATCGATGAACTCCGCATCGGCGATACGTTGAAGGTGTCGGATCTGCCCGAGATCGAAGGGGTCGTCTACATCGACGACGTCGATCGTCCCCTCGTCACCGTTCTCGCCCCGCGTGAACTCGAGGAAGAGCTTCCCACCGAGGCCGAGTTGGAGGAAGGCGAGGAGATCGAAGCCGAGTTGGAGGAGGGCGCCGCCGAGGAATCGGTGGAGAGCGAGGAAGGCTGAGCCGTCACGGATCGCCTGCCGCTCATCGTCGGGCTTCGCAATCCGGGGTCCTCCTACGAGGGCTCGCGTCACAATCTCGGTGCAGAGGTCGTTGCTGCCGTCGCCGATCGTCACGAAGGTAGGTTTCGGAGGGCGCGCCGGTTCATCCAGGCGGACGTCGCGGAGATCCGGATCGCGGACTCACGGGTGATCCTGGCAATCCCGCGAGCGTTCATGAACGAGTCCGGAAGAGCCGTGGCCCCGCTGGTGCGCTATCACCATGTCGATCTGAACGATCTGGTGATCGTCCACGATGACATCGATCTGCCGTTCGCCAGACTGCGGTTTCAGCACGATCGTGGTTCGGGCGGCAACAACGGCGCCCGCTCCGTCATCGGGGCGTTGGGCACCTCGGCGTTCTGGCGGCTCAAGTGCGGTGTGGGACGCCCACCGGGAAGCATGGACCCGGCGGTCTTCGTGCTGAAGCGATTCACGGCGGCAGAGCGTCCCGAGATCGAGTTCACGATCGCCGGCGGCGCCGATGTCATCGAGCGATTTGTCGTCGGCGGCGGCGAGGCAGCTCGGCAGGCGGCAGGCGAGGTCGGTCCGATCGAGTGAGGAGGCGTCGTGGCGTACATCGGAGCGATCGACCAGGGGACCACGAGCACCCGGTTCGCCGTCGTCGACCACGCCGGAGCCATCGTTGCCAAGGCTCAGCGGGAGCACTCCCAGATCACCCCGCAGCCGGGATGGGTCGAGCACGACGCCCACGAGATCTGGGCAAACACCGAGAGCGTGGTCGTCGAAGCGCTCGACGCCGCCGGAATCGAGCCCTCGGACCTGGCGGCGGTGGGGATCGCCAACCAGCGCGAGTCGACCGTCGTCTGGGACCCGGCGACGGGCGAACCGCTGGCGCCGGTCATCGTCTGGCAGGACACCCGTACCGCTGACCTCTGCCGGCGGCTGGCGGGTAGCGAAGGCCCGAACCGATTCCGCGACACGACCGGCCTTCCGCTCGCCACCTACTTCTCGGCGCCGAAGCTGCGCTGGCTCCTCGATCACATTCCCGAGCTGCGGCAGCGAGCGGATTCCGGCTCAGCGATCTTCGGGACGATCGATTCGTGGATCGCCTGGAACCTCACCGGAGAGCACGTCACCGACGTCACCAACGCCAGCCGCACGATGCTCATGGACCTCGAGACCATGGGATGGGACGAGATGCTCCTGGAGGCAATGGAGATCCCGAGGGCGATGCTGCCCCGCATCGTCCCTTCCGTCGGGCTCATCGGCCAAGCCCGCGGCATCCTGCAAGGCGTCGCCGTCGGAGGGATCCTCGGCGATCAGCAGGCTGCCATGTTCGGCCAGGCGTGTTTCGGCCAGGGCGATGCGAAGAACACATACGGCACCGGCTGCTTCATGCTGCTCAACACCGGTCTCCGCAAGGTGCGATCCTCCCAGGGCCTTCTCACCACGGTTGCCTACCAGGTCGGGACCGGAAAGCCCCACTACGCACTGGAGGGCTCGGTCGCCGTCGCGGGCGCCGGGGTCCAGTGGCTGCGCGACAGGCTCCGCCTCATCACCGACGCCGGAGACGTGGAGGCGCTCGCCTCCCAGGTTCCGGACAACGGCGACGTGTACTTCGTGCCAGCCTTCTCCGGCCTCTTCGCTCCCTACTGGCGCTCGGACGCCCGGGGCATCATCGCCGGGCTCACCCAGTTCAGCGAGGCCGGCCACGTGGCCAGGGCCGTGTTGGAGGCGACCGCGTTCTCCACCAGTGACGTGCTCGAGGCAATGGAGGCCGATGCCGGGATCGAGCTGCGGGAACTCAAGGTGGACGGCGGCATGGTCACCAACGAGCTGCTCATGCGGTTCCAGGCGGACATCCTGGGAGTCCCGGTGGTGCGTCCGGCGGTGACGGAGACCTCGGCTCTCGGGGCAGCCTATGCGGCGGGCCTCGCCATCGGGTTCTGGTCCGGCATCGACGAGGTGCGAGAGCACTGGATCGAGGAGCGGCGCTTTGAGCCCGCGATGGATCCCGAAGTGCGGCGGAGGCTCCGGTCTCGATGGTCGAAAGCCGTCTCGAAGAGCTTCGGCTGGATCGACTGAGCAGATCAGTGCGGCCGCGCCGCCAACTGGGCCGCTGCCCCAGTGTGTGCTCTGGAGCGGCCCGCCGGCGGGTCGATCTGAAACGGCCGACCCGCGGCGTTAGCATCGCTGCCGTGGTATCGCCGACGGATCAGACATGAACGTCCCGAATCTCCTCGCCTACGTGCGCATCGCTCTGACGCCGGCGGTGATGGCGTTCGTGCTGCTGTCGGAGCACATCGATCACGCCTTCGGCATCGCGCTGGCAGTGTTCGTCGTGGCCGCCGTCACCGATTTCGTCGACGGCTACCTGGCGCGGCGCTGGGAGATCACCACGGTGCTCGGAGCCTTCCTCGACTCGGTGGCCGACAAAGTGCTGGTGACCGGGAGCCTGCTGGTACTCATCGAGGTCCAGCGCGCCTGGTCGTGGGCCGTGTTCGTCATCATCGGGCGGGAGCTGGCGGTGATGGGGCTGCGCGGGGTGGCCGCCCTCGGCAAGTCGACGGTTCCCCCGAGCTTCTGGGGCAAATGGAAGACCATGTTCCAGTTCACTGCGATCGGGCTGGCAATGGTGCGGTCGAGCTCGGAGCTGGGCCCGTTCTTCCTCGACGAGTGGGCCATGCTGGTGGCAGTGGCGGCGACGTTGCTCTCCGCCTGGGACTACTTCAGGCGCTACGGCCATGCCTTCCGGGAGGCCCGCGCCTAGCCCTCCTCGGTTCGATCGGCAGGTCGGCGATTACGATGACGTGCTCGTGACTGCCCCCCTCCTCCCGCTCGTCCGGCAATGGCCGGCAGTGTTCCATCCCGGGCCCGGTGAGCGGCTCGTGGTACCGCCGCCGCTGCGGGCCGTCACGCTGGCGGGCGTCGCCGCGAGACTCGACGTGCCACTGGTGGCGATCGTTCCCGGCGAGCGGACCGCCGAAGAGCTGGTCGACGACCTGGCGCTGTTCACCGATGACGCCATGCTCCTTCCGGCCTGGGGCACTCTGCCCTTCGAGCACGTGTCACCCAACGTGACGACGATGGCCCACCGCAGCGAGGCGCGGCACCGGCTCGCCACCGGGACCGCGGGCACGATCATCGTCGCATCGGTGCGAGCCGCCACCCAGCGTCTCGGCAGCTCGCCACCCGACCCGATCGTGGTCACTGCCGGGACCGAAGAGCCGTTCGAGGCGTTGGTGGAGAGACTGGTCGAGGCCGGATACCACCGCACGGATCGAGTGGAGGCCCGGGGCGAGTATGCGGTCCGAGGCGGCATCGTGGACCTGTTCCCGGCCCAAGGCGAGGCGCCGTACCGGATCGAGTTCTGGGGTGACGAAGTGGATGGGATCCGGCGCTTCGCCGTCGGCTCACAACGCTCGATCGACGAGGAACCCCAGGTCGTA
>Ga0315545_1002342_pt1 | contig 17199 bp, 16 predicted proteins | sample SalMarSW160210MG_FD_203096 | JGI IMG/M metagenome (GOLD analysis project Ga0315545, IMG submission 203096) | Salt marsh sediment microbial communities from the Plum Island Ecosystem LTER, Massachusetts, United States - Salt Marsh Sediment SW1602-10 ...
ACTGTCAAAACAGAGACTGACGTTTTTGAAGAGCAGATGGTAATAGCCCTTGATAAGGTCAGGATGGCCATGGAGGAGGCAGGAAGTTCCATGAATAACATTGTCAGGACACTCATGCTCCTCAAGAATTTAGAGGATTATCCTCGTATGCGAAAGACAGAGCTAGAGTATTATCAGAAACACGCCCCATTTCTGGTCGACAACCCGCCGGCCAGTACCTTTATGCAAGTCGCCAGTCTGGCAAGACCTGAGTTTTTGGTCGAGATAGACGTGATTGGCGTTATTTCCAGGGAGTAAACAGCATGAGCTAGTATAGTCTGATACCTTAGGGCTGACCGATGACTTAGGGCGTGGGGCACGACATTATATGGTGGGCACTGGAGGCATCAGGGCATGGTGTAAGAGCCAGTTGTCGTATCCGGTGCTATTCCTACACACATTGGCAGCGACTAACGGAAATTCTTTTCACCAGGACTGATCGCAAAACTAGCAGGGAAAACGAAAAAGGGGGTATTTATGAATTATGATGATTTTCTGGAACTGGCGAAAAAGAGGAGGAGCATCCGCAAATTCAAATCTGATCCTATACCTGATGAGTATATCGACAAAATCATAGAAGCTGCCCGCTGGGCTCCTTCGGGAGGCAACTCACAGCCCTGGGAGTTCATTGTCATAAAGAAAAAGGAGTTAAGAGACAAGATCGCAGAAATAGCACAGGAGCAGTATGGCATTACCCACAAGATGGAGATGCTCAGGGAGCCAAAGCTCAGGTTTCCTAAATATACTGCACCGCCCGCGGGAAAGCCAGGATTTGCTACCGCGCCGATATTCATCCTACCTTGCGGTGACACTAGAACCAAAGAGGTTTATCCCAAATCCATGACCATGACAATCGGTAACTCAATCTTTATCACAACCATGGCAAATGCCCTCATATATATGATCCTGGCAGCAAACACACTGGGGCTTGGTGCACAGCAGGTATCCGTTATTGAAACCCCTTTTGCACAGGCACAAATCAAAGCCCTTCTAAAGATCCCCAAAGAGCTCATGGTGTACGAACTGCTGGTGATCGGCTATCCCGATATGGAACCACCTGGGAAGACTGTGAGAGACAGGAATGAGATGGTTCACTATGATTGCTTTGATGTGTCCAGGTACCGTACGCAGCAGCAAATCGATGACTACACCGTTTTCTGCCGTACCGAGACGGTTGCCCAGGATGGCACACCACTGCCGCCGGTCATACCTAGCCGCTGACTACTATGTAGCAGGGTAGAAAGTTGGGCGGGTGCATGCGCAGGAACATCCCGAACTGGGCCATGCTGGTGGCCGATGGCACATCCTGGCCAACTTCATAATTCAGACGCCGAAGTATGCCTTCTTGATTCCCTCGTCCTCCCGGAGTTCCCCCGCAGCGCCGCTCAGGGTAACACGCCCCACTTCCAGAATATAGGCCCGGTCAGCTTCCTCGAGGCTTCGCTTCACATTCTGTTCCACAAAGAGAATGGTAATGCCCCTCTCTCTGATTTCCTGTAACCCCTTGTATAGGCTGGTAATAATAATAGGGGCAAGACCGAGAGACATCTCATCCAGCAGCATGAGCTTAGGGTCCGCCATCAAGCCCCGCCCTATTACCAACATTTGCTGCTCTCCCCCGCTGAGCGTTTTAGCCGTTTGTTTCTTCCTCGTTTCCAGTATAGGGAAGTGTTGATAAACGTTTTCCAGGTTTTCTCTTCTTCTCGCCCGCGCCCTCCGATTGTATGAACCCAGTATGAGATTGTCCAGCACGCTCATGTCGGGAAAAATTCCTCTTCCTTCCGGAACCTGAGTGATGCCAAGTTCAACTATGCGGAAGGGTTCCATAGTGGAGATATCTTGCCCGTCAAATTCAATCTTGCCCTTAGCAGGATGTAGCAAACCTGATACTGCGTCCAGTAGGGTAGATTTACCTGAGGTATTGGCACCAATAAGACCGACTATTTCGCCGGATTTAACTTCCAATGACACGTCCCACAGAGCTTGAAAGGTGCCGTGGAATACATCTACATTGCTGACTTTCAGCAGTGGCCCTTGAGATATTTCTTGAGCACGCTTTTCCATCTCAGTCTACAATAAGCCTCTCGTCAACACTAACCGAAATAGGCTGCCATCACCTTCTCATCTTTCATTACCTCGCCCGGCGTCCCTTCAGCGATTTTCGCTCCTTTGTCAATCACGATGATCCTGTCGACTGCCTCCACCATCACTTTCATAACATGCTCAACCAGTACAACTGTTTTGCCCATCTTGCGTATTTCTTCTATCATGCCTAATATACGCGGGAGTTCTGCATCAGTTGAGCCTGCAGCTATTTCATCGAGCAATATCAATGTCGGGTTGCTGGCCAGTGCCCTGGCCAGCTCCAGTCTCTTAAGACTTACCGTTGCCAAATCGCGGGCCAGCATATCTTTCTGCTCTGAGAGATTAACGAGATCGAATATCTTATCATGTTCCATTCCGGCAGCCTTTTTGCCCCCATATTTTGCCGCTACCAGAATATTCTGTCGCGCCGATAGACTGGTAAACGGCTGAGGAATCTGATAGGTTCTGGCAATTCCCAGGTGACAGACCTTGTGCGCCGGGAAGCCGGTGATATTTCTTCCACGGAAGTTCACCCGCCCAGAGCTAGGCGAATATGTACCAGCTATTACGTTCAATAGCGTCGTTTTGCCGGCACCATTAGGGCCCATCAAACCCAGGACTTCACCTGCCTGAACCTCAAAACTCAAATCTTGAAGAGCGAGTATGCCTCCGAAACGCTTGTTTACTCTATCGACTGAAAGAACCGCTGTTTCCAACATCGTTACCTTTCTACTCCGCTGAATTGTATCTCATAGAACCTGCACTGGCAAATAGCCCTCGGCTCTACTCAGGCTTTGCGGATTTTGCCTTCGGCTGCCTGGAAGAGTTTCTGTGGAAAGCGATAAGCTCCGACCTGGCGCAGCAAGCCTGCAATACCCTGTGGCATCACTACCACTACGACAAGCAGGATGATTCCCTGTATGAGCAGGCTCCAGGCACCATAGTCAGCCAATAGGAACCTCAGAAAAGTGACTATGGCTGCTCCTATAATCGGCCCCTCTTCACTGCCTTCACCCCCGATGACGGTAGCCATCAATGGCAGAAGTAGCCACGATATAGTGAAGCCGCCCGTCGGTTGTATACGCGGACTGAAGATGAAATAGGCAGCGCCAGCCAAGCCCATTATGAAGGCGGCAATGAGAAATGAAGACAACTTCAATCGGAAAATATTTACCCCGGAACTCGCGGCGGTGTTCTCATTATCGCGAATTGCCTTCAGCCCCAGGCCCAGCCTTGCCCTCAGAATTATGTGTACCAGGAAAATTGACGCCGCCGCGATGGCCAGGGCCAGCCAATATGTGTCCCCCAGGGTAACCCCAGCTACACCTTTTACCGAGTAACCGGCACCCATGCCCTGGTACGCATTGCCGACGGGGCGCCAGAAATTAAACCAGGCCTTGAGCACTTCCGGTAGAATCAATGTCCCGATAGCAAAATAGATGCCCTTCATCCTGAAAACAGGATAAGATATGATCAGAGCAAACAGCGCCGCCACTGCAGCTCCGGCAATCAGCCCCGCCTGAAAAGGCACGCCGACCCATGTCCCTATGGCCAGGGTATAGCCTGCCAGCCCAACAAAGGCATGCGGGCAGAGGCATATCAGTCCGGTATAGCCGGCAAGCAGGTTCCACATATTTGCCAGAGCGAGGTATATGAAGAAGGTAAAGAGGTAATTAAGCCAACTCAGAGGGACTCCTATCACCGGGAACAATGCCAGCACCACCAGGACTGCTACTGATGCCAACGTTGTCAATCGGGGGATCTTCATCTTATCTCTAACGACCAAATATGCCCTGCGGTCTTATGGACAGTACCACGAACACCAGCAAATAGGGGGCAATCGCTTGCACCAACATAGAACCCCCCGAGAGATATGCCCCGAGGGTCTGGGTTAAGCCAAAGATCATGCCGCCGATGAATGTCCCCGCCATGCTGCCTAAACCCCCTAGTATTATCACACCAAAGGAGATGATCAAGAAAGGGGGGCCTGAGGTCGGCTGGAAGGAAAAGGTCAGGCCCTGCAGCACACCGGCAACAGCGGCACAGGCCATAGCGATGGCAAACGCGAAGGAATAAACGCGATTCGGATTTATCCCCATACGCTCAGCTACCGGCTCGTTCTGTGAGGCGGCACTGATTGCCCTGCCCAAATAAGTTCTCCTCAGGAATTCACGAAGGGCAATCATCACCGCTAAGCCGCCGATGAAATCGAGTAGATATCTAAGCGGTATAGTGACCGCTCCCACATCGAAGGTTAGCAGTCGGTAATCGGTTGCCAAGCTCATGCCGAACGCAGTGAAGCGGGCTTGGACAAGACCTTGAACTATTATCGATATCCCAAAAGTGGCGATCAGTGCAGCGTCCAAAGATATCCGGAAAGTTCGGTTGATGATGAATTTTTGCACCAGGAAGCCCAAGCCGAAAAACAGGGGCAAACCAATAACCAGGCTGAGAAAAGGGTCCATTCCCAACCAGGTCATAGCTGCAAGAGCGAAATAACTGCCAAGTATTACTAGGTCTCCGTGCCCCACGTTTATCAGCTTCATCACCCCGAAAACCAGCGAGAGACCTAAGGCAATCACGACGTAGAGCCCGCCGAGTAGAATACCCTTTATAAGGGGACCAGCTAATCCGACCAGCGTGACTTCCATCTATGACCCGAAATTTATCACTGTATTATACAGAGGAGACCGATACGGTGACAACCCCTCACCGTATCGGTCTCCCAGTACCTAGACCTTAGCCCGTAGGCTAATCAAATACAGAGCGCATTAAGGCCACACAGGAAGCGGGAATATCGGTTCTGCTTCCACCGGTATTATTTCCTCCAAGGCCGATGCGACTATGTAAAGTGTGAATTCGTCCTCGCCCTCGTCATAAAACCATTGACCAAAGGCAAGCGGAACAGCGCTGAAGTGTGTATCCGAGGCAAAATTCACCCAGCCTTTCATGGTGTTCAGGTCGGTTGTCGCTATAGCTGCATTAATCGCATCCGGGTCGACATCGCCTGCCCTCTCGATAGCATCGAGCATGATCTGAGCTCCGGTATAGCCGCTTCCGATACTGCGAATCAACGCTAGGCCCGTATCTGCTACAAAGTCTGCAGCCAGCGAGGTTGCCGTTGTGTCACCAATGCCCTCGAAGCCATCCTCTACCTCATAATGTGGCGACCACCACACCTCTGTCCCCACACCCCAGCCCAAAGCTGGTGGGCCCCAGTTCTCTACATCGATGGGGAAAAGGGCTGCCCTTGCGGCACAACATATCTTTGGCTCGAAGCCTTGCGTATAGCATTCGGCGATCAGGTCGCCGAAATGATGGCCCGGACAATTGCCCCACAGTATTTCCACGTCAGCGGCAATCCACCCGCTTACTATGGTGCTGTAGTCCGTAGTATCCATGGGAAACAGCGCTTCGACATCTGCAACAGTATAGCTATGCATCTCCAATAGCGGGGGGAATGCCTCATACCAGCCTACACCATCTGCGTCAGACGAGGCGAAGACCCCCACTATCCCGTTAGTCTCAGTCAGGGCATCGACGTCATCCATAAACATAAACCATGTATCGACCATGGTATATCCTGGCTTATCGCGCGGAGCTGGGTTCGGCAAGGTTGGATCACCTATAGCAAAGCCGGAAAGCCAGGTGTAAGGCCACTTGTCACTTGTCCCGCTCCGCGCACCGAAATACCAGGGCTCCAACGGGCCGCCACAGATAATCTGTGGCACGTGATTTGCATTAGCTACCACGGATGTAGGGTCGTGCAGGTCGGAAGGCGCATCAGGTGATAGAAGGGCGTGTACCCCATCCGTTAAAACCAGGTCTGTACTCTGAGCTGACACTTGCCCGAAGTCGCTCTGGTTATCTTTGATTATCAATTCGACGGGCACCGTTACACCCCACTTTGACAGATACATTCCGCCATAGGTATCCATCCAGTCGTCGACAGCCGCCTGCATGCCCCAACCTTGCCAACCAAAACCGGCAAAGTCACCCGTTTCGGGAAGAGTGGCTCCCAACAGGACTGCTGTCGGGGCTTCCTCCTCCTCCTCCTGTTCCCCACCGCCGCAGCCGATGAGACTGATGCTGACAGCTAGTACCAGGGCTAACAAGATAAAGAATATTCTTTTCGTAACCATTTCTGCTCCTTTCTTCAAGATTTTCTCCGTTTTCCTAGACCTTGATAATTTACGCCGCTATTCACCTCCTTTTGGGATCAAGGCTGTCGAATCTCGGTTTGGGCATCTCGCAAGCCTTGTACCCCGGATTCTTGGAGTATTCTTGCAGTTACCGGGTCAACTACTTCTGTTTCGAGCCACAGTAACTCTGGGCCAAAGCGAGAATAATAAATTGGCGGGGAACCCCGACGCTGCAACGACCGGCAGTCCAATCTCTGCAGAATCGTCCCTCCTTGCCACCCCATAATTATAGTAATGATAACACCTGAATGTTAGAATCCTGTTAAGATTCTGGTGAAGTTCACCCTTCGTTGCGTAGAGTGAACTTTACCAACGAGTACACGTTGTTGACAAAGCTTCTCTCAGATGATATAGTGGGGCGATACTCGTAGATTGAATGTTCGTTCAATCGCCCAGGTGAAAATTGCCTAAAGAGTCCACCATGCGCACTTTCATTAATGACCAGGCTTCGGTCAAAGAGCGCAGAAATCATGTAGTCCGCTGCTCCACAAAGGTATTTACTGAGAAAGGCTGTGGCCGAACCAATGTGCGTGAGCTGGCTAAAGCTCGTGACATGAGTGCGGATGTGCTGTATCATTACTCTGGCTCAGAAGAAGAGATCTCCAGATATGTAAAGGGAGAAGCCGATCCTAATTTGACGGCGATCGACGTAGATAACAAAACTGGTGTCGGTAACAGACATAGAAAGGAGTGGTTCAAGTGATTACTTTGAAGGAAGGAAATTGGCGTATACCGAAGTGGAACAGAAAAGTATTTGCTGTTGCCGGGGGGCTGACAAATTACAAGAAGTTCTGCCCGGAAATGAAGCTTGAGGAGCAGGTGATGGTGGCATTCCGGCAGATGTTGGAACACAATGACTTGAAGCTGTCTCCCGTGGAAACAAAGGGATTAATCAACTTTCTTGCCTGCGGCGAATTTGCCGACCACTTCCAAGACCAGCTCCTGTGCGAAGCCAAGGTGACTGACTACCTCGGTCTTGACCCAATGTATGATATAGGTGTCAAGACTGGTGGGGCTACGGGTGGCTCCACTGTGCTGACAGCCGCTATGGCGATAGCCAGTGGGTATGCTGACGTAGCGTTAGCGGTAGGCTGGGAGCGCATGTCTGAAGTAGATACACGAACAGGCAACTACTACATTGCCAATGCAGCCTGCAAAGATTTTGAGACCAGGCTTTCACGAATCTATGCTGCCTACTATGCTCCTATGGCCGTCCGCTTCGCCTGGGCCTATAATCTCTCCGAGGAGACCAGAGCCAAGGTGGCAGTCAAGAACCACCTCTACGCCTATTATTCACCGTATGCTCAGCAGCCAGGCAAATACACAATAGAGGATGTCCTTAACAGCCCGATGTCAACCTATCCGTTGCGTTTCCTGGAATGCTGTGCCATGACCGATGGTGCGGCTTGTATGCTGCTTTGCGATGAAGAAACTGCCTATAAGTTGACCGACAAACCTTGCGAGCTCTTTATAGCCGGCGGGAGTCATACCCTGAGGGTGGCAGACCGGCGAGACATGGAGATCCCGCTACTGCCACACGAGACCCCCGATATGTATAAGGGCCTGCACAAAAAAGAGGGACAACGCTGGCCGGGATTCGAAAGCTTTGCTGCGGCACGATTTGCCGCTTATTTTGCCTACGGGATGGCTGGCATCACTAACCCTCTTGAAGAGCTTGACCTGGTAGAATTGCATGACGCGTTTACCATAAGTGACATCCAGACTTATGGAGACATCGGGCTCCGTCCCTATGGACAGGAACCTGATTACATCGAATCGGGAGATGCCTATTTTGGAGGTAAATGTCCGGCCAATCTGTCCGGAGGGTTGATAGGCACCATGCATGCTGTGGGGGCAACCGGCATCTTCTCAGGAGTCGAATGCCTCTGGCAACTACAGGGCAAATATGATAAGTTCCACGGCGACCCAGGGATCTGGGAGTCTTTTGGCAAGAAGAAGCCCGAAGATTGGAAGAGTCTCCAGGTCCCCAATGCTAAGCAGTCACTCTGGGTATCGCACGCCGGTGTCGGGTCACATGTGACAGCAGGCATTCTCAGAAAGGCTTTTTGAAGGAGGAAGACTATGGCATCAGAAGGCAAGCTAACCAAGTACACTGGCAAACCCGCAAAGGTGCTTCAATCCGAACCAGGCCTGGTCATAGAGTGGCCGAGGAGTTTGGCCCACAGGCATACTTATGGGAAACTCTCCCCGTTCTTCGAAGGTCTGACGAAGGGTAAACTGCTAGCTACCAGATGCGCTAATCCTGAATGTGGAGAGCACAGGCTGTGGCTTCCACCACGGGCTGACTGTCCCGACTGTAATCAGCCCATGACTTGGGAAGAACTGCCCCAGCCAGTAATTGGCACAGTGCACACCTATGCGCGTGTGGAATACGCCGGGGCTGGCATAGAGCTCACTACCCCATATTTTCAGGTTGACGTTGAATTACCTGGCGTGTGCACTATATTCAAGGGCTATCTACAATATGGAACACCCAAAATAGGCATGAAAGTGCAGGCTTGCTTCCGCACGGAAGACCCCACCAACACAATTCTTGATATATACTGGATCCCTGTAGGCGATGGTACGGATGTAAGGTCTTAAGCAGGTAGTTGGCAGAGAGCTAATTAGAGCAAGCGCTAACAAGACGGGAGGGACACGGCATGGGCAAGGTACTTTGGCAACCAACGGAAGAACGGAAGAAGAATGCCAACATAACGAAGTTCATAGACCTTGTTAATAAACGACATAAACAGAACTTCCATTCCTATAAAGAACTTCATGACTGGTCCGTAGACAGGATACCCGATTTCTGGGCTTCTGTGTGGGATTTTGTCGGGGTGAAAGCCTCCAGAGGCTACGAAATGGTGGTTGACGATGTGACTAAGATGCCCGGCGCAAAATGGTTTGCTGGAGCGAGGCTTAATTTCGCCGAAAATCTATTGAGACACAGGGATGACAAGACAGCCTTCATCTTTAAAGGAGAAACTCAAAAGACAGTGACGATGAGCTACGCTGAACTGTATGACTCTGTGGGACGCCTGGCAGAATCTCTTCGGGGACTAGGACTCAAGCCCGGAGACCGAGTAGCTGCCTACATGCCTAATATGACAGAAACAGCTGTGGCCATGCTTGCCAGCACGAGTATCGGTGCCGTCTGGGCTTCGTGCGCCACCGATATCGGTTCTGGGGCAGCCATTGACCGCTTTGGCCAAATCGAACCAAAGGTTCTGTTTACCGCTGACGGCTATTTCTACAAAGCGAAACCTTTTGATTCCCTTTCCAACGCTGCTGAAATTGTAAAGGGGATACCCTCTATTGAGAAAGTCATAGTGGCCCGCTACAGGGAAGAGAAACCCGACATTAGCCATATTCCTAACTCCGTATATTACGATGATTTTCTATCAGCAGGGACGCCCAAGATTCAATTTGAACAGTTGCCTGCAGACCATCCCGTGTTTATCATGTTTTCGTCAGGCACGACCGGCAAGCCGAAGTGTATTGTTCAAGGGGCAGCCGGAATTCTGGTCAATCAACTGAAGGAGTTAATCATCCACACCGACTTGAAGCGAGACGATGTTCACTTCTTTATCACGACTTGTAGCTGGATGATGTGGAACTGGATGCTGACTTCTTTAGCTACAGGTAACACCATTATTCTATATGACGGCAACCCCAACTACCCCGGGCCCGGGGCCATGTGGAAACTGATTCAGGACGAAAAAGTGACTATGTTTGGCTGCAGCGCCAGTTATATCAACTATCTCAGGAGCGAAAACATTAGGCCGGCTAAAGATTACGATTTGTCATCATTAAAGGAGATATGGCAGACTGGTTCGCCCCTCTCAGCGGAAGGCTTTGACTATGTGTATCAGGAAATCAAGAAGGACCTGCATTTCAATTCCAGCGCGGGTGGCACAGACATCAATGGCTGCTTTTTCACTGGCAGTCCCATTCAACCTGTATACGCTGGTGAATTGCAGGGACCGGGTTTGGGGATGAAGGTGAAAGCATATGATGAACAAGGGCGTCCGGTATTTGACCGACAGGGCGAACTCGTCTGTGAAGCGGCTGCCCCGCCTATGCCGCTTTATTTCTGGAATGACCTGGATGGCAAGAGATACAGGGATGCCTATTTTTCTGTTTACCCCGGTGTGTGGCGTCACGGAGACTATATTGTATTTCATAGCGATACCCGGGGGGCCACTTTCTATGGTCGCTCTGACTCAGTGCTGAAACCATCCGGGGTTCGTATAGGCACAGCCGAAATATATAACGTGATGGAAGGGTTGCCGGAGATTGCTGATAGCCTGGCAATAGGACAGAGATGGGAGGGAGACCAGCGTGTCCTCCTTTTTGTCAAATTGGCTGAAGGATATCATCTGAGCGAAGACCTGGAGAACAAAATCAAGAAAAATCTGCGTCAAAAAGCTTCCCCGAGACACGTCCCGGCCAGAATCATTGCGGTACCGGACATTCCCTACACCACGAACATGAAGAAGGTAGAAAGCGCTGTCACAAACATAATCCACGTCAGACCTGTGGTGAACAGAGATGCCCTGTCCAATCCCGAATGTCTGGGCTTCTTTGAGAAGCTTGTTGCAGAAGGGGCACTCAAATCTTAGTTTAGTCTAGACAACCATAGACAGGAGCCGAAGAATTGAGGGCGACTGGACTCAGTGGCGACGTTGCTCGGACGCGCCTCAAGAAAGGATTGAGTTGCGGGGCACCGTTTCTTGAGTGTAATAGGCAGAGAGCACCCTTCGGGAGATGAGTCATGGATTTTGATTTGAGTGAGGAGCAGAATCTAACACGTCAGGCCATCCGGTCTTTCGCCGAAGAACAGATAGCTCCCATCGCCCGACAGCTGGATGAAAGGGAGGAGTTTTCTGTCGAGCTAACTCGCAAAATGGCGGATCTGGGGCTGCTGGGGTGCTTTGTTACAGAGAAATATGGCGGCTCCAACATGGGCTACATCTCGTATGCAATCGCGGTTGAAGAGCTGGCCAGGGTTGATGCTTCCCAGGCCGCTACTATCGCCGCCGGAAATTCTCTGGGAATCGGCCCCATTTATTATTTCGGCAACGAAAAGCAGAAGCAGGAATGGCTTCCCAGGCTCTGCTCGGGAGAGTGTCTGGCTGCGTTTGGTCTGACCGAGCCTGATGCCGGCTCCGACGCCGGGAGCTCTCGTACCACCGCAACGCTCAAAGGAGACTGCTGGAACATCAATGGGCACAAGATTTTTATCACCAACTCGGCTTGCTCGTTAACCGGTGTTATTATTGTTCAGGCTGTTACCGGTAAACGTGACGATGGCAAGCCGGAGCTCAGCTGCCTTATCGTTCCCAGCGGCACCCCCGGGTTCACACCCAAGGAGATGAAAGACAAGATGATGTGGCGAGCATCCAGCACGGGTGAACTCTTTTTCGATGATTGTGTGGTGCCCAAGGCAAACCTTCTGGGAAAGAGGGGCGACGGCTTCCATCAAATGCTGTCCACGCTCGACGGCGGACGCATCAGCATTGCCGCCATGGGACTGGGTGGGTCTCAGGCGGCCTTCGAATTGGCTTTGCAGTACGCCAATTCACGTATCCAATTTGGACGGCCTATCGCTTCATTTCAGGTCAATGCTTTCAAGCTGGCCGACGTGGCCCTGGAGGTTGAACTGGCTAGAAATCTACTCTACAAGGTCTGCTGGCTACGAGAAAACGGACGTCCCATCACCAAAGAGGCAGCCATGGCAAAATTGTTCTGTTCAGAAGTTATGCGCCGCTGTGTCCAGCATGCAGTTCAGCTTCACGGAGGCTACGGCCTGATGAAGGACTATGAAGTGGAGAGGCTATATCGCGATCAGAGGATTCTCGAGATCGGCGAGGGAACCTCAGAAATACTGCGCATCGTGATTGCCCGTAACATCGGCGTGTCGGGAAGGGCAATCTAGAAAGAAGGGCAGCATGAAGAAAGAGAAGACAAACCGCAAGGCATCTGCCAGACCGAGTCCGAGCAAGGGCAAGACGGCGAAGCATGACGATTTTCTCACCGACCTGGCTAACCTCCCTCGTATTGAGCAGACGGATGGGGCAAAGGAGTCTGCCGGCGATCGGATTCGAAGGGTTCGAGAAGAGCGGGGGCTAACCATTAAGGACCTGAGCAGCCGAACGGGCATAGACATAGATACTCTGGGTCGTATAGAGTCGAGCAAACTGGTCCCCGCATTGGGTCAGTTGGTCAAGCTAGGCAGAGCACTTGATATGAAGATGGGCTACTTCATCTACCCAGGAGTTGACAAGCTCATGACTGTGGTGCGCAAACACGAACGAAGGCCAATATCTCGCTATGGAGAGACGAAGAGTATGGAGTACGGCTACTTTTACGAGTGCCTGGCCCCGGAAAAGGCTGACCGGTTGATGGAGCCCTTTATTGTGACACTGGTGCCGACAGCCGTGGAAGAGTTTTCTACCCACACCGGACAGGAGTTCCTTTACGTACTGGAAGGCGAATTGAAAGTGCAAGTCGGGGATCGCGTCGATTTTCTCAAGCCCGGAGACGCCGTCTATTATGACTCTAATCAACCTCACCTAGTTAGATGTGCTGGTACCGCCCCAACAAAGATACTCGCTGTTCTGCATACGGGATCATCATAGACCACGGACGGGCATGGTCTCCCGGGAGAGTCTGGAAGATGCGCCTGGTCGCAGAAGGACGAAATGGTTTTTTCAGCCGGACATCCCCTGTCTTGACACACCGTAGCTCTTAATCAAGGTGCCAAACATTCGAATCCTGCATGCCTAGCTTCCGTTTTCTCTTCTATCGCCGAACGGAAAAGCCAAATTAAACAGCCTTAAAGCTCGTCATCCCAGATATCCTATCAACTCGCGGCTGTGACTCGGATGGCGCAGCTTGGCCAGCGCTTCTTTTTCAATCTGACGTATTCGCTCTTTTGTCAGACCTAACTCTGTGCCAACCTCCGCTAAGGTGCGACTGTACTCATTGCCCAGCCCGAACCTCAATTCAATGATGCGTCGTTCTCGGGATGTCAGCGACTCCAATGCTTTGCTCAATTCCTCTCTGAGCAGACTTGCATTGGACTGCTCTTCAGGCTGCGGAATCGTCCGGTCCGCAATGAAATCACCGAGTTGGCCTCCATCTTCTCCTACAGGCGTCTCCAGAGAAACAGGCACATCAGATATCACATCAAGCAGCGATTCTATCTTTTTGGATGGCAGTCCCATCTCAGAAGCTAGTTCTTGTTCAGTCGGCTGGTGGCCGAGCTTCTGGGCTAGACTATTCCTCGCCCGTGCTAGCTTCGCCAGAGCATCAACCACGTGTCCCGGCAGGCGCACAATACGTGACTGGTCATTAACTGCCCTGTTGACTGCTTGCCAGATCCAGGGAATAGCGTAGGTGCTGAATTTATAGCCTCTGCGGTGGTCAAATTTCTGCACTGCCTGCATCAACCCGACATTCCCTTCCTGTATGAGGTCAGCTAGAGGCACGCCCCTGCCAATATGTCCCTTGGCGACGCTTATAACAAGGCGTAAATTAGCTTGAATCATGTGGTTGGTTGCCTGGCGTGCCCTTTCTCTTATTTGCTCAAAGTGCTTGTCAATTTCTGAGTGATGCGCTTCCAGTTTGTCGCGGAATTCCGGCGACTCCAGCACCTCCCCAAATTCAACCAGAGAGCTTTCCAGGCCTGCCTCTGCCACGATATGCCATGGTATCAGCCGGCTGTCCAGCGACAATTCAATCATGTCTTTCTCGACTCTATCTTGGTTTACCATAGTGAGTTCAGCTATAGCGCTGGATAAATGCTGGTCGATACTGCCATCGATTGCGCGACGTAGATCTGGGTGAGATACTCTCTCTGCTATGCTTCCGCGATAAGGAAGTTTAAGATACCGGTAAAGAGTTTCGAAAACCAAATCCGCTCGGCTGAGTCGCTTCCCTGAAGCTAACAACAGGTTTATGGCCGAAGGCTGAGCACCTTGCCCGGCGAGCCGTTCTTTCTCAAGCCGGGAGAGGTGCTTCCCCTCTTCTATCTGGCTACCCAGCACTCTTTCCTCCTCGGCATTGAGAAGGGCACGTTGCCCCACTTCGTCTAAATATAAATTCAACAAATCATCACCAAGTTCAAGCTCCCGCTTCTGAGGAGTAACCTCAATCTCGGAGAATTCCTCTTGCCGGTTACCCTCCTCACCAGCCAAACGCAATTCCTCATCCTCACAGGCGACTTGTTCTCTATCTTTAACGTTCTCTAAAACCTTTAACATGTTCAGCCTCCTTTATATTGCCCACTAGGAGAACCGCATCTCTCATGCAACATTATTATAGGTACGGAGGCAATCCTTGTATGCGACTTTCGTCTCATCCAGACATAGCGACGGGATAGGGAAACATACCATACCAAAAGATCGGATACTGAAGCCCGTGAAGATGTTGTATAGAAATAGAAAGGCTGGTTTCTAGGACTCCTGGAGGATTATCTCAAAAGGGCAACTTATGGCCCCGGTTGGACAGACGGCTTCGCAGTCTGTACACCAGTCGCACTCCACTGTTTCAATAATGGTAACGATTTTGTTAACTATCGTGAGAGCATTCAAGTGACACACGCCGACGCACAGGCCGCACCCGTCGCACTTTCTGACGTCTGTAATCGGCATTTCAGCCACGTTTTTCAGTCTCCATGTTGATTATTCTAGAAGTAAAGGTGCCAGCTGTCTGTGATTTTTGTCTCAAGAAGACACCTCCATTATCTTCCTTAGAGCTTCTTTATCCCTAATTATTATGCGATGGCGGTCCAGCCTGATCGCCCCTTCCTCCTCTAATGCCTTTAGCGACCTGCCCACCACCTCCCGGGCAGTGCCCGCCATAGCTGCCATTTCTTGCTGTGTAAGTCGTGGCCCGCGGCCCATTTCACCTCCGATGTGCTCAAAGAGTATCTTGGCTACCCTGCTGATTACATGTCTGAAAGACAGATCCTCAACCAGCGATACGAGGTGACGCACTCGCCTTGCCAGTACCTTGATTACATTCAATGCTATCTGCGGATGGTCGCGGAGGATAGCTTCCATGTCATTCTTCTTTATCCCACAAAGAATCACGGGACCCATAGCCCGCGCGCTGGCCGGATTCGGACCACCATCAAAGATAGGAACATCATTGAAGGACTCCCCGGGGCGCACAATACTCAAGATCTGTTCCTTTCCTTCGGCCGAGGTCTTGAACACTTTCACCACCCCTGAAGCGACAAAATACAAATTCTCCGCCAATTCGCCCTCAAGCAAGACTATTTCCGCTCTGTCAGCGGTTTTCTCAAAAACGAGCCTTCCTATTGCCTCAAGCTCGGCAGGCCCAAGACCGGAAAAGTATAGGATGCTCTTCAAGAACTCCAACTGAATGGCCATCCTTCATATCCTCACGAGATGCCAAATCTGCTTTATTATACACCTATTTTGCGGACTCCATCGCGCCGATGACTTCTACGCCCGGGGCCAAATCCTCTGTACAATTTGATCTGGGTGTCGCAGGTTGGAATCCTGCACGACTCACTCTCTGTTTCCCAGGTCGATATGGTTGTGCACTACCCTAATCAGATTGATCAGTCCTATTTCAACGATATTGACTAAGGTGTTACAATATTCTTAATGAGTGGTTACACGCTAAGAGAAGCTGCGCAGGCTCTAGGGGTTTCCATAGTCACTATCCGCCGCTATATCAAGTCCGGCAAGCTCAAGGCCAGGCTGGTCCCATCCAAGTTCGGGGAGTCATACATTGTCGAAGACCTACCCATGTCCACCAGGCCCTTATCAAATGATACCCAGCAAGTCCAACCCCTTATCAATAGAATAGAGCAATTATCCCAGGAAGTCGGCTATTGGAAAGCTAAGGCAGAAATGTTTGAAGAACGATTACTGCTCCTGGAAGCCCCTAAGCAGATCACTAAGCAAAGATGGTGGCAAAGACTATTCAAGCCCTGGCACCGAATGGACAAGGCTTGATCACTAACATGAAGTGAAGAAACTCAATACATAGCGATTGCTCTATGAGTTCAGATCATAGGCCATGGCCACACCGAAGGGGTAAGGAAAAAAGAATTTACGGTGGCTCTGCCCGTAGCCCTAGGGGAAGATGTGGACGAGGTTTAATGCCTTCTCCTGGGCTTCTCAGGTGCATTCTAGCAGGAATTCCAGGCACGCCACGCCCCCAAGATTAAGCCTATTACAAATTAGGCATTATGTCCCCAGAATGCCACCGCATTCCAGAGGAAAAACTACCGAAGCTAAATCGCTAATAAAAAGGTATCAGGAATCACTTTTTTTACGTTCGGGAGTATACCTGTTTGCCCATGAAGCCAGATTGTAGTTTCGCTACCGGGAGACTTCTGGCCAGGGCTTTTCACCGAGGGCGATGCGGCACAGGTCGGTGATGAATATCTTGGGCAGACCGAACTGTGCGCTGGGCCGGCGGAGCACCCAGTCACATATGGGGCAGGAGGTTATAATGGCATCGGCACCGCAGGCTATGGCGTCTTCGAAGTTCTTCTTCTGGATGTCTATGGCCAGCTCCCTGTTAATGTAGATGAGGGGTCCGGAGCAGCAGAGGGCGTCCAGCCTTTCATATTGCCTGGGTGGTCTTTCCACGCCGACAAGCTCGAAGATCTCATCCAGGAAGGTATCATATTCATGCATCCATCTGGTGGCGCAGTTAGCCTGGTAGGCAACCTTCTTGCCCAGCCTGGTGACGCTATCTTTGTGGTCCCTTAGATAGTTGCGCAGGTATTCGAATAGGTGCATGTATTTGAAGGGAACTTTGAAACCGTACTCCTTAGCTTTGACCTCTGGCAGGACAAAGCCCTCATTATGTATGAACACGA
>Ga0315545_1002346_pt1 | contig 17183 bp, 7 predicted proteins | sample SalMarSW160210MG_FD_203096 | JGI IMG/M metagenome (GOLD analysis project Ga0315545, IMG submission 203096) | Salt marsh sediment microbial communities from the Plum Island Ecosystem LTER, Massachusetts, United States - Salt Marsh Sediment SW1602-10 ...
GTGACATTCCGGCGGAGTTGATGACCGACGAGTTTAATCTTCCTAAGGGATTAACCGAGCAGCAGGTTAGAGGGGCTTTAGCTGAAATTGCCGATAAAAATTATATAAACCTGACATGCTTTCTCGGCGGTGGTTTTTATGACCATTTCATACCGGCTGCGGTTTACTCTGTCATTTCGCGGAGCGAGTTTTATACCGCTTACACACCCTATCAGCCCGAACTGTCTCAGGGAACGTTACAGGCGATCTATGAGTATCAATCGGCGATTTGCCGCCTGACTGAGATGGAAGTTGCAAATGCGTCACTATATGACGGCGGGACTGCAATTTATGAAGCTATGATGATGGCTTTGCGTGTAACCGGAAGAAACAAAGTCATTGTCGATGACAGTGTCAATCCGATTTACCGTGTTATGATTGATTCGTACACGAAAAATCTGAGTATTCAGCTCGAACAGGTCGAATGCACCGATGGCCAGGCGAATCGGCGGGAAATTTTTAAGAAACTTGACAATGATACGGCCGCCGTAATCTTACAGAACCCTAATTTTTTCGGTTGTATTGACGATTTCAGTGACATTGCCGATGCCGTTCACAAAAAAGGTGCTCTTATGATAGTTTCCTGTTATCCCATATCTCTGGGGATATTAAAGACTCCGGGTGCTATGGGGGCCGACATAGTCGTCGGTGAGGGGCAAAGTCTCGGTATGCCGATGAGCTTCGGCGGGCCTTATCTTGGTTTTATGTCGAGTCGAATGAAATATGTCCGAAAGATGCCCGGCAGGATTGTCGGCAAGACAAACGATAGACTTGGCAGGAGAAGTTTTGTCCTGACACTTCAGGCGCGCGAGCAGCATATCCGCAGGGACAAAGCTACATCGAATATATGCTCTAACGAAGCATTATGTGCCTTGACCGCCCATGTATATCTTTCGCTTATGGGCAAAGAGGGCTTGAGAGAAACTGCGCAGTTGTGTGCCGACAAAGCCAGCTATGCCTATCACAAGCTTACGGCAATTCCCGGAGTTAAACCTCGTTTCAAGGCGAAATGGTTTTTTAATGAGTTTGTTCTCGATTTGCCCTGCGAGGCGGCGGACGTAATCGCCCGGCTCATTGAGAAAGGTTTTGCCGCGGGTTTCCCGCTGAGCAGGTACTATGAAAATATGGAAAATGCGATCCTAATTTGCGTGACTGAAAAAAGAACAAAACAGCAAATAGGAATGCTGGCAGAAGCATTGGAGACTTGTTTATGAAGCTTGTTTTTGAAAAATCGGTGCCGCGACGCAGAGCTATCGAAGTAGGAGATAGTGACGTCCCTACGACAATAAATATTAACAGCGACTTCCTCAGAGAAACGGCCGCCGAACTACCTGAGCTGAGCGAGCTTGACGTGGTAAGACATTTCACAGAACTTTCACGCATGAATTTTGGAGTCGATACTAATTTTTATCCGCTTGGCTCGTGTACAATGAAATATAATCCCAAAGTGGCCGAGCGCATCGCTTCCTATCCCGGTTTTGCACATCTTCATCCTTTACTGCCTCAATTGCGCATGGGCGGTATGCTTACCCAGGGGGCGCTTCGGGTCATTTATGAGACGGATATTCTCCTGCGGGAGATTACAGGCATGGCGGGCTTTACGATGCAGCCTATGGCCGGTGCACACGGCGAGCTTACCGGCATTATGATTATGGCCGCATATCACAGGAGCAAAGGCAATAAGAAAACGACTGTACTTGTCCCCGATAGCGCTCATGGCACCAATCCCGCAAGTGCGGCTATAGCCGGCTACAAAGTCGTTTTAGTCCCGAGTAACGACAAAGGCGTTATGGATATTAATGCGGTCAAAAAATTACTCAACGACGAGGTCGCAGGCCTGATGTTGACTTGCCCCAACACACTTGGTCTTTTTAATCCTCATATTAAAAAAATCTGTGATTTAATCCATAGCGTTGACGGCCTGGCTTATTATGACGGCGCAAATTTGAATGCGATAGTCGGAAAAGCCCGTCCCGGTGATTTTGGTTTTGATATTGTTCATCTGAATCTGCATAAGACTTTTGCAACACCGCATGGCGGTGGCGGACCCGGCGCCGGCCCCGTCGGTGTTAAGGAAAACCTGGTTGACTTCCTGCCGGTATCGATTGTTATCAAAAGGGACGACGGCACCTATGCTTTGGAATATAACAGGCCGAACTCTATCGGCTATATAGCTCCGTTTTATGGCAATTTTGCGGTTATTCTCAAAGCCTATGTCTATATCCTCATGTTGGGCAAAAAAGGGCTGAAGGAAGTAGCGGAAAACGCCGTGCTAAACGCCAACTATATACGAACAAAATTGAACAGCCATTACAAAATTGCCTATGATTGCATCTGCAAGCATGAATGCGTTTTTAGCCCGACCGACCAAATGCTCGAAAACGGCATTCACGCAATAGATATAGCCAAAGCCCTTATTGACAGAGGTTTTCATCCTCCGACCGTCTATTTTCCTGCAATTGTCAAAGAAGCATTGATGATTGAGCCGACCGAAACGGAAAGTAAAGAAACCATCGATGCGTTTATAAATGCAATGATCGATATCGCCGAGCTTGCCAAAACCGAGCCGGAAAAACTCAAAGAAGCGCCGACAACAACTCCCGTATCCCGGCCTGATGAGACTGCTGCTGCGAAAAACCTGGACATTGCATTTCTTGGATAATACTATCGGCACAGGTATCTCCGCCGCCGTAACGGGAGGGTTTGTTTTCACTATCGGATTCGATGGTGCTTTCGAGCTTTTATAAATGATTGAATCGATAATAACCGATCTTCGCCGAGCGATTGAAAGTATCACCGGGTGCAGAAAACCTGCGCCCGAGCGGAGGTTCCACAAGCACGACCAGTATCTTTCATATTCCTTGAAGACGCCCGACTTCCACAGGTTGATGAAGGAATATCGACCGAGATTCCTCGAATTGGGATTAAAGAAACGTCTTAAGTTGGCGGAAAGACTTTTACACGAGCATATAGGCGAGCTTGGGCACGCCGGAATTACCGTTCTTGCCCTTAGCGTTGAACAATTGCAGCCGCGACACTTTTCGGCGTTGGATTCGATGGCGGATGACTTTAGAAGCTGGTCCCATGTTGACGGTTTCGGTATCGGTGTAGCTGGGCCATTATTGTTGAAATTTCGTAAAGAAACGCTTTCCTTACTGGAGGATTGGAATCGTTCACCGAATCGTTTTAGACGCCGTGCCAGTGTGGTTGTATTCACGCGACAGGTTGCGGAATCCGGTAAATTTACCGAAGAAGCTTTGCGATTATGCGAAAATTTAATATGGGATGAAGAAGATATCGTACGCAAAGGCATCGGCTGGGCTCTGAAAGATAATATGCATTCGGCGCCGAAGAGGATTCTTTCGTATGTTAAAGACCTTCGTCGTCGGGGTGTTTCATCGACTATCACTTTATATGCCATTCGAGACTTAAATCCGGAACAGCGGCAAAAAGTTCTTACAATTAAGAAAGAATAGGTCACTTCCTTAATATTTTTCCAGATATGTGTTTTTACTGATAATCAGTCCCCGAAGTGGAAATAGACCTTGCCTTTGTATGTGCCGAGGGCCTGGTTCCTCTGACCCTGTGGGCCGAGGGTTTCGGGGCTTTGGCCCTTTGTTCCGATAGCCGGTATGCCGTGCAGGAAAGCAATTCCCGTTTCAGGCACATTTATTCTCGTTCTCATCGGATCTTGTCCGTCGTTCGGACGATAGACACCGAGAAATAAATTATCTGTCCCGTTGACAATCGTGATGTCACCTTCATTGGTTGAAAACACCACCCATCGCCAATCGCGATAGTATCCCTTGAATTCGGGAAAATCCCAAGTTGCGCCCGGGACGTGGTTTTTATAGGCATTGGTAAAAACATCCAATCGGCCGCCCTGCAAACGGTTCTTCCAAACTCGGTACGGCCCACGCCCCAGCCGGCGCATTGCCTGCATTTTACTTTCAGAGTAGTCGAAGTTTATTCCAAAAAGATAGAACCGGCCTTCTAATTCAAACTCGTATTCCAGCTCAATCCAGCCGGTTGGATAAATAGTCCAGCGGGCATAATTCATATCGCCTTCGTAATCGGCATTGATTACGATGTTGTTGTCTATTTCCCTGGCAGTGACTTTCAGCTTCTGCATAGTTCCACCAATTAGTTGGGGCCCGGAGAATGATATCGGCTTACCACTTACGGTGACATCCGCGAGCTGGCCGGTACTTATATCAAACTTCATTGACAGTTCGCCAACATCAACATGAATCTTACCGTCCCTGACGATTGCTATAATTTCAGAGGCATCAGACCACTTTACCTCCATAAATTTTTGGCGATAGTAATCTGCTTGGCAAATGTCCCAGGACCATGTCCATATTTCATTTCCGGTCGGGTCATTGGCAGTCAGATACAGAACTTGCGACTGGCGCCAATTGTCCGGCAGTGGCAGGTCGATAGGGCCTGAGTTGTGTGGTTCGATATTGGGGCCGATAAAAGATTTTGTGTACGTTATGTTTGTCTGTGCCGATTCTTCCTGTGGGTCGGGAAACTTGCCTAATTTAATTTCGAAAGTGCATTGATTGAGATTTGTAAAATCATATCGGTTTTCTACGTGAAGCCGACCGTTAAAATTATCCGGCAGCTTTTCGGGAGTAATCTGCACAGGCGACCAAATTTCCTTGATTGTATAAAAGCTCGCCTCTTTCTCATGATAGGGACCCACAATGCCGTCAGGAGCCTGATTGCCTGCTACGTCGATTTGGTCGTCCCTGTCCGTTCGTACCGCGCCCTCGTCGGCAAATACCCAGAGGAATCCACCGGCTCCCATCGGCGAGGTGTACATCGCATCCCAGTGGTCCTTAAGTCCGGCGCCGTGACCGCCATCGTAGAGACCGTGCAGGAACTCGGTCGGCATAAAAAGTGTAGGGCTGTTTAGTTTGTTCATTGTGCTTTCGTAACTCTCGTAGTGATCCGTATCCACGCCGCCGAAATTCTCCCAGGGATGTAAAACCGCACGTTTTTGTGGATCGTAAAGGGCGAACTCATTATCCAGCTCGGTGTTCCATCCTCCTTCGTTCCCGTTGTCCCAGAACAGAATACACGGATGGCTTACATCTCGCGTCACCAGTTCCCTGACGAGCTTTTTGCCGACCTCGGTATCGTACGGCGGTTTCTGCCATCCGGCCAATTCATCGAGGACATAAAGCCCCAGCTCGTCGCACGCTTGAAGGAAATGAACATCGGGTGGATAATGTGACATCCGGACCGCGTTCATGTTCATCTGTTTGATTAATTTTACGTCATCATAGCTGTCTTCTCGGCTCAGGCATCGCCCCGAATCCGGCCGGAAGCAGTGCCGGTTGACACCTTTGAGCTTAATTTTCTGTCCGTTTAGATACAATCCGTCACCCGGACAAACTTCGAAAGTGCGAAAACCGAACTTCTCTGTCACGGTGTGTATTTCCTTATTGCCATCCAAAAGAGTTACCAGAACCTGGTAAAGATTTGGTGTTTCCGCCGTCCATAGTTTATGACCGGTTACCTTGGTTGTAACCGTTACCTTCTCCTTTTCGGCCGGAATCTTTGCTTCAAAAGGCTCACTCAGTATTTGCCCGTCCAAACTAAGAATTTTTACCCTGACAGTATCAGCGGAGGATATTCCATTTAGATGAACATCGATGGAAAAAGTCCCGTCCGCCCTCGCATCGACTGCTGTCCATTCGATGAATTCCCGCGGTACGGCATTGAGATGCACCGGCCGGTAAATCCCACCGAACACCCAGTAGTCGGATTGGCGTTCGGCTTGCTCTACACTCTGGTTCGATGAGACTTTACTAACGGCGACTTCCAGGAGATTTTCACCGCTTTTGACAAGTTTTGTTATTTCATACTTGAAACGATAAAAACCACCTTGATGAATCGGTCCGGCGGATTTTCCGTTTATTTTCACCTCCGTATCCGTCATTACACCGTCGAAGACAATAAATATTCGCTTATCCTGCCAAGCCTGGGGAATGTCGAAGGTTTTACGGTATTTTCCCTGTTCGCTGCTTTTTTGGCGTTCCCCGCCGTAATTATAATTGCCGAATCCATGAAACTCCCAGTTGGACGGTACAGGAATTGTTGTCCAACTGCCGCTGTTGTTCCCGCCGGTGCAGTAAAATTCCCACGGAACGGCGTCATCTTTCCCCTGGCCGGAAAGGTAAACAATTTCACTTTGAACGGCAAAGCATTGAGACGACATCGCTATAAAAAACAGCATAAAGTTGATATAACTTATTTTTGGTGGCTTTCTCATTCTATTCATAATTCTAATTCCTATAACTTTAACTGCGGTGATGTCCATGCAGGATACAGGTTATAGAGCATGTTCAGCATCGTCAAGTATTATGTGTGTTTCGCTTGAAAGGATACATCGGGATTCTTTTTTATGTTTGAGTTTTTTACATTCTTTTTACTTGCCTTGTCTGTGAAATCATTAGAGAATTTAAATTGAAGTAAGCGGAATTTATGATCGTAACTATAGATTAGGATATAGCCTGATGCGAGAAAAGCGATTGTATTGTAGTAACGTGGAAACATTTTTGTCAACCGACAGGTTAAATCGAGCGTCTTTATCATCGGGCCTGAATGATTATCAAATTTAATATGCTGTTTATGTGGACATAACCAATTAAAAAATTCAAGGGAAAGGAAAATGCAATGAGCTTTGGAAAAATCTTTCAAATCATCGCTGTAGTATTGTTTATCGGATGTATGGTTCAGGCCGAGCCGTCGCTGACTATTTACAACCAGAATTTTGCCGTCGTGCGTGACCGGCTCGATCTCGACCTTCAAAAGGGCGAAAACGAAGTAAGTGTTACGGACATTACCGCACACCTGGAGCCGGATTCGGTTATCCTTCGAGACCCAACGGGCAAACGGGCCATACAAATTCTCGAGCAGAACTATCGCAGTGACCCGGTTTCGCAGGGCCTGTTGCTCTCGCTTTATGAAGGCAGGGAAATTGATTTTCTTATCAACGTTGTCGAAGGCGAATCCAAAACGGTTCGCGGTAAAATTATTCGCAGCGGATATGTCCCTCACCAGTCTGGCATTAATCGATACGGCTCCCAGTACGCCCAGCGCCAGTATATTACAAGCACGAACAGCCAGCCGATTATCGAAGTTGAGGGCAAGCTGCGTTTCAACTTGCCGGGACTGCCATTGTTCCCGGCTCTGGCCGATGATACTATCCTCAAACCTACGATAAAATGGATATTGAACACCGACAAGCGGGGAAAGCTCGACGCCGAATTGAGCTATATCACCGGCGGGATGAGCTGGAAGGCGGATTACAGCATGCTCGCACAGAACGCCGACGACAGGATCGATGTAATCGGCTGGGTGACGGTTGATAATCAATCCGGCAGGACCTTCGAGAATGCCAAAATCAAGCTCATGGCCGGAGACGTCAGTAAAATCCAGCAGGACCCGCATGCCATGTATGAAATGGCTTCCATGAGTGGTAGGGCATTTAATGGTCAAATGCCCGCCGCCGTCTCCGAGAAGGCGTTCGAGGACTATCATCTTTATACATTGAACCGCAAGACAATGCTTCATGACCGCGAGACGAAACAGGTCGAATTCCTGCGGGCCAATAACGTCAGGGCCGAGCGTATTTATGTCTATGACGGGGCAAAAATTGACCGGAACCGGTATCGTGGATGGAATTCCGACAATATAAGACGCAACCGGGACTACGGCACAGAATGCAATCCCAAAGTCTGGATCATGAAAGAATTCGAGAACACCGAGGACAATAACCTCGGCATTCCACTGCCGCGTGGGATTGTACGGTTCTACAAGCGAGACGATGACGGCCAACTGGAGTTTACCGGCGAAAATATCATCGACCATACGCCGAAGGATGAAACCGTTCGTGTTTATACGGGCAACGCATTCGACCTGGTCGGCGAGAGAAAGAGAACGGATTACAGAATTAGCACATCCGATGACTGGCTGGATGAATCGTTCGAGATCAAGGTGCGTAACCGAAAGGAAAAGGATTCCGTCGAGATCAGGATTGTTGAGCATCTGTATCGATGGATTAACTGGGAAATCGTCGAAAAATCCGATGATTTTGTTAAGACCGACAGCCGGACTATAGAATTTCGCGTCAACCTCGAACCTGGTCAGGAAAAAGTTGTTACTTACAAGGCCCATTATACATGGTAATATTCCCGATTTAGGATTTTCGTTTTGAAACTTGTCCTGAGCCCGTTCGACTTCGCTCAGGGTGGACTTTGTCGAAGGATTGGCTTTGAATTGGCTTTGTTTTTTCAAACTCTGTCTTCCGTCTTCTGCCTTCTGTAGTTACAAATTGGGTTTGTTTTTACTAAGTGTCCAATTGCTAATTTTTGCGATAATTCCTTGTTAATAATAGACTTAATCCGACTTGACTTTTTCCAAAATTGGGTTTGTTTTTCATTTTTTCTTCTGTTTTCTGCCCTCATTTTTCCGTCTTCCGTCTTAATATTGGGTTTGTTTTGCATTTTTTCTTGTTTCGCCGTGGCCGCTACGGCCCCGGCTAACCCCCGGAGTAAATCCGGGGGCTAAATATTGGAGTATTACGTTATGGTTTTACCCTCAATTTTGAACTTTTAACTTTACACTTTGAACTCTTGATTTGCCCTCCGCTCCGTATTTGATGTGATTTTCTTTATATGCTAAATACCAAATACTACATACTAAATACTATTCTATCCAAAAACGGCCTTGATACAATTAAAATCCTTATTTATCAGCGAAAAATGACGTTTACTTATGACTCGTTACTCGTACTGCGTGCTAAGTTCATCGTTCATGGTTCATTGTTCGTAGTGGGTGGTTCGTTTTCCCCGTGAGATGGCGGCTTTTGCCTATCTCACGGGGTGAATTGCGTATTGTGTATAATTTTAACGTTAATGTCTTTCGTGTTATAAAAGGTACGTAGTCCTTTTGACTAATCAAAAGGACTATGAGCATAATATGATAATGATTGTCTTATGAATTCAGATTTAGAGAACTTATTGTTGTGTTCTGTACGCTATACCCTGTCCGCTGCACGCTAAACGCTAATTTTTATCGCTTCCAGCGGAGGGCTTTGAGTTCTTCCTCTGTGCGGATGAATTTTACTGTGCCGTTGTTGAGTAAGACACATCCACCTTTAGGCTCGTGATTGTCAAAGGTAAAAAGTTCCGATCCACCATGCTGGTTCCATCCGGCTTTGGTCTCGAATAACAGCACCATATCACTCGGCGAATTCGGCCGACAATTCGGATTCATTGCATAAAAGCTTTTCAATTCATTTGTGTTTGGAGCGACATGTGGTAACCTATCGAACTTATGAAAATAATACTTATTGATGGTGTGGGGCTTCATTATTAAGTCACACCATGCATTAGGGGGGGTATATATTAAATCACTATTTTGAAATGAATCTTTCATATACTTGTTATATAGACGCAATCGGTACCACAGGTTTTTCATGTGAGCGGCACATTTTACTCGTAACTCAATTTGTTGAACCTTAGGTGTAAGTTCCCTCAGGCTTTCTAAGCCATCTTTATATTTAATGCGAAGTTTTTCCTTCGTTAATATAGAAAAGTCGTTATATATAATTTTCAGTGTCATTAGATGCTCGTTTTTTTGGTAGCAAGTTACCTGAGCTTCGCTTTTCTGGCGAATATCATCGCTATAACAAGTCGGTTCCGATTCTCTTTTATTTATTTCCTGCGCAAAGGCATTGATGTATTTCTCATTTTCGATAACTATTGTGTTTTCCGATTGTAAGTACTTTTTTTCTTCGTCGCTTATCAGGCTCTGCTGACCCTCAAATGGAAAGAAGAACTCGAACATTGAAGGCTGATAATGTATCTCAAGTTTTGTACAGGTTGCCAAATCAAGGACGGGGACAGGTTTTGGAGAGAGAATCGCATCACGTACTTCTTCCACTTCTTCAATTTCCTCATCAGAATAAAATTTTTCTCCGCCATAGGGAATTTTTAAATTATCAACTACACAACTCAATACTTTTTCACTTATAGTTCTCCGTCGTGAATATATAATTACAACTTCTTCATCTCTTTGTCGTAATTTTTCACAAATATAATTAAAGTCCAGTACTCTTCCGGAAGGCTTTGTGAGATTAGAATCTGTACCGTTATTTAAGTTGCGGGATTTTTCAGATTCTTCAAATAGATTGATAAATATTTCCGGGAGATTGCCTTCATAATATCCAATCTCGATAGCTATTTGTGTGGCGTAAACAAGATTTTGCAAAGGTTCTATTAAATCAAACCTACTCCTCCCATAAACAGGCACGGAAAGTAATAAAGATTCTGTTCTCTTTTTACCCGGACCTATACGAATATATCTCCCAAAAGGTGGGTTCGTCCATATCATATCTGTGGGTAAATCGAAACGCTTTCTTATAATAAGTGTCTTGTCATCTTTATCTAAATAAACATCAAAGTCACAAATCCCCCTGTATGCAGCCAAACTATCACATATCCAAATTTCCTGCTGCGAATTATTTTGAATCTCATAATTCAGCTTCAAGATTTCATCATTTACATCAACTGAGTTGACAACGATTCTCAAGCCATCGGTATTATTGCTATCTTCAGTATCAGCCCATAACAATGAACTAGTAAATAAACAGAAAAGCATGGCCATCAAACATATTCTCGCGAACATAGCTATCTCCCTTAGATAAAATTATAACAATCTATATATGTTAAACATTATAGTTTTTCTGCCTTAATTACAATAGAAACAGATATAAAGAACATCATCCAACCCAGATTCTTCGACTCCACTTCATTACGCTCAGAATGACAAAGATGATATCTTTGTCATTTCCAGCGGAGGTTGTTTAGTTCTTCTTCGGTCCTAATGAATTTCACTGTTCCATCATTTAAAAGAACACAGCCGCCTTTGGGATCGTGGTTATCGAAGGTAAAAAGTCCCGGCCCGCCATGCTGGTTCCACCCGTCTTTGGTCTCGAATAAAAGAACCATATCGCCCGGTGAATTCGGCTTGCAATTCGGATTCATAGCATAGTGACACTTGCCTTCACCCGCACTGGGACAAATATGTATTTTCATTTCGGGCCTACGATAAACTAATTCCATAGAATCACACCAGTTTGTTGAAGCAGGATAAACTATTTTAGAATTACTATATATGTCCTTGTATCGTTTTTTTAACGATTCAATATGCAAATTCGTCTCTTTCCGAAAGTTTTCCATAAAGAAATCAGTTTTGCCATTTTTATCATTTTTTTGATATTTGGATCTATCTAAATCAGAAGATATCATGTCACTTTTCATTGATTCTTCTATGCTTTTTTTTCCTTTAATTGCTATATCATATAATCGCAATCGATGCCACAGGTTTGTCAGATTAGATGCACATTGCATCCTCATTTCAAATGGTCGTACCTGTGGCGTTTGTATACTCAGGCTCTGTAAGCTGTGAAGATATTTGATGCGTTGTTTTTGCTCGGTTTCTATTGATGTATTATCATATACGATAAATGATGTTATAAGGCTTCCATCTCGATAGCAAAACACGTTGGCTTTGCTTTCTTCAGAGACAATTCCACCTGGTATTTGTTCCACTTCCTTTAATTCATTAGCAAAGTAGTTGATATCTATTGGATCTTCAACAACAATAGTTTTTTCCGATTGGAGATATTCTTTCTCCTCATTACTCAAAAGACTTATCTGGCCCTGAAATGGGAAGTAATATTCGAGCATTGAAGGTACATATCGAATTTCAATTCTCTTAACGGAATTCAGTTCAGGAGGATCCTGTTTCATCCTTTTTGCTGTTTCTTTATAAGGAATTCTATTCATAACAATGTCAGTTCTTAAGACTTTCTCACCTTTGAAACTCTGGCCCGTATAAGGGATTAAAACTTCTTCATCTCTTTGTCTGATATCTTCATGTCTTTTATTAAAACCTAACTCATCTCTAAACCATCCTTCAGAATAAAAAAGCCCTATTCTTTTATCAGAGTTCTTTCCAATTTCTTTAAGCATATTAAAAACCATTTTTGGTAGATCTCCAACATAGTAACCGATTTCAATGGCTAAACGAGAAGCGAATTGTATATCCTTTTCCTCTATTCCATTCGAATATAATCTATGAGACCAAACGGGCAGAGATAATAACAAAGATTCGCGTCGTTTTTTGCCAGAGTGTACACAGATATATTTACCATGAGGTTGGATAAGCCATTGCAAAGCTGATGGCACATTAAGTCGTCTTCTTATAATAATGGTCTGACTGTCTTCATCCATAAATATTTCGAAATCACAGCCTTGAGAAATGCTATTACATATCCAAATTTCATGCTGCGAATTATTTTGAATCTCATAATTAAGCTTCAAAGAATTGTCGTTTACATCAACCGAGTTGACAACGATTCTCAAGCCGTCATTCTGCTGACTGCCCGAATCGGACTCGGTTTGAGACTCTGCCTGAATGGACGAGATCACACAAAGGAATATTACAATAAAAACGAACGTGAATTTATTCATCTCTAATCCTTTGATCCCCGTTGATAACAAGACCACCACGATTTTGTATTAATAATCTCTTACTATGATTGCATCCTCACCGATAAGATAGCTATCCGAGCCACGGATTTTCAGATTATAAACCTTACCCACATAAGGCATCGGCCTTTTGTTTACGCTTGTTATCCCAACAGTGCCTTTGGAGGTCTTTAATCTTGTCTTACCGAAAGGCAATATTTGTCCAGCTATAAAATCCTGCAAAGAAATCCACCGTCCTGATTCGGCCATGAAGTAATGGTTCTCGGCCACGGTTATACTTTTGCCGCTCTCAAGCAAAATATCGTACAAGGTAAATGTTCCCTCGTGCTCCTGAACTTCTTCGACTGTTTTAATGCAGTCAATTACGTTTATGCTCCGGCCCTGAGCGAGCTTCGAGATTGGGACAAGTTTCCCATCCGACCAAACGCCGGTCTCAGAGCTGAAACAGGCCCTGCCTTTGGCAGGACCTACAGTCGTAAAAGACCAAACTACACCAGCCACTATTATCCCATCATCATCCACTTCATCGACTCGCCAGTAATATGTTTGTCCATACTCAAGAAAACCGGGGTCAAAACTCGTACCTCTCTGGTTTAAACTAACCAGCACATCTCCCGGAGAGTCAATGTTAGATTGTTTGACATCATCGAGAACAGTTCCAAAGTAAACATTATGAAAAAACGCGTCGGAGCCGGCGTTCCAGGTTAACGCAGTACTTATAGCAACATTGGTAGCCTTATCCACAGGGCTTGGATTCGAAGCCTGGGCAGGCAGAGCGTATTGTTCTCGTGGCGAGAGGCTGGCTTGAGGTGTGCCGCCATAAGCGCCCATATTAATCGCCTCGCCGTTGGGAAAACGTTCAAGGCCAACCGGTGTAGTTGGATCACCCCTATCGATGCATGGACTACTTACCTGGTCTATCACCCAGCATTGGCCGGCCGAGTCCCATCGACCCACTTGGGATTTCAAGTGGTAGTCATCGTTATCCGGATCAGCGAACAAAGGATCAACATCAATATTCCCCTGGCCCGAGAAACCGCCCTGCACATCGCTATAGAGAACTACTACGGATTCGCTCATAGTTTCTTGTATCTCATTCGGCTTATTACCCCAAAGAATGCAATTGACAAGTTTCGTTCCGTTATCTAAGCCTGTTTGCTCATCTATGATATAACGGTATTGAATGTCCGATGAGATACTACCACCTCCTTCACGTGCAAAATTTTCACTTAACGTACAGTTGAGCAGGAACACTGCACTGGGACTGTAATCTGTTGTGATGCTGCTTATAAACTCCCTTATCATTCCCCCTCCTGTAGTTCTTCCATTCCTTATCGCACCGCCGTATTGTGCTGAATTGCCGCTGAATATGCAGTTCGTCATACTTACTCGGCCACTTAAGCTGCTATTATTAAATATTGCCCCGCCATCATCAGTCGCTGAGTTCTCTTTGAATGTGCAATTAAGAAATGTTAATGTACCGCTGTAATTATATATCGCCCCACCATTATCGTCCGCAGAGTTACCAACAAAATAACAGTCAGAGAACATTATGGTGTTATTATAATTGTATATTGCACCTCCTTCTTTTGCTGAATTCTCGTTAAAGGTGCAATTGTTTAGTACCAGATCGCTGTAACTATTGTATATTACTCCACCATTACCAGTCGCACTCCTACTATTTTCCCCATTTGCGGAATTTGCTGAAAAAGTGCAGTTAAGAAGATTCAGCTTGCTGAAGCTATTGTACATTGCACCACCATTACCGTCTGCCGAGTTTTCGATAAAAGAACAATTAATCAATGTCGGACTACCGTACTCGTTATACATACCAACACCGTAGCCACCCATATTGCCCCTGAAAGTGCAATTAATCAAAAAAGGGCTACTGTAAACATTAAACATTCCACCGCCCGGCGTATCGCTATCCGGTCTCAAACCACAGAATCCGGCTGTTATTGTAATTCCATCAAGCACGGCTGTATGGTCCGTCCTGTAGCATGTTACAACGTGGTAGCTGTTATCCGAGGTATCATTTGATACCAGTCCGTCATTTTGCTCGAGGTCACCGCTGAGGATGGTCTCATAAAGAACGGTGTCACGCGCATCTGCGGGACGGTCGCTCAGACCGGCGTAGCCGCCTTTAATCGTTACCCCGTTAATTAATTCAAACGAAGCTTCCCGATCCCCCGACATAATACCTAAACCCTGATCCGGCGTGTAAATCCCTCCGGCAACATGTATTTCTACAGGTTTTTCATAGAAATAGCAAAGTAATAAGGCATCCTGCAGGGAATTGACCGCATCCAGCCAGCTTGTGCCGAGATTCCAATCGGGGGCATCATCATCGACATAGATAATACCGCCGTAAGTAATCGGGCACAGCAGCACCACAATTAGTATTAAAGAGATTGTTCGTAAAATTTGTGAATTTCCCGCCGTCATGATTGTTTACCTCCATTTCCCCCGGTTTATTATGACAATTTTTCCTTATGATAAGGAAACCGTATAAATTAACAGTATGATTACGTAATACTCGCTAAGGTTTAGTATATAAAATGACGATTGCCTTAGTCAAGTAAAAATATAATAAGAGAGTGTAAACTATGACAGAAGTGTTCTACTTTGAAGATAAAGATGCTTCCGGCCGGAGGAAGGGGAAAATAACCTTATATTATTCGCTACTGCTCAGACCTAAAGCCGCCATCTGGTTCTGCAGCAAAGCCAGTGTTTTCTCAAGACGTGCATAGCGGGCCGTCAACTGTTCTTCTTTTCTCTCAAGACGTTCTTCTTCCCGCTCGATTTTATCTTCAATGTTTTCTATCTGGTCGCTGACATATTCCTGGTCTATATCGATTGAGCCGATTGTTGCCTTTAACATTCTATCCAGCGCATCTTCCATCGCACCTGTAAAACCCTGCTTTACCCTGACGGTAGCTGTAAAAGTGCCGTCATGACCCAGGTCAACGCTGAGCTGGAGTCCATTTTCCGGATTCACGGCATAGCCGTTGTCATCGAATGTGCTGTCACCTGTGATAATATTGCCGCTGTATGTTGCATCTCGATACGTTGATTCGCTCGAGAGCTTGATTTTGGCGCTAGTGATGGCTCCGCCGCTGACTTCGACCTGGACATCATACGTGCCTGCCGTCGTATATTTACTGCTGGCCCCATAAAATTCGACGGTGTTACTGCTGCTGCTGCCCGTCTTGTCCGCTCCAATTATAGCCAGAACACCCATATAATCTTCGGCGATAGCCTCATCAAAGACATTCGAGTCCAGACTCAACAGTCCATCTGAGTCAAGTTCGAGGCCGATCTGTCCGGGCATTAGAAAAGAATCAATATCAATAATAAATCCGCTTGTTTGAGAGATAAGCGGTGTGCGGAGCTGGGATCTTATACTCGTAACAGTATAATCTCCCATTAAGGAACCGGCGGTTTTATCGGATTCGTCGTAACCTGTCGTTTTCTTGATATAATCAACGACAAGATTGTAATCCTTGACCAAAGCTTCGAGTTTTTCTTTTACCACTTCTATATTTCTGGTCAAGGTGATTTGTTCCCCGCTTTCATCGGTGGTATCATGAAGATGCAATGTTACGCCGTGAATCACATCGTCGATTGTATTGGAGCTTCGGCTGATATAAGCCGGGACACCTTTGGTTGTCTCCGTCATCGTCACCGAGGAACCGCTCGGTTCGAGGCTGCCGCCGTCAACCGAAATCATACTGACATCGCCCAACGTATCGGCGAATGTAAATGTCACCGCGCCGTCGGCCAAGCCATAAGTACCACCCTCAACCGTTATATCACCGACACTTATCGTTGACAACGCCTCAAGAGCAACCTGAATTTCAGAGGCTGAAGCATTATAGGCAATCGCCTCGGTTGTTTGTCCTTCATAAGTCAATGTGTATGTTCCACTCTCCGGAGAAGTGCTTCGATCCATAGTTTGGACCTCGGAAACGGCCGAAGCGGAAGGGAAGCCATCGACTTTAATCATTGAATCCTGGGCGGCCTGAGTTTGAGTGAAATCCGAAAAGGCAAAACTATCAAGATTCGCCGTTGAGGCCCCGCCTTCGGCCGAAAACTGCATTGTCGGTACGGTCAGCGTTGCAGCAGAGTCTTTGGCGTTATATTTCAAATTTATAGAAAGACTGCTTGTACCGGCGGATTTGTCGGTTAAAACAATTTTGCCGTTCTCAAGAGTTGCTTTGGCTACCCCGTCAAAAGCATCGTTAATCTCTGCGATAAGGTGACTCAGCTTGGTATTACTTGTAATGCTCAGGTTCACCTGTGCTATGACATTGTCGTTGTGGTCGGTGCCTGTAATCTCGATAACCTCATCACCTTCGAGGGGGGACGATCCGAACTGATCGAGATCCTGAATCTTTGTACTCAACGTGGCGTTATCATTGCTGACCGTAAACTCACTGTTCGCCTGCCAGACTTCTGTGCTGCTTTCGTTGATTGTGATTCTGTAATCCGTGCCGGCGTCGTTACCATTAAGTACCAGATGATAGGCATTGTTATAGTACAACAAGCTCGCCGTAACACCGGGATTGTTTG
>Ga0315545_1002348_pt1 | contig 17160 bp, 15 predicted proteins | sample SalMarSW160210MG_FD_203096 | JGI IMG/M metagenome (GOLD analysis project Ga0315545, IMG submission 203096) | Salt marsh sediment microbial communities from the Plum Island Ecosystem LTER, Massachusetts, United States - Salt Marsh Sediment SW1602-10 ...
TAACTAAAACCGGCCCCTCCAGGACCGTAACCGCTTGTTTCTGTTTTGGATTAAGCGAAGAAAGAATGTTCATTTGCTGACCGATTTCTTTAAGAGACATAGTCGAATATTTAGTAAAAGTATATCATAAGAAAAAGAACAAGCCAATTAAGGGACGCCCTTTTAAGGGCGTCCCTTAAAAGGGCGTCCCTTAAAAACAGACATTGACCTTTAGCCAGTTATCTTTTAAAATATAGCTTAACGGAGTGTGGCCTAGCGGCTAATATTTTTTTAATATTTCTATTTTGAACCTTGAAATCTGAGTTCGAAAATGTTAAAATGTTGATATGTCTAAGATGAAGCTATGTAGGTATTGTCACAAATATTATCCAGAATCAGAATTCGGTGTTGCTTTAACAACTAAGAATAAAGTCTATCGTCGCCATAAGTGTAAAACTTGTTATCATATCGCAAAGAGACAACTTAGAGAAAAATATCGTCAATGGATTACTGATTATAAGAAAAAACAAAAATGTAGTAAGTGTGGTATTGCTGACTATCGGTTGCTTGAGTTCCATCATAAGCATGACACCGATAAAGAATTTAGTGTAGGAGAAGTATCGACAGAGGGTTATGGATTTGATCGAATTAAAAAAGAAATCGCAAAGTGTATTGTTATTTGTGCGAACTGTCATAGGAAACTACATTATAAGGAGCATGGCAAGAATATAATGTAGTTTAGTAATGTATTTTGTAATCCGGGGCGTGGCCTAGTGGTTTAAGGCGTCGGCTTTGGGAGCCGAAGATCGCAGGTTCGAATCCTGTCGCCCCGATCGACTGTCATATGAAAAAATACGTTTTGAGAATAAGAAAGACAGATAAATTTGTTTTTGATTCTATAAAGAAATGAAGGATGTTTATTATAGTTTTCCGGGATACGGCCAGAAAATTAAGCAGTTCGGATTAATCGCTTGGGAAATTTAATCTTTAGTCGCGGGTATCGTATAGTGGCTATTACCTCAGATTTCCAATCTGATGACGGGAGTTCGACTCTCCCTACCCGCTCAATAAAGATGAGCGAGGCTCGCCCTAAGGCGGCTCGCTCCCATAACAAAAAGGCGAAATATATATTCGCCTTTTTGTTTCGCCCTGCACCGTATAGAGTGCAGAGCAAACTTTCGAAAGCTTGTTTTGGCTGAAGCTTCAGCCAAACATAGTAGAATAATTCTACTTAACGGCGTCCTTAAGAGCCTTACCTGCTTTAAACTTGGGTACGGTTCGGGCCGGAATTTTGATTTTAGCGCCGGTTCGCGGATTGACGCCAGTCCGAGCGGCTCTTTTGGAAGTGCTGAAAGTGCCAAAACCAGTCAGGGTTACTTTTTGTCCTCCCCTTAAGGCCTTAGTAATGACGTCTAATAGCTCACTTACCGCATCATTGGCTTGCTTCTTAGAATCGCAAACTTTGGCTACGGCTTCAATTAATTCTTCTTTAGTCATGGCTTTAGCCATAATTCCAAGTGGACAAGGAACAGTCAACGGCGAACGTCCTGTTCGTCCATTGTTTCTTGTTCCTTATTCATTAATTTATTTTTTTCGACCTTTAGCCGGCCCTTTTTAAAAGCACCGGGTTTAATTGCTCCTCCTCTTAATATTTTAGCTCTATCAGCCATATTTTACCAGTCTTTCTTTTATCAAGCAACAATTTATAGTGAGCAGTTTATCCTGAGTTAATCGAAGGAAACTATTTCCCGAAGCGGTTTAATTTTTTTGGCCCGATTCGGCTGATTGGCTTCAACCAGAACAGCATTAACCTCAACTGGTCCTTGGGCCACTTCTAATCTTTGGTTCATTTGAGTGAGGAATCTTTTGATAGCTGTCTCTTTGTCTCTGCCCAGGCTGGAATCTCTGACGCCGACCATGCCAACATCAGAAATATAGGCCGTTCCTTGGGGGAGAATCCTGGCGTCGGCCGTAGAAACATGAGTATGAGTGCCCAGAACGGCTGAAACGCGGCCGTCTAAATACCAGCCCAGGCAAACCTTTTCTGAAGTTGCTTCAGCGTGCCAATCAACAATAATAATATCGGCTTCTTCAGATTTCTCTTCTAAAATCTCGTCGGCTTTTCTAAAAGGACAATCATAATCTTCATGCATGGAAACCTGACCGATTAAATTAATGACCAGAGCCTTTTTGGTTCTGACTTCAACTGAACGATAGCCTTGGCCGGGTAACCCGGGCGGAAAATTAGCCGGTCGGATTAAAGGCAGCTGTTCGTTATTAAGAAGATCAACTGTCCCTTTCTGGTCCCAGGTATGGTCGCCTAAGGTAACCAAGTCAACGCCGGCTTCTAAGATTTCCTTCAAACTTTTTTCAGTAACCCCTGAACCATGAGCTAAATTTTCACCGTTGGCCACAACTAAATCTGGTTGGTATTTTTTCTGCCATTGAGGAAGTATTTTTTTAATCGCTTGGCGGCCCGGCTGACCGACAATGTCACCAAAGAAAAGTATTTTCATAAAGGATATAGTTCTCGGGGCAACCCTTTTAGTCAAAAAGGACGCCCCGGGCTTTCGTGGCTTTCTACCGAGCGTACTCAATCGCTCTGGTCTCCCGAATGACATTGACTTTAATCTCACCAGGGTATCTTAACTCTTGCTGAACTTGTTCGGCAATGCCTTTAGCCAGATTATGAGCGGCTAAATCATCTATTTCCTCCGGTTGGACAAAGACACGGATTTCCCGGCCCGCCTGGATGGCGTAGGCCTTCTCAACTCCCTTGAATGAGGCAGCTACCTTTTCTAATTCCTCTAATCTCTTTAAGTAGGCCTCTAAGGTGTCTTTGCGAGCGCCAGGCCGGGCCCCGGAAATAGCGTCGGCTACTTGAACAATAATTGCTTCTAAACTTTCAAAAGGATATTCTTCGTGATGAGATTGCATGGCCTTGATTACCTCCTGGCTAATATTGAATTTTTGGAGAATGCGCTTGCCGATTTCTACGTGGGAGCCCTGAATTTCGTGGTCAACCGCTTTGCCGATATCATGGAGCAAACCGGCCTTTTTAGCCAAGTCAACATCGGCTCCCAATTCAGAAGCAATCGCTCCGGCCAAGTGGGCTACTTCCAAGGAATGCAAAAGAACATTCTGACCATAGCTGGTCCGGAAACGCAAGCGACCTAATATTTTAATCAATTGAGGGTCAAGACCGACCACTCCGACATCGTAAACCGCTGCCTGACCGGCTTCCTGGATTTTCTCGCCGATTTCTTGACCGGCTTTTTCAACCGCTTCTTCAATACGAGCCGGCTGAATTCGGCCGTCTAAGAGTAATTTCTCCAGGGCTATTTTAGCAATCTGCCGCCGAATCGGGTCAAAACCGGAGATAATAACTGCTCCCGGTGTATCATCAACCAAGATTTCCACGCCAGTCAGCTTTTCCAGAGTTTTGATATTACGTCCTTCTTTGCCGATAACCCGTCCTTTTAAGTCATCGTTGGGCAAGTTAACCGCCGTTGAGGTGATTTCGCTGGCCTGCGAGGCAGCATAACGCTGCATGGCCAGAGCGATAATCTGTTGAGCTTTTTTGTTTAATTCTTCCTGCCCTTCGCCCTCTAATCTCTTCAGGCGTTCTAATAAAACTTCTCCTTGTTCCCTTTCCACTTTAGCCAAAAGCTCGGCTTTGGCTTGACCCTGAGAGAGCTTGGCTACTTTTTCTAATTGGTTTAATTGTTCTTCTTTGAGGCTGGTTAAATCTTCTTTGATTTTCTTAACCTTCTGGACTTTGCTTTTTAATTCGCTTTCCTCTTTTTCTAATTGGTTGGTTTTTTGTTCAACATCTTGCTCTTTTCTGATTAATCTGTCTTCTCGCTGACTTAATTGCTTATAGCGACTTCTTTCGTCTTCCTTGGACTCTTCTAAGATTTTAGATGATTTTTCTTTAGCTTTTAAGAGGGTTTCCTTAGCTTCTTCTTTGGCCTGACTAATCAGCTTATTTAACTTGGCCTCAATCGTCCCGGCTTGCTTTTTAGCGATTGTTTGCCGGGTGTAATAACCTAAAACTGAGCCGGCAGCTAAAATGCCGACCAGGGTTCCAATATAGAGAATTAAATTGTTCATAAATTGATTTCATTTCAAATCTGATTATTAACCGAGCTAGCCGGTTGAATAAATCAACTCTGCCTAATAAGTCATTAGGTAAGAAATAATTTTTCATTTTTTTTATAGTTGATTCCATTTTAGTTCTGGCTCGGAAAATAATTGAGGTGAAATTTCGCTTAACTAACGCTTTTAGCTTAACAAACTAAAAAGGACTTGTCAATTAAGTCCTTTTTTGCTTACTCTTTCCGATTTATTTCTTTTCCTTGGTCTCTTTTGTCTCTTTCTTTTTATTTTCTTTTTTCTTGGCTTTCCTGGTCTCGCTTTTCTCTTGGCTCGAATCCTTTTTCTTGGTTTTCGCCTCTTTCTTAGTTGTTTTCTTTTTGCTCGGTTTCCTTTCATCTTCTTTTTCAGCTTTTTTCTCTTTGTCTGGCTTTCCGCCAGGGGCGGACTCGCCTTTGACAGGTTCTCTTTCAGCTACTTTCTCCTTAGCTGTTTTTTGAGCGACGATATCAATTTTCCAGCCGGTTAATTTGGCAGCTAAGCGAACATTCTGACCCTGGATACCGATGGCCAAAGAAAGCTGGTCTTCCGGGACAATCGCTTCGGCCTGACCTTTCTTTTTATCTATTTTAACGTCAAGCACCTTAGCCGGCGAAAGAGCCGCGGTAATAAATTTAGCTGGGTCTTCGGACCATTCAACAATATCAATTTTCTCGCCGGATAATTCATTGATGACCGCTTGAACCCGGGTCCCTTTTTGACCAATCATTGAACCAATCGGGTCAACTCTTTCTTCGGTGGAGATAACGGCAATCTTGGAACGAGAGCCGGCTTCCCGGGCAATTGATTTAATAACCACCGTGCCGGCCGCGATTTCCGGCACTTCCAAAGCGAAAAGTTGACTGACTATTTTGGGATGAGCTCTTGAAAGAATAATTGTCGGACCACGAGAATCCTTTTGGACTTCTAAGATATAGGCCCGGAGGCGCTGACCAATACGGTAATTTTCGCGAGGAATTTGTTCCTCGGGAAAAAGGATGCCTAAGGCCTTGCCGATATCTAAAAAGACATTCCTGCCTTCAATCCTTTGAATAATACCGCTGGCCACTTCGCCTTGGCGGTCTTTGTATTCATCATAAACTGCTTCCCGTTCAGCTTCGCGAATTCTTTGGACAATGACTTGCTTGGCTGTCTGGGCAGCAATCCGGCCAAAATCCTGATGGACTTTTAAAGTAAAGGCAATTTCTTCGCCCGCCTTGATTCTCTTTTTCTTCTCTTCGGTTAAAACCTTGCCTTCAGAAGTGAAAAGGCCTTTAGCCGGTAATTTTTTAAATTCTTCAATGAGAATGTGTTTTTCCGGATTAAATCTGACCTTCTTCTCGCCTTCAATTTCCTCTTCCCTCTTCTCTTCAATTTCCTCATCGCCTTTTTCCTCAGTTTCTTCCTTAAGCATTGACTGGTCGACGACCAACTTAACCTGAAATACTTTCATCCGGCCACTTTCCAAATTAAATTTAACTTTAATATTCTGGCCTTTCCGGCCAAAATCTTTTTTATAGGCAGCCGCCAAAGCCATTTCAATAGTTTCCAAAACTTTTTCTTTGGCAATGCCTTTTTCTTCACAAATTTGTTCAACGACTGAAATAAATGGTTGTTTGTCCATAAATTTATACTTTTTTATGCCCCAAGCTTATTTTACACCCTAAGCTTGTCGGAGGGTTTTTGTAAAAAGCCCGTTCACCGGAACGAGCCTTCTTCTTTCAATTCCTCTCTCTTTAGTTAGTCTATCATAAAAGCAAAATGGCTGTCAATAAAATAACAGATATTTATCAAAAAGAATAGGAGCAACGTTTTCGCATTGCTCCTGTGGCAGAATTGTTGCGCCGATTTCATTCGGCTAATTCTAACTGGCTAAGTTGAGCTGGTAAGCTCTGACCACCTTTCTCTATGCGGAATTCAAGATGGTCTATCCCTCTTTCTTTAAGCTTTTTGAAGTAGTCCTCAGAAATATAGCTTAACCAGTATCTCTCTCCTTGAAAAAGAACCCAGACCCCTGTTCTCTCTCCCGGCAAAGTTCCCATATTATTCCCTCCTTAATTTTTTTGTTTTCTTCTATTTATCTATGTTTAATTCCTGCCTATCTATAATATACCACAAGCTAGCCGTCTTGTCAAATAGGATAACAAAAAGCCGGTCAGAACCGGCTTTTTGCTTTAATCAACTAAATCAATTTACTTAGATTTTCTACTTAAGCGGATGCCTCGGACAATCAGGAAAATAATCGCCAAAGCAATTAGCGAAATGACTATTCCAATGGTAGTACTGCCAGTCCCGAAAGTAATAATATTGCCGATAGCGGCTAACATCGAAGCGGAGACCTTTGGCGTTTCTTCTCTGGGTGTTTCTCCTTCTGGGCTAATTCCTTCCGGCTCGGCCGGCTTTTCGGCTTCGGCCTCGGGGGCCGGCGAGATAATTTCCTCGATTGCTCGCCTGGCTCGCTCGGCAATCGCCTCGGGAATTTTTTTGATTATTTCTGGAATACTTATCTCTTCACTCGGTTCAGCTTTAGTCCCGATTAAAGCAAAAAGAGTAAAGTGTTCAACCAAAGCGGTCACCATATTATTATCTACATCTACTTGGCTGTTTTCGATGGCCGTCCAATCTGTTCCGTCCCAGTAATAGATTTTAAGCGAGGCCTCGTCCAGGCCGGCAATTTGTTCGTCAGTATAGCTAAAATTCAAAGTGAGCGCTTTGCTAAATTCGGTTACTAAATTGCCATCGGCCTGCTGGGCAGTAATCTGATAGAGGCAACCGGCAATTAGGAAAAGACCGCTGTCCGGGTCGGGCTGGCTGACTGAATTGAGCTCGACTTGATTAATGAAAAAAGTGGTTGGTTGACTAAGGGCGCTGGCCGGAATAATCAATTCTATCTGACTGCCGTCAGGACTGATCAAACTGGTTGTCCCCCCTTGTTCGGGAGTAGCGGTTACTTGGCCGGTCTGGCTGGTCGGAGCAGCCGGCGATGGGTAAGAATAGCCGCCGCCTCCGCCGGGAATAATCACTTCTTCTTCTTCGCCCTTGGCTCCTATTTCTTCAACCGTAATCACAAAATTAAAGTTTACATTTTTATCCTGGCATTCATTCTTGGCTTCCTTGTCAAAATCTATCTTAAGCTGGTAATCTTGAGCCTGGCCAGAATTAATTGAATCAAGGGTTATCTTATCATTGAATAAACTCAGTAAATGAGCTGATTTATTCTCAGCCGAGATGGTTAAGGAATTAGCTAAAATATCGCAACCGGATATTTTCTCGGCTTGGAAATAAACATTAATCTCGAAATCTTCATTGTTTTCGATGGTCATTTCCGCCGTCTGGCTCATGCCCGGCGCCCAGTTGTTTAAATTGAAAGGCAATCCCTTAAAGTCGACGAAAATGTTTTTAACTCCAAATTGAATAATTTCGGCCCGGGCTGGTAGGCAAGGCAAAAAGAGGCCAATTAAAATAATTGCGGTTAAGATTAAAGAACCGCTCAGAAGTTTTTTGCCTATTCCTATTGGTTGCCAATTAATACTCATTTTTTATTCAGGGGGTTGAAGTCGCTGTGACTGTAATAGTAATACTTTCCGAATCAGTATATTCTTCGTCAGAAACCTCAAACCGGACGCCTGGATAAATTCCCGTCTGGTCAGCAGTCGGCGTCCAAGAAAAAGTTTGTCCGGCAAAATTAGCTCCCTCAGGCAAATTGGAAGCCGAATAATTCAAAGGATCGTTGTTCGGGTCAGTGGCCGAAATTGTAAATGCAAGCAGTGATTCGGCCTCAATCGTTTGGTCGCCAATCGGGTCAAGAACCGGCGTCCACTCGCCGGCCTGAAAAAGATTATTAGCGGAAAAGATTGAAGCGGTGAAATAGCAATCGGTTTGGCTGACAAAAGTAACCAGTCCGCCGCTGACGACCAGCAAGACGAAAATTTTGGATATCATTTTCTTCAACGAATACTTATTTTTCCGGTTTTTTCGGCCCCGCATCTTTTTAATTTCTTGGTAGATTTTAAAACTTTCACTGCCAATAATTATTAGGGCCGGGACCAAAATCAATAGAAGAAAGCCGAATTTTGAATGGATGAAATTGACCATATAACCGGCATAAGGAACAGTCAAAAAAACTTTGCCTAAAATTTGTTCTGGGCTGACCGAATTAATATCGGCCGCATTGTTATTATCCCCTTTGGTGATGAAACCGCTGTCGGTCCGTTCAATGATTCGGTGAGTGGTCAGATTTCTGGCATAGCGGCCGTATTGGTAGGTAACAATATCGCCGATTTGATATTCGGCAATTGGTTTGACCATAATAACTCCACCGGTCTTAATGGCCGGTTCCATTGAACCGGATGAAACCATTTTCAGGGAATAGTTGTTTTCAATCGGCAGAAGGGGAAAGAGAACAAAGACTAAAACGGCTATCAAGAAACCAAAGCCGAGCCAAGATAAAATCTTTCTTCGTCTGGCCGGCAAATATTGCTCTACTAATACCGGCCACGATTTCTGAAAAGATTTCTTGGCTTTTCTGACTCTGGTTTTTATTTTCTTGATATCTATTTTCTTGATATCTATTTTTCGGAAATCCATAAGAGTAAATTAAAGTCTTTATTGGTTGCCCCCCAAAAGCTACAAGGAAAGCCTCGAGGCAACCTAAAAGAGCTCAATCACAATCTTACTCGGTAACGGAAACTATTGCCCTTAAGGCCTCGCTGTTTATCTCCGGGTACTCGTCTACCGGATCAGCGGTAGAATTATTTGCTGGCTCAGCGTGGTTCCAACCGCCGTTAGTTAATTGCTGGGAGAGCAAATTATCAACAGCTTCTAGGGCTTCGTCATGATAGCCGGTCATTTCTAAAGCCAGAGCGGCGTAAGCGGTCGTTTGAATATTTTTCCCGTCGGTATAAGTTCCGTATTTGAACGAGCCGTCAGCATTTTGCTGAGTCAGAAGTGCAGCCACGCCTTCGGCGATTTCATCGCTGTAGTCAACTTCTAAACTCATATCGTCAGCTAATTGCAATATGCGGATAGCTGAAGCTTGACCTATCTGGGCATAAATATTATTCCAGTTGGTAATAAACCAGCCGCCGCTTTTGTTCTGGTCGTCGGCAATCAGTTCAGCTAGATCTAGAACGTTATTACGAAGAACCATTGCTTCGCTCTCATCAGAGGTGGTGTTGGCCACATCAAGAGTAACTTCCATTAATGGCGCCAAATCCCAATAAAATAGATCTGGAAAACTCTGCTGTGTTTCTCTTAAATCTTTAGCAAAATCATAAACTTCCTGAGCATCATTGTTATAAGCGTCCCATCTGCCTATTACCGCTGTTTTAGCTGCACTGGTAAATCCGTTTGTAACCGGCGTGTAGTATTTGCCCATTCTCTGTAGGAATAGAATATCTGCATTAGTTAAATCACTGCCCGACCAAGTTGAATTAGCAGCGCCTCCGATAAGCTTATGAGCGGCTTTTTCAGCCGCATCAAAATAATCGGAATTGTCGCTATATTCGTAAGCGCTTAGCAAACCTAACGCGGTAACCCCGTAAAGATTATGACAGCTTTCATTGCCACAACTATCGTAAGTTGCCGGATCCTCGTCCTCTATCCAATCCCAGCCGTTATCGTTATTTTGATTGGCGACCAATCTTTCAGCCGCGTCAAATTCGTTATCTTTGACCTGGGTAGCGTTAACGCTAATAGTCGCTTTCACTCCTTCGTTCTGATAGCCATTCGTGACATCTGCGTCTAACTCAAAAGTGAACCAGTAATCGCGGGTTGTATAGTTCTCTCCGCTGCCTTTTTTGGCCAGGAAAACTCTATCTGTTCCGTCAATGGCATTATCCTTATCCGTCTCGTATAAATCGCCGAGCGTCCCTTTCCAGAGTGGTTTACCGACTTCGTCCGAAATAGTCACATTTATCTTGTCAGCGTAGTTAACGGCTGAAACGTCGTTTGTTTGATCGCCGGTTACATCGGAATTTGCCAAAGAAGTTACTTCTATTTTATCAATAACGGCGTGTAATGTTCCGTTATTGCCCATAGTCAGCTTTTGCGGCTCCGTAGCTACGCCGGGCATTAGGCCGGAAAGGGTCATATTGCCCAAGTCGTTTACCCCTTGTCGGATATCAAGAGTCCCTGCCTGAAAAACATTCTCCTTAATCGGCTCTTCATCGGTGAAGTAAGCGCCGGTGATGCCTAAAGTAACTCCGGCCACTAAGCCGATAATTGACAAACTAATTACAATTCTCCTCATTTTATATTTTCACACCCCCTTTCTTTTTAAGATTGTTTTAAGTGACTCGCCGTAGGTCCTCCTGGCCTCGGTTTCCCTGTTATCCTCCTAGCTAGGATTGGGAGGACTTAGGGTCAGTCACTTTCGACCTGCCTCCGCCAAAGGTTTCAGTTGGTAAAAACTTTGGCCGAGGAAGTTCTAAAGATCTTATATTGTTTTGGATTCTGTTTTTAAACAAAAAAAACCGCTCTCCCTCGAAAATATTTTTTAGCGGTTTAATTTTCCAATCTGTTTTCATTATCCTGATTGGAAGTTATTACTAACGACTTTTATTTTTAGCTTATACCTCCTAAATTACTTGTCAAGTTTTTTTTAGGTAATTGTCGGCGGGACTTAAGGGCCAAGCTCCTAAATCCCTAAAACAAAATCCCAGTGGGTAGATCACCCACTGGGATTCTAAGGGCTTTTTAGCCAATTAGTCTCTTTAAGGCCTCCTGATATTTGGCTGATGTTTTGCTGACCACTTCTTCAGGTAAGTCCGGGGCGGGCGGTTTCTTATCCCAACCAATACTGACTAGATAATCTCGCAGATATTGCTTGTCAAAGCTCTTTTGAGCTTGACCCGGTTGCCATTTATCTTTGGGCCAAAAGCGGGAGGAATCCGGGGTTAATACTTCATCAATCAACATCAACTGATTGTCTTTCAGGCCGAACTCAAATTTGGTATCAGCAATGATTATTCCCCTTGATTCGGCGTAGGCAGCAGCAGCTTGATATAGGTTTAAGCTGATATCTTTTAATTGATCAGCTAACCCTCTATCCTTGAGTATCTCAGTCATTTGCTCAAAAGAGATGTTTTCGTCGTGGCCTGTTTCAGCTTTGGTGGCTGGAGTGAAAATCGGTTGAGGCAATCTACTGCCTTCTAATAATCTTTGAGGCAATTCTAAGCCGCAAACTTTTCCAGAGTTTTGATATTCTTGCCAGGCTGAACCAGCTAAATATCCCCGAACGACACATTCAATTGGAATAGCTTGGTCCACTTTTTTAATGACCATCGAGCGGCCGTCCAGGTCATTGTTATAAATATGTAGCCAGACATCGTGAGAATAAGCCAAGGCCAAATCTGTAGAGATGAAATGGTTACCAATAATCCGCTCGATAAATCCAAACCAAAATTTAGACATAGTCGTCAGAAGCTTTCCTTTACCGGGAATAGCGCCAACCACGACATCAAAAGCAGAAATTCTATCAGTGGCCACCATCAAAAGATTGTCAGCGGGTAGTTGCCAGGTATCTCTGACCTTCCCCCTTTTGAATAGGACTAAAGGTAAGTCGGTTTCTATAATCAGTCTTTCTGTCATCTCTCCCTCCTTTCAAAATTGATCTGAACTAAAGACCAAATCTGGCCATTGCCTCTTCTAGAAACCGGAGCTGATTTTTATAATCAAAACATTTATCCAACTCCTCAGGCAATAAGATACTGCCTATTCTTAGACCCTCTTCAAATTTTGTAATATTCATCGGTTCCTCTAATAGCACTTGACGAAAGGGACGTTTCTGCTCAACGGCTTTAAAAGCACATTTTTGGACAAAATAATAAACCGTGTCAGGATCAAGTCCTTTATCCAGTAAGGCCACATTGACCTGTTGCGAGGCAGTCACGCCGTAGCTCATTTCCATGTTAGCTAACATCCTTTCTGGAAAAACCACCAGGTCCTTAATGACCCAAGTGAGTTTTAGAATCATATAGTCTAAAACTTGGGTGCTATCAGGAAAGATGACTCTTTCTGCAGATGATTGAGTAATATCTCTTTCAGCCCAAGTAGCAATGTTTTGAAAAGCGATTTGCACATTGGATTGAACCACTCTGGCCAGACCACAAATCCGTTCGCAGATAATAGGATTTTTCTTATGAGGCATAGCTGATGAACCTTTTTGTTTTGGCTTACGCGGTTCTTCTACTTCGCCAACTTCGGTCTTAGCTAAGAGCCGAATTTCAGTGGCTATCTGCTCTAAGGTGCCAGCGGTGATAGCTAAAGCAGACATATATTCAGCATGACGGTCCCGCTGAAGGATTTGCGTCGAGGCCTTAGCCGGGTTTAAACCAAGTCGCTGACAAACCAATGCTTCAATCTGTGGGTCTAAATCACCATAGGTGCCCATAGCTCCAGAGATTTTTCCATAACTAATGACTTTTTTGGCTTGTCTTAACCGATTATGGGCTCTTTCTAAGGCATAGTACCAAACGCATAATTTCCAGCCAAAAGTTATAGGCTCACCCTGGATTCCATGGCTCCGACCCATCATCCAAGTCCATTTATGCTCTTTAGCTCGTTCAAGAACAACAGCCATTAAAACCCCTAAATCATCCATGATTATCTCTATGGACTCTCTTAGCTGAAGACAAAGAGCTGGGTCTTCTATATCATAGGAAGTAATTCCCTTGTGGAATTCACCAGCGTATGGTCCTAATGACTCTCGAACAGTGGCAATAAAAGCATTCATGTCATGTTCAATTTCTTTATCAATTTCTTCAATCCGTTCAACTGTAAAAGAGGCATGAGTGCTAATGTAGTCAAATATCTTTCTATCAATCATCTCAAGTTTTGTTTTAGCCCAAAGAAAAGCCAATTCTACTTCCAGCCATCCTTGGTATTTGCGTTGTAAATTCCAAACCTTAGCCATCTTTTTTGGTACATATCTTTCTATCATTTTCTTATCCCCCTTTTAAGATTAACAGAATTTAAACCATTGTTTTTATGCAATTATTAAAGAAACTAATCAAAATTGTTATTAAGATTAAACTGTTGACTGGTTATAGTCAAGAGCAAATAAAAAAGCAGTTCTAAGATTCTTTCAGATAATTGTAGGCGCTGGTGGCAGCCATCGCTCCTTGGGCGGTGGCGGTGACAATCAGTTTAAGCGGATAATTAGTCATATCGCCGGCCGCGAACAGGCCGGGCAGGCTGGTTGCTTGTCTCTGGTCAGTAGCGACAAAGTTGTTATCCATCTTTAATTTCAAGTCTCGACAGAGAAGAACATTGGGCACGCCGCCGATTTCAATAAACAGGTAATTAACGGCTAATTCCTGTTCTGTATTTAAGATAATTTTAGATAAGGACTTTTGGCCTTGGGCTTCGCTTACTTGAGCGCTGTAGATAATTTCTATATTTTTTTGGGCTCTGGCTTGTTTGGCTAGCAGAGGAGCGCTCCGGAACTCATCGCGGCGATGGATTAAATAGACCTTTTTGGCTTGGTCGGCCAATTTGAGGGCGGTCGTTAAAGCGGTGTCGCCGCCGCCAACTACTGCTATAATTTTGTTTTTTAAAAAACGTACATCATCGGGGGTATAATAAGATATTCCTTTAGTCAGAAATTTGGGAGTATAATAGGCAGTTCCTTTGTGTAAGAATTTTTCTTCGTTTTTAATGCCTAATTTCCTGATTTTCATGCCCAGAGCCAGAATGATGGCCTGACTTTGGTAGCGGCCTTGATTGGTGATTATCTGAAAAGTTTTTTTCTGCTTGTTGGGCAAGATTTGCTTGACTTGTTCTCGTTTGATTTTAAGGGCTGAATGTTTTTGAAATTCTTTAATTAATTGGGGACCGCTCATTGGTTTAACCCCCGGATAATTCTCAACTAGATGAGCCTGATTAAGAGCACCTTCGGTTGGTTGGCCGATTAATAGATAGTTGATTCGGTAGCGCTGGGCGAAGAGGGCGGCTGTTAAGCCGGCCGGCCCGGCTCCGATAATGATTAATTGATGCATTAACTCTTTAAAGGGTCGCTCTCTCGACCACGTCCTCGCCAAAGGCGAGGGCGTGGAATCTCGAGGGCAACCCTTATGTGCGGTCTTCGGGGCGGGTCTTCGGGGCGTCCCTTTTTTATACACCCTTTAAAGGGTGTAGTTCGCGGGGCGTCCCTTTTTATGACGCCCTTTTTATGGTTAAAGCGATTTTTTGGACAATGTTTTTCTCAAAGATAGAAGGGATGATTTTATCGGCCGTTGGTTTTTTGACTAAAGAAGCTAAAGTTTGGGCAGCCGCTAACTTCATTTCTTCAGTCACCTCTCTAGCTCGGCTGTCTAAAAGGCCGCGAAAAACCCCCGGGAAGGCCAGAACATTGTTAATTTGGTTTTCAAAGTCGCTTCGGCCGGTAGCGACAATGGCCGCGCCGCCTTGTTTGGCTTTTTGGGGCATAATTTCCGGAATAGGATTAGCCATGGCAAAAACAATCGGCTTTTGATTCATTGTCTTAATCCATTCCTTTTTGAGAATATTACCGGCCGAGACGCCAATAAAGACGTCGCTCCCTTTGATGACCTCTTCTAAACTGCCTTCTGTTTTCTCCAAATTGGTCAGTTTGGCTATTTTTTTCTTGGCAAAGTTTAATTCCGGGCAATTGTCACAGATAGCTCCTCGTCGGTCAGCTAAGATAATATTTTTAACCCCGTAAGCCAAAAGAAGTTTGGATACGGCAATACCGGCGGCTCCGGCTCCATTGATAAGTATTCTGACCCGGCCAATCTTTTTATTAACCACCTTCAAGGCGTTAATCAAAGCGGCTAAGACAACAATGGCTGTGCCATGCTGGTCATCATGAAAAACCGGAATATCTAATTCTTTTTTCAATTTGTCTTCAATTTCAAAACAATCGGGTGATTTAACATCTTCCAAGTTGATGCCGCCGAAGCCCGGACTAAGCATTTTAACTGCCCGAACGAATTCTTGATTATCCTGGGTATCCAAGCAAATGGGATAAGCGTCAATATTGGCGAATTTTTTAAAAAGAAGGCACTTGCCTTCCATAACCGGCAGAGCCGCTTGAGCGCCGATATTGCCCAGGCCCAAAACAGCCGTGCCATTGGTAATTACGGCCACGCTATTGCCTTTGATGGTGTATTTGTAGGCCTCGGCCGGGTTTTTGGCAATTTCCCGGCAAGGCTCGGCCACGCCCGGCGTATAGGCAACGCTCAAATCTTTTTTGTTTTTCAAGGGAAATTTAGATTTGATTTCTAATTTGCCTTTTTCTTTTTTATGCAATCGCAGCGATTCTTTAAAGTAATTCATAATTTGGTTATTTTGGGGGCGTCCCTTTTTACTACGCCCTTTTAAAGGGCGTAGTAAAAAGGGACGCCCCGTAAAGCACACCCTTTTTACTGCCAAACGACGTTTTTAAAATGTTTTAAGTTGGCTTTTCTAGTTTGGACGTTTAATTCTAGAGCAATGACATCAATTTGCCAAGGGGTCTCGGGTGGATGATTTTTTTCAACCAGATAAGTTTGGGCTGTCCGGATTAATTTCTGTTTTTTAGACAAACCAACATTTTCTTCCGGATAGGCGTATTTGGAGAGTTGTTTTGATTGGACGGTTCTTGTTTTTACTTCAATAAAGATGAGTTCTTTATCCTTTTGGACAACCAAGTCAATTTCGCCCCAGGGTTTTTGATAATTCTGCTCTAAAATTTGATAGCCCTGTTCCTTGAGATAATCGCGAGCAACCTTCTCGCCGACGTCTCCCAATTTTCTTTTTGAGCTAGGCATACTTATTTCCAAATCCGATTAGCCATTTTAACGTCTGCTTCAGTATTGATGCCCAGCCAGCGGCCTTGGTGAATAAAGACCGCGTATTGTCTCTGTTCAGCTAATTTGGGAGAAACATCGTATTCGGTGGAGAATTTCTTAGCTTTGATTGATTTAAAAGTTTCTGGCGAGAAGATATAGACGCCGGTGTTAATCAGGCCGGAGCGTTTGATGTTCGGCTTTTCTTGGTACTGACGAACTTCAATCCCCTTGTTTTTGATAAATCCCCAGCCTCTGATATCCGGATGAGGTCGGGCGACAACGCTGTTAGCAAAAGAGTGTTCTTGATGAAATTGAATAAACTTAGTTAAATTTATGTCAGCCAATTCATCGCCATTCATAACCATAAAATCCTCGGTTAAATCTCGGGAAGCGAATTTAACTGCCCCGCCGGTGCCTAAGGGCTCTGGCTCAGCCACGTATTCATAGCGACCTTTAAGATATTCAATCATTTTTTGGCTTAAATAGCCTAAGCTAAAACGGATATCCTCTAATCCATGCTTTTTTAACCATTCTAATCTGTGTTCCAAAATGGTTTTATCCCCTATTTTAACCAAGGGCTTAGGAATATTTTTGGCGGAAATCGGTAGCCGGCTCGCTTGACCGCCAGCTAAAATGATAACTTTCATGTGGACCTCGTCCGAGTTAGTTGGAACCAGATAATTGAAAACCTTATGCTTTGGCAAAAACTTATAACTATTTTTTTGTTCCAAAAGCTGGCTGGTCAACAGTAACCACTTTGCAATCTCCTGAGAAAATATACGAACTACCGCGAGATATAAAACAGGAATCACCTTCGTTCAACTCCACTTTTTCGCCGCTAAACTCAAGCGACAATTTGCCTGACACGATATAATAGATTCTATCGCTTTCCACGGTTACTTCTCCGTAAAATCCCTTGTTGTCTATAACAGCGAGCGAGACATTTGGAGAAATTTCTTTTGTTATAAAATTCGTAGCGGTTTTATTATCGCTTACCTGTCTAACTAACGCTTCTACTTTACGAACGACTTTATACATAGTTTTGAATAGATACAAATAGTTTATAGTGGATTTTGTGGACCTGAGCGGATTCGAACCGCTGACCTCGGCAATGCGAATGCCGCGCTCTACCAACTAAGCTACAGGCCCATTTAATTCGGGGCGTCCCTTTTTACTAAAAGGGTTGCCATTGAGGATCACGCCCTCGCCTTTGGCGAGGACGTGTCCGAAAGGACGACCCTTTTAGTAAAAAGGG
>Ga0315545_1002351_pt1 | contig 17130 bp, 15 predicted proteins | sample SalMarSW160210MG_FD_203096 | JGI IMG/M metagenome (GOLD analysis project Ga0315545, IMG submission 203096) | Salt marsh sediment microbial communities from the Plum Island Ecosystem LTER, Massachusetts, United States - Salt Marsh Sediment SW1602-10 ...
CACGGGATGGCCGAGTTTTTACAAAGCCATTTCTCAGGATTCGGTCGTGCTCAAGGAAGACAACAGCCTGTTCATGCGGCGCGTGGAAGTCCTTGACAGCTCGAGCGGATCCCACCTCGGGCACGTGTTTAACGACGGGCCCGAACCTACAGGGCTCAGGTACTGCATCAATTCTGCGTCCCTGATCTTCGTTTCCGAGGGAGAAAAGCCGCCGAAAATTGTCGAGGACTATCTCAAAAAATACGGAAAAAATTAGAAACCCATCACCGGTCTTCTCCGCAGGATTCGATGATCTGCGCGCTCTTCGGGCCGCAGGTGAGGGCAAGGTCGAGGGCGGATAGATTGTAAATAAAATCTCCCCAAAGCTGAGGATATACAGGTGGAGAAAACGGTGCATACACCACCCGTATACCTCCCTTTTCTAGCTTATCAGCGTCGAGGTATTTTTCTGCGGGCCTGAACGCAAGGTAGGTGTCAGCACCGAGGCGTTTGCATACGTCTACGATCAGATCGGTACCCTTTCCATTTGCACCGATCTCAGACTGAAGGAGCGTCCTGTTTTCTACTCCAAGAGCGTCTTTCAGCATGTGTATCAGCTCGAGATTCACCGATACGAGTTTTGTGTGAGCCCGCGAATATACCCGTTCCATTGCATGAAAAACTGAATCTCTATAGGGAGCGTTGGCATAGCTCTGCCGAACCCCACGCAAGTGTTTCACCGCCCACCGTGTGTCGTTGCATATTAACACATCCTGTATGCACTGAAGCCCGCGTTTTTTCCTGTACACGGGAACGGTCAGCCAGAGCTCGCCGCGCGCGCCCTTAAGCCGGTTTCTGTTCATCCATCCCCGCCCGCGCGGGTACTGCACGTTGTCGAGCAGCACCATACAGTCAGATTTCATCGCTTTGAAGAAAAACCCCGGCCAAGGCAAGAAGATCGGCTGGTGTGTGGAGACGATCATGAAAGAATAAACCTCTCCAATGCATTTTTTTACGAGAGCAATGTTGCCAATATCCGCTTCAAGGTCTGTTTTGCCTTCTTATTTTATCATATAACGTGCACGGTCCATGTCCAGTAAAATTGATTATAGAGGATGTGGAAAGCATAAGGATGATGAAAGGCGTTCTATCCAGAAGATTAAAATTAATAATCCACTTTATAATCTGTATATTTAAAATGAGTAGATAATTCTTGTAAAAATATATTTCGAGGTTTAGAATAGTAAACCACCACGAAATTTTATAAAAAGGGGGAATAAAATGGCGAAGTTTTTGATGCTTTGGGAGATGGACAGGACGAGAATGCCTGCGGACCCTAAAGAGCGCCTTGCTGGATTCACTATGCTGTTGAACGGAGTCAAAGCGGATTTAGAAAGCGGTCAACTCAAGGATTGGGGAGAGTTTCCCGGCGAGCACGCAGGATATGCCGTCATGGAAGGAACTGAACTGGAGCTAATCATGGGGGCGTCAAAATACGATCCATATGTGAAGTTTAAAATCCATTCGGTAGCTTCATTGGAACAGGTCGTGGAATCTGTAAAGGCTCTCTCACAAACTTGAAAACATGTTATAGGTCAGCTCACACAGATTTTTCGTTCCTTTTCACTTCGTCCAAATCGAATCAGTCTACTTCTCAAAGCCCATGAATGTCGGAAGAAATAGGCTCAATTCACTCAGCAAAGAAGAGAGATTAAATTCAAGGAATTACTTTTTAATTTTTACGGCACCATAGTTGAAGAAGCGGACACATATGTTGAGGAAATTTGTATAAGAATATCCCGGTGCCTTAAACATAAAATTTTTCCTCGTGATATTGCGAAACAGTGGTTTCAAATCGTACCAAAGATGTGTTACGAAGCGTATGGAAAAAACTTTCGTCTGCAAAAAGACATTGCGGTCGAATCATTAGAAATTGTGCTGCAAAGCCTCCAGAGTACTCTCAGTGGTCATGAGTTGATGAAAATAATCCACGAATATTGGAATGCTCCAAAAATCTTTCCTGAAAGCAGAGATGTTTTCGCTCAGTGCAATTTACCAATATGCATTGTTACAAATGTCGATGATGAGTTCATATATCGAGCTCTAAAAAAGCACGGCTTGAATTTTTCAAATGTCGTGACAAGTGAATTGTGCAGATCCTATAAACCAAGAGCTGACGTATTTTTAAAGGCATTATCGGTGCTCGGATTATCGCATAAGGAGGTGCTGCACATCGGTGATTCATATCAAAATGATATACTCGGTGCAAAGGCAGCTGGAATTCCCACATTATGGGTCAACAGAAAGAAAAAGAAACTTAATCCAGAAGATGTTGCACCAGATTTTGTTTCACATACCCTGAACGGGGTATTGGATTGTATCTGATTTTTGTTATGCGCCCTGCTCTGCCTCATTATTACGGTGTAACTGGCCGTCTACTGTGGGTGCTCTTGCACACCTGCCGCCTGTTCATTTAACAATAAAAAAAGGAGAGTACGGGACCAATTTCCTCTTGCCATGGGGAAAATTGATGAAAAAGCCTCAGAAACACTAAAAGAGGGAAAGGGAAATTGTGTCACAAAGACGAATCTGGCAATCGCACTGCAGAATGGGTGAAAAGATCTGGTTTCATCCATGGTGTGAGTGCAACATCTCAGGGAAATGGATCGCGTGTGATTCAGTTTTTAACAAGAACATATACAATGCAGCGATAAAAAATGGCATCATCTCGCCGTGCTTCCACGCATGCATCATTCTTTATAGACCATCTTCGCCCAGGAATGGTATTGATGGACTGCGGATGCGGGCCGGGGTCGATCACCCTGGGTCTCGCGGAGATAGTAACGCCCGGTCAAGTTATCGGTATTGATATTGAACCTCTAAATATCAAGCGGGTAAAGGCCATTTTGGCGAGGAAAAATAGTCCAAAAATAATTTTTCAGTTGGGAAACATCAATGCGCTTGAGTTTCCTGATGAAACATTCGACGCAGTGTTTATTCATAGTGTTATTGTCGACTGATGGAGAAGAAAGGGGGCGATCCACATTTCGGCAGGAAACAGGGTGCCTGCCTGCAGAAGGCAGGCTTTGCCCGTATTCAACTATCAGCATCATACGATTGCTGGACATCATCGCAGGAAAATACCAGGCGAGTTTCTCATTTCCTGGCTGGATACTGTCAAAGTGAAGAATTTAAAGGGTTAGTTCTCAAATACGAGTTATTTGATCAACAAATGTTGAAAAAAATAGCTGAGTCACTTCATAAATGGGGGAATGATCCCAACTCTTTTGCAGCCGAAGCATGGACAGAAGCACTTTCTTGGAAAGAATCATAAATCGTAGTAGTTACCAGGTTGATCACGAAATGATACACACATTGGAATATATCGAGGCGGGCAGCTTTCACCGCCCACCTCGGAACAATTCTCATTTTATCTACCCACGTAAATTCGCTCTGAACTACGGTCAGTAAGTGGCCTTCCACTGAGAAACCAGCTCGTCGTAATCTATGGTCATGGGTTTCTCCGGTCCTTTCTCAGGCCAGGGAGCACCCGGCTGGTTCAGCCAGTACTCCTCGTCCTTCTCCTCGTTCAGCTTGGGAGAGTACACGGGCAGATACAGGCTCCTGAGCAGGGTATCCAGGGTAAGGGCCAACTCGTCCATAGCCTTCTCCGCTGTTTTTTCTCCCTCGACCACAGGTGAGATGAAGTGCCACATCTGCTCCTGCAGCATCTGATAGTCGGGCACGTTCGGACCAGTGGGGGTGTACTTGTCCTCCATGGGGGAGCGGTAGAAGGTGATCAGACCACCCCTCTTTCCCTCGTTTGCGGTACACCAGTCCGAGAACATAGTGGATCTACGCACCGGCGTGGAGCCGAAAGCGAACTTGTCCACCGACACGGTCTTGGACACGCAGAACTGCGCCCACAACCAGGCAGGGGCCCGCCTCTTTTCCGGTGTGGCCTTGGGAATCGACCAGGCACCCACGTCCTGGTACCCGATCTTCATCCCTTCCTGCCAGTACTTGCCATGCGGCTGAATTGTGACCCGGTACTTGGGGTTGCCGTTTGCATCCACGATGGGGCTCCCCGGGGTCTTGTATGGCTCGTTGCCCAGGAAACAGCAATAGAACCAAATCTGCTGTGCGATATGGCCGTCGCCGAAATCGTTGCCCATCTCGTACACGCCCAGTCCCTTGGCGTATGAAGGCGCGAACTCGTTGATCCATTTGGCGTACTTTTCAACAGCATAGATAGCGGCAGGGCTGTTGATAGCGCCGCCGCGGGACACGGAAAAGCCCACCGGGATCTTGTTCTCTGCGCGCAGTCCCCAGTCGTCTACAGGAATACCCTGGGGCAGACCCTTGTCGGGGACGCCAGCGATACCCCACCAGGAGTCGCTGAACCGCCATCCCAGGCCCGGGCCGCGCTGGCCGTAGTCGGAGTGCCCGTAGATCTTCACGCCGTCTATGGTGTCCACGTCGTTGGTCCAGAAGTTGGCGATCTCCTCGTACGCCTCCCAGTTGAGAGGAACACCAAGATCGTACCCGTACTTCTGCTTGAACATGTTCTTGTACTTTGGATCGGTGAACCAGTCGTAGCGGAACAGGTACAGGTTGGGGAACTGCTGGTCGTTGAGCTGCAGCTGGTTGCCGTCGTAGTCCTGTCCGAACTCCAGGTTCATGAAGTCGTCCAGGTCCAGGTACGGGTTGGTGACGTCTTTCCCTTCCCCTTCCATATACTCGGAGAGGTTGACCAGGCTGTCCTTTCGCAGGTGGGTGCCCACCAGGTCGGTGTCATTGATGTAGATGTCGTACAGGCTCTTGTTCGACGCAATCTGGGTGTACAGCCGTTCCACCACAGACCCTTCGTCGATGATGTCATGGGACACCTTGATGCCGGTGACCTCCAGAAAAGCCTTTGTTAACACCTCAGACTCCCAGCTGTGAGTGGCGACAGACTCGGCCACGGATTTGACCGACATTCCCCGATAGGGGGCTGCTGCCTGTGCGAACCACTCCAGCTCCGCTACGCGCTCTTCCAGCGAGAGCACGCTGTTGGGAAACTGCTCTGCCACCTTGACTAGGGTTTCACGGTCAATTTCCACTTCTGCGGCCTCCTCACCCTTGGCTCCCTTATCACTACTGGCAAGTGCGAAACCTGCCACCAGCGCCATGCAGGTGAAACCGATCAGCAGGAAAAACCAAAATCTCTTATGCTTCATGTACTGCCTCCTTTGAAAAATGTATTCAAGTTGGTAACACAATTTCCTCTCTTGCGTCTCACCTCCTTTCTCGTTGTACCCCGGGAAACGACGAACCCCGAGTATGATGACAATCTTCCCGCATGTACGCACGCCTGAAGGCAGCGACAAAGCGGGTTCACTCTACGTTACTGCTACCCCCACTTCATGACGACAAATACGATCGGTGCTGCGATCAGCAGAGAAAGTGCGATGGACACTTCCGGCACAAACCGCAGCCAGAATATCCAGATGATGATCGTGGACATGATGCACACGAACACACGGTCTCCTCTGGTAGTCTCCATGGGGAGGAAGCCCTTTCGGGCGTATCCTGGGTTGTACTTGTCCAGGATGTTCAGCCCGATTATCATGGCAAACAAGCCGAATATTCCGATCGCGCTCGGTACAGTCCAGTGCATCCACTCGAACATGCCTATACCCTCCCCATGGCAAAGCCTTTGACAATATAGTTGCGCACGAAGTAGACCACCACCGCTCCCGGTATCATGGTCAGCACACCGGCTGCGGCAATCACTCCATAGTCCCAGCCGCCCGCTCCCAGGCTCCTTGTCAGGGCCACGCTGACCGGCTTCACCCCGACCGAGGTGAGCGTTCTGCAGAGCAGCAGCTCCACCCAGGAAAACATGAAGCAGAAGAATGCGGTGACACCCACTCCCTGCTTGATGAGGGGCATGAAGATCTTCCAGAAGAAGCGCAGAAAGCTGTACCCGTCTATGAATGCGGTCTCATCGATCTCCCGGGGGATGCCTCTCATGAAGCCCTCCAGTATCCAGATTGCCAGCGGAAGGTTGAACAGGCAGTGGGCCAGTGAAACTGCAATCATGGTGTCGAACAGCCCCAGGGAGGAGAACAGGATGAACATGGGCACCAGGAAGGCAGCTCCCGGCGCCATCCGGTTGGTGAGCAACCAGAAAAACAGGTGCTGCTGTCCCCTGAACCGAAGCCTGGAAAACGCGTATGCCGCGGGAATGGCCGCCGCCAGCACCATGACCACGTTGATTACCACGTACCCGATGGTCTGAATGAAGCTGCGTACCCACAGGGGATCGGTGAATATTTTCAGATAATTTCTCCCTGTCACTTCCGCGGGAAATAGAGTCAGCATGCCCTGTATCTCCGTATTGCTCTTGAATGAGGTGTTCAGCATCCAGTAAATGGGGATGAAGAGCAGAATAAAGTAAAATACCAGAATGATTACTTTCCCGGCGCCACTATTTCCTCTGCGTTTGCCTGTCTGTCTCATCTGCGTTCTCCAATCTGCGTCATGGTCACGTACAGCACGTAGCACATGACCAGCACGATGATGAAGTAAATGAGCGAGAACGCGGAGCTCAACCCCAGGTTGAACGCCCCGATCGCCTGCCTGGACACGAACAGGCTGAGCAGCTCCGTGGTTGTTCCCGGCCCACCCGCCGTCAGTATGAACGGTTCACTGTACACCTTGAAGGAGTCCATGCTGCGCAACAGGACCGCGATAATCATCACGTGCTTCAGCTTGGGCAGGGTCACGTAGCGAAAGGTTGCGAACTTTGACGCTGAGTCCACCCGCGCCGCCTGGTAGAACTCCTGCGGGATTGCCCGCAGCCCCGCGTAACAGAGCAGGGTCACCAGTGGAGTCCAGTGCCATACGTCCATGGCGATCACGGTCCACCAGGCGGGGTGCGCCTTCTCCACGCTGTAGGCGACCCCGATCCGCTTGAACGCTTCCGGAAGCACGCCGATGTCTGCACGGATGAACAGTCGCCAGATGATGCCCACCACGTTCCAGGGTATGAGCAGGGGTATTCCCAGCAGCACCAGCACCAGGCCCACGAAGATGCCCTTCTTGGGCAGGGTCATGGCCAATGCCAGTCCCAGCGGGATCTCCAGGAGCAGTATTTCAAGGGTATAGATAAACTGCCTCCCGATTGCCTTGACGAACGGCTCGGTGTGCATGGCTGCCTTGTAGTTCTCTAGGCCTATGTACTTGGGTATTGATCCAGCAAACAGCACGTGCAGGGAGTAGTTGAGCACGGTCATGACCGGCAGGAATGCGCTGACCGACATCAGCAGGAGAGCCGGTAGAAGAAACCAAATTACTCTCGTTTTCATATCACAACCCTTTCATATGTTTTCTTTGGCCCTACTCGCCGGCGACCACTCCTACACAATCGCCTGATCGTTCTTGTAGACCTTTACTTTTTCCTCCAGGAAGTTCACCCACATCTGCTGCCCCTCGGTAACCTGCAGCGTGCTGGGCATCTGGCTCTTCAGGCTGGATCCGTCCCCCTGCAGGGTGATTATCTGAAACTCTCCCCTGTCCTCGACGATGGTGACGGTCAGGGGGAACCAGCCTTCGTGTTTCCGGGTGTCACAGTGCACGTACTCGGGCCGCACTCCCAGCTTGAACTGCGCGCCGTGCTTTTTCAGTTTCTCAGCAAGCGCTTTAGAAATCGACTTGGTGAAACCAGGAAGTTCCAGCCTGTTTCCTTCGAGCCGGCACTCCATCAGGTTCATACCGGGAGTACCGATGAAGTATCCCACGAACGGGTGCTGGGGATTCCGGTACAGCTCCTCCGGCGTGCCCTCCTGTACCACCAACCCGTCGTTCATCACCACCACCTTCTCCGCGAAGGTCAGCGCCTCGTACTGGTCGTGCGTGACATAGATCATGGTGATATTCAGCCTGCTCTGCACCTTGCTCAACTCGCGCCGCAAGAACCACCGCTGGTGCACATCGATCTGGGTCATTGGCTCGTCCAGTAATATGACTGAGGTGTCTTCCCGCACCAGGCCCCTTCCCAGTGCCAGCAGCTGCCGTTTGCCCGCGGGGAGCGACCTGGGCCCGGAATCGAGGTCATCGATCAGGTCGAGGAGGCACGCCACTTCCCGAACCCGCTGGTCTACCTCCCTGTGTGGCACCTTCCTGTTTTTCAAGGGAAAGGCCAAGTTTCCGTACACGTTCATGGAATCATACACTACGGGAAACTGAAAAACCTGTGCGATGTTCCGCTCCTCGGTGGGCAGATCGGTCACATCTACATCGTCGAAGTACACCCGACCGCTTGAAGGTATCAGCAGACCTGAAAGGATGTTCAACAGCGTGGTCTTACCGCACCCGGAGGGACCCAGCAAAGCGCTGGGGCATCCTTCCTCAAAGGTCAGGTTGATCCCCCTGAGGGCAGGCGTTTCCACCCTGCCCTTCACGTAGGTGTGCGTGATGTCGACAAGCTTTATGGTTGCCATGGTTTGACCTCTCCGTTCGCGGTCACGCGGGGACAGCCTCTCCCTGCGCGATTACCAGTTTCTCTGAATCCTTTTCATACACATACACGCGCTGCGGGTCCAGGTACACGGTGATGGTGTCGCCCCGCCGGTGAGACTTCTCCGGCTGGTGAACCACCAGCCCCAGGTTGAGATCCCCATGCACCAGGTGGAGGGTGGTGGAGGAGCCCACAATCTCCGTGAAGTCGATCTCAGCCTCGAAGGACACCATGCCCACCCGGTCCGGCATGATGCTCAGGTCCTGCGGTCGCACTCCCACAATGTAGGTTTTGTGCTCGGCCAGATGCTCTTCAAGGCCGCTTGTCTCTATCTTCAGGTCACCGGTGAGGGAGATAAACGGCTTACCCCCCTCTTTCACCAGCCGTCCCTCCATCATGTTCATGGACGGATCATTGAAATAGTGCCCCACATCCACAAACAACGGCAGGGTGTATACTTCGTGCACCGTGCCGAACTGCACGATCTTCCCCTTGTTGAGATACCCGATGTGGCTCGACATGGAAAGCGCATCGATGGGCTCCGGCGTCGCATATACTATAGTTGTGCCTTTCATAACCGTCTTGAGCTCACCCCTGAGCTCCTCCCGAAGCTTGTAGTCCAGGTTTGCCAGCGGCTCGTCCAGGAAGATGAAATCCGAGCCTTTGATCAGAGCCCGTGCGATTGCGGTCCTCTGTTTCTCGCCACCGCTCAGCTCTTCTGGAAGATGATCGAGCACGTGACCTATCTTCAACAGTTTCGCCACCTCCTGCACCCGCTCGTCGATCTGCCGCGCAGAGTACCGCTCTTTTGATACCCTGAGAGGGGAGGCCACGTTCTCGTACACCGTGAGTGATGGATAATTGATGAACTGTTGGTATACCATGGAAATACTTCGCTTCTGAACAGGCACGTCTGTCACGTCGATGCCATTGTACAGCACCCTGCCGCGGTCGGGTTTCTCGATTCCCGCCATGATTCGCAGCAGGGTTGTCTTTCCAGAGCCGGTCGGTGCGAGAAGGGTGGTGAAGCTCTTGGACGGTACCTCCATGGAAAGGTTGTTTAGGACAATTTTACGTCCGTATGATTTCCCTATGTTCTCTACTTTGATACCCATCTTCCCTCCGATCCTGTGAGCTCCTGCTAGGGCTGTTCTTCTTCGATCTCCTCTATGTATTCCGCGAGCAGCTGAGCGGCAGTACCCACTGTTTCACTTGCGCAGCGCTCTCGGTTGTTGCTGTCGTCCCAGTACTGCTTTCGCCGTGCCGGATCCTTCAAGTCGACGCCCAATATGTCGATGCAGTTGGTGCTGTGAAAGTGATTGGTGAACCGCCGTAACCATTCAGCGCAGTACAGGTAGGTGCGCTCTTTTTCCTCTTTCTGGTCAAGCCTGCTTCTCCCGTACTCCATCCCCAAGGTCATAATGCCACCGGCAAGGGCGCCACACATGTTTCCCATGTTTCCCACTCCACCCCCGAATCCTGTGGCAGCCTTAAGCGCCAGCTCGTCGTGAAGCCCGAGCAGCTCCTGTATGGTCAGAACCACAGACTGTGAGCAGTTGTACCCTTTCACCAGGTAGTCCCGAGCACGCCTGTACGCTTCTTGTTTGAGAACCTGGAAATCGATTGTGCTCATTACACACACCTCCGCGTGCTCAATGTATTGTCGACCAGGTTGCACAGGTTAACCCACACCTCGTGGTTTCTCTCGATAAGTTTCACGTACAGCTCGAATATTTCAGCGTACATCTCGGTTTTCTTAAGATCAGGCTCCTGCACCCTGCTTACGGAAACCATTTGCCCAACCGCCTCCTGGTGATCCTTGTACATCCCCAGGGCCACCGCGGCGTTTATCGCAGCTCCCCGAGCCCCGAACTCCGTTCCGGAGGTGACCTTCATAATCTTACCTGTGCAATCCGCGATGATCTGCGTCCAGACCTCGCTCTGAGCCCCTCCTCCACCAAGACGAACCTCAGCGAAGCGGGCACCTTTCTCCATCTGGGTGTAGTTGTGCCGGGTAGCCAGGGCCACCCCTTCGTACACGGCGCGGATCAGATCGGCCCTTTTGGTCCAGTCTCCCATGCCGAAGAACTCCGCCCGGGCCCTTGGCTCCACGAAGGGAGCCCGCTCGCCCTGCAAAAATGGGAGGTACATTACGCCGTTGGCCCCGATGGGAACAGAATCCACCTCGCGGTTGATGACCTCGTACTTGCTCTGTCCGTGCCTATCAGCTTCCTGGCGTTCAGCAAGGCAGAATTCGCGCTCGAACCAGTCAAGATTGTTGGCCGCGGTCATGGCCATAGAGTTGATCAACCAGCGCCCGGGAACTGCATGACAGGCAAGGCTGTAAGCCCGGTTAACTGCTGGTTCTGACGCAAGGCACAAGTGAATACCCGCGGTCCCCACGATGGATGTTGCGTCTCCCGGCTGCACGCACCCTGCACCCAGGGCAGTAGAGGAACAATCCCAAGCTCCCATAGCCACGGGTGTACCCTCGATCAAACCTGTCTTTTCCGCAGCAGCCCTGGTCACCTTTCCACCGACCTCGTGTGACTGCTTGACTGGGGGGAAGAGCTGTTTGTAATCGCTGATTCCCGCAAGCGCGAACACTTCGTCCGAATACACTCGTCTTTTTTGGTCCATCATTGCTATGGACGCATCCGGCTCGTCGGTGAGAATTTCCCCAGTGAGGCAGAAGCGGACCCAGTCATTGCACCACATGACTGCCTTGGACTGCTCGAGCACTTGGGGCTCGTTTTCCTTGAACCAGGGCACGATGATACCGGGACCGCTCCCGGAGTAGTACATGAACCCGCTCGCCTCGAATATGCGGTCCAAGGTACCGTCTTCCTTCCATCGGTCAATGATGTAGGCTGCTCGTCCGTCAGCCCATCCTACAGCATTACGGGTCGGCTGGTTTTTCTTGCTCACGAACCATGAACCAGCGCCCTGTGCGCTCATGGACACGCCCTTTACAGTCTCCGGCTTGATCTCTCCCTTATTGAGAGCTTCCCGAATACTGATAGCAACCGCGTCCCACACCTCTCTCATGTCGTGCTCGGCCCATCCCGGCCGGGGATGAATGGTTGCAATGGGCTTTCCCGCCTTCGCCACCTCGTTCCCGTGCAGATCGAACACCACGCTTTTCACCATCGTTGTTCCTGCATCGATACCGAGAAGATATGCTTCTGCCATCCTGTGCTTCCCCTCTGTTCGATTTCCCGGCTATCCTGGAGCACTCAGTACTCCGCCGAGACACCCCCTCAGGAGGACCCGAAGTATTCGTCCGGATGGGGGTGAATCATTATCTTGAGTGAATCTTCTGCTTTTTCCTTGAGTGCCAGTGCCTCCATGATCTGATCAAGCCTGAAATGATGTGTGATCAGGTGTTTCACCTTCAGCTTGCCTCGGAACAGAAGATCCGCCACCGTCTTGGTATGTATGGGGGAGGAGGAGTAACTGGACGCATAGGTGATTTCCCTGAAAAAGAATTCGTTCGGGTCGATGGTAAGGGTATCGCCCGGCCCGGTGGGCCCGAACTGGCTTATCCGTCCTCCCTTTTCTGTCAACTGTATACCCTCTTCCAGCGCACTGACCTTGGGAGGAACCACCACCACCAGGTCTGCCAGTCTGCCGCCGTTCGCACCGTGGATAATCTCCTGGATTTCCTGCAGTGAGTGCTCACCCCGGTTGATAGTCATGTCGGCACCTAGATCTTTCGCGTGCTTCAACTTCCAGTCATTGTAATCGATGCTGATTACCATAGTTGCCCCGATCATCTGGGCTACCTGCACCGCGGACAATCCCAGAATGCCGGCGCCGAGAATGAGTACGGTGTCGCCTACCAGTATCTCAGAACGTTCCATCAGGCGGTACATAGTGGCAAGTGGTTCGATGAGCGCCCCTTCCTCGTAGGTGATGTGATCGGGCAAATGTATGACATCCCGTTGTACGTGCCAGGATTTCACCCGCGTGAACTCGGCGTACGCAGAGGGATCGAACCCGTAATTGTGATACTGCTCGCACATGGTATAGTGTCCACGACGGCAGAAGTGGCAGTTGAGACAGGCGACTCGATGGTGCACGAAAATGCGGTCACCCTTCTTGATGTTGGTCACGCCCTCGCCCACCTTCACAACCACCCCGGCGGGCTCGTGTCCGAAGCTTCCTGGACCGGTAATGTTCCAGCCGATAACGTCACTGCCGCACACCCCGCAGGCCAGCGGCTTGAACAGTATTTCGCCGTGTCCGATGTCGGGAACAGGCACGTCGATGATTTCCGGCTTTCCCAGCTTCTTGTTCACCACTGCTGCCTTCATCTTCACTTACCTCCGGATGTACTCACTGTTGGATTCAGCTCAGTTAAATTTCTCCAGTAATTGATAATCTTCTCTCAGAAAACGATAGAATTATAACATAATAAATCGTAGTGTCAACAATTAATTAATCTTTGTTCCACACGTTCTTATTTTTGACCGTACTTCTCTCGGTAGAAGCGAAAGGCGTCTTCGATGATGTCCTGGGGCAGCTCCTTTACCTCTCCACGAAGCATGGCGTAGTGCACCGTCTGCGCAGCTTCCTCCAGCATCACCGCTGCCTTCAACGCTGCTCCGACCGTCGGACCGACGGTGAACACACCGTGGTTTCTCATGAGAATCGCCGGGCAGTCTCCGATTTTTTCAACGATCTCTTTTCCAATTTCTTTACCGCCGATTCTCGCAAAATCAGACACCGGTATGTGTGTACCGAACTCGCTTGCGATAGTTGTCAAACAGATCGGCAGAGTCTGACCTAACAGAGCAAAACTGGTGGCAAATGGGGAGTGGGTGTGAATAATGCTGTTCACGTCGGTGCGGTGCTGGTACACGTACAGGTGAGTCGCAGTGTCTACCGAGGGCTTCAGGTCTCCCTTCACCACCTCACCGTCCGGCTTCAATACCACCAGGTGTTCAGATATGAGCTTGTCGAAGTCCACACCGCTCGGCTTGATGATAATCAAGCCGGAATCCGTGTCCCGGCCGCTCACATTGCCGCTGGTTGCCGTCACTAGCCTGTTCTTGGGAAGAGCTAAGTTCGCCTCCCACACAATCTGCCGCAGTTCTTCAAGCATGGTAATTCCTCCACTGTCATATGGTTTGAGTACATTCACCAACATATCGTTAAGTGCCCGGTGCACGCCACATGGAGGGCAGAAGGTCTTCGTCGGAAATCGATAGTATGTATGGGTAGATCTTGTGCCAAAGTGCGTATGCCTGGTCATACTTCTTCATGTTTTGTTCAATGGAAAGTATTCTCTTTTCCCAATGAACCAGCCGCTCGACCGCCGCGCTCATCCCCTCGTACCAACCGAGGGCTATCCCCGCACAGATGCACGATCCCAGACTGGTAGCCTCTTTTTCCAGGGGAACAAGCACCCGCAGTCCAAGCACATCGGCCATGATCCGCGGCCATAGAAACCCTTTCGACGACCCACCACAAAAGGTAATTTCCCGGGGCTGATAACCGGAGATTTCCTTGAGGAACTCGTAATGCGCCCGGCTGGTGTAGGCCGCATTCTCCTCAATGGCGCGAATGCAGGCTGCCTTTCCGGTCGCCTGCGGTCTGAGTATGTCGAACCCTACAAAAGCGGGAGAAGCGTGCTTCCAGGAACGTGCGTTCATCACGTTGGAGAACAGTGCCTGCACTCCGTTAGAACCAGGCGGCACCCGCTCGGCCAGCTTCTCCATCAGTAAATAAGGGTCGACCTGCATTTCCCGGGCCTGCTTCACCTCTAAAGCACAGAAGCCGTCCCGAAACCATCGTATTGTGAACCCGTGATAGAACCCGATACCCTCTACCATCCATTGTTCCGGTACAGCGTGACATAGTGTTCGAAGCCGGTATTCCGGATCGATCAACGCATGGTCCGCTACGATTGCGGTCTGCCAGAATGTGCCCCCTACTACCGTGTACATCCCGGGGACAACCGCACCCACACCCACCAGGGCCATCTGTGTGTCCGCCCCTGCGGTGATGACCGGAGTACCTTCCGCCAGCCCAGTCTGCCCGGCAGCTTCCTTGGTGACCTTTCCGATGATCGTGGCAGGCTCATACACCGGAGGGTAGATCCCCCTGGGAAGGTCCGCCTCCTCCACCAGTTCGCGTGACCAGGTCCGCTTCTTGAGGTCGAATATACCGGAACTCGATCCGCAGGACACGTCGGTCACGATCTCACCACTGAGCTTGAACAGTACCCAGTCGCTTAACATGTTCATGTGTGCGATTTTCTTATAAAAATCGGGTAAATGTCTCTTTATCCACCAGAACCGTGCCGGAGATATGAGGCTGAGCCAATCTCCGCCCGTGTTGTAGATCCGCTCACCCAGACCTGCCTTTATCATCTCTTCCGCTTCGCCGCGTGCCCGTCCGTCCGCATTGGGACATGCCCAGATCACATTTTTTCGGCCGTCATACAGGACCATCCCCTCCCGCATACTGGTCGCAGTCACCCCGGCGATATCCCTGGCCGCCGCCTCAGCCTTTTCCATGGCTTCCTTGATACACTCTATGAGAAGTCGCCAGGCCTCCTGGGTGTTGAAATTTAGTGCGCCAGGGTACCGGGGAACCGGCTCAGGGGTCCACTCGCGCTGCCCGATGGAAACCTGCCTTCCCTTCCGGTCAAAAAGCGCGGCCCTTCCGCTCCCGGTTCCCACGTCTATGGTCAACACGTATGTTCCCGACATGGCTTCCTCCTCACATGCGGTCTTTCAGCGTTTACAATGCCCGCAACCTCAATGCCGTGAGCACTCATCCCCTGTTCGGGTGAATCACCACCTTTAGAGACTCACCTGTGTTCCGCTTGAACTCGATCGCCGCTTGTACCTGTTCAAGCAGAAAATGATCGGAAATGAGCGACTTGACGTCAAGCCTACCCTGCGCAATCAGCCGAAGTGTGTTGCGCGCGTCCACCGGAGACGAGCTGTAGGTGCCGAAGTAGGTGAGTTCCCTGGTAATGAAGGAGTAGGGATTTATCGCAACAGTTTGTTCCGGGTTGCTCCCCCCGAACTGTATGATCGTTCCGCCCCGTTCCACGAAATCGAGCGCGTCACGAACCGCCTGAATTGCCGGGGCTGATATATAGACAAGGTCCGCCTTCCTCCCTTCGTTTTCCTGTTTTATCATTTCGACCACGTCCTGTTTTCCTGCGTGAATAGTAAGGTCGGCTCCGAAATCCGCCGCCAGCCGCAGCTTTTCCTCCATGATATCGGTGACGATGACCTTGCCTGCCCCAAACAGCTTGACCATCTGCAGTGCGACCAGACCAATAAACCCGGACCCGATAACCAATACCGTATCGCCCAGGGAGAGGGCGGCAACCTGAAGGGCCCGCAAGATGCAAGAAACCGGCTCTATCACGCACCCCTCATCGAAGGTTACATGATCGGGAAGCTTAAGCGCGCCGAACCGAACGTGCCTTTCCTTTACCCGTGTGTACTCAGCGTACCCGGTCGGGTCGAATCCGAACTCGGGATACTGAGGGCACATGGTATACTTTCCACGGTCGCAAAAATGACAACCCATGCAGGGCACATGGTGGTGTATGAAAACCCGGTCTCCCTCGCGAAGGCTCTCGACATCCGGTCCCAGCCTGTGCACCATCCCGGCGACTTCATGACCAAGGCTTCCTCCCTTTCGCAGGTGACCTGGTATCAATTCACTGGCACAGAGCCCCACTGACATGGGGCGCAGAATTATCTCACCCCTTCCAATCTCCGGCACCGGTATGTCCTCGATCTTTACGGAATCGGTATCACGGTCGTAGCTTGCTGATTTCATTGTGAGCTCCTCATATGGTGATCAGTGTTTTTATCCCCTGACCGCTCAGTGCGTACCGGAATGCCTCCTTGATCTGTGGTAGTTGAAAGCGCCTGCTGACAAGGGACCTCGTGTCGATCTTGCCGTGCACCACGAGGTCCAGGGCGGTGGCGTACTGAGAGGGGGACGAGCCGGTCGTTCCAGTGACCACCAGTCCTTTGTAGTGGATAAGATTTGTGTTCAGTTCGACGTGCTCGTTGCCCTTAGGAAGACCACCAAACAAGCTTATCCTGCCCAACTTCGCAGCCAGCTGCAACGACAGTTGCTGTATCTGGGGTACCGGACAGGCGGTTATTACCACGTCAGCACCACTTCCCCCCGTGTTATGCATCACTGCTTCGAGTAGGTCTTCATTTTTTGAATCGATCACAACATCAGGCTGAAAAGCTTCCAGCATTTTCAACCTTACCTCAGATACATCGGCGACCATGACCGTACTCGCACCGGCGAGCCTGCTGAGTTGCAGGTGCAGAACACCCATAGGGCCCGCGCCCACAATCAGTACCCGGTCTCCCGGACCGGTACCGACCGACTGCAGCGTATTATAACAGCAGGCCAGGGGCTCCGCAAGTGCAGCTTCCTCGAAAGAGATACTCCCATCGAAGGGCACCACGTTTCCGTGCAGGATCGCGTTCTGATTTATCTTCACGAATTCGGCAAAACCGCCGTCAATAGTAAGCCCGTACACAATGTAATCAGGACAGAGGTGTGGCATCCCCAACCGGCAATACTTGCACACTCCGCAACCCATGTTCGGCTCTATTCCCACGTTCATTCCCTTTTCGAATCCACGT
>Ga0315545_1002354_pt1 | contig 17123 bp, 16 predicted proteins | sample SalMarSW160210MG_FD_203096 | JGI IMG/M metagenome (GOLD analysis project Ga0315545, IMG submission 203096) | Salt marsh sediment microbial communities from the Plum Island Ecosystem LTER, Massachusetts, United States - Salt Marsh Sediment SW1602-10 ...
CTTTCAGCTCGCGTTCAAAAACATCCACCGAGCCGCCCGGCACCGATACGACCAGCTTTTCCTCACCTTTCAGAAAAAGTCCCAGCCGAATATTCGTATTGCCTATATCAACCGCTATCAGGTTCATCGGTTTTAACCTTCAGTTTTTTTGTTTCCTTTACCTTTTGCCACAAAACTTCAGCCAGCTCTTTTACACCTTCGCCTGTTACCGCTGAAATCGGGTAAAACTTCTTTTTTAGTTTCTTCTTCAATTTTTCAACGATTTTACCTTCAGGGTCAAGGTCGATTTTATTGGCGATAATAACTTCCGCCTTTTTAGCAAGTGCCTTGCTGTAAGCTTTCAATTCACTCCGTATCGCCTTGTAATTTTCAGCCGGCTCTGTCCCGTCCACCGGCATTATATCAAGAATGTGAGCAATTATCGTTGTCCTTTCAATATGTCTTAAAAATTCGTATCCAAGCCCCGCACCTTTATGAGAGCCCTCAATCAGACCCGGAATATCAGCCATCACGAACCTTCGAAAGCCGCTCAATTCGACTATCCCCAATACCGGCTCCAAAGTCGTAAATGGATAATCTGCAATCTTTGGCCTTGCAGCAGAGCAGCGAGATATAAGCGTGCTTTTACCCGCGTTTGGTTTGCCGACCAGCCCGACGTCGGCCAATAGTTTCAGTTCCAGCCGGATATTTCTCTGCTGACCTTCTTTGCCCGGTGTTGTTTTTCTTGGTGCCTGGTTCGTCGCCGACGCAAAGGCCTTATTGCCTTTCCCACCCTTGCCCCCGATGCAGACGCGAACCTTCATACCGACCTTATCCATATCTTTTAGCAGAATTTTAAGCTCATCATCGTAGATAAGCGTGCCCGCCGGCACCTTTATTATAAGGTCCTCGCCGTCTGCTCCGTGTCTTTTTCCCCCTTCGCCGTCTTTGCCGTTCTCTGCCTTGAAGTGGTGCTTGCCTGCGAAGTCCAGCAGCGTATCGAGATTGTCGGCTGTCTCGAAATAGATACTGCCGCCTTTACCGCCGTCGCCGCCGTCAGGCCCGCCTTTCGGCACGTACTTTTCCCGCCGAAAGCTCAAACAGCCGTTGCCGCCGTCACCGGCCTTAACCTGGATTTTCGCCTCGTCTATAAACATAATATTTTTCTCTTTGTGTTCTCTTTGGCCTCTGTGGCTAATATGTTTATGCTTATTCTCTGTGGCTTTTGTAGTTTCTCTGATTCCATAATTATAAAAAAAGGATGGCCTTTAACCATCCTTTTTATTAGTCGAAATATCACCAGTTAAGCTTAGACGACGTGTACTTTTCTGCCCTGAAAATGCACCTTTCCTTCTGCAAGGGAGAAAAGTGTATAGTCTCTGCCCATCTGCACGTTTTTGCCTGCGAAAAACTTTGTGCCGCACTGCCTTAGTATAATCGAGCCTGCCTGCGCACCCTGGCCGCTAAACAGCTTAACGCCCCTGTATTTCGGGTTGCTGTCTCTGCCGTTTCTTGATGAGCCTTGTCCTTTCTTATGTGCCATTTTTCATATACCTCTAAATCATATTATCTTCAAAAACACATTTTACCTCATCATCCTGGCCTTGTCCAGAAAAAAAATTGCTTCCTTAAACATTACCTTCTTGCCTGCAGAATCTTCCGGACATATTTAATTGATACGATATCCTCTACCGCCAGCTTGAGGTTGCCGCGCGAATCAACAAAATAGCTGGCCGGCACAAATAAATTGCTATTAAATGGTGCCGCTAAGGCGTCCTCGTCAACATAAAAAACCGGAAAGCCTATCTTGTGCTTCGCCGCATATTCTTTGACCATCTCTAACGAATCTCTGCCTGTATTAGTATTATTGCATACGCCCAGAATCACCAGTTTGTCCTCGCCTATCTGCTTTCTTACCTCATCCAGGATTTCCACCTGGCTCCTGCTCCCCGGGCACCATACCGCCCACGATAAAACTATCACATCTTTACCCCTGTAGTCGCTTAGCCTGTGCTCCTGGCCGTTGATATCCGTTAACACAAAATCATCGACACTTTTCCCGTACCATGTCTTCGCCAGCAGCCGCCACTGGATTGCGTCTTTGAGCAGGTCAGCCATTTTCAATACAGTTTGTTGGCTCTGCTCCGTCTGTTGCTGTTGCAGGGCAGTTGATTCGTAATCCTTTTTTTCTTCTGACCGGTTGCTTGTTGTTGCCGTTTCAGACTCCGCCTCTTTTTTCTTACCGCAGCCCGAAGGGCACACTAACAGCACAGTCCCGAACAGTAAGATTAACAAACACATCCGTCTTATTTTCTTAAAAGGATACATTTCATTATCTCCTGTAATCAGCCTGTTATATGCAATCAGAAAAAGAGCATTTTATCAATCCAGGTCGTTAGTTCAATAATTTTTTACTCTGCTGCCGGCTCGAAAATCCGTTGACAAAATGAATCGACAGATTACTATTACTTTTTTCGGCCTATTGGCTGCGATCATAATTGTAACTGTTCGTAGCTGTTTTTTAAAATGTTTTTCGTTGAAATAGGATGAATGAGCTTCTGAACTCAATCGTATCGCAGGGCGGTCATCTGAACTTTATTTTGCTTATAGGCATTGCCATTTTCGGCGGGACTGCCGGCGCCAGAATCTTCCGCAGATTCCACATACCGCAGGTTGTCGGCTATGTTACAATCGGCATCCTTTTAGGCCCTGTCTTGAAAATCATAAAGCCGTCTGTTGTCGTTACTTTTGAGCCTTTCAACGCTTTTGCTTTGGGCATAATCGGCTTTCTTATCGGCGGCGAGCTCAAAAGGGATATCTTCGCACGCTTTGGCAAACAGGTCTTCTGGATTTTGCTGTTTGAAGGCCTGACAGCCTTTTTGCTCGTTATTTTACTTTCCTTTCTCGCAACATCTTTCTTTTTCCAGTGGCACATCGCTCTGGCTATTGCCCTTGTTTTTGGAGCGATTTGTTCCGCCACCGACCCAGCCTCGACCGTTAATGTCCTCTGGGAATATAAAACGAGAGGCCCGCTCACTTCTATGCTCACCGCCATCGTCGCTCTCGATGACGCACTCGCTATGTTTTTGTATATCTGCTCTGTCCCTGTCGCTGCGATTCTCATAGGCCATCAGCAGACCGGACTGCTTAAAATGATATTATTGTCCCTTTATGATGTATCAGGCTCGCTGCTGCTCGGTTTCATTGCCGGCCTGTTGCTTCGCTTTATTATTAAGCTGCTCGATGATGATGAGCTTATCTTGATTTTTTCTATAAGCTCGATAATCCTGACTATCGGTCTGGCTAAAACCCTTGAGCTTGATGTAATTTTATCCTCGATGGCATTTGGCCTGACCTTTGTTAATACCGAGCCCAAGAGAAGCTCCAAAAGTTTCGACCTTGTTAGGAGATTTTCTCCGCCCGTTTATGTATTGTTTTTTGTCCTAATCGGCTCGCGCCTGAAAATTTCCGGCTTCACCGCACATATAGCAATTTTTTCAGTAGCTTATGTTCTCGGCAGTGTAGCCGGCAAGACTTCCGGTTCGTATCTGGGAGCTGTTTACTCTAAGGCCGTCCCCTCGATAAAAAAGTATCTCAGCTTCTGCCTTTATCAGCAGGGCACAATCGCTGTCGCTTTGCTCGTTATGGCCAGTCAGCGCTTCGAGGGCGAAATCAGAGACCTGATGTTATCAGTAATAATTATCGGTATTTTTACACTTCAGCTCGTCGGCCCTGTCTTTGTAAAAGCGTCTGTTAAAAAAGCCGGTGAAATAGGCCTCAATATTACCGAACAGGACCTTATCAGAAAATATAATGTTGCTGATGTGATGGATACTGATATAACCGTGATTGCTGCAGGGACTTCTCTGGCCGAATTGGTGAAAATTGTTGCTAATACAAGCAGTTTTTATTACCCTGTTGTCGATACGGAGCAAAGACTCATCGGCGGTTTTACCCTTGATAGTATCAGGAACTCCTTTGCAACTCAGGAATTGAACGACTGGCTTGTGGCCCTGGATATTGTCGTCTCTGTACCTGCTAAATTGAATCCGCAGCTCTCTTTAACAGAAGCTCTCGATGAAATAAAATATCTGGATGTGGATTATTTGCCCGTTGTTAGTGTTGACAACGGTGATAAAATAATAGGAGTTCTTGATGCTCGGGCGGTCCATCGCAGGCTCATTGCTGAAGTTTTGGCTAAGCAAAGGGAAGCTGATAGTATGGGCAGGCCTGTGGAAGTTTGATTTTTTTCACAATTTTTTTAAACGGGAACTTGATTATGAGATTGATAGATTTAGTGCAAAAAGAATGCATTGTTGCAAATGCGGCCCCTGAGAATAAAAAGGCCGCCTTAAAAATGGTTGTTGCGTCTGCGAAGAAAAATCCCATTTTAAAAGATATCTCGCAGGACTCTCTGCTTGAAGCTCTTCTTGAAAGAGAGCGCCTCGGTTCTACAGGTTTCGGCTCAGGCATAGCAATCCCACATTGTCGAATCAGCTCCATTACTGACTTCGTCGTCGGAATTATTACAATACCTTCGGGTGTCGGCTTTGAAGCTCTGGATGGAAAAGACGTCAAACTCATTGTTTATATCATAGCTCCCCAGGAGCAGACAAACAGGCATATCAGGCTTTTGTCGGCTGTTTCACAGACTCTTTTGATACCGGGGGCGGTCGATGAAATCCTTGCTCAAAAAAATGAGCAGACAGTTTTGGAAAGTTTTCTCAGGCATACGAAGGCGGATATTAAAACTGAAGGCCAAACAGCAAAAAGCATATTACATATTTTTGTTCAGGATGAGGACATTTTCAGAGACATAATCAATGTCATCGCCTCGGTTGAGCCGATTTCTTTGGTCGTTGTTAATGCTGAAACTGCTGCGGCCTATCTTGCAAAGATGCCTTTATTTGCCGCTTTTTGGAACGGTGCTTCACGAACGGAGGCAAAAATTGTTATTACTCTCGTGGAAAGCGGACTTACAAATGAAATCATAAGACGCATTGAAACTATAACCGGAAATCTTAACGAACGAACAGGAGTGATGATAAACGTCCAGAACGTTTCTTATTCTGTTGGTTCTTTGCAGGCTTAAGGTGAAGCTTCGTACATTGTAACTTTTAGATGAAAGCTGAAAAATGAATTTTGACCTGTCGTTTCTTAAAATTTCCTTATTAACCATCCTTGGTTTGCTCTCTATTATTGGCTTTTATTTCGGCCGGACGGCAAGACGTGTCAGGCTGCCTTCTCTTATCGGTTATATGGTTCTCGGTGTAATACTTGGTCATTCGTTATTCAACATTCTGGATGAGCCGGCTCTCGAAAGCCTCTCCTTTCTGACGCAGGTAGCGCTTGGTTTTGTTGCTTTTAGCATTGGCACCGAACTGAACATTGCCTCGTTAAAAAAGCTCGGCGTCGGAATCGTCTCTATAATTTTCGCCGAATCTTTCGGAGCTTTTTTAGCCGTTACTGCTGCTATCTATCTGTTAACGAGGGATTTGCCTTTTGCCATTATTTTTGGTGCAATGGCGCCAGCAAGTGCACCTGCAGGTACTGTTGCAGTTATTCAGGAGTATAAGGCTAAAGGCAATCTCACAAAGGCACTTTACGCGGTTGTTGGTTTTGATGATGGCCTGGCCATTCTTATTTTTGGCTTTGCTGCGGCTTTGGCTAAAAACCTTCTCATAGCCGAGGCTGCCGGCCCGCACGAAAATATCTTTCTTGCTTTGCAGCAGCCTGCAAAAGAAATCTTCTTCAGTTTCCTTTTAGGTGCCTTTGTGGGATTTATTATCAGCATTCTCGTTCGAAATATGAAAAATTCGAGGGAGATATTAATACTTATCTTTGGAGTGGTCCTGATTGCTACAGGTTTGTCGAACCGATGGCACTTATCGTTGATTCTTACCAATATGATTGTTGGTTTTACTCTGGCAAATACCAGGCGGCAGTCTTTGTTATTTAATGTTAATGATGCGCTCTTGAGTGTTATGCCGTTGTTATTTGTCCTTTTCTTTTGTCTTGCAGGTGCACATCTGGAATTGGCGACGCTGCCGGCCCTGGGGCTCGTCGGCCTCGTTTACATCATTGCAAGGTCTGCGGGTCTTATAGGAGGTGCCAGGCTTGGCGCTATGTTCGGAAAGGTTGATGAGAATGTAAAAAAATATGTCGGACTTGGAATTTTATCGCAGGCCGGCGTCGCAATCGGGCTCTCACTTATAATCAAACACGAGCTGGATTTTCTTGGTACCACATATAATATCCCGCACGCCGCTAAAATCGGTGTCAATGTCCTCACTACCGTCACTGCAACCTGTATTTTCTTTGAAATCGTCGGTCCCATTCTCACTAAAATTGCCCTTCGAAAAGCCGGTGAAATACCTCATGAGCAGTAACTTTGATATATTTTGTTTTTCTGCGGTAATATTCTAATAAAAAAATTGCTATGATTTATACATATGTTATAGCGAGTGCTGACAACTTTTTAAATCTGGCATTGCTGTTCGGCCTGATTATTCTCGGCGGAACTTTCGGTGCCAGGCTTTCGCAGAAAGTCCACATCCCCCAGGTCGTAGGTGCTGTCTTTGTCGGTATTTTGCTCGGTGACATCACAGGCCTTATAAAGCCCGAAACTATCGAGAAGCTCGAACCTTTCACAATGTTCGCTCTCGGATTGATAGGCTTTATGATTGGCGGCGAATTGAGAAGTGAAGTTTTCAAAAAATACGGTAAACAGTTCTTCACCATACTTTTTTCGCAGGGCCTTGGCGCCTTTTTGCTCGTTGCTGTGGGGACATCTCTGGCTGCTTTATTAATAACGAAACAACTTGCTACTGCTGTAGCTCTCGGCATGGTCCTGGGAGCCATCGCCTCTGCTACCGCGCCAGCTGCCACTGCCAACGTCTTATGGGAGCACAAGACAAGAGGCCCTTTAACTGCTGCCATCCTCGCTATCGTTGCCCTCGATGATGCACTTGCGCTTCTGCTCTATAGAGCTGCTGCTACCGGTGCAAAAGCGCTTACCACCGGCCAGGCTGGTAATTCGGTGCTTACAGGCACGCTTTTACTGCTCGCCGAAGTTGTCGGTGCAGTTTTGCTTGGCTTTCTCGCTGCTCTGTTTTTATTTTATTTGTTAAAGATTGTCAAAGCCGAGGACAAAATCCTCGAATTTACGCTCGCATCGCTTTTATTGGTTGTCGGCGTATCGATGATACCTGGCATTGACCCTATTCTGCCTGCTATGGTTTTAGGCATTACACTCGCAAATCTCCTGCCGCGGCAAAGCAAAGCCGTCTTCAAGCTTGTCGAAAAATTTTCACCGCCAATTTACATCTCGTTTTTTGTCCTTGCCGGTGCGCATATGCAGTTTGATAAGCTCACCGTACCTGTTATTGTTATGATTTTGGTCTTTATCTTTTCCAGGGCAGGCGGCAAAATCCTCGGCTGCTGGTTGGGGGCAAGGTTTTCTGCTGCTCCAAAAGTCGTTCAGAAATACCTCGGTATCTGCCTGCTGCCGCAGGCTGGTGTCTCTATTGGCCTGGCAATTCTCGCCAGCAGGCAGTTCGGAGAAACTCTCGGACATACAATTATTATGATTGTGATGACCGCCGTTTTTGTTGTGGAAATTCTCGGCCCAATCTTCGTCAAAGCCGGTGTCGCAAAAGCCGGTGAAATCGGCCTCAATGTTACCGAGGAGGACCTTATAAAAACTTATCTCGTCAGAGACGTTATGGATGCTAACCCTGTCACTATCACGCAGGACACCCCACTCCATCAAATCCTTGAAGTCTTCAGCAGCACGGAGAACCTCTATTATCCTGTGATTGATAACGACCTGAAGATTATTGGTATAATAACCGTCGCTGATATCAAGCAGGTCTTTGCCAGTCAGGATGTTGCCGGCTGGCTGCTTGCCTGTGATGTTGCTGAACCCCTTCTTGACAAAACTACTCCAAAGAAATCTCTCGAAGAGGCCGTCGAGCATATGAATAAGTTCAGCCTGGAAAGTCTGCCCGTCGTCGAGAGCGAAAATAATGACAAGCTCGTTGGAGTGCTCGACTATCGAAAGACCCTGCGTAAAATAAGTGCCGAGGTCCTGCGCAGAAGACAAGAGGCTGATAGCTCATAGTTGCGGTTGAAAAAATATAGAATAATATTTTGTATCTATTTTTATGAAGCGTTTGACTTTTCCAAAATCAGCAAGGCTTCTCAAAAACGGCCAGTTCAAATCTGTCCTTGCTCGAAATATGCGCTCCTCCGACTCCCTGCTTATCGTTTTTATGGCCGAAAATAACCTTGGCAGGCCGAGGCTCGGCCTATCCGTATCAAAAACTCTCGGCTCCGCTGTTATCAGAAATCGCCTCAAAAGATTAATAAGAGAAGCCTTTAGAAAAAACCAGCACGACATACCCCGGAGCTTTGATTATCTGGTTATGCCTTCAGCCGGCTTTATAGAATCTGCAAGGGCTTCCAGCCCTAAGAAAATGGTAAAAAAAATAACCCTTGAGCAGGTCGAAAATTCTCTTTTGAAACTTATAAACCGCATTGGACAAAACCGAACCGGCAAAGTACAATAACGAAAATGGCAGAGAAGAAAACGCAATTGTTATCTATTGGGCAGGCTGCAAAAAAAGCTGGTATTTCAAGACAATCTCTGCAATATTATCTTATGGTGGGACTCATTGAGCCTACCAGGGTTACTCAGACGAAAAGGCGACTCTTCGATGAAAGGGCGGTTCAGCGGGTCAAAATTATTAAAAAGCTCAATAAAACCGGCTACCCGCTCAGGGAAATCAGGGAATTGTTTCTTGAACAAAGGCTGGATTTGAAAGGGCGAAAAAGTGAGTGATTATGAAACCACACAAAGAATCCGGAACATCACCGTGGGTATTTTTGTGCTCGCTGGTCTCTGCGCTTTCGGCTGGCTCGTCTTTCAATTCGGTGACCTGCCGACGGCTCTCAGCAAGCTCAATTCTTTCGATGTTCACGTCCAGTTTGCCTCCGCACCGGGTATTCAGGTCGATACTCCCGTACAATTCTGCGGTTACCAGATTGGAAGGGTCACCAAAGTCTTTCCACCCGAAATACGCAAAGACCCCACAGGCCGACAGTATCATCAAGTGGCTGCCGTGCTCAGCATTAACGATGCTTATAACACTATTCCTTCCAATGTTAACGTTAAATTAATGACTCGAGGGCTCGGAAGCAGCTATATCGACCTTGACGTTGACCAGTCTTTGCCGCTGACACCGCGCGACCCCAACAGGCCCGAAACTGCTTTTCTGCGCGCAGGTATGCTCCTGCAGGGTTCTACAGGTTCCAGCAGCGATTTCTTCCCCGAGCAGACCCAGCGGGAGCTGGATGAGCTTATCATAAGCTTAAATGTTATGATAAAAAATGCTAACAGAATTATCGGTGACCCGAATAACAGGCAGAACATCAGGGACTCTTTGCAAAACCTGAAAAGTACCACGCGACAGGCCACGCAGACACTGGAACAGCTCGAGTCCTTTTTCGCCGAAGCAACCACAACAGCCGCTGATTTAAGCAAGGCAGTTATTAAACTTCAGTCCATCCTGGACAAAATAGATACCGGCGATGGAACGCTCGCAAGATTGGTTAACGATGCAAAGTTCTATGAAAACCTGCTCGAAAATTCTCAGCAGTTGAATCTGATGCTCGAAGAGCTCAAAACATTATTGAAGAAAATGAACGAGAAGGGCGGTAAAATTACTGTGTTTTAAGTTTTGATTACTCGCATGGTTGTTTTTGTCTGGCCAGGGCTTCTGCCGCCGATTGAATCTTAAAATTGTAGCTTTGTAACCTGAGATTGCACATATATGAAACTGATTGCGTACAGTGTTACACATCATAACTGCCCCATTAAATTGAGGGAAAAGCTCTCTTTGTCAGCAGACCGCAGAAAATCCATCCTTCGTAAAATGCACACTAACCGCTCTGTCAGTGAAGCCCTCCTGCTCCAGACCTGCAATCGAACCGAAGTTTATCTTTATGTAAAAAAAAACTTCGACTGCACAAAATTCCTCAGCCGCCTTTTAACCACCTTCAATCCTGACTCTCTCAGTATCTGGAAAAAATATCATCGCTTTTATGAAGGCCTTGACGTCGTTCGCCATCTTTTCGAGGTCGCTGCAGGCCTCGATTCGCAGGTCCTCGGCGAAACACAAATCCTCGCACAGCTCAAATCAGCATACACCGAATCAATAAACGCTCGAATGAGCAGGATAGTCTTCCATCGTCTCTTTCACAGCGCTTTCAGAGTGGGAAAAGATGTCAGGGCAAAAACGAAAATAGCCGCAGGCCCCGTTTCCGTCGCCCTCGCTGCCGTCGAGCTTGCAAAAAAAGAAATAAAACTGCAAAGCTCTGACGTTCTGCTCATAGGTGCAGGAAAAAATGCGCAGCTTTTGGCAAAGTATCTGCTTAAATCAAAGCCGAAAAGTCTGACTATTGCCGACCGAACTCCAAAAAAGGCATACTCACTTTTCGCAAAGTACGCAAACATAACAGTTATCCCTTTGCGAAATATCAGCGACTATTTGACCCGCATCGATTTGCTGATTAGCTCTACCGCCTCTCGAAAACCGGTTTTAACTTATCAATCGGTAAAAAATATTTTGACCGTCAGAAAAAAACCGCTTCTGATAATCGATATCGCTGTCCCAAGGGACATCGACCCTGAAATCAGCCGTCTCAAATCCGTTCGCCTGTATAATATCGACGACTTGAAAAAGCTCGTGAAAACCGGTGCAAAAAAACGCTCCGCCGAGATAATTAATGCAAAAGCCGTTGTTAATGAATTCACAGACAAGTTCGCCGCCTGGTTTCTTTCTCTCGACCTCGCACCGGTCATCTCGAAACTGAATCAAATGGCTCACAAGCTCGCCGAAGACCACGCCGCCCGTTACGCAAAGGAATTTGCAAAAGCAAATGGCGACAACATCGAAGACAGGCTCAAAGTATTTGCAGAGTCTCTGTCGAAAAAATTGCTGCACAGCCCAATCTCCTTTTTGAGACAAAATGGCACTACCGAGCCGACGTCTGAACAATTGCAGGCAGCAGATTTACTTAATAAAATTTTCCTCTCAGAATCAAAAGAGCTGCGAAAATGAAATCCCTTACCGTTGCTGCAAGAGCTTCAAAACTCGCACTGGCGCAAACTCGCATCATTATCGATGCCCTCGAAAAAATTCACCCCGCTTTAAAAATCATAATCAAAAAAATAACGACAAAAGGTGACATCGACAGAAAAACCTCACTCTGGCAGTTAAAATCAACCGGTTTTTTTACTTCTAAAATTGAAGACTCTTTGCTCGCCGGAAGCGCCGATTTCGCTGTTCACAGCTTCAAAGACCTGCCCACAAAACAGACCACGGGTCTTAAAATTATCGCCGTCTGCGAACGCAGCTTTCCTGAGGACTGCCTCGTCTCCGCCGAAAAAATCAATTCTATCAGCCAGTTGAAAACTGCAGCAAAAATAGGAACATCAAGCTTAAGAAGGATGGTGCAGATTAAACGTCTGAGGGGCGACCTCGAAGTTGTCCCCATTCGAGGAAATGTCACTACAAGAATAAAGAAAGTCGATGAAGGCTTATTCGACGCCGTCATTCTCGCAAGAGCAGGACTCGAAAGAATAGAACTCGCCCACAGAATCAGTTTTTGTTTCGACCCTGAACAATTTTTGCCCGCCCCTGCACAAGGTGCTCTCGCCGTTCAGACAAGGGCCGATGACAAAATTACAAACGAATTGCTTATGCCCTTAAACGATAAAAATGTTCAAATCCGGACACTCGCAGAGCGCCAAATCCTGATAGCGACCCGTTGCGGCTGTCACGCTCCCGTCGGGGCCTTTGCAAAAATCTCTGCAAATGATATAACTATTACTGCCTTTATCTCGGATATCGAGGGCAAAAATTTTGTCAAGCGTCGGATTGCAGGCCCAGTCGAAAATGCGCTGAATTTAGCTGACACGCTCGCCGGACGATTGCTCGATGAAGGCGGCAAAAAAATCCTGGAACAGATGAAAACTAATAATGGCTGAAACAATAAAAAATATCGGCAAAGTCTTTCTCGTCGGAGCAGGCCCGGGGGCACCCGACCTTATTACTATAAGGGCGGCGGAACTGCTTAAAATCGCTGACTGCATTATCATCGATAAGCTTGCGAATCCTGCCTTGCTCAAATACGCAAAACAAAACGCCGAAGTAATCCACACTCCTAAAAGGGCAGGCCCCGCCTCTGTCACTCAGGACACTATCAATATGTTAATGATTGAAAAGGCACTTGCCGGGAAAACCGTCGTACGCCTGAAGGGCGGTGACCCCTGTATTTTCTCAAGAGTCTCGCAGGAGGCAGACGCTCTTTCGCAGGCCGGTATCGATTTCGAAATCGTACCGGGAATAACCGCTGCCGTCGCTGCCGCCTCTTACGCCGGAATCCTGCTGACCGACCGTAACTACGCATCACAGCTCGTTTTTGTTACCGGCCGGGAAGCCGATGATAAACAAACCTCGAACATCGACTGGCACCTGCTTGCAAAGTTCAAAGGCACAATCGTTTTCTATATGGGCCTGCAAAATCTCGACGTCATTGTTGAAAACCTCCTGACTAACGGCCTCGATGAAAAAACACCCGCCGCTGTAATAGCTGATGTTACTCTGCCTACGCAGAAAATCGTTAAATCAACAATTGCAAAAATATCGAATGACTCCAAGAAACAAAACGTCCAGCCTCCCGCCTTGCTCGTAATCGGAACCGCCGCCGAACGCGACAACACCTTGAACTGGTTTATGAAAAAACCGCTTTTCGGAAAAAACATTCTTTTCACACGCGATGCAAAAGCAAATGCCGAGCTCGCCGCCGAAATCCTGAAAAAGGGCGGTAACCCTTTGACTTTTAATACAATCCGGATAAAACCGCTCACAGACAAAAATGAATTTCTAAAAACAATTACAACATTTTCAGGTTTCCACTGGATAATTTTCACAAGTCAAAACGGCGTTGAAATCTTCTTTGACTTCCTCGCTAAAATCGGCAAAGATTCCCGCGTCTTCGCAAACTCAAAAATCGCAGCCGTCGGGGAAAAAACCGCAGACAAGCTTCGCGAATACGGAATAATACCCGATTTTGTCCCCACCGTTTTTACCTCCGAGCAGCTCGCAAAACAGCTTATCTCCTGCGAAAATCTCGAAAACAAAAACGTCCTGCTGCTCAGGTCTCTCCAGGCTGATAAAATCCTAAATGACATACTCGAAAAAGCTGGTGCAAATCTTGTGGATTCCCCCGTCTATGAAATCGCCCCTGACCAAAGTGACACGGAAACCGTAGAGCAAAATCTAAAGGCCGGCTGCATCGACTGGCTAACCTTCGCCAGCCCTTCAGCTGTAAAATTCTTCTTCGAAAAATTCTCACCCGCCCTCGTCAAATCCTCTAAAGTAAAAATTGCATCTATCGGCCCGGTAACATCGCAGCAGTTGAAAAAATTCGGAATCAAACCCGACATCGAAGCTGCTGAACATACAATCGACAGCCTTATCGATGCGATTGAAAGCTCTTACAAATGATAAACGTCTCGAAGCTATATTGCGGCCAGGCAGGCCAATCCGACTATTTGCGATATTCACTCGATGACACCACAGGCCCCGTTGTCGTCTATAACTGCACTAACCGCTGCAACCTCAGGTGCTCTCACTGTTACAGCAGCTCCGCTGATGCACCTTTAACGAGTGAATTAAATACAAAGCAAGCTCTCGATTTAATTGACCAGCTTGCCGAAATTAATTGTCCCGTCGTCTTATTTTCCGGCGGCGAGCCACTTTTAAGAGACGACTTATTCGAATTGCTAAATCACGCAAATCGCACTGGCCTGCGTACAGTCCTATCCACAAACGGAACTTTAATTGATGAAAGTACCGCCGAAAAAATTGCCGCTGCGAACGTCAGCTATGTCGGTATCTCGATTGACGGCGATAAAAAATTTCACGACCGGTTCAGACAGGCCGAAGGCTCTTTCCAAAAAGCTCTTGACGCAATTAAGAATTGCGCGAAATTTAATCTGCGAACAGGCCTGCGTTTCACAATCACAAAACTGAATGCAGAATTTATCCCCTATATCTTTGATTTAGCTGCGTCACTGGGTATCCGAAGAATATGTTTCTATCATCTGATAAGGGTCGGCAGGGCAGTAGCTTTTGAAGAACTTGTCCTGAAGCCGGCCGAAACACGAAAAGCAATTGACACTATAATTGAAAAGACGAATGAATATGTTGCAAAGAACCTTGTCGATGAGGTCCTCACCGTCGGCAACCACTGTGACGGCCCCTACATACTCCTGAAATTACAAAAACAAACTCAGAAATTTAAACAGGCTCAGCAGCTTTTGCAAATCAATGGCGGTAACAGAATAGGAGAAAAATTATTTTGCATAGGCCCGGCCGGAAATATCCATCCCGATCAGTTCTGGCGAAATTATTCGCTCGGAAATATAAAAGAACAAAGCCTCAAGCAAATCTGGCAAAATCCTGATGAGCCCGTACTGAAAAAATTGCAAGATAAACGAAACTTCGCCGACAAAAGGTGCCTGTCCTGCACCTTCTTTAATCTCTGCAAAGGTAACTATAGGTTTTTAGTAGCCGACCCCGCCGACGGAAACTGGCTAAACGAACCGCCTTGCTATCTTACCGACAATGAGATAAAATCATCTGTTAAGTAAGGAGTCGTTTATGGAGTTTCCGAAAACAAGACTGCGTCGCCTGCGTAAATCACACACCATGCGAAGACTCTGTCGCGAAACTACACTCAGCATCGATAACCTCATCTATCCTTTATTTGTCAAAGCCGGCATCAATCTCAAAGAGCCGATTTCCTCAATGAAGGACTGTTTTCATTTCTCACCCGATACGATTGTCACTGAGGCAAAAGAAGTATTCGACTTAGGCATACCTGCAATCCTGCTTTTCGGCCTGCCTGAAAAAAAGGATGAAAAAGGCTCGCAAGCTTGGTCTGAAAACGGCCCCGTCCAGCAGGCTGTAAAAAATATCAAAAAAATTGTCCCCGACCTTGCCGTCGTCACTGACATTTGCCTTTGCGGTTACACCTCTCACGGCCATTGCGGCCTTGTTAAGGATAACAAAATCGACAATGATGCAACCTGCGAGCTGCTCGCAAAAGTCGCTCTCTCGCACGCACAGGCTGGTGCAGACATCGTCGCTCCTTCCGATATGATGGACGGCCGGGTAAAATTCATCCGCGAAGCACTCGAACAAAACGGTTTTCACGATGTTGCCATTATGTCCTATGCCGCCAAATTCGCCTCCGCCTTTTATGGCCCCTTCAGGGACGCCGCGGATTCCGCACCTGCATTTGGCGACCGCAAAACTTACCAGGCCGACCCTGCCAACGCAATCCAGGCCCTTGCCGAAATCGCTCTCGATATTGACGAAGGGGCCGACATCGTTATGGTTAAGCCAGCCTTGCCTTATCTCGACATTATCGCAAAAGCCGCTCAGCGTTTCGATTGTCCCATTGCTGCTTATAATGTCAGCGGCGAATATATGATGCTGAATTCCGCCGCCGATGCAGCCCTCATCGACCGTGACTCTGCTGTCCTCGAAACCCTGACCGCTATCAAACGAGCCGGCGCAAATATCATCATCACTTACTTCGCAAAACACGCCGTTAAACTCCTGTCAAAATAATTCGCTTCTCACACTTGGTTTATCATCAGTTACCCCATTGAGGGACTAAAATTCTCAAAATTATTACCCAATAAAATATTGACATTATTCGAAATTGTGCTATCATTACAAAAAGAGAGCTTTTTCGCTGAGGAAGATTCATCTCTTAGCAAATAAAAAATTAAATCGCTGTGCTATGAAAGTAGTCATCAAAAAAGGCGGACAGACAATAAACGAATTATTTTTCGGCGAGCAGCCGCTCTACATCGGAAGGCACTCCGACTGCGAGGTCTGTCTGCCCGACAAAACCGTCTCCAGAAAGCACGCCGTCATCTACCCGAGAGAGTCTGGCCAGTGGTTTGTAGAGGATTTGGATTCTGCAAACAAAACTTACGTTTCAGGCCGGCAAATCAAGCAGGCCGACGTCAAGTCGGGTGACACTTTGCTCATCGGTAGCTTTACTATCGAAATAGATTTAACCGCCCCTCCCCAAAATGCTATCGAAGCCGAGGAGACCCTTCAGGTCGAAGCCTCTTTAACCACCCCGCGCAGCGAAACCGTCGTAAGAAGGCCCGATGAAGTTCACGCACCCGCTATGAGGCTGGCTGCAAAAAGATTGGCCGATTTCTCGGAAGCTGCTGAGGCAATCTGCAAAACTGAAACTCTTGATAATCTGCTCGCAGCATTATTGAATATCACAATGAAGCAGTTCGAAGCCTTTCATACCTGGTGTGCCTTAAGACATCAATCCGCAGGCCCGATGACCTGTCACGCAGGAAGAAAAAGAGACAGCACCTCGGTCAGCTTTGACCAGCTTCAGCTTAAGGACAAAATCACACAGGCCATTGAAAGAAATCAATCCATCGTTTTTCCCAGCGTCTCTGCTGAGATGGAGCAGGCCGAAAAAATCCGCTCCGCGATGATAGCCCCCATTGTACGTCGTGGTGGCTGTCTCGGAGTCTTGTACGTTGACAATGCGATGATGCACGAGCATTACACACTCGGTGACCTTGATTATTTGATTTTGCTCGCGATGCACACCGCCGCCGTATTAAAATACTATCTCTAAAACTCTGACCATCTCAATAGTCTTCCGCCCTCCATTTTTTATTGAAAGTTCGATGCCTGTCCACCGTAGTTTTGAATAGACGAAGGTGGATTCAAAGTTCAACGTTGAACGTTCGTATTTTATTCTCCGTCTTTCTTGTCGAGTATCCGGCATCGAGCATCTGTCCTCTGTCCTCCGTCGTCTGTCCTCTGTCCTCCGTCCCCCATCCTCCGCTATTTATCAATCAATGACATAAATGTTCTTCTTTCTGCACATATCTTTCAGGACTTTAGGCCATACCGTTGCGCTCACTTCTCCGATGTGGGCTTTTTTCAGAAGCAGCATAAACGTACGTGACTGACCAATCCCGCCGCCGATGCTCAGCGGTATCTGGTTGTTAATGATAGCCT
>Ga0315545_1002355_pt1 | contig 17116 bp, 10 predicted proteins | sample SalMarSW160210MG_FD_203096 | JGI IMG/M metagenome (GOLD analysis project Ga0315545, IMG submission 203096) | Salt marsh sediment microbial communities from the Plum Island Ecosystem LTER, Massachusetts, United States - Salt Marsh Sediment SW1602-10 ...
TCCGCTCTTGGGTTCCAATTGAAGGACTCTGAATTGGTATGCCAGACGTCGGCGAAAGCAGCGAGGTCGAAGATGTCCACTACGCCATCACCGGCTCCGGGTGCGATGTCGGCGACGATTCGTTCGGGGAGACGCTCGAATTCAATGCGGGGCAGGTCCTGTCCGGGCAGGCCTCCACCACGAAATACAAAGTTGAAGTCAACGAAGAGATTCGTGCCTATAATACCATCGAGGATTCCGCCCTCCGGTGAAGGAGCGTCGAGCAGAACAACGGGGACATTGGTGAAGGTGAGCCATTCCGGCGTGGCTATTACTTCAAGAGAATCTATATAATAGCCGGGCGCTGTGATTGTTTCCCCGGTAGCTATCAATATTTCGAGCTCGAATTCGGGGGTGTTGGGATTAAGCCCCAAGCGGGCGCCAATGGCTTCACTAATAAGGGTATAACTGCTGCCGGTATCAAAGATAAAGCCATCTTTGTCGAGTGAGGTTCTGCCGGCGTGGGTAATGTCCACGCTGGAGATGAAGAAGAGGCCCTGCATTGGTAAGAATCCAGTGAGAACGGACGGGCTGAAAGGAGCGCCAAAATCTGTGTCGAACATATCGAAATCGAATATGTTGGGGAAGTATTGGACGGAGACCGAGCCGATGGGTCGCAGATCCAGAGGTATTGTATTGGGGTAGCTTGGAACGTGTGGGTCATCGAGAGTGTAGAATCGTATATCCGGGGCGGTTAGCTTAGTTCCATTATGAGTGATATTGATTGGTTGGTCGTTGCGGAAAACTGCGGCCAAAAAGACTGAAAGAGGTGTTCCAATCACAGTGAGCGAGGTCGAAGGTTCGATTGGGTCGCCCACGGCGATTGAGACATTGAATTCGCCGACCATGGCAGAGGTATCAAGAAGCAGTCCATTGGGCTCAATGACGCCAAGACCGTCGATAAATAGACCCAGCGGCTGGCTTACCCAAGCAATAGCTGAACCGGTTACCCCTGTAAACTCGACCGTATTGGATGTAATGAGATCCGGGGTTTGATCGAAAAGACCAGCTCTGTCAGCATCGCCGCTGCCCACTATGTGGGCACCGGCACCCGTATCAAAGACGGCGATTGCGTAGTCGGTCTGGGGCGTGGCGGTAAGATAATTGCCGATGACAGAGTCGCTGGGTACGGCATCGAGTTCGAGCTCTCCGGAACGCTCGTCTGTAAAAGTGACCATGCACCAGGAGAGAAAGCCGCCTAAAGCAGGCGAGTCGATAATATTAGCGTTTATAAGGGGAGCCTGTTGGGTAGTTAAAGATGTGGACTCATAGGCTGTTTCTTTTGGGATGGTCTCTTTCGTCGGTCGTTTCGTCAGGTTGCCGGTTTGTTTGAAAAGGAGTTGAGGGGCTTTTCCCTCAGCGTAGTTGACCGCTTCGGCGGAAGCAACAGAAGTCCAGCATACTGCGGTAATCAGAAGTAAAACAAACCAGATTCGTTTCGAGTTGTATAAGTTCATTTATGAATCTTTCATTCCATTCAAGACAAGTTTTATTATAACATATTTAGACAAAATTTACACGTAGAAAAATTCGAAACCGCCGATTGCCTCCTCTAAACAACCTGCAGGTTTCTCTTGAACTCTATCCAAGGCAAACTGTCTCTACATAGTAAGTGCCAGAAAGCGATGTTTATGTGACGTGAAAACCGGTAAACAGAAAAAATACTGCTCAAAACAGGCTATATTCTTGACTTGCAGGCTGTTTTGGCGTAATAAATATAGCATTGATTTGAGTCCCCGTAGCTCAATTGGATAGAGCGTTGGCCTCCGGAGCCAGAGGTTGTGCGTTCGAGTCGCACCGGGGATATTCGGACAGCTTTCGGCCAACGAGTCCTTATGTTTAGCAGCTTTACAGTTTAAAACTAAAGTTTCCTATTCCGGCTAATATGTCAATGTGATTTCCCGTGGTCCCTTTGCTCCGCGAAATCCCATAATACTACTTTCCTTAAGAGGCAGTTGCGTGGCCCCGGTGATGGCGTCACAGGCAGCCGGTACAGCCATCCACGAGCCCCCTCTCACCATCCGAAATCCATCCAGGCCGGCATGATATGACGTTGAGTACCAATCCAGGGTCCACTCGGCGACATTTCCAGCCAAATCGCAGATGCCGTATGGACTGCTGAAGTTCGCGAAGCTTCCAACAGGTGCCGTGTAGTCAAAGCCGTCGTCGGTGCCATCGTAGTTGCATCGGAAAACACCATCCGCGTTCGGCGCCTGGTTGCCCCAGGGATAGCGCCTTTCAGGCATTGGGTTGGGAAGTTTTTTGGTTTCATCGCCGTCCAGATAGAGTCCTCCTCGAAGGGCTTTTTCCCATTCGGCTTCGGTCGGCAGTCTTAAACCGCACCACTGCAAAAAGTTTGTCGCATCATACCAGGACACATAGGTAATCGGATAGTTTTCGCGACCCGGTTCGGCACTATAAGTGTAATTAATATGTCGGACGATGCCACAGCGATTGCTGTCAGTCATACGCTGGTTCCAGCCGGCTCCCTCGCCGCCAATTTCATTGAGGTAGTCGATGTACACAGCGATTGTGGTTTCATACTTCGCCATATAAAACAGTGGAAGATTGGAGCTGGGATTTATTTTTTTTGATTCGTCATAGCCTCCGCCGGGCAGACTCTTCATTATGAATCTTCCCGCTGGAATGCGTACCATCTGAATGCCGCGAACACGAACATCGATTTGAATGAGGTCGGTGAAGCTGGTTTGGTCTGTTCCCCACCAGATAATTTTCTTATGTCCGGGTTTGTCAACAATATCAAAGCCATTGCCCCGAAGACAATCTGTCTCAATTAGCTGCCAATTGGTTTCGTCTTTGCTGTAGCGGACAAAGACATAAGCAGGAGTTGCGGGTGAAATGTTTGGGTCTTCAATATCGTACTCGATAATTGTTTTGGGGCCACCTAATTCCGTAGGTTCCTGTCTTACAGTTATATTGGAGATTTTAAGCCATTTCGAATAAGAGCAATGGCAGCATACTACGACAATGCCTACGGAGAACAAAACTCTATGTAATCCGGCACCAATTAGGCGTGAGCCTATGCTCAATTGGTGCGGGACTTTCTTTCCCTGCTCATACATTATCCGGGACCACCCAGGGTTTGCGGTAAGTGCGTTTCAAATATTTATTGGCCTGCTCGCAGTTTGTAAATGATTCGGTCTTGGGGTCAAACTCAAGTTTTTGATTGCCTACTCTATACGATATATTGGCCATGTGGCACAGTAACACAGACTGGTGTCCTATTTCCACATCGGAAATGGGTTTTTTTCGGGTACGGATACAATCAATAAAGTTGTCCTGATGTTCTTTGTCACCCTGTCGGCCGTATTCGGAATGCGTCAATTCACCCTGGGCGTCGAAAGCCTGCCAGCCGCCACCATGCCGGCTGAAATGCATGAAACCTTTTGTCCCTAAAATTTCTATCTTTGTGCTGCTGAAAGGCCAGTTTGGAAACCGGTCTGAGTCCCGCACATCGACGGGCGTCTTTTTCATATAGGGTGTCCACAGCGCCGCTTCGAGCAATAAAGTTAGTCGGCCATATTCAAATGTGGCCAACTGGGTGTCGGGGGTTTCCCGGCCGTCTCGAAGGGCGTTCACACCGCCGGCGTGAAAGACAGTTTTCGGATATGGAATGTCGTCCAGCAGATACCGGGCCAAATCAAGCTGATGAATCGCGTCACCAGGAATCGGCCCACAACTGTATTCCCACTGGTTCAGCCACCGGCGACTCGGGTTATATGGTAGTTTCGGGGCGGGGCCGCACCACATCTCATAATCAAATCCCTCAGGAACCGGCTGATTGGGAGTGTCTTTCTGCATAGGATGGCTCATCATGTTGAAAACGCGAACTATGTAAATATCACCCAGCTTTCCGGATTCAATGTATTGCTTGGCCTTCTTAGAGTAAGCAGCGCTGCGCGATTGCATACCTACCTGAACGACCCTCTTGTACTTGCGGGCGGCCTCGACCATTTTTCTGCCTTCCCAGATATTGTGTGAAAGAGGCTTTTCGACATAGACATCCTTGCCGGCCTGGCAGGCCATAATAGTTCCCAGCCCATGCCAGTGGTCGGGGGTTGCATTGACAAGGACATCGACGTTGCGGTCATCAAGGATTTTTCGGAAGTCCTGCACGAGTTTTGTTCTTTTGCCCTGAGCTTCTTCCACAGCCTCTCGTGCCCGGGCGAAACGCCTGGTATTCGGGTCGCAGAGATAGGCGATCTCTACATCCGGTCGCTGTGCAAATTTCTCGGCCAGATATGTTCCTCGACCACCCAGCCCCATCACGCCCATAATCACCTTCTCGTTCGCTCCATGTACTTTGCCTTGAGGGAATGCCGCCAATGCGGCGGCGGAGGCGATAGAACCTTTCATAAATTCTCGACGATTTAATGATTTCATATTTTTCTCCTTATTCCATATTTCCCGGTGTGTGCCGGTGGGCCAATGCCCTTGCCATATAATCATCCAGTAACTCAATTTCAAATTCTTTAATCATCTCATCGGCGCTGATAGTTTCATGTTCGCTGGCGACTAATACGCAGCCGAGACGGCCGGGGTCGGTAATCTTGACTTTCGGCCCGTATTTTGCCTTAAGGGCTTTGAGACGGCCCCAGTTATAGTCCAGATGGACAAGGCGGCAGTCCAGGTTGACCTCAGCAACGGTAAAATCAAAATAATTGGTATTGGAGGCGATGACCTGGCCTAAAGGATTGTAAATTTCAGAGGGTGTAGCTCTGCCGGCAATAGCACCTACAAAATGGCAGCGACAGGAATAGGCCCAATATGCCTGCATCAGGCCTCCGTGATACATCGATGAGAAAATCAACAAGTCCGGTTTGGCCTTAACATATTTTAGTCGCAGCTCATTGAAATTCAGGTCAAAGCATATTGCAAACGCGACCCGGCCAAAATCGCAATCAATGATAGGCGCATCTCTGCCACAAAGAATACCTGCTTCGGTGGTCTCTTCAATAACGACATGATTCTTATTGTAGATACCTGCGACTTTGCCCTTTCGGTCGAGCATTATGCTGGAATTGCGCCAGGTGCCGTCCTCAATTTCTCTGGCTGCCGAATAGACGATATAACAGTTGTTTTCCTTGGCAACCTGGGCGAAGAATTTCTGTATCTGGTCTTTACGCACTCGATAGTATTCAAGGCGCTTGTCGAGGCCGAATCCAGCCGGTCGGTCACAGGCTTCCGGAACCACGATTAAATCGGGTCGGTCAGGCAAAACCTGAGCGAATCGGCCTTTCCAGTGAGAAATCATCTTGTCCACTACTTTTTGCGGTTCAGTATTGACATCTACATTTAATGGTCGAGGCCCAATGGTAGCTATTTTGATAATGCCTTTTGCTTTTGTTCCTGATGAGGCATTCCTGCTAACTTTATTACCTTTGTCCCTGGACCATACGCTGGTGCTGTGGCATAAGAATACACACCATAAAACAACTACCACAAGCACCCGAATCGACTGTTTTTGGTTTGTTCTCCACCGTTCCATTTTTATTCTCCGACTTTCACAGAAGTAGGGGCGGTTCGCGAACCGCCCCTACTGAGTTCCGAGTTTTTCGTAAGGCAATTATGGAATCAGACGATATGATACCATCCCGGCGTGACTTTGTCAAATCAAACGTGATGTATCGAAAAAAAAGGTGACCTGATTTATGTCCCTATACATTCTGGGGTATGACCCAGGGTTTTCTATAATTGGCTTTTAAGTATTTGTCGGCTTCGGTATCGTTTACGAAGCTTTCAGTTTCGCTATTAAATTTAAGTTTTCGGTTTCCAACCCGATATGAGATATTGGCCAAATGACATAACAGCATTGAGAGGTGTGCTTCTTCGATGTCGGCTTTGGGTTTCTTTCGAGTCCGGATGCAGCTTATGAAATCCTCAAAGTGCTCATCGATTATACTGCCAAATTTTAACACGGCCGCCTCTGAGACGACCGCCTTGCTTTGGCGAACACTTGGGTCCCCTTCGAAGACCTGCCATCCGCCGCCGTGTCTGCCAAAGCACATAAATCCTCTGGTGCCTAATATTTCCACCTTTGTTGCACTGAAGGGCCAGTCGGGAAATTTGGTTTTGTCTTGTAGGTGAACGATTCGATGCATGTAGGGCGACCAGAGAGACGCTTCGAAGAGCATGGTGATTTTGTCGAACTCAAGTGTTGTGAATTGAGTGTCCGGCTGTTCTCTGCCATCGTCGAAATGGTAAACCCCGCCCGCGTTACATACTGTATCCGGATATTCTTTGCCAATCAGATATCGAGCCAAATCAATCTGATGAACCATATCGGCCATAATATAACCGACGTAGAAATCCCACAGCCTCCAGAACCATCGGCCCGGACGATAGGGCATCATAGGCGAAGGGCCGCACCACAAATCGTAATCCAAGCCTTCCGGGACAGGCTGCACGTCAGCTACACGGATAGGACCGGATTCCTGCATGAGGAATACGCGAGCCAGACGAATATCCCCTAACTTGCCGCTGCTGATGTACTCGCGGGCCTTATCGGTATAGGGGGCACTGCGGCTTTGCGTATCGACCTGAACAACCCTGTTATATTTACGGGCAGCTTCAACCATCTTTCTGCCGTCCCAGATGCTAAGCGACAAAGGTTTTTCCACAAAGACATCTTTTCCGGCCTGACAGGCCATTATTGTAGCTAAGGCGTGCCAGCGGTCGGAAGTGGCGATAACGATTGCGTCGATTTCCGGGTCGTCAAGCATTTTCCGAAAATCCTGCACGAATTTGGGCCTGTAGTCGTGTCCCTCAATCACAATCTCTGCCGCAGGCCCGTAGCTTCGAGTATCCGCGTCGCAGATATATTTAATCTTAATATCAGTTCTTTTTACGAGACTTGTCAAAAGGGCTCGTCCTCGACCGCCAACCCCCATTATTCCCAGAACAACTTTGTTATTAGCTGCCATACTTTTAGCCCGGGACAAAACGGTGAGTGTTGTAGCGGCACTTATTGAATCTTTCATAAAGTCTCGACGATTTAGTGATTTCATATTCTTCTCCTCATTTCGTATCTGCCGGTTGCACACCGGTGGGTCGTCGCCCCTACTATATGCTCATCTAATCACTATATGAGCGTGATATTTGAAATTTATTGTGCCTGACTTCATAAAAAGGCCTGGAATTAGTAAAGAGGATAATAAAATAAATGAGACAATGCAAGGGGAGAATTCGATATCAACCATGAAATATTAATCAGCCGATGAAATTCTTACGCGAAGTTGTTATCGGCATCGGTTCAGTGCCTAAAGTGAGCTAAAGTGAGATAAAGTGCCTAAAGTTATAAGAACTTTGAACTTTAGGCACTCTTTTAGTAGTTGAGTTTCGCACTTTTTATTAGAAGAATCCCTTACGAAATAAGGACTTACAAATAATTTGGTAATTTATGCATGTTCGGTAAATCGCTCGAACATTACAAAAATAATTATATTGTCGTGAAATGGCTAATAAGCTTAAAATTACCCAATTTAACACAATTCAAAAAGTGCGAAAGTTAACTTAGTAATAACCTATGCTAATATCCGAGTTTTGATTTTCATCAGATTGTTACATATATGCGTTGAATTTTCTTTGAAAATTGTTTATAATAGAATGGGCGATATTAAGCATGGAGGGTGTATATTTAAATTTTGTTCCAGCGTGGCCAAGCTCGGTTATTCGGCCTGACAGAGGACAGAATACAGAGGTCAGAAGACAGAAGGCAGTCTCTGACTTCTGATTTTTGACGAGGGCAAATGCGATGAAGACGAAAAGAACAGTTGATTTCTTCCGGTCACGCCTGTCAGTCGAAAACCCCTTCCAACAGGAGGAAGAGTGCATATCCGCATTTAGTTTCAAATCGTGGCTTAGGGGATTTCTGCTAATTGTTTTGATATTTGTGGTGTGTGTGCCGGTCCAGGGAAAAGAAGACGACTGGTTCACTTATTTAGGCAACAAAACAAAGCCGAAGGCACCTCGCAGGAATATGAGCGCAGCCGAAGCGCTGCCCCCGCTGCCGCTGCCGGCTACGCCTTTGCGGCGTACCGAACGTAAGAAGCCGCCACAGCCGGATTACCTAGTAGGCAAGGTAATATGGGGTGAATCGGCTTCTTTTGTCGATTCCGGCGGGGATAAGATGGAGATAGCTGACTGGAACTTGTGCCCTACGGATATGGAAAGGTTCGTGGGGAACGGCCGGTCGATGGATTTGCAATACCACTGGCAGAATGTCAACCTTAACGATTTTCATTTCGACCCGAAGAAGCTGCCAGCTTTACTATTCAGCGGAGTAAGGACACTGAGGCTTAGCCAGACGCATATTCAGTCACTGCGTGAATACGTATTGAACAGTGGTATGGTTATCTGCGATTCGATAGCGGGGTCACCTTACTTTTATGATTCGGCCCAGAAGGTTTTCCTCGAAGCCTTTCCGGAATCTCGGTTTCGCGTGATTCCGGCTGACCATCCCCTCTATCACATGTTATCGGATGTGAACAGGGTAAATTATCCAAAAAAGCCGGGAACCAATCAGCCGCTTATGGAGGGTATCTATATTGGCAGCAGGATTGGTGTGCTGGTTTCGAAATATGGATTAGGCTGTGGATGGAATCGTGATACAACAAGGCTTGAGAAGCTGCCGAAGGCGGTTTATTACGATGCAAAAAGCGCCAATCAGCTCGGGCTGAACTTGGCGGCGTATATTGTAGGCTATGCAGAGGTTGGACTTTTGGAGGGTCAGCCGGAAGTTTTCGGTTCGGCGGACCAGAAAATACCTACCGATGAATTTGTCTTTGCCCAGCTCAAGCATGAAGGGGCGTGGAATGTGCATCCCGGAGGGGCAACGGCACTGCTTATGAAGCTGCGGCAATATACCGCTGTTCGTGTTAATCTGAAGCGCGTGGCGGTGGATGCCGGCAAGGACGACCTTTCCTCGTATCCGTTTCTATACCTGACAGGTTTGGACGATTTTTCGTTCTCTGAGGAGGCGGTAACTGCTCTTCGGCGTTATCTCAATTTTGGAGGGGTGCTTTTAATAAACAATGGTATGGGATTGAGCACGTTCGACAGGGCGGTGCGACGGGAGCTGGTAAAGATTTTGCCTGAAGCTGAGTTGGAGCCGATTTCGGCTAATCATCATCTCTATAATAGTCTTTTGCCAATCAATGAAGTTAGGTATTCGCCCGTGGTGGCAAAGAATAAACCCCCGCCAGCGGCGGGTCTCATAAAACCCAGCGTTGCTGGGCTCAAAAATCAACCCTACCTACTGGGCGTGACAATCGATGGCGACCTGAGGGTCCTTTACAGTCCCTACGATATTGAAGCCGGTTGGCTGGATGCCTACTATCCACTGATAAGGGGCTATGAATCAATCTATGCTAAACAGTTAGGACTGAATATTATTACATACGTTATGACTCATTAGAGCGGAGGGTATTGTATGTCAGATAAGACGTCAACCGTAAGCTGTCCGGAATGTGGAAGGAAGTATGATGTCAGCGGTCTTTCGGCTGGTACGAAAGCTCGCTGCAAATGCGGGTGCAAATTTGATGTATCATCCGGGCGGATTGTCGAGCAGGGGATGCCCCCGCCAGCAACAAGCGTGGGCAGGCCGCAAGCCCGGCTGGCGGACACTACTAATTTAGGTTCAAGAGATGCCCTCGAGGCAGTTGAATCGCTGGCACAGGCCAAAGATACTGTTCTCGATGAAGTCGGCAAAATCATTATTGGTCAAAAGGAAGTGCTGGATCAGATTCTTACCGCGTTTTTTGCCCGTGGACATTGCCTGCTGATGGGGGTGCCGGGATTGGCGAAAACTATGATGGTGCACTGCCTGGCCCAGACAATGTTGTTGGATTTTAAGCGGATTCAATTCACGCCCGATTTGATGCCTACCGATATTACCGGGACGAATATTCTTCAGAGGGACCCTGACACGCGACAGCGACGGTTTGTTTTTCAGAAGGGGCCTGTTTTTACCAATGTGCTCCTGGCCGACGAAATAAATCGTACTCCGCCGAAGACGCAGGCGGCGCTGCTGGAGGCTATGCAGGAACGTAAAGTAACCTCGTCGGGCCATACGCATGCGCTGCCTGAGCCTTTTTTAGTGCTTGCAACGCAAAATCCGATAGAGTTGGAAGGTACTTATCCGCTTCCGGAAGCTCAGTTAGACCGGTTTATTTTGCTTATTAAGGTTGACTATCCCAACTTGCAGGAAGAGCAGGAAATATTGTTGACGACCACCGGTCGTGATGGAGAGCCGCTCGACGGTATCCTCGATGCTAAATCTGTCCTGAGGTATCAGGATTTGGTTCGGCGGGTTCCGATTAGCGAACATATGGCCCAATATTCGGCACGACTGTGCCGCGCGACGCGGCCGCAGTCAGATGAAGCCCCTGAGTTTATCAGTAAGTTTGTACGCTATGGCTGCGGGCCCCGTGCCGGGCAGTCGCTGATATTAGCAGCTAAGGCGCATGTAGTTTTGAACGGGCGCTTCAACGTCTCATGCGACGATATCCGAAAATACGCCCTGCCGGTACTGCGTCATAGGGTGATTCTTAATTTTGCCGCGGCCAGCGAAGGACTCGACACGGATGCGGTGATAAAAAGATTGCTGGATACGGTGGGTGAGTCGGAGTGAATAGAACAGAGGACAGAAGACAGAAAAAAGAGAACAGATAACAGAGATAATCTAACTTCTGGGGTCTGACTTCTGTCTTCCTTGTTTAGTCGGAGGTGAGTATGATTGAGTCCGTAGGCTATCGCTATCTTCCTCCACGAATGGCCGAGCGTCTGCGCGGAGTTGAAATAGGGGTGCGCCGACCAATGGACGGCAGTCATCAGGGTCTGCACAGGTCTCCTGCGTTTGGCTCTTCGGTCGAATTCGCTGAATATCGCGAATATGCGCCCGGTGACCCGGTTTCCCGGATTGACTGGCCGGTTTATGCGCGAAGCGACCGGTACGTTATCCGGCGGTTCCATGAAGACGTAAGTATCCGCTGCTACATTATGTTAGATATATCCGGCAGTATGAAGTACCAGCAGGATGGGGCGCTGAAGAAAAGCGAATACGCCTGCTATCTGGCGGCGGGGATGATGTATGTGATGGTGCAGCAGGGTGATACCGTTTCGCTGATTACGTTTGATGACCAGATACGGGAGTACTATGAGCCTTCGGGGACCTTTGTGGGGCTTAAACCAATGCTGCAGGGGCTTGAGAAAATCGAGCCTAAGAACAAAGGTAATATCGAGGCATCGCTGCACAGCGCGGCCGAGCTGATTAAGGGCAGAGCATTGGTGGTCGTCATCTCCGACCTTTTGGAAGAGCCGGAAAGTATTCTGCAGGGTATTAACCACCTTTACTATGACGGCAAAGAGATTACACTGTTTCATATTCTGGACCCGGCGGAGATGAATATGTCAATAACGGGACTGGCCGATGTTACCTCACTGGAGACGAAAGATAAAATAACGGTGGATTTGAAGGCGATACGTGATGCCTACCTTGAGCAGTTGCGTCTTTATCTCGACGAGCTGCGAAGTGGCTTTCAGAAGACCCGGTCAGAATACATCCTGACAGAGACCAGGACGGAGGTGTATGACGCTATTTTGCAGAGGAGTCGAATGGTATGATTTTTTCTGCTCCCATCTTTTTTTATCTCGTACCGTTGGCGGGGCTGCCGGTAGTTTTTCACCTTATACTGAAGCAAAAAAAACGGACTGTGGTGTTCTCGACTTTGATGTTTTTTCACCGGACAGACCCAAAGCTGAACTCACATCGCAAGATACGGCAGTGGCTGCTGCTTCTGATGCGGATTTTGTTGATTGCATTTATACTGTTAGCTTTATCTCGACCTGAATTTGTGACGTCGATGGGTCTGGGCGGTAAGATTTCGGTCGTAGCAATAGTGGACAACTCCGCGTCAATGAGTGAGGCCAGCAGCTATGATAATGATAAGAGCAAGCTTGAATGTGCTACCGAAGGCGCAAGGAAGCTTATTTTGGCGTTAGAAAGTAGTGCAGACGCAGCGGTAATATTGTTGGTTGATGAGCCGGCGGTACCGGCAGCCGATTCATTAACTTCCAATACGGAATTGCTTTTAGATTCACTTGATAAAATCAGACCCACGGCAGCAACGGGAAATGCCGGTTATGCCCTGGCGCGGGCTTTTGAACTACTTCGTGCAAGCACTACAGGCGGCGGGGCGGTGCATGTGTTCAGCGATTTGCAGCGGAGCGAGTGGACTTCGGCGAGCTCAGTAGAGGCGGGGAGAGATTTGGGGCAGGCTAAAGCAGGGGGGGCACCAATAACAGTCTATTTTCACAAGGTCGAGTCTGAGACCCGGGACGAAGCCAACGTAGCGATAGCGGCGGTCCAATTTCCCGAGGAAAAGGTTCTGCCTAAGCACCCTTACACAATCGGCTTAGTCCTGCAGAACAATTCGGATATTGCCGCCAATGTGCGAGTCAACTCCATTGACAACCAGGGCCAAAAAAATACGGAAAACGTAGTAGTAGAGCGGGGCAGAGCCAGGACAGTGGAAGTGGAGACGACGCCGGATGAGACTGGGTATCGCTGGGTTAAGGCATGGGTCGAAGGCGATGGTTTCTCGGGGGACAATGAAGCGGGGATAGGGATATTCTGCGAAGAAACGGCAACGGTTTTGTTCGGGGGTACGCCGGAAGAATTCGGAGTACTGCCGGTGGCGCTATCTCCTTCTGGCCAGGGACAATTTACCGGTATGGTTGTGAAATTCAGCTTACCGGGTCAGTTGAGCCAAACCGCCGCTAAGGAAAAACCAATCCTGATTGTTACGACGTGGGCGGGGATGCAATCCACCCCGGCGGACTCGGCCTGGCTGAGGGAGTATGTTGAAAATGGGGGCAATCTTCTTGTTGTTCCATCCATTCGACCAGGTCGGGGTGATGGACAGCTTCCGGAGTGGCTCGGTGCGAACATAAAGAACCGCGAGGTGTACCCACGTGGTGCCGGCTTGGAGGTGTTGACCGAAGAAACCAGCTTCTGGAATCGGATCCGCGAATCAACAGGAAATTCAAAACTGGAATCTGTTAGTGCATACGTGTTTTATCCGCTGGTAATGTCTGCGGAATTTACGCCGCTTCTCGGAGTCCCACACCAATTGTCCGCCGGCGGCAGGCAGGGGCCCGCAGGCGGTAACAATTCTCCTGCCTCGGGGTCAATTGGTGTGGGAAAAGTAGTAATTGCACACAGGAAGCTGAACAAAGGTAATATTTTCGTCAGCGGCACAGCCTTTACTTCGCGTTGGAACACGCTGCCCTCTTCGGGATTATTGGTGATGATTGCACAACGTATGGCAGTGGCGGGTTCTTCATCCGAAGAGGAAGGAGCAATTTCACTGGTGGCGGGTGAGCGTCCACGCGGTATCAGGGCGCAGGGCGGGGAGGTTGAGGTGCTTTCCTTAGTAGGTGATTCGATGGACTGGAAAGGCAAAGAGCAGGAAATCCCGGCCTTTCCGAGGGCCGGGGTGTACCTGGTTACGGCAGGTGATAATAAATACTGTATATCAGTGCGTGCATCAGAGAAAGAGGGATTGGAAAAATATATCGAAGGTTCGGAAGTGCCGGCTATGGGTCAAATAGCACATAAAATTTTGCCTTATGATGAGACTGTGGACTTTGAGCAATACCATAAGGGCCAGGCAAGGTCGGTAGAGTTGTTTTTGTTTTTGCTTCTGTTAGCAACGCTGGCGTTATTGGCAGAGGGGTGGCTGGGGGCCCCCAGGTTGTCCCGGGCTAGTCAAGAAAAAACGCCGGAAGCAGAAACGGTGTCAGAGGATTCCGAAAGTAATAAAGGGCGATTGTGGTCTCCAGTTAACAGGCTAAGGAATATTATTGGCAAATCGACTCATGATACCCCTGTGCTTTCGAGCGAAAGCAAGAACGGGGGGAGGGCAAGCTAATGGGAATACTGCGGTGGCAAACACATCTGAATCCCGTTCTTAGTGCGGGACTGATTCTGGGGCTGGGGATCTGGCTGATTATTCTGTATCGACGGCAGCGAAGACAATATTCGGCCAAAGAGGCTGCGGTTTTGGTGGTGCCCAAGATACTAATAGTGCTGCTGTTGATTTTAGCATATTTTGACCCGGTGTGGACCGTGATGCAAAGGCCCGACGAAAATCAAAAGGTTCTTGCGCTTGTGGATACATCTTCTTCAATGGAGGTCGAGGATAAAGCCGAGGGCAGCCGGGGCAAACGGGCCGATGCTATGCTTGAAGAACTCACGCAAGAGCTGCGGTCTTCTTTCATAGATTTTGATACCCTAAAATTTGACAGTGAGGTGCGGACTTCGGCGAGCTCAGTCGAGCCGGGGCAGGTCCGAGAAACCGACTTAGGTAAGTGTCTGGTTACAATAGCGGATAAGCCGGACCCAGCAGCGCTGGGTCTGAGCAAATCCGCCGTTGGCGGGTCCAACTACATGAGCGCGCTGCTGCTTACGGACGGCGGCGACGAAGTGGTGCAAAATGTTAAGCTGCCTGAAGTGCCGGTTTATATTGCCGGCGTGGGCAGCGAGCCGGAGACCTGGAATGATATAGCGATAACCAGAGTTGAAGCGCCGGAGGTTGTTGAAGAGCAAAGCGATTTTGAGGTGACTGCTGAGGTCGTAGCCCGTTGTGCTTCATATAGTTTTGCCACAGGGGCAGAGCGGGTGAATGTGAGAGTGGAAGCCAAAGAAGGCCAGGACTGGGAAACTCGAGATTCCAAACTGGTTGACCTGGCAGGGGCCAGAGCGAGAGTGAAGTTCAATATGAAAAGTCCATCTGAAATGGGAATGAAAAAGTATCGCGTTCGAGTTGAAACGATTGATGGAGAGCTTTCCGAACTGAACAATACGCGGATTTTCTCAATAGAGGTACGTAAAAATATTCTGTCCGTGCTTCTTTTTGCTCAGCAGTTAGGATGGGATTTCAGGCAGATTTACAAAGAGCTGTCCGACGATTCGTCGGTGGCACTGACGGCGTTGTTTCGCGTAAGCAGTGACCGATTTATTGTTCGCGGCAGTCGTCAGAAAGGCGATGAGAATCTCGAAGCAGGTTTTCCTTCGGAGCAGGGACTGCTTGGTCTGTATGAATGCGTTATAGTTGGTTCTTTCCCTGCCTCACAATGGCGGCAGGAACAATTGCAGGCTCTGGTGGCATACGTGCGTGAAGGGGGGGCGGTGATATTTCTCGGAGGAGAGCATTCCTTTGGTCGGGGCGGGTATTCGAGGACGGTGATTGAGCCGCTGTTTCCATGGCGGATAAGTGCAGGTGAGCCGGAACTGCAAACGGGGCAGTTCACGGTGAATGTGCCATTGTCAGCGGCAAATCACAGTATTGTTTCCGAAACGTCAAGACTTATTAGTCAGGCCCCCGCTAACAACAAGCGGGGGCAGCCCAGCAGCGCTGGGTTTGATAAGACCGGCCGTTGGCCGGCTGGAGCCACTATTGAGAGTATCAATCTAACCGGGTCTTTGAGGAGCGGAGCTATCAACCTGCTGGATGCTTCGGTGGGTAACAGAACGGTGTCGGTAGTTGCACTTCAGCGCTTCGGGCAGGGCCAAACAATGGGTGTGGCGACGAATACGCTGTGGAAATGGACTCAGACCTCTGATGTGCTTAAGCAGGCTTACGGTCATTTTTGGCGACAGTCGGTCAGGAACCTGTCGCAGTGGGAGGAAGGGGAGCGCTTTGTTGGCGTCAAGTGGGACAAAAAAGGCTACAGACCCGGCGAGCAGGCCAGCGCTACGATTCGCGTTGCCGGGCGCTATAATCCCGGACAGTTACACTTGAAAGCAACGTTGATCCCGCACCAATTGTCTCCCAACGAAAGTCGTGAGGCTGCGCCCGATTTGCAACGTCCCGGCTCAGGTTCAATTGGTGCGGGGCAGCCAATATCTGTCGAACCCGTGATGGGCAGAGAAAATACGTTCCGTGCGGATATGGTCTTTTCCAAGAGGGCCGAATACCTGTTTGAAGTGCATGCTTATGTGGGAGAAAAACTATTAGAGTCTTATGAAAAGACATTAGTGATAGAGCCGAGTCTTAATGAAGGTGCTAACCTGGAAGTTGACCATGCGTTCCTGGATGACCTGGCGATGCGAAGCGGCGGTGCGTATTTTCGAGAGACCGACCTTGAGAATCTGGTTGAGACACTTAGAAGCAGGGTTATGGATTACGCTGTCAGTATGGAGATACCGGTGGTTCAGGATAAGTACATATACATTCTGATATTTTTGGGTATTCTTATGTTGGAATGGACGATGCGGCGCAAGATGAATCTGTTTTAATGCAAAGGTTTGAATAATTGTGCAGAGAACAAAGCTGAAAAAAGAGCCGAAGAAAATGAAGCCAAAAGTGAAAAGGTATAAACCAGATTTCAGATTTCAGATTTTAGATTTCAGATTTTCAAATTTTGAGTTTTGGTTCTGCGTTTTTTGCTTTTTAGTTTGGTCCGGCAATCTGGTATGTAGGGCTTCGACGGGGACCTTGTTTGGTAATACTTCGCAAGAGGGGAACCAAGCCAGAACAGCGGCGGTTTATTTTTCCGATGGGAAAGTGCTGACGGGTGAAGTTTCTCTGACGCCGGGCCGAAGTTTCAAGCTGAACATACCTAAGGGAGGCAAGCTCAGGACCAGAGATATGGTGACCGGAGAAGATGTGCAATACGGCAAAGTGAGGTATTTTACTTTTGAGCCGGTGCGGGAGATTCGTTTTTATCCGGAAAAGGAGGAGATGCGCCGCAATTGGAAGTTCATAGAAACAACCAAATACAACGAAAAGACAGGGGATGCGGATTATTCGCCTGCTGCAAAGGAATATTCCGGCAAACCGTATCCACTGCGGTATCTGACTGCGACGGTGATTTTCAACAGTGATGAATCTCTGCAGGGACATCTTTACACTGTGACGGTTTATCTTAAGACCAAGGAGAAAACGTACAGACTGGTTTTGCGGAGTAAGCAGCGGGGCGGAGAGGGAACCACACTGGATAAACTGGTTTATGTCCAAAGAATAAAACTATTAGACGAAGGTAAAAACATTGC
>Ga0315545_1002359_pt1 | contig 17092 bp, 18 predicted proteins | sample SalMarSW160210MG_FD_203096 | JGI IMG/M metagenome (GOLD analysis project Ga0315545, IMG submission 203096) | Salt marsh sediment microbial communities from the Plum Island Ecosystem LTER, Massachusetts, United States - Salt Marsh Sediment SW1602-10 ...
TCACCTTTAAGATATCTTAAGGCATCGTCGGTAGGTATATTTAATTCTTTATAGGCAGTCCGCCATCTTTCTTCCTCTTCTTTTTTCCTTTGCTCAGCCTCAGCCTGTTCTCGTTCTCTTTTATCTTTTTCATCCCGCTCCCTTTGCTCTTGCTTAACCTTTGCTATCTTGCGTTGATGGACATTCTTCAGCAATGCCCCGATCCTACGCATAGGCGTTAATGAGGAAAGTTCAAATTGTAGTACAGTTAAGCCAACTTTGGCATTAACGAGAGGGTCATGAGAAGCCTCACCCATATCAATACACGTAGCCACCCCCTTGGTAATTTCATCATTATACCTTATGAATTCGTTCTTTTCGTCATCTGATAAAAAGATATCGAGGTCATCTTCACTGAGTTCTTCCAATGGTACCTCAAATTGAATCTCAGCTCTCCGGGCGTAGAACCACTCCCGTGCCTCGGGGTGTAGTCCCTTTTCGTCCTTTGGATTTAAGCTAAGTATCCCGGCCATTTTGACCTCCAAGCAGTTTTAGGCTATAGTTACTAAATAGTTAGGGCAAAGGCAAGTTTAAAGGTTCTGCGTATTGTACACGGTGGCCCACCATAGGAATCCAACCAGGAAAGGTGAAGGAGAAGAGCGATATGACCGCGACAAAGTCTGAGCTAGAGGAAGCACGGGAAGCCGGGAAAAGGGAGGCCAGGAAAGAACTAGGGGAGTGGCTTGAAGCCAATGTGCTGGGAGGTCCCTACCGCACCGTTTATTCGGATATCTTTACCTCAATGATAGCGCGACTCAAGGCGGGTAAGAGCCTGTAGCCTTTTCGGGGTATTGACACCCTGCCGAACGGGTTGTAAGATGGGGCGGGTCGCCCGGCTGGCGAAGGCCGGAATGACTAAGGAGGCAGGATATGGCCAAGATGCCCAAAGAAGTGATGGACATGCTCAAGGACCCTCAATCATCGAAGGTACTGGCTACCTGTGATGATGCCGCTAGGCTTAACGCCGTCCCCAAGGGAACTCTCACCGCGGTAGACGATGAGACGGTAGCTTTCGCCGACATCTTCGGGGACAAGACCAATGTGAATCTGAAAGCCACGCACAAGGCAGCGGTGGCCGTTTTCACAATGGCTTTGCCCCCGGTCGGCTACCAGGTGAAGGGGACCTTCCAGGGCTTTCAGACCTCAGGGGCGTTGTTCGATACCTTCGCCCAGCAGGTGAAGCAGCTGCTGAATCTGGATATCAGGGCCGTGGGCACGATTAAGGTTGACGAGGTTTACGCCGCCGGTGTACCCAAGCCGGGTGCCAAGCTGGCCTAGCTTTTCGGCAATTTATTTTCCACGACGGCTTTTCAGCCGATGGTGATGTCTATCTTTTTGCCGACGTCCATGCCCCCGGGGATATCGAGCTTGGCCGAAAGATACCACTTGGTCTGCTGGTAGGGGATGGCGCCCGTCATTGCCGCCGCGGCCTGGACTATCTTTAGCCCCGTTCCCAGCGCGCCCTCGGGCTGGGGGGCGAGGATATCGGCGGGTATCTTCATTTCGAAGTGGTATTCGCCGCTGCCACTGTATTCCCTTTCACCGTCCAGCTGCTGCTTGAAGTCATAGATGCGGACTACCTGCGTGCTCGTCGACGTCCCGTGGCTGCCGGAGCTAGTGACGCGGGTCCGCTTCAGCTCCCCGATGAGGGATACGCTCACCTCCCTGGCCTTAACCGGTTTCTTTAGCTCGAACTTGATATCGCCGGAGATGATTTCCCCGGGGAGGTAGTGGTTCTTGGGGAGGAGGACGTTTATTTTGCCTTTGCCGAACATAGCTGCCTCCTTATTCTATTTTGTTACCACCGTCGGGCTCTTGCCGGGGGTAATTAGCTTGGCGATGGCCGGCTCGTTGAGCTCGACGCCGATGCCGGGGGTGGTGGTGGGGTAAAGGAAGCCGTTTTCGTAGCGGGGTACTTTGAGGGCGATATCGTTTGTAATAGGTTTGCTTACCGTCTCGTAGACATCATGGATATGCAGGGGCCCCAGGTTTTCGTGCACCATCTTTGACATCCACTCGTCGGCGACGAGAAGATGAGTGTAGGCCGCCGCCTCCAGGCCCGAGCCCATCATGCAGCCGCAGACCACCGGTAGTCCCGCCGCCTTGGCTATTGCCACCCACTTCTGGCTTTTTAGCAGCCCGCCCGCCTTGGGAATCTTGAGGAAGAAGCCGTCGGCGGCGTTCTTGGCGATTATTTCCATTAATTGTTTAAGCTCGGTAGCCGCTTCATCGGCGAAGACGGGGATGCCGACTTTAGCGCGCAGGCGGGCCATGCCGTCAATGTCCCACCAGGGCACGGGTTGTTCCACCATGGCCAGGTTGTATTTCTCCAGCTTGCGCAGCGTCATTAAAGCCTGGTAGTAGTGCCAGCCGCCGTTGGCGTCAATGAAAATCTCGATAGAATCACCGCCGAGCTCCCTTAGTGCTTTCACGTTTTCGATGTCCAGTTCCTCGCTGCCGGCGCCCACCTTGAGCTTGAGGACGCGGAAGCCGGCCTTTAGCGCCTTTTGGGCCATAGCCACCACTACCTTGGTCTCGGCACCGGGCAAAACATAGCCCAGGGGGACCTTCTCTATGGTCAGGCCGCCCAAGAGCTGATAGACGGGGACGCCCAGCGCCTTGCCCTTGATATCATGCAGGGCGTAGTCAACGATGGACTTAGCCTGGTTGTTGTCGCGGGCGGCGTGGTCCATCCGCGCCACGATTTTCTCAATGTTGAAGGGGTCTTCGCCGAGCAGGATGGGGGCGAAGATATTATTGATTACGCTCATCATCGAGTCCTGGCTCTCGCCGCGGTACCAGGCGGAGGTCCCTCCCGAATCGGCGATGCCGATAATGCCCTCGTCGGTGTGCAGTTTAAGGATAACGCCGGCCGAGCCCAGCTCGACGCCGCCGCCCATGGGGAAGGGCTGGCTGAACTTTGAGGTAACGGGTAGGCATTCGATTTTCGAGATACGCATTTGTCCCTCCTGAAGACGTCTGACTCTACAATTAACCATAATATACTCCGATATACGTTAGTGTTCAATAGTCATTGACACCCAGGTGGGCGATGACTAGAATAGCGGTTAGGCTTACGAACTAAAAGGAGGCTCTTATGGAGGAGCTGGAGAAAAGGGTCAAGGTATTAGAGGACATCGAAGCCATCAAGAAGTTGCACATCAACTATGTCTACCTGCTCTGCAATCTGCAGTGGGACGACATGGTGGGATGCTTCGCCGAGGACGCCACCATGGAGCTGTTCGACCAGGGAATCAGCCGGGGCAAGAAAGAAATTTCTGATGTCTTTCACAACGTTCTGGCGGAGAGGATAAAGCGCCACGACGGGCACTTGGTGGGGCAGCCGATAATCACAGTTAACGGCGACAGAGCCAAGGGGCAGTGGATTCTATACCTCTTCTTCGCCGAGCCGGAGGTGAGGTGGCTTCAGGGGCGGCAGGACTGCGAGTACGTGCGGGTCAAGGGTGAGTGGAAGTTCAGCAAGGTCAGGTTCACCGCTCCCTGGCCCGGAGAATAGATAAAGGAAAGGATAGGAGATAACGATGGATCTAAAGCTCAAAGATAAAGTGGCGCTGGTGACAGGGACGGGCAGCCAGATAGGCTACGGCAGGGCTATCGCCCTGACGCTGGCCGGGGAGGGGTGCGACGTGGTTTCGGCGGATATCGACCTGGAGGGGGCCAAGAAGACCGCCGCCGAAATCGAAAAGCTGGGCAGAAAAAGCCTCGCCGTCAAAGTAGACGTAGCCAAACGAGACAGCGTCGATAAGATGGTCGAAACGGTAATAGAAGAATTCGGGCGCATCGACATCTTAATCAACAACGCGGGCACCAGCAGCGTGGTGCAGCCCTTTATGCAGATGACCAAGGCGGACTGGGACATCGATATCGGGGTCAACCTCTACGGGCAGATGAACGTCGCCCAGGCGGTTATCCCCCACATGGCCAAAAAGAAATACGGGCGCATCGTCAACTGCTCGGGCGGGCAGGGCATCGTTGGTATCTCCGTCTACGGGGCGGCTAAAGGGGGCATCGACCAGTTCACCCACGCCCTGGCCCTTGAAGTGGCGCCCATGGGCATAATCGTCAACGCCATACTGCCCGGGCTGGGGGAGACGGGGCTGGTGGGTACCGCCCCCAAGGAAATGCTTGAAGGTATGAGACAAATGTCAGCTCTAAAGCGTTTGTGTACTCCCCAGGACGTGGCTAATGTCACCGCCTTTCTAGCCTCGGACGTCTGCAGCTACATGGTGGGGCAGGTTGTCAAGCTGCAGACCTTTTAATGCCGTAGACGTTCTAATGCGATAGACGTGCTTTAACAAAGGAGGACGGAAAAATGGCCGACTACAGCCGACTTTTGGTGACCAAGCCCATCTACGAGGCAGGGGTGCCGGTGGAGGGGCGGCAGAGCCCTTCCATGACGCTGATGAGCAACGCCCTGGTGCCGGGCTGCAACATGTATATCGAAGTAGGTTGGATATGGGAGATGCCCAAGCCCAACCCCCACATCTTCGAGATGGAGCACAAATTCGACGAGATTGTGATGCACATCGGCAACGACCCCTATAACTCCGAGGATTTAGGCGGGGAGATAGAGTTCTGCGTCGAGGGGCAGCCGCTGACCTTTAACAAGTCCTCGGCGATTTACCTGCCGGCGGGGACAAAGCACGGGCCGCTGACCTGGAAGAAGTTCACCAGGCCTCACCTGGAGATAGCCATAATGATCGGGACGGGCGACTACAAGGAGGGGTGGCCGGAGGGGACCGGCCAGAAGAAATAGCTATTTGTCCAGCGTCTTCTGGATGGGGGTCTGGAGGGGCCTCAAGGGCGAGCCGCCCGAGACTAATAAAGCGTCGCCGGTGGTGTAGGATGCCAGCTCCGAGGCCAGGAAGAGGGCGGCGTTAGCCACGTCCTCGGTGGTGCCCACCCGCTGCAAAGGAATGTCGCCCCTGCCCAGTTCCTCGAAGAAGGCGTCCTTTTCCTTATCGCTGAGCTTAGCCAGCATGGGGTCGTAGAAGTCCGTCCTTACCGGGCCGGGTAAAAGGACGTTGACGCAGATATTATAGGGCGCCAGGGTGTGCGCCAAATCCAGAGTAAAGCCGATGATGCCCATCTTGGCCGTGTGGTAGTGGATGCAGTGGGCGGGGGGATTGAGCGCCGCCGCCGAGGATAGGTTGATAATCCTTCCGTATTTCTGCTTCTTCATCTGGGGTACGACTGCTTTCGAGAACAGGAAGAGGCTCTTCAGGTTCAATGTCAGCACCCTGTCCCAGTCGGCTTCGGGCATTTCCTCGATGGGTTTGGGCGCCACCAGCATGCCGCCGGCATTGTTGACCAGTATGTCGATTTTGCCGTGGTTGCCGACGGTCTTGTCCACCACAGCTTTTACCTGCTTATCATCAAGGGCGTCGCAGGCTATAGCTGTGCCTTTACCGCCTTTTTTGCTAATTTCAGCCAATGTCGCTTCAGCGCTCTTCTGGTCAATATCGGCGATGACGACGGCACAGCCTTCCTGGGCAAACTTGAGGGCGATGCCCCTGCCGATGCCCTTGGCGCCGCCGGTGATAATAGCTACCCTGTCGGCCAGTAACATTTTCGGCTCCTTATCATAGTATCCAAACGGCTTTTTCCATAGTAAGGCTAATCGGCGGCAAATGCAATAGGGGCTTTGACAATCAATCGGCGGGGCGTATAGTATAGATTGAACAAGACTTTAAGGAGACGAGCTATGCGAGGCTATGTAGGCAGGACGCTCTGGGTAGATTTATCCACAGGCAGGCTTGAAGACGAGGTTCTGGACGAAGAATTTTGCCGCCAGTTTATCGGGGGCTACGGGCTGGGGGCGAGGATAATCTTCAGCCGGCAGAAGGCGGGGGTCGACCCGCTGGGGCCGGATAACATCCTCGGCTTTACCACCGGCATGCTCACCGGCACGCCCTCAATCTCGGCTTCAAGGTACATCGTGGTGGGCAAGTCGCCGCTGACCGGGGGGTGGGGTGACGCCAACTCGGGGGGTAGTTTCGGGCCTCACCTCAAGTTCGCCGGCTACGATAATATCTTCTTCACCGGTATTGCCCCAAAACCGCTCTATCTCTTCATCAACGACGGTAAGGCCGAGCTGAGGGACGCCGCCCACCTTATGGGTAAGGATAGCTTTGATACTGAAGATATGCTTAAAGCCGAGCTGGGCCAGGACACCGAGGTCGCCTGCATCGGGCCGGCCGGGGAAAAGGTGGTCCGCATCGCCGCCGTGATGAACAACAAGGGGCGGGCGGCGGCGCGCTCCGGGCTGGGGGCGGTGATGGGCTCCAAAAAGCTGAAGGCGATAGCCGTTAAGGGGAAGATGAAAATCCCCCTGGCCGACGATAAAAAAGCCAACGAATTGAGGAAGAAGGGCATTAAGGAGCTGACCGGGCATGTCGATATGCTGCGCGATAACGGCACCCCGGGCATCTTTATCGACTGCGCCGAGGACGGCGACACCCCAACCAAGAACTGGTCGGGCACCGCCACCATTGATTTCCCCGCTTACAAGGACATCAGCGCCGAGCCGGTTATCGAGCGCCAGGAGCAGAGATATGCCTGCTGGCGCTGCCCCATCGCCTGCGGCGGGCACATGAGGGAGGGGAGGGGGGAATATAACTACGAGGCCGGCGCGCACAAGCCCGAGTACGAGACGCTGGGCATGTTCGGCGCCGACTGCCTCAACAGCAACCTGGAATCCATAATCAAGCTAAACGATATCTGCAACCGCTACGGGGTGGACACCATCTCGGCGGGGGCGACCATGGCCTTTACCATCGAGTGCTACGAGAACGGGGTCATCACTAAGGCCGACACCGACGGCATCGAGATGAACTGGGGCAACCATAAATCAATAGTGGCCATGACCGAGAAGATGGTCAAGAGGGAGGGCTTCGGCGACGTTATTGCCGACGGGGTAAAAGCGGCCGCCGAGAAAATTGGCGGCGACGCCAGCCAATACGCCATGCATATCAACGGGCAGGAGATACCCGCCCACGACCCCAAGTTCGGCTACCATTGGGCGACCACCTACCGCCTTGACGCCACCCCCGCCCGCCATACCCAGGGGCCGGGAATACCCGTGCCGGGGATGGGGCTGCCCGAGCACGACGCCAAAGCCTTCAGCGGGCGCGCCGAGGCCCATAAACTGGGCAGCGACTTCAGTCATGTGGTCAGCTGCACGGGTACCTGTATCTTCGCCTTCTGGGCTTTCCCCGATGTGGCCGTTTTTATCGATTTCATGAAGGCCGTCTCCGGCTGGGACTTCACCCGCGAGGAGATTTTTAAGACCGGGGAGAGAATCGCCAACATGAGGCAGGCCTTTAATATCCGCGAGGGCATAAATCCACTAAAGTATAAGATTCCGGGGCGGATATACGGACACCCCGTGCCAACGCAAGGGCCGCTGAAGGGGATAACCGTGGACGAGGATACGCTCTATTCTGAGTACCTGACGGCCATGGGCTGGGATACTAAAACGACCAGGCCGAGCCAGAAAAAGCTGGCGGAGCTGGGGCTGGGGGACGTGGCTGAAGCGCTCTGGCCTTGAGTTGCCGAAGGCTAGACTTTAGTCTTCTTCCTCTCTACCCCAGCTTTGCATGAGCTCTTTCAGCTTTTGGGCGAGCTTGGGCTCGTTGCGCAGACGCTCGATAAAGACGGGGCAGCCTTCCAGGATTGAGTTCTGGGCGGCGGTGGCCATGCTGGAGAGCAGGTTTTGCAGGCCCAGGTCGGCTGGCTGGGAGATATCCATCCCCGGAGTGGCTTCGAGCTGGCGGCGGATGTCCTCGGCGGTAAATCTCATGGGCATAACGCAGGCCTTGTACCACGGGCAGTCTTTGCACTGGGCTATAGCGTAGGCTTCATCTAAAACATCACCCATATCTAACCCCCTTCTTGCAAGGCGATAACCTGTTCTAGGATGTTTTCCAGTTCCTCTAGGCTCTCGAGGCTTCCGTACTTTATGCCCCGAATCCAGCCCTCTTTATCAATGAAGAAAGTGCGTGGTATTTCATCCACTCCGTATTGCACCATCACTTCGAGTTCACTATCCAGCAGCACGGGGAAGGAAATGCTGGAGTCGGCGAGGAAGGTATTGACGGTCTCGGCTGAATCGTAAACATCGATGGTCAGCACTACCAGCTCCTCGGCCGGCCACTCGTCGTAGACCTGCTGTATGTATGTTATTTCCTCGAGGCAGTGGCTACACCCCGCTGACCAGAAGTTGAGCAAGACCGCCCGGCCCCGGTAATCGCTTAAGGAGAAGGTCGTGCCGGTGGCATCCTCGAAGCGGAAGTCGAGGGCTCGTTCGCCGGCCTCAAGGCCTTCGCCGCTATTCTCGTCGCAATCGACTATCAGGCCCAGTCCGCTGGTCAAATCGGGCTCGGCTTTGTCACAGCCGATGACTCCCATGACCGCCAGCGACACCAGCGCTATGACCAGGATTACTCTAGTTATCTCTAACCCCCTTACAGGTTGATAAGCTGGTTTAGAGCGTCCTCCAGCTGTTCCGCACTCTGGAAGGCGCCGGGCATTATACCCCGGATAGCGCCCTCTTTGTCGATGAAGAAGGTGCGCGGCAGGCTGGAAACCCGGTATTGCATGGTGACTTCAGCTTCCCTATCCAGCAGCACCGGCAGGGAGACCTCGATGTCGGCGAGAAAATCGCTGACCTTGTCGGCGTCCTCGCTGATGTTGATGGTCAGTATGACCACCTCGTCGTCGGGCCACTCGTCATAGACCTGCTGTATAAAGGGCATCTCCACGATGCACCAGCCGCAATCGGTTCTCCAGAAGTTGAGCAGCACCGACCTGCCCTTAAAATCGCTCAGGGAGTAGGTTGCTCCGGTGGCGTCCTGGAAGCGGAAGTCGGGGGCGGGGTCGCCGTCCTGAAAGGCTTGGCCGCCATATTCGTCACAATCGATGATGACGCCGAAGCCGCTTACTAAATCGGGTTCGCCTTCTCCAGGCACGTGGCCATTGGGTGTATCTCCATTTGGCTGGTCTCCGTTGTCATCAGCGCCGTCACAGCCGGCGGTGGTCACCAGTCCCACGACCAGCACCGCCGCCAGCGCTATTACCAGCAATGCCTTTAGTATTCTAACCATAATTCAACCTCTTTATTATTATAATTATTATAACCCTTAAAGGCTACCCTAAAACCAGTTACAGACTGGTCTATAACCAGTTTAGAGTATTGGTCAGGATGAGTATGCCCACCGTTATCAGCAGCAGGCCGCTGACGAGATAGCTCCAGGTGGAGTAGCGGTGCAGGCGACTTAAGAGGGGCCTGAAGAAGTCAAAGGCGAAGCCGATGACCAGGAAGGGGATGCCCAGCCCCAGCGAATAGATAGCCAGCAGGTAGGCGCCGCTCCAGACGGTCTCCGAGCTCCAGGCCAAAGTCAGGATGCTGCCGAGCACGGGGCCGACGCAGGGAGTCCAGGCCAGGGAGAAGAGGGCGCCGATGAGCATCGAGCGCAGGTAGCCGGTGGTGGCTCCTAAGCTAGGCGCCAGCCGTTTTTCGTAGTTGAGCCAGGGGAGCTTGAGCGAGGCCAGCAGGAATAAGCCGAAGGCGATGAGCAGGCCGCCGCCTATCTTGAGGATGAGCGAGTGGGAGCCGATGGCAAAGCCGGCCAGCCCTGCCGCCGCCCCCAGGGCGACGAAGATGATGGTGAAGCCGACGACGAAGCTGAGGGAGTGGAGGAATATGGGAAAACGTGTCTGTTTCCTCTCCGCTTCCAGAATTTCGGTGCCGCAGACGCTGGCCAGATAGACCGGTACTAGGGGCAGGACGCAGGGGGAGAAGAAGGAGAGCAACCCGGCGCCGAAGGCGACCCATATCGAAACATCTTCCATAGACTAAGCCAAAACTCTTATACCCAAATTGTTTAACCCTAATGCTAACCAATCTGGGCGAAAATAGCAAGCTGGTCACATTTTACCTAAAGGGCTATAATAGTTAGAGATGAGGCCCTTAAGCTACACCCAGATTTCGCTCTACCAGAGATGCCCCCTTTGCTATAAGCTGCAGTACATCGACGGGCTGGAGACTAAAGAGAAGGGCTATTTCAGCTTCGGCACCACCATGCACAGCTGCGCCGAGTATTTTTTCAAGGTTAAGGTACCCCCGCCGCCAACGCTGGAGCAGATGCTCGAATTCTACGAGCGCAAATGGCTTTCCGAGGGCTACGAGTCCGCCGAGGAGGAGGCCGAATACAAAGCCTACGGGCGGGAGCTATTGACCAAGTTCTGGGAGATTCACCAGGCCGATTTCCGCATGCCCATAGCCGTGGAGCACAAGTTCACCATCGACATCGGCAACGTCAAGCTGACGGGCATAATCGATAGGGTGGATAAGCTCGACAGCGGGGGTCTGGCCATCATCGACTATAAGACCAACGTCGAGCTTTTCACCCAGGAATACCTGGATAAAAACCTCCAGCTTACCCTTTACCAATTGGCGGTGGAGCAGTCCTGGTTCTTGCCCGTGGAGAGGCTGACGCTCTATCACTTCCGCTCCAACACGCCCGTAAGCTGCCCGCCGCGTGAGGAAGCCAGGCTAGAGGAGGCGCGGGGGGTGGTTCTTGAAGTAGCCGAGGGCATTCAAGCGGGGAATTTCCCGGCTAAAGAGAGCCCTTACTGCCCCTGCGACTTTCCCCAATATTGCCCCTACTACAAGCACAAGTTCGCCCCGGAGCGGGGGGAGAGCGATGTCCTCGACGAGGCGGCGGTGCCAGAATCAGTGGAGCGCTACGTCGCCCTGCAGAAGGAGATTAAAGGGCTGGAGCTGGAGCTCAAGGAGCTTAAGGAGATGATTGTCGCCTACTGCCAGGAGCGGGGGTTGAAGCGTGTCTACGGCAAGGACCACGCCCTGACCTACGGGACGTGGGAGAAGGGGGGCTACAGCGAGCCTGAGGTGAAAGCGCTGCTGGAGCCGGCGGGCCTGTGGCCGAGGGTGCTCGGCTTCGACCAGTCCAAGCTCAGGGAGCTTATCAAGGATGAGACGGTTGCCCGCGAGCTGAGGCAGAAATTAGCCGAGCTGAAGCAGGTGGTCTCGGCCAGCCCACAGCTCTGGGTGCGGCGGCAGGTCGAGGAAGAATAGTATTCAGGGAGATTAATATGATTAGCTACGACGATTTTCGTAGGGTGGATATGAGGGTGGGGCGGGTAATCAAGGTTGAGGACTTCCCCAAGGCGCGTAACCCCTCCTATAGGTTCGAGGTTGACTTCGGCGCTGAGGTTGGGGTCAAGCGTTCCGCCGCCCAGTTGACTAACTACGCTAGGGATGAGCTTGTGGGCCGGCAGGTGGTGGCCGTGGTCAACTTTCCCCCCAAGAATATCGCCGGCTTTATCTCCGAGGTGCTTATCCTGGGGGTGGATATGGAGGGCGGGGTGGTATCAATGCTGCAGCCCAGGGATGAGGCCGTAATCGGGGCCAGGGTCTACTAAAACCAGTGGCCGCAGTTCAGCATTGAGGAGGCGCTGGCTCAAGTTATTCACTCCGAGGTCTTTGACTGATGAGCAAAGGGGGTTTTACCCCCTTGACAAGAGGTGTATAACTATATAATATACAGTAGAATAACTATAGCTAACCAGGGTAGATAGCGAGTGCACAGAGGCGATAGCTGGTTTGTCGAGTTTTTGCAGACAAATTGTTTGCCTTTTGGCGCTTTAACTGTTGACATATGGTAAATTATATGCATAATAAGCAGTAATCAGTGCACCTAGGTGTACTCATGGCTGTTTGCAGATAAAAAATTTTAAAAAAACCTTTAAGGAGGTAAAAAAGGAGGAGAAAGATGAGAACAGGAGTAAAAATCTTAGTTGCCCTGGCTATCCTGGCCCTAATCGCGGTGCCGTTTACGGCCTGTGATGAGGGAGGGGTGGATCTCACCGAATTACAGATTCCAGCCGGAGCACAGGGCCCGCAGGGCGAACAGGGCGACCCGGGGCCGCGGGGGCCTGAGGGGCCAGCGGGACCGCAGGGCGAGCAGGGCGAGCCGGGGCCAGCGGGTACAGCCGGGCCAGCCGGGGCGCCAGGGCCGATCGGACCCCGGGGACCAGTGGGAATGATGGGACCGCCGGGAACGTGCGGAGACCCCCTGACGCTGAATGTCGGCCTGACGGTCACTGACACTGGGATTACCGAACTCTGGGGGGACACCTGGATTGGTAATTCTTGCGTCAACGACGATCTAATCATAGAAGCCACTACCGAATTCTGGTGCGACGTATACGGTGTCAATGATACCGCCTCCAACTACTATTTCCAGCTTGACCCGTTCACTAACTCGGGCTGGTTGTTAATGGGCCCTGACCTGCCCACCTCGGCCACATTCCAGATTGACGCACTCACGGGTAACGTTACTACCCTCGGTACCGTGGCCGTTAATACTACTGGCGGTACTGGCGCTATTACGAGTAACCAGCCTGCCTTCAACCTGTTAAACACCACGCCCACCACGGTTAACTTCGCCGGCAATGCATCCGTGAATATCGGCGACACATCGGGCACGACCCTCATTAGAGGCCATGTAGACCTGGGTAATGATACTGTCAATGACACTGTTACCTTCGGTTCCATGGTAGATAGCCATATTCTCCCCAAGACCCCTTTTACCTATGACCTGGGCAGCAGCGGCAATAGGTGGCATGACTTGTGGCTTAATCACAACCTGACCGTAGCTGACGGTACCGGCGGTATTGCCAACACTATCACGCTGGGTGATGCTACTTTTTGTAACGATATACTAAACGTCAATGCCGTTTCCACCTTCACCTGCGACGTATGGGCTGACTCTTTCAGCGACGACACATATTTCAATCTTGACCCAGCTACCGATGGCTGGTTATACATGGGTGACGACCTAGACGGAACACCGACGGTCAGATTCAGTGTTGACGCCAGCACGGGTAATGTCCATACCACGGGCGACCTGCAGGTCGATGGCAATACCATCCTGGGTGATACTGTGGGCTCTGACACTGTCGAATTCAAATCCATGGTAAAAAGCCATATTCTCCCCAAGACCACTTGCATCTATGACCTGGGCAGCACCACCAATAGGTGGCATGACTTGTGGCTTAATAACAACCTGACTGTCGGTGACGGTGCCGGCGCTCTTCCCAACATTATCACGCTGGGGGATGATGTCGCCAACGACGACCTGGATGTTTGTGCCTTCAGCCGCTTCGGTGAAGACATCGAAGTTTACGACGGCTGTGATTGGACCCCCAAGGTGTTCAGTGTTGACGCAGCCACGGGCGATACCTGGGTTGGTCACGACTTGAGTGTTGTCAACGACATAAAAATCACCGGCAGCGCTGGGAATATTATGAAGACGGCTGTCGGTACCCTGACCATTTCAACGGAAGGTACGTCAGGTAATGATATATATCTCTCCCCACGCGGAATACTGCAGCTTACGCTTAGCTCCGGGTCAGGAGGCATATTCGTTAACGACGACCTGGCTGTTGGCTTACTTGGTACCGGTACCCCAGGCAGCACAACGCTAACGGATTACATGGTCACCGTTGATGGGTCCAGTGGTGACCTAACGATTAACGGCAATAAGTTCACCGTTGACGGGGCTGATGGAGACACCAATATAGCCGGCACCTTACAGGTTACCGGTGTAACCGACATGATGAATAATCTGGACATGAATTCGAACGATATCGTAGGTGTGAACAATATCGCCGTGACCGGGACGAGCAACTTAGGGGATGGCACAAACCGCTTGACTAATGCTTACATTGACAATCTTTATATCTATGCCACTACCTCCTTCCCGGCCGGGAGCATATCCGGTGACGCGATTAGCGATGACTCGCTGGACTTCACCGAATTCAAGGCTGCGATGGCGGTAGATGAGGCCACGACGATTACTACCACTGGTGTTCTTACTCTGGACTTCCAGGGCGGCATCCTCATTAGCAGCGGTGACCTGGGAAGTGGTGCTACCAGGGTGGCCAACGGCTACTTCACCAACCTTAATGTCAGTGGTGCCCTCACCCTTGGCCCCACCTTGACCCTCACCAGCAACCTGACCGTTGCGGATGGCGTTGGCGGCGTTCCCAACATTATCACGCTGGGTGATGCCGGCGACTGTGCTTTCGATACGCTAACGGTCAATGCCACTTCCACCTTCACCTGCCCTACCGTCGTAAACAGCACCTTATCTGTCACCGGCAACCTCGCCCCGCAGGGGAACATCGGCAAGACGGGTTCGACGCTGACCATTGCCACGGATACCGGTAATGTAGTGCTCAATGCGGGAAGTAACGTACTGCTCAACCCAGGCGGAACGACGGAGGTTACGGTTAGCACCGCCGGAGTGACCATCAACCACTACCTGAATGTTCTTACCACGCTGGATGTTGGCGGCACTGCCGACATTCACGGTAATCTGGACATGAATTACAACAACATCGAGGATGTAAACTCCCTGGGTACTTCTGGAAACTACGTTGATAATGCTTACATCGACAACCTAACCGTTGGTACCAGTCTGGCTATACCCGCTGGCTCGCTCGACTTCACCGAGTTCGCCGATGCGATGACGGTGGATGCGGCCACGACGATTACTACCACTGGTGTTAATACTCTGGACTTCCAGGGCGGCATCCTCATTAGCAGCGGTGACCTCGGACTCACTGGTACCAGGGTGAATCAGGGCTGGTTTGACAACATCGAGTCAACCAACATGCCGTCAGTCGCCGGAACCTCGATGCAAAACATCTTCGTTAATCTTGCCGGGGATACCATGGGCGGCGCCCTTGAATTCGCTTATGTTACACTCGATAATACTGGTGCTAGTGTCAGTGTAGCTGGCGGTAACGTCTTCTATATAACCCAGACTAGTACCACTCCCACCATCTCCAATTTTACCGGCGGCTCGGCGGGACAGGTGATTTTCATTATCTTCGGTGATGGTAACACCACTCTCGATGAGGCCGGTAATATCGACCTTTCTACTACCCCCTTCTCTCCTACTGCGAACGATACCTTGACATTAGTCTTTGACGGCACTACCTGGTACGAAACCGCTCGGTCCGTCAACTAATAGCTAAGATATAGAAGAATAGAATAGGATAGAAGAGAGCCACCCCAGCCCTTGGGCTGGGGTGGCTTTGTTTTGTCTTATAGCTTGGGGGTTACTCTTTCTTCTTGGGGCTTCTTAGCTTCATCCCGCCGAAGAAGGCGGCGACGAGCAGGGCGATGACGACCACGCCTATAATCACCCACCAGTACCAGCTAAAGCTAAAGCCGGTGGGGGTGTAGGTTATGATTAATCTGGCGGCGTTTTCGCCGGACTCATGAGAGGGGAAGGCAATCACCTCTTCCGAGGCTTTTTCCATATCGCGGAGCATGATGGCCATTGAAATCTGTCCCTCTGCCTTTTGCGCCTTCACGCCTTCGGTCACATCCCAGCCGTACCACTGGTCGGCCAGATAGACAATGGCCGTAGACAGGGCGTTTTGCCCCCAGGCGGGGGCGTTGCCGAAGGTGATGGAAAGCTCGTCCCAGTCGGAGTCGACCTGAAATGCCTGTACGTAGCGGGGGACTAATATCTCCACGTTCAGGCCGTAGAGCTGGAGCATAGCCGAATCAATATCAATGTCCTCAAGCTCGCTCAGGTCGAATTTGAGGTAGCTAACGCACCATATCTTCTCGTACTCCGTCTCGACCAGTTCAGGCTCGGCCTCTTCACCGTTTTCACCGTTTTGAGCTTCTTCGCCGTTTTCAACTTCGGGCGGCACCTCTTCCTGCACCACGTTCCAGAGATACCAGACTTTGACGAAATCGAGGTCGCCGTAGTTTTCGTTCGCCAGGCCGAGCGTATCTTCGGGGTCGTTGAGGTCGGCCACGACGAAGGCGTCCTCGCTGACATCAATGACCAGGCTCTTGGTGGCCGAAGCCCCCATGAGCAGCGACAGGAGCGCCAAGAGGAGTAGCATCGAGCAGGCTATAAGCAGTTTTTTCATCTTATCCTCCCTAGAAAAGTTCTGGTTAATAATATCACAATATCGGGGGAAAGCAAACCCTGGGTCTATAGCGGCCAGCCCAGCCAGTCGAAGAGGCCGAGCATCTTTAAGCCCATGTAGAGCATGACGGCGATGAAAATATACCTTAACTGGCGGGCGGGTAGCCTGTGGGCGACAATGGCGCCGAGCTGGGCGGTGCCGACGCTGGCCAGCGCCAGCAGCCCCCAGGACTGAAAATCAATATAGCCTACGGAGTAGTCGGGCAGGCCGCTAATGCCGAGGCCGCTAGTGAGGTAACCGATAGCGCCGCCGGCGGCGGTGAAGAGCATTATGGCCAGGGATGTGCCCACGGCGTTGTGCATGCGGAAGCGGAGCGCCAGCACCAGCACCGGTATCATGAGTACGCCGCCGCCGATGCCGAGGATGCCAGAGATAAAGCCGATGGGGATAGCCCAGGCAACCAGCAGCCAGGGGTTCTGACGGGGCTCGGCCTGGGTGGAGTGGGGTGGGGCGGTGAGCATCCTTAGGGCGCTGGCCAGGATTACGGCGCCGAAGGCTATCTTGAGAGCCGTTCCGGGGAGGTGAGCCGCCAGCGTGGCCCCGCCGAAGGCGCTGACCAGGCCGCAAGCGCCCATAGTAAATGCCGCTTTCCAGCGCACCACGCCCTTGAGGCTGTGCCGCCAGGCGCCGCTGGCGGCGAGGGGGAGAATGACGAGCAGGCTGGTGCCGAAGGCGAGCTTGATGGCGAGGTCGGTGGCTAGGCCCATATCGGTGAAGATGAGGTATTGCACCGGGGTCATGATAAAGGCGCCGCCGAGGCCGAGGAGGCCGCCAGCGAAGCCGACGCCGACGCCGGTTGCCAGCAGGATTAATATATGAGCCGTGGTCACGTAATCGTCCCCATTTTATCACGTTGGGGTGATAACGCCAATTGCGGAGGGGGTGGGTTGTTGCTATAATACCGCTGTTAGGTGGGGCTGTAGCTCAGCCGGGAGAGCGCCTCCTTTGCAAGGAGGAAGTCAGGGGTTCGAGTCCCCTCAGCTCCACC
>Ga0315545_1002364_pt1 | contig 17053 bp, 17 predicted proteins | sample SalMarSW160210MG_FD_203096 | JGI IMG/M metagenome (GOLD analysis project Ga0315545, IMG submission 203096) | Salt marsh sediment microbial communities from the Plum Island Ecosystem LTER, Massachusetts, United States - Salt Marsh Sediment SW1602-10 ...
GATTTCTTTAAATTGTCTCCTCACCTCATCAACCACTTTTGAAGCTGCTTTTCCTACGGCCGACATGGCCAAAGCAGAAAAGTAATAAGCGACTACTCCCCCAATGAATAAGCCAACTAAAACCTTTGGGTCTTGAAGAGAAAACTGGATTTTCGCCCCCAAATTTTCCAATTCCTGAGCATAGGCAGAAAACAAAACTAAAGTGGCCAAACCGGCTGACGAAATCGCATACCCCTTGGTAGTGGCTTTAGTGGTATTGCCCACGGCATCTAACTCCTCAGTAATTTTTCTATTCTCTTCAGGCAGGCTGGCCATTTCTGATATGCCTGAAGCATTATCAGTAATTGGACCATAGGAATCCAGGGCAATAATTAAACCGGTTAAAGATAGCATAGAAACAGCGGCAATGGCTAATCCATACATCCCTCCTAAGGCAAAACTGATTAAGATGCCAGCCGAAATTAAAATCACCGGTAAGATGGTTGACTTCATTCCAAGGGAAAGCCCAGCAATGATATTAGTGGCATGGCCGGACTGAGAAGCAACCGCAATAAATTTTACCGGGGAGTGTTTTTTTGAAGTAAAAAAATCAGTAATTAAAAACACAAACCCGGCAATTAAAAGGCCAACCAAAGCCGGTAAATAAAGATTAATTACTGGTATTTGAAAATCTTTGGCCGCTTGAAAAATTATTGGCAAAAACCCCACGGCTGACAAAATCCCAGCCACAATTAAACCTTTAAAAAGAGTAAAAATTATGTTTTTGTTTTTCAATCTAACAAAAAAAGTGGCAATAATTGAAGCCAAAATGGCCAGAGAAGCTAAAATTAAAGGTAAGAAAACTGCCTGAGGCAAATTGGGAAATAGAAGTGCTCCTAAAACCATGGCGGCGACGATTGTCACGACATAGGTTTCAAAAAGGTCAGCTGCCATTCCAGCACAATCTCCGACATTATCTCCGACCTGGTCGGCAATTACGGCTGGATTTCGAGGATCATCTTCAGGAATTCCTTTTTCAATTTTGCCAACTAAATCCGCTCCGACATCAGCTGCTTTAGTGTAAATTCCTCCGCCCAACCTCGCAAAAACTGAAATTAAAGAGCCCCCGAAACCCAAGGCAATCAAAGCTGCCAAATCCCGAGTCAAAAGATAAAAACCGGAAACCGCTAAAAGTCCCAGACCTACCACCAAAAATCCCGTAACCGAACCTCCCTTAAAAGCCAGATTGAAAGCCGGTTTCAATCCTTTTTTGGCTGCTTCGGCCACTCTTGAATTGGCCTGAGTAGAAACCATCATCCCCAGAAGCCCGGCCAAAGCTGAAGCAGTAGCTCCTAATAAAAACCCTAAGCCGGTTTTGAAACCTAAGAAGCCCCAGATAATAAAAAATAAAAAGATAGCCATTAACCCGACAGTTTTGTATTGCCTTTTCAAAAAAGCCATTGCCCCCTCTCTGATGGCTAAAGAAATTTCAATCATTTTACCCGAACCAGAAGGAGCCTTTCTAACCTCGTGGATTAAAAAAAAGGCAAATACTAAACTGAGGATTGAAACAACGATGGGGAGAAAAAGCATATTCATCGATTTTTAACTGTTTTTTTAGTTTTAGGTTTTTCTATTGCCTCCGGGCTTCGGACATCTATTTTCCAGCCAGTAAGTTTGGCTGCCAATCTGACATTCTGACCATTTTTACCAATAGCTAAAGATAATTGGTCTTCGGGCACAATGGCCAGGGCTTTGTTTTTGGGCATGATTTTCACCTCCAAAACTTTGGCTGGAGATAGAGAATTAATAATATATTTTTCTGGATCTTCAGAATATTCAATAATATCAATTTTCTCTCCGCCTAATTCATTAATCACCGCCATCACCCTCGTTCCTCTCTGACCAACCGCTGAGCCAATTGGGTCAATTTCTTTCATGTTTGAAGCGACGGCAATTTTTGACCTGGAACCAGCTTCCCGGGCAATGGATTTTATTTGAACCTGGCCAGAAGAAATTTCCGGCACTTCTAATTCAAAAAGCTTTGAAATCAATTTCGGATAGGCCCGAGATAAAAAAACTACTGGGCCCCTGGGGGTTTCCTCAACTTTCAAAACAAAAACTTTTAGCCTTTGCCCTGGTCGATAAAATTCTCCGGGAACTTGTTCTTCTTTGCTTAAAATTCCCAAGGTTTTACCAATATCTAAAAAAACATTTTTACCTTCAATGCGCTGGACAATACCAGAAACAATTTGATTCTCTTTTGATTTATACTCTTCAAAAATACTCTCCCTTTCGGCTTCTCTGAGTCGTTGCATTATTACTTGCTTGGCGGTTTGGGCAGCAATTCGACCGTAATCCTTTTGAGCCTTCAGGACAATCTCCAATTCTTCACCAACTTTAATCTTCGGTTTAATTTTCTTTGCTTCTTTTAACATAATGTGTTTTTCTGGATTGAACCTGACCTTCTTGCCAGTCTCTAGTTCCTCTGCCGAAGAAGACTTCGTCTTCTGTCCCACCTTCGCTTTCATTTCTGAAAGCTCGGCCTCAGAGTAAATCATTTTTTCATCAAGAACCTGCTTTACCTGCCAAAACTTAACTTCACCTGACTCAGAATCAAGTTTAGCTTTAATCACCTGCCCCTTTCCCCCATAATCTTTTTTATAGGCAGCGGCAATGGCCATTTCAATGCCTTCCAAAACTTTTTCTGAAGAAATTCCTTTTTCTTCAGCAATTTGGGCAATAGCCGAAGTAAAAGATTTAATATCCATAAAAATAATGCCCGCTTCTAACGGACCACTTAAACTTTATCAGAGTTTGTTTTTTTTGTCAACTTTCTAATTATCTTCTCTATCCTTAAATCAAAGCGGGGAATGTTATCGTCGAAAATCAAACGATTCCTGACAATATCTTTTTTCTCCCAGGATAACTCTCTAATTGGGCTTAATCTTTTAATAAAAATTGGCAACAAAGAAACCAAAGGAAGAATTCCAATGGTCGCCAGCTGACCAAATTGTCCTGTTAAAATAATGGCAGCGACAAGAAAAAAAATGGTGCCAATAGCCGCATTCCAAATCAGAGCTAAAACAAGAAGGGGGATTAAAGAGTATCCTAAAATTCCCGGGGAGAGAGCCAAAAAAGCACCGATGAAAGTCCCAATCCCCCGGCCACCGGCGAACTTTAAAAAACAACTCCAATTGTGCCCGGCAACTGCTGCCACCCCGCAAAGAGCCTGAACCTGAATTGACAAACTAAAATATTGAGCTAACCAGACGGCTAAAAAACCTTTCCCAATATCTAAAATGCCGGTCAAAGCTCCTTGCCATTTACCAACATTCCTAAAAACATTGGAACCAGAAGTTTTTTTCCAGCCAATTTTAAGGATATCTTTACCGGAAAACTTAGAAATTAAGAATCCTGAAGGAAAAGAGCCTAAAAGATAAGCTAAGATTATGTAAAAAATACTCATAATGAATAACAGCCGGCTAATAAGGTTCCTGGACCAGAATTGGCTCCAACGATTGGTGGAACTAAAGAGATAAAAAGAACCTCTGCCCCCAGTTCTTTTTCCGCTTTTTCTTTTAATTTATAGGCCAAATCAATGTTGTCGGTATAGTTTATCCCCATTTTTATCTTCCCATATTTTTTAGTTTGATGTTTTAATTGATGAAAAAGGGCTTTAAAAACATCTTTAGTCCAAAAATTAAAACCAGTTAGGCCGACTTTTCCTTTTTTAATTCCGACCATTGGCTGGACCCCCAATCCTTTTAAAATCTTAAAGGCAGTTGCCTGCCAATGGTTCATCCTGCCAATTTTCTCTACCCAATAGGTTATTTTCAGAAAGCCAAAAAGTTTAATTTTCCCCCTGAGATTTTCAAGAGTTTTTACAGTTTCTTCAACGCTTTTGCCTTGTTTAATTAACTCGGCAGCTTTTAATGTTAAAAGTCCTTCTGGAACCGAAGCTTGCCAAGAATCAAATATGATAATTTTTGAAGGGTCAGACATCATTTGCTTTGCCTGGTAAGCTGAATTATAGGTGGCCGATAGTTTAGAAGTTAAAGTAATAACCAATACTTTTTCAAACTTTTCAAGAACTTTTTTATAGACTTTTAAATAATCTCCAGGCGAAGGAGCAGAGGTTTTGGGATGGGCATGAGTTTCTTTCATTATCTGATAGAGATTTTTTTCTGGGAATTTTTCCCATTCTGGAAAAAATAACTTAATTTTGACAACTTCGATTTGGAACTCATCCAATAGCTCTTCAGGCAAAGAACAAATGTCATCCGTTACTAGAGCTATTTTTTCTCTTTTCTCATTTTCCAGTACCATCTTGGTTCTTGGCCTTTTAACATTGGAATAAAACGAGGCCACTGTTTAATGAAAATGGGGATGGCCATCAAGAGAGAAACCCAAAAATATTCAGGGATTAAAAAATAGGCAACAATCGGTAAAAAAATTGTTCCCATAAATTGACCCAAAAAGAGATAACCTGAAACTAAAATATAAATGATAACGATTCCGCCCCAGGGAAGTAGCAGAAACTTAAAACTTAAAACGCCTAAAATTCCAATCAAGGAAGCCTGGGCTTTACCGCCTTGAAACTTTAAAAATACTGAGTAACAATGACCCAAAACCGCACCAAATCCAGCTAAAGTAATAGCTGTTACTAAATCATATCCCAAAAAAACTAACCACTGAGGGAGCAGCATAGCCAAAGCCCCTTTGCCAACATCCACTGCCACCGTCAACCAAAAAAGACTGGTTTTGCCAGTTGCTCGGGAAACATTCATTGCCCCGACATTGCCCGTCCCCACCTCTCTAATATCTTTACCGGCAAATTTCTTAACCACTAGGTAGCCAGTAGGAAAGGAACCCAAAAGATAAGAAACGAGAAAGATTAAAATTAAATAAAAACTAATCATTTTTAGAGCGGTATGTTGCCGTGCTTCCTGGCAATCTTACCTTCTCTTTTGTCCAAAAGCGATTCCAAACACTTAATTAAAGTGGTTCTGGTATCTTTGGGATGAATTATCATATCAACCTGACCCAACTTTGCTGCCTGGTAAGGGTTAAGGAATAATTCCTTTAGCTCTTGAATTTTTTCCTTTTCCAGTTTTTTGGGTTCTTTGCTCTCGGCCATTTCTTTTTTATAAATAATCTTTACTGCCTGCTCCGGCCCCATTACAGCAATTTGGCTCGAAGGCCAGGCAATAATTTTGTCGTAGCCAAGATAACGGGAAGCCAGAGCAATATAGGCTCCGCCAAAAGCTTTTCTTAAAATTAAACTAATCTTAGGAACAGTGGCTTCAGCAAAAGCATAAAGAACTTTTGCTCCGTGGCGAATTATTCCTCGGTGTTCTTGGTCGGCTCCCGGAAGGTAACCGGGAGTATCAACTAAGTTGATTAAAGGAACATTAAAGGCGTCACAAAATCTAACAAAACGGGCCGCCTTATCTGAAGAATCAATATCAAGGGTACCGGCCATAAATTTTGTTTGATTAGCGATAATCCCCACTACCTGACCAGAAAGTCTGCAAAATCCAGTAATGACGTTGGCAGCAAAACCGGCTTGGATTTCAAAAAAGGAATTTTTATCAAAAATTTCCTGGATTACTTCTTTCATATCGTAACCTTTCTCTTCCTTTTCGGGAACTATTTTTAATAAATTATAATTTTCTCTTTCAAATAATTCAGAGAGGAAACTTTTTTGTTTGGGCGGGTCTTCCAAATTATTTTGAGGAAGATAAGAAAAGAGTCTTTTCACTCCCAAAAAGCAATCCTGTTCATTTTTAAAAACAAAATGGCAGCAACCACTTTTTAGACTATGGATAGCGGCTCCGCCCAACTCATCAAAAGAAATCTTCTCACCGGTTACGGTTTTAATTACTTCGGGGCCAGTAATATACATCTGAGAAATTCCCTCAATCATAAAAACGAAGTCGGATAATCCCGGAGTATAGGAAGCGCCACCAGCTGAGGGACCGGCAATGACGGTAATTTGAGGAATAACCCCGGAAGCCTTAATGGTGGAGCGAAAAATAGCGGCGTAACCATCAAGGCTCGAAATTCCCTCCTGGATTCTAGCTCCACCGGAATCAATTATTCCAATAATAGGAGAACCAGTCTTTTGGGCAAGCTCAATGACTTTGACAATTTTATTACCGTGCATCTCACCCAGAGACCCTCCCATTTTGGAAAAGTCTTGGCTATAAATATAAACCTGGCGGTTATTAATTTTCCCAAAACCAGTAATTACGGCATCGCCGGGAAGTTTTTTTTGGTCCAAACCCAGAAGATTAAAACGACCCTCAACAAAGGGATCAAGCTCAGTAAAACTTTCTGGGTCTAATAATAAATTAATCCTTTCTCTGGCCGTAAGTTTTCCTTTTTGATGTTGCTTCTCAATTAATTCAGGGCTTTCAAGCTCGGCTCGTTTTGAATTTAATTTTTCGATTTCCTTTTTGTAATCCATGTTTTTACTCGCTAATAGTTTTTAGTTGCTCTTTTAATTCTTTAAAGATTTTCTTTAAAATCTTTTTATTGTTCAACTCTCTCCCTAACTCTATTTTAAGCGATGTGGCCCGATTTTCCAACTCTTTCGGAAATTTTTCAATATTGGTATTTAAACCAATCCCTAGCACTGATAGTCTAACATCTTTCCCGATGATATTCTCGGTTAAAACTCCAGCCACCTTCTTTTGATTCAATAAAACGTCATTGGGAAGCTTAATTAAGGTTTCTAAAGAAAAATTGTCATTTATAGTTTTAGCCACAATAAAAGCGGCTAAAATGGTTAAAGTTTGCAAGTCTTCAATCTTGCTTTTTGGTAAAATAATTGAAAAATAGAGACCGCCCTGGGGAGAAAACCAGGAAACTTTTTCTTTGCCATAGCCAGCGATTTGTTTTTCAGCCGCTATCACCGTCCAAGGCGCAGTTCCACTAAGCGCCAATTCTTTAGCTTTTTGATTGGTTGAAAAAATTTCTTTAAAATTTTTAATTTTAAATTCCGGGTCTCGCATTTTGAATTACTCTAAGACAATTAAAGTTTCTCCTTCTTTTACTTCTTGATTTTTTTTAACTAAAAATTTTTTCACTTTCCCGTCAAAATCGGAAACGATTTCATTTTCCATTTTCATCGTCGATAAAGAAAGGATTTTTTGTTCTCTTTTTACAAAATCTCCTTCTTTGACAAAAATTTCAGAGATAACGCCAGCAATCGGAGCTTTAATTTCTTTTTTAGAAAAATCTCTTCTGGGAATGGAGGTTTGGATAAGAGAGATTCCTTTTTTCTCTTTTTCTTTTCCGAAAATAAACTCTTTCTCTCCCACTTTTATTTTCACCTTATCTTCGCCCTCTTCTAAAATTTCCACCTCACGCTCTTTTCCTTTAATTTTTAATTTCAATTTCATATCTGATTTCTTTATTCTTTAAACATTTTTAACCTCTCGGACATTACCCAATTTGAGGGACCTTTTCTTTCCGGCTCCCCACCGGAACTGGTGGGAGTTAATTCTTTTATTGCCTTATAGATTTGGAAAATGATTTCGGCAGTCTCCTTTTCTTCCATCTCTCTCATTCTGGGGATTATTTTTCTCGGCTGGGGCAACATTTCTCCCAAAATTCCACTTCTTTCAATAAAATCGGTATTGAAGTTTCCTTTTAGGAAATCTTTGTTTTCAAAAAGAACTTTGAAAAGGGGGATAGTCGTTGGCACCCCTTCAATGACCATCTCTTCTAAAGCTCGCTTTAATTTGGAAATCGCCTCCTCCCTAGTTTTGTCCCAGGAAATTACTTTTGCTAAAAGGGAATCAAAATAAGGATAAATTTCTTGACCCTGGTGTAAAAAAGTATGTAAAAAAATTCCCTGACCACCGGGAGGAAGATATTTTTCTATTTTACCTGAAGCTGGTTGGAAATTTTTTTGAGGATCTTCGGCATTAATCCTGGCCTCAATCGCAAAACCCGAAAAGAAAACATCGTCTTGAGAAAAGGGGATTTTCTCTCCCTGACTGATTTTAATTTGCTGCTCAACGATATCGATACCGGTGATTGCTTCGGTCACCGGATGCTCAACTTGAAGCCGAGGATTGACTTCCAAAAAGTAAAAATTTCTCTCGCCATCCATCAAAAACTCAACGGTAGCTGCCCCTTTATATCTTAATTCTTGACCTAATTTCACGGCCAGGTTACAAATTTTTTCTCTTTCCCTAACGTCTAAAAAAACGGAAGGAGCCTCTTCGAGTAATTTTTGAAATCTTCTTTGAATTGTACATTCCCTTTCTCCCAAATGAATAATTTTTTCTCCGTCTCCTAAAATCTGAAATTCAATATGTCTTGATTCGGGTAAGTATTTTTCAAGAAAAAAATCGGTATCGGCAAAGGCCATTGCTATTTGCCTTTGGATCCCCAAAGAAATTGAGAAAATTTGACCAAAACTAATTTCCCCATTAATTACTCTAATTCCAATTCCTCCTCCACCTCGCCGAGCCTTAAGAACAAATGGTGGTCTAATTCTCAATGCCCATTTAAAAAGATCTTCTTTTGTCTTGATTGAGGAATCTGAGGCTGGCAAAGTAGGAATTCCCACCTTTTGGGCAATTCTCTTTGCTTCGATTTTATCTTCTAATTTCTTTAAAATTTTAAAATGGGGTCCAATAAATAAAATACCATTTTTTTGGCAAAGCTTGGCAAATCTCCAATTTTCAGCTAAAAATCCATAACCCGGGTGAACAGCGTCAACCCTGGCTTTTTTAGCAATTTCAATAATTTTCTTTTGATCAAGATAGCCCTGAGCTCCCTCTTTTTCTAAAAAATAATGTTCATCAGCCAACCTTGTTTCGAGGAAATTCTGCTCTTCCCCTGGCAGGGAACAAAGAGCAACGGTTTTTATCCCCATTTCTTTACAAGTTCGAATTATTCTCAAGGCAATTTCTCCTCGATTGGCAATAAGAATTTTTTTAATCATAGTTTTTTATTCCCTCCATTACTTCAGCAGTAATTCTCTGAAGGATTTCTTTATACTCTTTGGAGTTTTCCTCCAACTTTTTAGCTTCCTGAAATTCTTTTTCAAAAAAGAGGGGCTGGCCAATGTTGATTTTAATTATTTTTTTTATTTTAAGTTTTCCTTCGGGCGGTAAAAGCTCAAAGGTCCCTTTAATTCCGACTGGCAAAATGGGAACCCCGGTCTTCAAAAAAAATCGAGCTGCCCCGGTTTTTCCTTCCTGGATTTGACCATTCCGAGACCGGGCCCCCTCAGGATAGATTATTAAAATATCTCCTTTTTTTAAAACTGAAATGGCTTCTTCTACCACTTTTTCTCGCGATTTCTCATCTTTCCTGCTCAGAGGAATGACTCCGGAAAGAAAATAGACAAAAGAAATAAACCACCTAATTGGAATTTTAAACCCTTCAATTTGGCCAATAAAATGGAATTTTCTTGGCACGCAGAGATAGCTATCTATTATTATATCAAGATAACTCTGGTGATTGGAAACTAAAATAAAATTTGTCTTGGGTATATTTTCTAATCCTTTAACCTCTTTTATCAAAAGTCCGTCAACAATTGGCTTTAAAAAAATTTTACAAAACCAAGAAGCTGTCCTATTCATACTTTTTTAGCTCATTGACAATCTCTTCGATAATTTCTTGACAGCTCTTAATCTCCGAAATTCCAGCTGCTGATAAACCGGCTAATAAAGGAATATTTTCAACATCTTCTCCGCCTAAACTTCCAGCAATTTTTTCGGCTTTTATTTCTTCAGGAAAAGCTCCTCTCTCTTCAAACCTTTTCATCTCTTCTGACCATTTATTTTTAATTACCCTTAAGGGATGCCCGGTAAATCTTAAGGCAACTTCAATCTCGTTTGGGGTAGCCTCGATTATCTTCTTTTTATAAGACTCTGAAACAATACATTCTTTCGAAGCTAAAAATCTGGTTCCCATCTGGATTCCCTCGGCGCCTAGTAAAAAAGCGGCCGTTGCCGTTTTTCCATCATAAATGCCTCCAGCGGCAACTAAAGGAATTTTATTTAACAATTTTTTTGCCTGAGGAATTAAACAGAAAGTGGTATTTTCTCCAATGTGGCCTCCTGATTCCAGTCCCTCAACCACTGCCGCATCGGCTCCATTCTCTTCCATTTTTTTAGCTAATCTTGGTGAGGGGACAACGGGAATGATTTTGATTCCGGCTGCCTGCAAATAAGGGAAAATTGCCAGAGGATTTCCCCCACCAGTAAAAACAATAGGAACCTGATGTTTAATTATTATTTTTATTAGTTCAGGAATTTTTGGATTTTGTAAAAAAAGATTGACGGCAAAAGGTTTCTCAGTTAATTCTTTAGTTTTTTTAATCTCTTCTTCCAGCCAAACTTCGGACATAAGGCCTGAACCGATAGTACCCAAACCCCCGGCATTAGAAACAGCCGAAACTAGATTCGCTTCCGATATTCCAGCCATTCCTCCCTGAATGATTGGATATTGAATTCCCAAAAGTTGAGTTAGTTTATTTCCCATATTTTCTTTCAAATTCCTCTTTATCAACGATAGCTACTGAAAATCTAGCTTCGCATTTTAAATCTTCCTCAACCAGAGCCTGACCTTTAACATGGGCAATTTTGTTTTCAATTAAACTTAAAATTTCGTCTTTCAAAATAATCTTATCGCCGGGAAAAATAGGTTTATAAAATTGGACACCTCTAACGTCATAAGCCAAAAAATGGTATTTTTTATGGGTCTCGCCCAATTTTTTTCGTAAAAAAATAGTTGAGAGCTGGGCCAAGGCTTCTATCACCAGAACTCCGGGCATAATTTTAAAATCAACAAAATGGCCCTTAAAGTAGTAGTCATCTTTTGAGGTTTGATAAAAACCAGAAATGGTATTCTCCCCAATTTCTTCCACGCCATCCACAAACAAAAATGGCTCTTGATAAGGAATGATTTCTTTAATCTGTTTTTCATTTAAAACCATAAATTACAAAGGTAATCCTCCGTCAATATTTACTACGGCACCAGTAATAAAGTTGGCTTCTCCAGAAGCTAAAAAAGCTACTAAGCTGGCCACCTCTTCTGGTTTGCCAAAACGGCCTAATGGAGTGAATTTTTTTACTGTTTCGGTTACCTCTGACGGAAGATTCTCGGTCAAACGAGTTTCAATAAAGCCCGGAGCAATGGCATTAACCGTTACGCCAAAGCGACCCACTTCTTTACAAAGCGCCTTGGTAAAACCGATTATTCCCGCTTTGGCAGCGGCATAATTGGTCTGGCCAAAATTTCCTCTTTGACCGACCAAAGAAGAAACGTTAACTATCTTGCCTTGATTGGCAATGAGCAAGGAGAGAGAGGCTTTACTGCAGTTGAAAACTCCGGTTAAATCAATATCAATCACCTTTTGCCATTCTTCTTTTGTCATTTTGGCCAAGGTTCTGTCCTGGGTAATTCCGGCATTATTGACTAAAACATCTAAACGGCCAAATTCTTTTTTTATTTCCTCGGTCATTCTCTCCACTTCCTCTAATTTGGAAACATCGGCTAAAAAATATTTTCCACCCAGTTCTTGGGATAATTTCTCAAGAGCTTCTTTGTTCTGAACAATATCATTTAAAGCAACTTTTGCTCCAGCTTGAGTAAATTTTTTAGCAATAGCCCTGCCAATCCCACCAGAAGCTCCAGTGACTAAAACTACTTTATTTTCAAACATAATTTAAATTATATTGAACTTCCTCGACCTTTCTGCCGGCCATTGGAATATCCTCGATTTTAATATTTTTTAGATATTCTGGCAAATTTTCTACCATACATATCTCAGCAAAAATTTTATCTAAATTAAAAGAATTAAAGCCGGCTAAAATTAGACCGAGAAAAGTGGTCAAACCGTTAGTCTTTTGAATGGTCTGGCCGTCGGCAACAGTTAAATAGCTTGGTAAAACTTCTTGGAACTTTTCCATTATTTCAGGAGCCCCGCCTTTGGCGGGGAGGGCGGCGGGCGGGTTGGAGTCCTGGCTATAAAGATACTGCAGGGAAAGATAAGATTCCTTTTTTAGAAATTTTAAGGTGTTCTCGGTTGCCCCTCTTACTCCTAATTTTGAATCAAGTTTTAAAATCGGTAAGTTAATTATTAAATCGGCATTAAAAACCTCTTCGGAAATTTCAAAAGTGAAATTATTCTGGGTTTTTTTAACAAAATTGCCTTTAGCTAAATCTAAAGGGGTAATTTGATTTTTGAGGCAGACATCAAAAAGTTGAGATTTTTGAGCCGTGGCTTCAATTGGAGTTTCATCAAAACTTTGGGCAGCCACTTTAATATTTTTTGTCTCCCCACCGATTTTTTTAAAATATTTAATTAAACTCTCCAAGAATCTTGGGTTGGTATTGACGGCAAAGTAAGGATGCTTGGGAGAAATTAGAGTCGGTAAAATCAATATTTTACTTTTTTGGTCAATTTTAATATTACCGATTAGCTCAATTATTTTCTCAATCGCTTCTAAAATATCGTATTTTACTCGCCAAATGGCTACGGCATTTTTGTCCTGGTTTGGTTCTAACTTGAACTCCTCGCCTATTTTATATTCTTTAATTGACTTCTGGACCCATTTATTACCCTTTTCATCCTCCAAGACTAAAACAAAGTAAGGAACTCTGGGATGCAAAAGCGTCGGGACGGCAACCTTAGAAACACCAGTTACTTTGGCTTCTTTAGTTAAAAGTTTTTCTAACCTTAAAAAACAATCAGGACATTTCTCGATTGGATACTGCCAGATTCTTTTACATTTTTGACATTGATAAAACATAACTTAAGTTGATGAATATTCCTCTGAAATTTTTCGACAGTGAAATCCTTTGATCATCATTTCAACGGTAAGGGGAAAGAGTCTTGGCTTTTTAAAAAGGGCCCAAAATAAAAGTTTCCAATAATATACTCTTTCTTTTTCCTTTATGCCTAAAATCCAAATTGACTTCAAAAAAGCGAAGAGATGACTGAAGTTAAGTTTGTAATCTCCCTGCCTTTTCGGTTTGTATTCTTTCAAGAAAGTGATTAGTCTTCGATAGTAATTTTGAGGAGAGTAAATTTGATTTACAGTTCTTTTGTAGCCAGATATTAAAAAGGGAAGATTCATTTTGGGCTGAAAATTAATAGTACAGTCAGTATTACTGCCGGTTGACTGGGAGATTAATCTTTTTTCTCTTTTTAACCTTTCCCATAATCTTGTTTTTGGCGGAGCTTGTAATAGGCCAACCATGGCTGTAACTACTCCGCTTTTCTGAACAAAAAGGGTCATCTGGTCAAAAATTGACGGTGTATCTTTGTCAAAACCAATAATAAACCCTCCCTGGACTTGAAGGCCATGGTTTTGAATAATTTTAATTGATTCTAACAAATTTCTGTTTATATTTTGAAATTTACCACATTCTTTGAGGCTTTCTTCGTTGGGGCTTTCAATTCCGACAAAGACAGTGTTAAAACCAGCTTCAACCATTAATTCCATTAATTCTCTGTCATCAGCAAGGTTAATTGAAGCTTGGGTATTGAAATCAAAGGGGTATTTCTTCTCTTCCATCCATTTGATTATCGCCGGTAAAATCTCTTCTTTAAGTTTAATTTTATTCCCGATAAAATTATCATCGACAAAAAAGACACTGCCGCGCCAACCACGATTATATAAAACATCTAATTCCCTTGAGATTTGCTCTTTATCTTTTGTCCTTTGGACTCTCCCGTTTAAAAGGACAATATCACAAAACTCACAGTTAAAAGGACAACCTCTCGAAAATTGAATACTCATTGAGGCATATTTTTTCATATCAATTAATCCCCAGAAGGGTACTGGGGTTTGTCTTATGTCTGGCCATTGATTTGGTTTGTAAATTTTCTCCAAGGTGCCATTTTTAAAATCTTCTAAAAAGAGAGGAAAGGTAACTTCTGCCTCACCTAAAACAAAATGGTCAATATCATTTATATACTCTTCGTAGCCGGTGGTAAAAAGAGGTCCGCCAGCGACAATTTTTTTGCCAAATCTCTTAGCTAATTTAATAATTTCTCTGACTGATTCTTTTTGGACAATCATTGCTGAAATAAAGATAAAATCTGCCCAATTGAAGTCTTTTTCACTTAACTTTTGGATATTTAAATCAATTAATTTTTTATCCCATTCTTTGGGAAGCAAAGCGGCCACGGTTAATAAACCGAGTGGTGGAAAAGCGGCCTTTTTTCCGATAAAAGGGAGGGCGTATTTAAAACTCCAAAAAGTTTTAGGAATTTTTGGATAGAAGAGCAAAATCTTCATATTTTTTATTATCTTTAGCAAGAAGCTTATTGAACACTAAAGAAAAAAATGTAACGAAGACAGGAGCAAAAATTAAAACTGAAAATAATTGATTCCTTAAAAAGGGGAGGGCGGCAATATAACACTTGATTAATCCCGGAAGAGTCATTTGGTACATTCCTGAGGTTAGCCACCAGCCAAAATTAGTCCAGAAATAGAAAAAGAGGACTGAGAGAATCCCTAAGCCGGTAATTTTAAAAAAGTGATGCTTAGAACTTCTTTTCACTAGAGTGCCAAAAATTCCAATTAAAATAAAGGCTGACCAAGTAAAAAGATAAACCGAGGTATTGCCAAAATAAACATCGGAAAGAAAAATCATAGAAAGGGGAATAATTGGGGCGAAAACACCTCCCAGAAATGAACCGGAAACTAAAGATAGGGCAGTTACAGCTTCAAAATTAGGAATGCCAACTTGTTCATTTAAAAAAATACGAAAAGCAACTCCAAAGATGATAATAAAAATTGCAATTAAAATCTTCTTTTTGTTCATTTAATTAAAAGGGGGAGGGAGCAAATTTCCACTCCACTCTATCACCTTCTTTTATTTCTTTTTTATCAGCTGCTATCGTTGGCAATTCCCCATTCAGCCAGTATTGCCAATATTTATTATCAGTTCCATTTCTAGCCCCGTCAATATTTTCTACCAGCACTCCCATTCCTTCATAAATAGTAAATTCTATTTTAAAGTTTTCTCTTTTAGCTAACTCCTCCAACAAAGAAAAAACGGTTAAATTCTCAGAGGGAATTATTTGATAAGATTTTACATTTCCATTACCGAAATCAATTATATACAGGGTTTTTTCTCGAACCTTTTCAATGCCGGTAGCTTTTATTAGAGACAAACTGTTTATTTCATTTTGAAGGGATAGATATTCTTGGCTAACTAAATAAATCGTTCCAATTATTAAAATTCCTAAAATAATCCCTACTAATTTTAGATTGAGATTTGATTTTAACATAAGAAGTAAAAATGATAAACTAAAATATATATGAAAACACTTTATTTACCAAATAAACTCCGGCCGGAATTAAGAAAAATTTGGGGAATTCCTATCTTTGGTCGAAAAAAGGAAGTTTTTGAAAAATTTAAAGAATTTTGTCAAAGAAAGAAATTTAAAAAAATAATTACGGTTGGAGATTATTGCTCCTTAAATCTTCCTTCTGATGTTAAAATTTTTGACGGAAGAATAGGGAGAAATAAAATAGCCCCTCTTCAGGAATATTCTTTTTCCTGTTGGAATCCACCAACTTCAATAAATAAAGAAGCCTGGAAAACCCTTAAAAAAGCGATGTCTAAAAATGGGAATGTTTTTATTGATGGCGAGGAAGATCTCTTGGTCATCCCGAGTGTTTTGCTTTCTAGAAAGAAAACCGCAGTAGTCTATGGTTTTGCCAGTAAAGGAATCTGCCTGATTGAGGTTTCTCCGGAAATAAAGAAGAGTTTTAGGAAATTACTTAAAAAATTCCGGAAAGGAAAATTCAAAAAAATTGCTCTGGGAGGAACATTTAATCGACTCCACCCCGGCCATCACTATTTTCTTTCCATGGCTAAATACTACGGAAAAAGTGCGATAATCGGACTTTGCTCTGACCAAATGGTCAAAACCAGAAAAAAGAATTTCAGAAATGTCCAATCGTTTAAAGAAAGAAAAAGAGCTCTGGAAAGTTATTTTAAAAGAATCGGCCTCAGATCTAAAATTATCGAAATAAACGATATTTATGGTCCAGCTGTCAAAGATAAAGAAACGGAGGCGATTTTACTTACCGAGGAGACTTTCCCGAACGGAAGAAAAATTAACAGAATAAGGAAAAAAAATAAATTAAAAGAGCTTCACTACATTATTCTTCCCTATCTTTTAGACAAAACCGAAAAAAAGATTTCTAACAAAAATAAAGGGGTTAAACCTTCTTAAGAATATGAACAGTGACGCTGCCACCAGCTCCGCCGACGTTATGGCAAAGACCAATTTGGGGATTTTTTACCTGACGCTCCCCGCATCTCCCTCGCAATTGATTAGTAATCTCATATATCTGGGCTAAGCCAGTAACCGAAATGGGGTGACCTTTAGCTTTGAGGCCACCGGAAGAATTAACCGGCAACTTACCGTCTAAATTCACTTTCCCTTCTCTAATTAAATCTGCCCCTTTTCCAATCGGGGCAAAACCCAAGTTTTCATAAGAGAATAATTCTACTGAGGTAAAGGCATCGTGAACCTCAGCTATATCAATATCCTCGGGTTTAATTCTAGCTTGGCTAAAAGCCTGCTCAGCGGCTAATTTGGTTGCTTTAAAATGGGTAATAATTTCTCGACCAAAAGTTAAAAGATAATCAGTGGCAAATCCGGAACCTGTAATTTCAATGTCTGACTTTTCCCTGGAGAGAATGGCCGCCGCTCCCCCGTTAACGGAAAAAGAGCAGTCCATCAAACGAAAAGGGGAAGCAACCATTGGTGAACGTTTAATTTCTTCCAGAGAAACCGGTCTTTGATAATAATAGGCTTTGGGATTTAAAACCGCATTTTGATGGTTTTTATAGGAAATTAGAGCTAAGTCATCCATGGTCGCCCCGTATTTTTTCATATATTGCTGCCAAACTAAAACATTTTGAACCGGGAAAAGCATTCCTTCAGTCTGCTCAATCACTCTTTCCGCTGCTGACATTATCCAGTCAGTGGTAACTTCTGAAGGATTATCAACAACCCTTTCTCCGCTGACTACTAAAATGTTTTTGAAGCCGAGACGATTCCCAACCCAGA
>Ga0315545_1002367_pt1 | contig 17045 bp, 17 predicted proteins | sample SalMarSW160210MG_FD_203096 | JGI IMG/M metagenome (GOLD analysis project Ga0315545, IMG submission 203096) | Salt marsh sediment microbial communities from the Plum Island Ecosystem LTER, Massachusetts, United States - Salt Marsh Sediment SW1602-10 ...
TTTAAAGGTTGGGCTTTATTGTTAAATTAAATATTAAAAATAAAAAAATATGAATAAATTAAACGTTTTAGACTGGGTCGCTTTGGTTTTGGTTATAGTAGGCGGCCTAAACTGGGCTTTGGTTGGCTTATTCAGTTTTGATTTGGTAGCGACGATATTTGGAGATATGTCAGTTTTGTCCCGCATTGTTTATGTCTTGGTCGGTTTGTCAGCAGTTTATATGCTCGTAGTTTCTGGCAAACTTGCCAAAAAATAACTTTTTGGCTAAATAAACGCCGAATATGGATTCGGATATCCGCTCGCCACGCTGAAATAAATTTTAAACCATATTTCTTAGCGTGGTGGGCGGGTAAAATTTTAACAAAATCTATGAACTATAAACGTCTCATCATTTCCCTGGCCTTGCCGCAATTAGCTGGCATAGTCGGTTCATTTTTTACCACTTCGGCTATTCCGACTTGGTATGCTACTTTGCAAAGACCGAGCTTCAGTCCTCCTAATTGGATATTCGGCCCGGTTTGGATAACACTTTATATCTTAATGGGTATCAGTGTTTATTTGATCTGGCAGAAAGTTGAAAAAAATAAAACAGCTAAAAGCGCGCTATGGCTGTTTTGGATTCATCTGTTTTTCAACGCCATCTGGTCAATAATATTTTTTGGACTTCAAAACCCTGGATTGGCTTTTATAAATATTATCATCATCTGGCTTTTGATTATCGCCTTAATGATGAAATTCTGGAAGATTAATCGTTGGGCAACCTATCTCTTGATTCCTTATTTACTCTGGGTTAGTTTCGCCAGTGTGCTTAATTATTTTATCTGGTATTTGAATTAATAGAGTGATAAATAATAATATTGGCTAAAATAAGCCAATTTTATTATTTTGGGCTTGACTTTTAACTATATTCGTGATACAATAAACTATTCTTTCAGAGTGGAAGAATCCCATGCCTCGGGGAAGAGGCAAAAATCAAATTTCGGGCAATGTAGCCTGAAAGGAGGACAAAATGAGTAGCAAATGGATGATTCAGGATTGGACTACTGGTGAGCTTAACGCTTTAGTCAAGAACTTGGGCGGAGAAGAAGTCGCCAGAAAGATCCAACGAGGAGAAGCGAAGGTAAGTTTTGAGGATGTCGTGAAGGTGCTCTTTGACAAGCACGGTCGCCGGATTCCCGAAGGCTTACAGGCAAACGTCTGTGACCCCAACAGGGACTTCCGATTGGATCAGCCCAAGCTGGACGAAGAAGTCAACTTCGCTAATCGCATTATGCGATTGCATGGGTGTCTGATCATAGACACCGAAGTCACGGCCGAAAAACTGAAGGCAGAAACCGAACGTTTGTTGGCTATTATCAGGGAGAACTCCCAGATCGCCAACATCGCCAACGGTGTCTATCTGCCAGTTGTTTTGCCCAAGTTTGTCACGGATGATCTTGGATCGGAACTGGAGCTGTATCTGGCCGGAGTCAACAATAGCTACGCCAAAACGTTTAGCGGTAGGACTTTCAATAACTATCGCAAAGGCGATTTGGGTAATAAAGTCAGCGTTGTTGACGGAAGTCGGCATGATCAACTTGTCGCTCGGATGAAAGAAGGCCCGGTTATCGGACTTCATTTCCCGAACCCTCTGCAGGGATTTTCCATTCACGCTGACAGAGAGCAGATGTCGACACTGCCGGAAGGATTTATCCTTTCTGGCATAGATACTTCCATTGCTATGGTGATGTATCCTGATATTTTGGCTCGCGACTGGAATACGCCCGGTCTGGATATGGCCGCTCTTCAGTGGCAGTCCGCCGACTCTTCGCTCGATTTCAGGGCCTACGACGGCAAGCTCGACTTCGACGACACGGACATCCTGGCCCATGCCAGCGGCAGCTTTTCTGGCGGTCTCTTGTTCCTCGGGTAGTGCCGGAACTTGGTCTTTGGCTTCTTGGCTCTTGGATCGGGAATTTTGGTTCTTGGTTCTCGGCCGAATTTTCAAACATACGAGGCGTGACAAATGTTGCGCCTCGTTTTTCTTTTCTAAATATGATAATATAAATATGGGAGTAGGCTAATGCAACCGGTCTCACGGGATAGCGGTTCGCCGAAACCCTAAATTTCTATCAACGCGTCAGAGTTTTGCGGTTCAAATGGGATCGCAAGAGAGCACGCGAGAATTTAGGCACTACTTGTCTTTTTCTCCGGTTCAACTATAAGGAGCCGAATAAAATACAGGGGGAAATATTACTTTTTAAGCTATTTTCCCAGTGGATATAGATGGAAAAAGACAAAATTCTGGCAGTCCGCCGACTATTCGCTCAATTTCAAGGCCAACGACGACAAGCTCGACTTCGACAACACGGACAACCTGGCCAATGCCAACGACAACTATTCTGGCGGTCTCTTGTTCCTCGGGTTGTGTCTAAATCAATAAGGACCTCTTTCGGAGGTCTTTATTCGTTATTTAACTAAGCGATCTTTGCCAACCGCCCAACATTTTACCGATTTCCTGTATTCTTTTCTGCAGTTCAAAATACTTTTTGTCGTCAATAATATCCAAGTCTTTTAGTAGGCGGATAAATAGTTTAAGGGCGTCAAACTTGGTGTTGGCTTTTTTAATCAGTTCCAGCTTTTCCTCCTTGTAAGCGCAACTTGCTTCTAATAATAATTCAAGCGTGGCGATGATATACATTTCGCATTTGGCGCCCAATGTATATTTATCTTTTTTAGGAAATAAAACAGAGTAGCTGTAAAATACCTTATACAGCTCGTATAAGTTCTTAATTATTGGAATGTCTGTATTTTTATGATTCATAATATTTATGATAATTTAATTAGTTTGGAAAATATTTTAATTTGCTGGGATAAATTTAAGAAAGGCAAATCCAAAAAATATGATGTAATGGAATTTGAGCGGTATTTTGAAGATAATATTTTCAAACTTCATTTTGAATTAGCCAGCTTAACTTATAGGCACGATCCTTATGTTAAATTTAATATTTACGACCCTAAGCATAGAATAATCCATAAAGCCGAGGTTAAAGACAGATTGGTTCATCATATTGTTTTTAAGGAATTATATAAGATATTCAATACAACCTTTATTTATCATTCTTACTCATCCAGAGATAACAAAGGCACTCATTTGGCGGTTAAAAATTTATCTGACACTTTGCGAAAAGTTAGCAGTAATTATACTCAACCGGTTTATGTCTTGAAATGCGACATTAAAAAATTCTTTCACAGCGTTTCTCACCAAAAACTTTTTGCCATAATAAAAAACAGGGTCAAAGACCCCAAGTTCCTGTGGCTGATTTGGCAAATTATATCAAGCTTTTCCACATCTGTGGAAAACTTTCCGCAGAGAGAGAGAGAGAGTTAAAGGAAAATTTTTCAGAAAAGAAAGGATTGCCCATAGGCAATTTAACTTCGCAGATATTCGCTAACATATTTTTAGACAAATTTGACTGGTTCGTCAAAAAGCAATTAAGAATAAAAAATTATTTTAGATACGCTGACGATTTTGCGATTGTTGATCAAGACCGAGAATATCTTGAAAGCCTTATTGTTTTAATTAAAGATTTTTTGAACGAAGAGCTGGATTTAAAATTGCATCCGCAAAAAGTGGAAGTCAGAAAATTCAATCAGGGCGTTGATTTTCTCGGCTACGTCATCTTGCCTTATTATATAACACTCAGGACGAAAACCAAAAAGCGGATGTTCAGAAAAATTAAAGAGAACAAATTTAAACTGAATCAAAAATTAATATCCAGAGATTCTTTTGAGCAGTCGCTTCAGTCATATTACGGGATACTGAAACATTGCAACAGCCATAAACTGAAGCGAGAGCTCGATAAGTTTATTAAAAGTCTTTAATTCTGGCTGATGACTTCAGGCCACTCTCTCACAATTTTAAATTTCCAGTAACCCTGATGCTCTTTAATAGCGGTTCTAAACTCGCGTATGGCCGAGAGCTTTTTAAGGAGGGTTAATAGCCCTCTTTTTGTTTGATTTTTGGTTGACAAATTGACAATAATTGTAACAGGGCAGAAATTTCATAGTAGTTATCCACAGGGGACTGATAGAACCTAGTCCTGTTTTTTTGTATAATAAATAAAAGTAAAAACAGAGAAAATTTTATGACTCTATGATTTGGGGTTGTTTTGGATTTAGTGAATCTTTCTTATAATTATAAAGCCAAAAGGTCGATTCTTAAAGACCCAATTATTAAATGTAATTATATGAAAAACAAAAACAAAAAGATATTAAAAGAGAAAAAAATCGCCCTGCATTATCTCAAAGATTTTTCAGATACGGCCAGAGAGCCGTTCTTGGTTCTTGATTCAAAGCTTCGAGTAGTCGGCGCAAATAGATCTTTCTATAGAGACTTTAACGTTACAAAAAAACAAACAGCGAATAAATTTCTTTATAAATTAGGAAATAAGCAGTGGGACATTCCTAAATTACGAACGTTATTAGGAGAGATTTTGCCAAAGAAAGCAGTTTTTAACGATTTTGAGGTTTCTCATAAATTTCCTAAGATTGGATTTAAAATAATGCTACTTAATGCTAGGCGGCTAGATGCAACCCAGCAGATTTTACTAGCAATTGAAGATATTACCCTTAAAAGGACAATTGAAGAAAAATTAGCCGATTATACCCAAAATCTTGAAAAAGGCGTAGCCAAGAGAACAACAGAACTTAAAGCTCGTATTGATGAATTAGCAAAACTGAACAAGCTTATGGTTGGACGGGAACTAAAAATGTTAGGGTTAAAAAAAGAAATTGTTGAATTGAAGAAAAACATAAAAAAGAAAGATGAAGCAAAAAAATCTTTCTCAAAAACTTAAGAAAAAAATAAAAGAGCAAACGGAAAAACCTGATAAAGAGATTAAAAATTTGGAAGATACCCAAAAGGCGATTTTGAATCTTCTTGAGGATTTAGAAAAAGAACGTGAGAATTTGCAAATTTCAAAAGTCAAGAACGAGGCAATGCTGGCAAGTATTGGTGACGGGTTGGTCGTCGTGGATATGAACATGCGAGTAATACTAATCAATAAAGCCGCCGAGGAAGCCACAGGGTGGAGTAGTTCAGAAGTACTTGATAAGGTGTGGCCAGAGGTGATTATGCTTGAAACTGAAGATGGTAAAAAGGTGCCTGTTAATAAGAGTCTAGTTTTCTCCGCCATTCATTCCAAAAAGACTACTACTACTACTACTATCTATTATTATACTCGTAAAAACAAGACAAAATTCCCAGTAACAATTACAGTGTCTCCATTTAAAATTAAGAATAAACTTATTGGCGCTATTATTGTATTTCGCGATTTTACCCGCGAGCAAGAAATTGATAAAAAGAAAGCCGAATTTGTTTCTATGATTTCGCACCAATTTGGCAGCCCTTTGGTTGGTATTAAATGGACAATAGAGCGAATTTTTAAAAAGGAAAATCTAACAATAGGACTACAAGGATATCTTCAAGATATTTTTATTTCTGTTAAACACCTTTCTGATTTAGTTAATAATCTATTAAATGCCTCGCGTTTTGAGGAAGGTAAATTAACTGTTTTTGCAGAACAAATTGAACTGGTGGCTTTTATAAAAGATTATATCGTTGGTTGTACGCCCGTTCTCATTAAAAAAGGTATTTTTTTAACTTTTGAGGAATATCCCAAGGCTCTTAATATTATTACTGATCCTAATATCTTATGGAATATTATCCAATCTTTAGTGTCTAATGCTATTGAGTATACTCCTGAAGGAGGAAGGGTGAGGGTTTTTCTAAAAAGAAAAGACGGCCGTTTTCTTTTCGCGGTTAGTGACACTGGAATTGGTATACCGAAGAAAGAAGAGGCAAATATTTTTGAGAAATTCAGCCGGGGCAGTAATGCTAAATTAATAAAAGCCTCTGGTTCTGGTTTGGGTCTTTATCTTGCAAAGCAGGCAGTAGAAGTTTTTGGCGGGAAGATTTGGTTTGAGTCAAAAAAGGATAAGGGCACCACCTTTTATGTCGAACTTCCTCTTAAAGTAAAGTCGAAAAAAGGAAGTAAGCGTTTGGCATAACAATTTAATTAAGATATAATAAAAGTATGGCAAAGCTAAAAATAGTTTTAATAGAAGACGATGAGATTCTAGCCAAAGTTGTCCGCGAGGAATTATCTGAGGCAGATTTTGATGTGTTTCAGACCTTTGATGGCGAAGAGGGTTTAAAACTGGTTAGGTCTAAAAAACCAGATCTAGTTTTGCTTGATCTTATTCTTCCTAAAAAACACGGGCTTGATGTGCTCGAGGAACTGAAAAAATCTCCAATTACTCGCAGTATTCCTGTTATTGTTCTAACCATGCTTAGCAGGGACGATGATATTAAAAAAGGCCTAAAATTAGGGGCTAATGACTATATTGTTAAATCCCAACATGCCGTAACTGAGATTGTGGAAAAAGTAGAGAAATTTTTTGGGAAAGAAACCCATCCAGAAGCCAAAAAGTCTGTAAAAAGCAAAGAAGCTGAAGTTAAAAAGCTTCCAGAAGATAACAATCTTAAAGCAAAAAAGATTAAGGTCAAAGTAAAAGAATAAAAATTCTTTGCAAATGAATGAAAATACTTACCTCTTTTCTTATTTTGATAATAATATTTTCTGTTGGCTGTTTTTCTATTGGCATCCCGCAGGTTTTTGCAGTAGCACCACCGACTGTTACGTCCATTTCCCCGTCTTCTGGCCCAACAGCGGGTGGAACTGATGTGACTATTGAAGGAACGGGTTTTGACAGTGGGACAGTGACTATTGGCGGCGCGTCAGCAACAAACATTACTGTTGTCAGCTCTACCCAGATTACAGCGATAACCCCTGTTGGTACAGCTGGGGCGCAGGATGTAGTTTTCACCCGTACCTCGGATGGCAAGTCTGATACTTTGGCAGGAGGGTTTACTTATGTGGCTCCCCATACCATCACAGCCAGCGCCGGCGCTAACGGTTCAATATCGCCTTCGGGTGCTGTATCAGTTAATGATGGCGCTAGTCAGTCTTTTACCATCACAGCAGATGCCAATTATCATGTTGATGATGTGCTGGTGGATAGCGTATCAGTAGGCGCAGTAACCAGCTATGATTTTACCAACGTTATTGCTGAGCATACTATTGCGGCTACTTTTGTTATCAGTTCTGATGCTACTGCTCCATCAGCGGTAACAAATCTTGCTCTTTCAAATCCTTCTAATAGCGCAATAACGGTTTCCTGGACAGCTCCTGGTGATGATGGAGGCACTGGAACAGCAACTACTTATGATTTGCGTTATTCAATTTCTGAGATTAATGATGGAAATTGGAGTTCCGCCACCCAAGCTACTGGAGAGCCAACTCCTTCAATAGCCGGTTCCAGCGAATCAAAGACCGTCTCCGGACTTTCAGCCAGCACGACTTATTATTTTGCCCTTAAAACATCTGATGAAGTTCCTAATGAATCAGGTCTTTCTAATGTGCCAAGTTTAGCAACTACTGCTCTGCCTGTATCAACCTATTGTGGAGATAACATAGTACAATCACCTAATGATGATAGTATTAATGAAGTGTGTGATGGAACAGATCTACAATCACAAACATGTCAGACCAAAGGATATGACTCAGGAACCCTATCTTGCTCATCAGACTGTCTAAGCTTTAATACTAGTAATTGTTCTACTGGAGGAGGAGAACCACCACCTAGCGGCGGCGGCGGATCAGTAAGAAGAATATATGTATATTTTTCCGGTCAAGCATATCCAGGAAGCAAGATAGAGTTTTTGGCAAAAGAAGAAAAGACAGGAATTTTTGTATCTGAACCAATAGAGAAATTTACAACATTAAAGGATGGCACTTTTGAAATAATACAGGAAGATTTGGCTACTGTTAAATTCTTTTTCGCTCTTAGGGCAGAAGATAAAGATGGAAGAAAGACAGGAATTTTAGCCTTTGATGTTGATTTAAGACGGAAAAATGAATTAGTGGTAAAGGATATTTTCTTTCCTCCAACAGTGAGTTTTGAAAATACAGTTGTAACAAAAAATCAAGACATAAAAATTAGGGGTTATGCTGCTCCTAATAACAAGATAGAAGTAAAAATTAATGATGTAATAAAAGGAAAGACTCAATCAGACGGAACCGGCTTTTGGACTCTTGCTATAAGCGCTCTGGAGTTAGATTTTGGCGAATATTATCTTAGGGTTAGGCAAACAGATGAGTCTGGCAGAGAGAGTGATTTTTCTTTCCCCAAGGCTTTCAAAGTTTCTCCATTAGAGACATCAAGAGCAGATTTTAATAATGATAATAAGGTGAATATAACTGACTGGAGTATTTTTTTATATAGATGGGGATCTGAAGATGAATCCATTAAATCGAAAATTGATATGAACGGCGATGGAAATATCAATATTAAGGACTTTAGTATTTTTTTAAAAATGATGAAAATATAACTAATTTATTATGAAAAAGCTAAATAAAAATATTTTTATAATCTTTTGCTTAATTTTCCTTTCTTTTTTTGCTGTTAAGGCTGAAGCCGCGGTTCTCTATTTTTTGCCTGAAGCAAAAACATTTGATATTGGAAAAGAGTTTAGTGTTGATGTAAAGGTAAACAGTGAAGAAGTATTTATTAATGCTGCTCAGGCAACAGTAAAATTTCCCAGCGATATTTTGGAACTTTTAGAGGTTGATAAGTCGAATTCAGCATTTAATTTCTGGATGGAAGAACCAATTATTTCTAATGAAGAAGGCACTTTAGTTTTTATCGGCGGAACTGCAAAAGGTGTTGCAGGAGAAGCTTTGCAGGTTTTAAAAATGAAGTTTAAAGCAAAAGGAATGGGTTCAGCAGAACTTACGATGTCAAGCGCTGTAGTAACAGCATCAGACGGGCAGGGCACAAATGTATTATCTGCAATTGAAAAAACAAGCATCGGCGTTGGCATTGATGAAGTGGATTTTGAACCGGTTCCAGATAAACCGGCTGAGTCGGATGATAAACCTGTTGAAGAACCTGAAAAAGTTGAAAGAAAACCAATTTTAGTAGGAGATTTGCCAGAAGCGCCAAAGTTAAGAGTCCCTTTATATCCAGATGAGTCGCAATGGTATAATCATCTCGGAGAAGTGATCGTTCTTTGGGAAATGCCTCCGGATATAATAAAGGTAGAGACGAAATTAAGCCAGGCCCCTGATAAGAAATTAGGAAATACAGAAAAAGAGCTTTTCACTGGTAAAAGTTTTGGAATTTTGGAAGAAGGTATTTGGTATATTCGTGCTCAGTTTAAAAACAATATTGGATGGGGAAAGTATGCCTATTACAAGATATCAATTGATACAATGCCTCCTTTGCCTTTTGAAATAGAGATAGATAACGAGGTTTCAGATAATCCAACGCCTAAGATAAGCTATGAAACACAGGATAGTCTTTCTGGAATATCTCACGCCCTTGTATTTATTGATGGCAAGGGACCTATTGAATCTACTGAAACCAGCATTGTCCTTCCGATTCAGCCGCCAGGAAAACATACTGTATTGGTGCGGGTTTTTGATTTTGCCGGCAATAGCGTTGAAGATGATTTGGAATTTGAGATTTTGCCGTTGCCAATTCCTACAATTACTTTTTTGACAAAGACAATTTCTGAAGGAGATCTCATATTTATATCTGGCAAAACAGTTCCTAATGGATTTGTTGATATAAAAGTATTTAATAAAACAGGACAAGAGGTTTTTGCCGAAGTCTCCACTAGCGATGGATTAGGGAATTGGCAAACTATTATAGAAAAGAGGTTTGCCAAAGGGGAATATACTTTATCAGTTAGCGCTCGGGATAATCGCGGAGCTGTTAGTTATTCTATCTCAAGTCAAGTTGTAAGGGTTAAAGCAAAAATTATTTTGTCTATAGGATTTATTGACCTAGGTTGGTTTGAGATTTTTATTATTGGAATTTTACTTGTTGCCTTTGTTGTCAGCGCATTAGCATGGTATTATATTGCAGTGAAGAGAAAGAGAGAGGCATATAGAGTTGTTGCTGTGCGAGATATTGATAAGTTGACTAAGCTTCTTGCAGAGGATTTGGAAGGATTAGAGAGTTGGGTGCAGAAATCCAAAGATAATCTCAAGAAAAGAGCAAAGCCAGAAATGGAATTTTATTTGAAGAGTTTGCATAGTACGGTCGGTAAGATGAAAAAGTATCTCCGTCAAGAATTAAATAAGCTATGATAGAGTTATATGATTAAGAAGATTGCTAAAGAGAAAAAGAAGGATGCCACGATTGATGAATTTGTGAGTCTTGCATCACATCAACTTCGAACTCCGGTTACTCATATCAAATGGATGATTGAATTATTGCTTAAGACGGAGAAGCTTACAGAACGAACGAAAAAATATCTTACACTTATGCGCACATCCACAATGCGCCTGAACGATCTCATCGGAGTGCTTTTAAATGTATCTCGTATTGAACAGAAGAAAGTATTTCTGTCTTCACATTCACTTGATCTCGTAGGATTTGTGAAAAGTTTCTTAAATGAATATGTTTTATTCTCTAAGAGAAAGAATATTTCTCTTATTTTTAAAAAGCATCCACCAGCACTGTCCGTTGTTATTGATAGTGGTGCATTGTATAACATCCTTCAGTCCCTTGTGTTAAATGCCATTGAGTATACTTTAAAAGGGGGGACAATTGAGGTTTCGTTGGAGAAAAAGAATAAGACTTTTTGTCTCGTTGTTCGAGACACTGGTATTGGTATTCCTAAAAAAGATCAAAAGAAAATTTTTGAAAAATTCAGCCGGGGTAGTAACGCACAAACAACTAAACGAGATGGTCTTGGTCTCGGTCTCTATGTTGCTGCCAAAACAGTTCAATTGCTAAACGGAAGAATCTGGCTTGATTCGGAGGAGAATAAAGGAACAACATTTTATGTTGAATTGTCATTAAGATATATAAACTAGTATATTATGGAAAAGTTTAAAATAGCTCTTATAGAAGATGACGAAGTCCTGTCTATTGTGATGCGAGAGGAGTTGGGCAAGGCGGGGTTTAATATATTATTAGCGTCTGATGGTGAAAAAGGAATTCAGTTGGTGAGGTCTAAAAAGCCAGACCTTGTTTTACTTGATTTAATGCTTCCTAAAAAATCTGGTTTTGAGGTCCTGGAAGAGTTAAAAAAAGATCCAAAAACAAAAAGTATTCCCGTGGTTATACTTACAGTGCTTAGTATGGATGAGAATATTCAAAAAGCTCTTCGGGCAGGAGCGAAAGATTATTTTGTAAAATCGCAACATACTGTGCTTGAACTTATTGAAATGATAAAAGGTTTTTTCGCGAGTGGAGTATCATACAATAATCATATGTCCCAATTAAGATAGAAGAATGAATAAAAAAACCAGTAAAGCTTTCTCAATTTTTTGGCTTATTGCCGGATTAGTTTGGATAAGAGGCATCAACATAGATTAGAGAGCCCGATGATTCAGAGAATAAATTGGATCTAAGATAAAAACATAAACCCTATAAGCCGTCCTAAGAGGAACGGCTTTTTTAATTGAAATTATTTTTCTATTCAGATAAGATGAAATATATTAAAAGAATAATCTTTTAATGTTATAAAAGGATGATTATATTTCTTTATGGCCAGGATACATACAGAATGAGGGAGAAAGTGAAGGAGATTATTGCTCAATACCAGAAAATCCATAAAAGCGGATTGAATTTAAAGCGCTTTAGTGATTTTAGTGATTTTGATGACAGCTTCAAGCAGAGTTCAATGTTTAAAGAGAAGAAACTAGTAGTTATATCAGATCTTTTGTCTAATAATGACTTTAGAGATAAGTTCTTAGAAAAAGTAAATAATTTACTCAAAACAGATGATCTTATTTTAATTTATCAGGAAGATGAGTTTAGCAAGAACAGTTCCTTGTTTAAGACTCTTAAAAAGAAAGCTAAGAGCCAGGAGTTTGAGCTTTTAACCGGCCAGAAGCTAAAAAACTGGATTAAGAAAGAGTTTGATAATTATCAGAGAGATATAGATTCAGAAGCTCTAGATCTGCTTATTGAATATGTTGGAAATGACCTCTGGCAGATGAGTAATGAGATTAAGAAGCTTGTTAGTTACAAAACAAAGATTGAGAAACAGGATGTAGAGCTTTTAACAAGGTCAAAGATTGAAACAGATATTTTTAAGACTATTGATGCTATTGCTGATAAGAACAAAAAATTAGCCTTGAGCTTAATTCACAAGCATTTAGAAAAAGGGGATTCCCCTCTTTATCTTTTTTCAATGATAAATTATCAGTTTAGGAATCTTTTAATAGTAAAGGACCTTATTGAAAAGCACAAACCCTATAATGTTATTATTAAAAAAACAGGTTTGCATCCTTTCGTTGTTAAAAAAAGCTATTATCAATGTCAAAAGTTTGATTTTCAGGAATTAAAAAAAACCTACCAGAAGATATTTCAGATAGATTTAAGCATTAAAACAGGCAAGGTAGAGCCCCAATTAGCCCTTGATTTGTTAATAGCTGAAATCTAGGGCTTTTTGCTGACTAATTTAGTTATCCTTGATTTTTTCCTGGAAGCAGTATTCTTTTTAATTAGCCCTATTTTGGCTGATTTATCTAGTATCTTATATACTTGAGACAAGAGCTTTTGAGCTTCCTCGTTCTTTTTCTCAGAAACTAAACCCCGAACCTTTTTAATAAGGTCTTTCATTTTTTTCTTATATACAAGATTTCTTGCTTTTCTCTTTTTATTCTGACGAAGCGCTTTTTGGGCTGATTTTGTTATTGGCATAGTAATTGTATATTAGCAGAAACAATAAATTTTTCAAGTTTTATTAATTGTATTTTTATAATGAATAAGTTAATATTATAAAATTAGAACCTTAACAAAAAATAAACCAAAGAATAGGAGATGATATAATGGTTAAAGAAAAACAAGATAACCGACGTTTACTTAGAGTAATTGTTCCATCTTATCCACGACTGAACATTTTTAGCAGAAAAGCAAAAAGAACAACAGCTTTAGGCCCAATTATGGTTGCAACAGTTGCGAACGAGTTACAAGGATGGAGAGTAGAGGTAATTGATGGAAACAATTTTAAAGGACCTAGGGATAAAGACAGACTACCTGATCATAGGGTATTGCAAAGAGAAGATAAAGCTTCGGTAGTTGCAATATATTGCGGACTTAGCAGTACGATAGAAAAAGCTTGGGAAATAGCTTCGTTTTATCATCAACAAGGAATATTTGTTATTGCTGGTGGGCTTCATGCTTATTATTGCACTGAGGAAACTTTAAATCATGATTTTGATATAGTTGTTCATGGTGACGGAGAAGCGGTTATTCAGCAAATTCTTCTTGTTTTTGAAGAAAAAAACTTTGAAAATATTCCAGGGGTCTCTTATTTTAAAAATGGTCAATTTAAAAGAAATGGTCCAAAAAGGAATGAAATTTCAGATTTAGACTCTTTGCCTTTTCCAGATTTTAATCTCTTGAAACACAACAATAAAATAAAAACTTATCCAATAAGTCGTATTAGGGGGTGCGATAGAAATTGTGAGTATTGCGAAGTGAGAGGAAAAGTTCGTTTTGCTAGCCCAAAACATTTATTTGATATAGTTGATTGGTTAGTGAAAACGAGAAAAGCAAAATCTTTTTTTATTGTTGATGATAATTCTAATGCAGACCACGAAGGAACCAAGAAATTCTTTGAAATGATTTTAGCAAAGTATAAGCGACTTAAATTTGTGGTTCAAGTAAGACTGGATAATGCTGAAAATATCCAATTTTTAGAGCTTATGAAAAAAGCAGGAGTTAAAGCAGCTTGTATAGGAGTTGAATCTCCTATCAATGAAGAACTAGAAGCTATGAAAAAAGGATATGATTCTTCTCAAATGCTTAAATGGATGAAGATTTGGCAATCTCTTTTTTGGGTACATGCAATGTTTATCTTTGGTTATCCCTTAAAAGAAAAAGTAACACTTATTAGTGCCAGAGAAAGATTTATGCTTTGGAAAAGATTTATTCGTAAAGCTTCTCCAGATAGTATTCAAATAATGCTTCCTATCCCTTTACCAGGAACTCCTTTGCGCAGAAGATTAGAAAGAAAAGGAAAGCTTTTCTCTCGAGATATAGTACCTTGGAGTAAGTATGACGGAAACTTTCTTTGTTTTGAACCCGAAAACATGACTTCAAAAGAACTTCGAGAAATGCATATTAAGCTTATGAGTAGATTTTATAACCCATGGAGTATTTTTCGGATTCCCTTAAAAATCATTACTTTTCCTCTTCAATCTTTATTTTTAGGATTGGAAGACTGGTCTCGTGGATGGGATAGAGTCCTCACAAGATTTAGAGGACATTTGACTATTAAGGAATGGAAAAGAAATAATTTAAGGAGATAAAATAGCAAAAAAGCTCTTTTTTAAAAAAACCAGATAAAAGCCAAGGGTAAAATCTTGGCTTTTTTATCTCTAAGCATTTGCTTAATTTTTAAAGTTTATGTTAAATTAAAAATATAATGAAAGAATTAATAAAAAGGTTTATTCCTAAGTTTTTGCTTGATTTTTACCACTATTCCTTAGCCTTAATAGGCGCTCTTTTATATGGCTTTCCTTCTAAAAAATTAACAATCATTGGAGTTACTGGAACCAGTGGCAAGTCAACAGTAGTGGAGATGCTTGATGCTATTCTGGAAGAAGCAGGGTCTAAAACAGCTTCCTTGTCTTCTATTAAGTTTAAGATAGGAAATAAAGAAAGAGAGAATAAGCTGAAAATGACTATGCCAGGCAGGTTTAAAATTCAGAAGTTCTTAAAACAAGCTCTTAAAGCTGATTGCAAATACGTTGTTTTAGAAGTAACCTCTGAAGGTATAAAGCAGTTTCGCCACAAATTTATTGATTTTCAAGTGGCTGTTTTTACTAACCTAAGCCCGGAGCATATTGAATCTCACGGAAGCTTTGAAAGATACAGAGCAGCAAAACTAGAGCTTTTTAAGCAGGCTAAGGTTCATGTTATAAACTCTGATGATGAGAATGCAGAGTGGTTTTTAGATATCCCAGCTGAAAAGAAAATAACCTATAGTCTTAAGGAGCCGATTAATTTAAATCTTTTAGGCAAGTTTAACCAATACAATGCTTTAGCTGCTATTAAAACAGCTGAATATTTAGGTATTGATATGGAAATATCTAAAAAAGCTTTAGATAAGATAAAAATAATTCCCGGCAGAATGGAGATAGTAAATAGAAACCCTTTGGTTATTGTTGATTATGCTCATACACCCGAAGCTTTAAAAAAGGTTTATGAAACATTAAAAGGAAAACGCTTAATCTGTGTTCTTGGCTCTTGCGGAGGGGGAAGGGATAAATGGAAAAGACCAGTAATGGGCAAGATAGCAGAACAGTATTGTGACCAGGTGATTATAACTAATGAAGATCCTTATGATGAAAATCCTCTAGAGATAATCAATCAAGTAGCTGGTCCAAGATCTCAAAAGATATTAGATAGGAAAGAAGCTATTAGGAAAGCCTTAAGCTTGGTTAATCCCGATGATGCAGTAGTAATTACTGGAAAAGGTTGTGAACCCTGGATGTGTGTGGCTAAAGGGGAGAAGATTGCCTGGGACGACAGGCAGATAGCTCTTGACTTCCTTAGATGATTTAATAAGATAAGTTATACATAGATATAGAGTTCTTTGAAAAAGTTTTTTAGGAAAAGGAGCTAATAATGAAAAGTAAAGAATTGTTTACCAAAAGTGATAGTAATCCTCTTCTGAGTTCAGCTGACTGGCCTTATCCTATAGATCGGGTTTTTAATCCAGCAGCAACAATCTTCAATAACAAAACAATACTTTTAGTCAGGGTAGAAGATAGGAGAAGTTTTTCCCATCTTACAGTCGTTAGAAGCAAAGACGGGAGAACTAATTGGAAAGTTGATCCACAGCCTACCTTAGAAGCTGATTTAAGGTATGGAGAGCATCCGAAAGGGCTTGAGGATTCGAGAATTGTTTGGCTTGAAGAATTGCAGGAATATATAATTGCCTGCGTTTCTTTCAGAAATGAAAGAATAGATGTGCCTAACGGAATTTCTTTAATTGGAACTAAGGATTTCTCTAGCTTCAGACGTATAAGCAAGCCTTTAGATCCGGAAAATAAGAACGCCTCTTTATTTCCAAAAAGGATAAATAATAAATTCGCTCTTGTTCATCGGCCAGTCGTAAACGGAAAATCTTATATTGCAGTTTCTTTTTCCGAGGACTTAATTTCTTGGCAGGGCGAAGAGATATTATTTTCCACTAGAAAGTGGTTTTGGGATGAAGATAAGATAGGTTTAGCTTGCCCGCCAATTGAAACAGATCAGGGTTGGGTTGTTTTCTATCATGGAAGCAAAAGTAAGGCTAATAGACTTACCTATCGAGTAGGTGTAGCTTTATTAGATTTAGAAAATCTAAAGTTAGCTAGAAGAAGCGAGGAATGGATTTTGGCACCTGAATATCAGTATGAGGGAGGAGAAGACGGTATAGTTTTTCCTTGCGGATATACTTTAGATGAAGAGACGAAAGAGCTCCGTCTCTATTATGGTACCAATGATTCTCGGGTTGGTTTAGCCATAAGCAACATGGAAGAAGTTTTAACTTATCTAAAGAGTTGTCCAGACAAATGAAAAAATGCCCTGTTTCTTAACAGGGCTTTCTTTTTTTGCTATAATAAACAAAGAAAGAAGATAAAAGGTCGTTTATCATAATTAATTCTTAAAATTATATAAAAATAATTTTTTAAGGATATTTTTATAAGTTAAAATTTAAAAAATATGAATGAGCAAAAAGAACAACCTAATTTAATAGCTGTTTTAAGCTATCTTGGTTTGTTGTTTTTAATCCCTTTATTAGTTAATAAAGATGATGCTTTTGTCCAGTTTCATGCTAAGCAAGGCTTAGTTTTGTTTATCCTTGAAGCAGCTACAGCTATCTTTGCTTTTATTCCCATTATTGGCTGGTTTGGTGCTCCTCTGCTCTACATCCTTTGGGTTGTTTTGTCTGTTATTGGAATTGTTAATGTTGCTGGAGGCAA
>Ga0315545_1002371_pt1 | contig 17020 bp, 14 predicted proteins | sample SalMarSW160210MG_FD_203096 | JGI IMG/M metagenome (GOLD analysis project Ga0315545, IMG submission 203096) | Salt marsh sediment microbial communities from the Plum Island Ecosystem LTER, Massachusetts, United States - Salt Marsh Sediment SW1602-10 ...
GATTTGAATAACTTCGGTTTTATCCTGGGATTCTTTTTTCTTTCTGCGCAGAACCGCTTTTACTCTGGCGATCAAGATCCTGGGGCTGAAAGGCTTGGTGATATAATCGTCAGCACCAAGCTCTAAGCCAGTTACGATGTCCGCCTCTTCGCCTTTGGCCGTTAACATGACGATGGGAATGTTTTTGGTATCGGGATCATTTTTCAGTTCTCTTGTTACTTCAATGCCATCTATACCCGGCAGCATGAGGTCTAACACAATAAGGTCAGGTGTTCCCGATCGCACACAGCTCAAAGCCTCCTCTCCGGATGCCGCACAGGTAACCTGATAGCCTTCCCTTGAGAGCTTGAATTTCAGGAGCTCCAAGATATCTTCCTCATCGTCTACCACGAGGATCTTTTCTTTTGCCACGATGTCATGCTCGTGAAAGGGATATCCATTCAACATTATTCGTTTAGTATGAAAATGTTAGCACTGCATGTGGATTGTGTAAAGATTTTGTTACCACAGCCGGGTATGCTAGGATAAAGGGGATTATTATGAAGAGGCCAAATGGAGCTAGAAGTTGAAAAAAAGAAGGTGCTGTTTATCTGCACCCACAATTCGGCTCGATCTCAGATGGCGGAGGGATTTCTAAACACCCTTTACCCCGATCATTACGAGGCCTATAGCGCGGGCACAGAACCCTCTGGTGTCAACCCCTTCGCTGTTCGAGTAATGCAGGAGATTGGGATTGATATTTCCCATCATCGCGCTAAGGGTGTGAGCGAGTTTCTCGGTATGGGAATCGATTATGTAGTGACGGTCTGTGACCATGCGAGGCAGACTTGCCCGTTTTTTCCAGGCGGAAAGGAGATGATTCACAAGGGCTTTGAGGATCCCGCCGCCTTCAGCGGAAGCGAGGAGCAAAAGATGGCCCTGTTCAGGCGGGTCAGAGATGAGATCAGGGGCTGGATTGAGGAGACCTTTGGTGGGGGAACGGTTCCTTGATGTTGAGCCATATCCTTCCCTGCCTTCCTAGATGAAACAGAATAAATTTTATTCTTTATATATGGATATCGTTGTATTATTAGAAAGCCATGCCAAGAAAAGCACTCAGAGATACCCCCTCGTGACCCTGGGGCACGTGTTGATAACCTGGTAAATACTTTTAGTGGAGTCGTATCGATATTCCTGAAGTTGACTGAATGAGTTTCTCAATGGATTTTTTGGATGTTTTAAGGACAAGGCCTATCATTGCGGCCTTTCGAGATGTGAAAAGCCTCCACGTCGAGGAACTTGATAGTGTCGGTGTGCTCTTCATTCTGGGTGGGACGATCTTCGATCTTCCCGATATTATCGATAAGGCCTTCACATCCGGGAAGCTCGTGTTCGTTGATATTGACCTCATCAAGGGAGTCGGAAAAGATGCCCCCGGGATTCAATACCTCGCGAGGGAGATTCACGTGCACGGGATTATCACCACGAGGAGCAATCTCATAAAGAGCGCCCAGAAGGAAGGACTGATCTCCGTTCAACGCATTTTCGTGCTCGATTCGGAATCCCTCACAGGTGGCCTCAATGTCATCGAGAAGTCAACGCCCGATGCTGTTGAGATCCTTCCGGGCCTTATCCTCCCCAAGATCATGGACAGGATAAGGGCGATGGTGTCGGTACCCGTTATCGCCGGTGGATTGATTACAAGGCGCGAGGAGATTCGGGAAATCCTCTCATCAGGCGCCATTGGGGTGTCCACCACCACAGCAAGCCTTTTTAACTTTAAAGCCCCTTCCTTTTCCTCTTCCCCATGAACCTCATTGCCTGGGATTTCCTATATCGATAAAATCGCGAAGCGATTTTATAAGCGATTTTATGCCTTGACAATTGCACCATCCGGTGTGATAAGAAAAATAAGCCTTAAGGGCGAAGGATAAGGGGCTTGAGAAAAGGGAGAAAGCCCTGATAGATGAAACCCTCAAAGGGAGGGGGAGTTCTTCTATCAGGGCTTTTTTTATCGGCTCTCGCAACCAGGCACATGCAAGATTCAAGGATTCTTGTATTTACGAATATCTCAAGGCAGCACCTAAAACTACCATCACGAATTGATGAGAGAGCGTCCTGAAACAGATATAGTGATCATCGGCGGAGGTATTGTCGGGGCCTCACTGGCATATGAACTTGCGAAGTATCAGCTCAAGGTCGTGCTCCTGGAAAAGGAGGCCGAGCTTTCCTTTGGGGTGTCAAAGTCCAATAGTGGAATCGTCCATACCGGTTTTCAGGATGACCCAAGCTCGCTCAAGGCACGACTCGCGGTTCGGGGAAATCAGCTCTACCGTGAGATGGCGAGGTTACTTGATTTCCCGTTCATCCCCACGGGCGAGCTGGTGGTTGCCTTCCCTGGAGAGAGGGAAGCCCTGGAGCAAATCAAGGAGAATGGGGAAAGGCTGGGGATACCCGGCCTTGAGATGGTAGATGGGAAGTGGATTCGAGTACATGAACCCAATCTCTCCAGCGAGATCGAGTGCGCCCTTCTCGGCCCTACCGCAGCGGTCATCAATCCCTATGAGGTGATCTATGCCATGGCGGAAAATGCCGCTTCAAATGGCGTCAAGACATATTGCGACAGCGAGGTCATCTCCATAACAAGGGGGTCAGATGGCTGGAAGGTAAAGACCTCTAACTCGGAATATACCACTCGCTATGTCATGAATGCAGCGGGGTTATCGGCTGATGCGATATCGCAGATGGCGGGAATCAGGGCGCCGCGAATCATACCGTGGAAGGGCGAGGAGTTCATTCTTGACAGGCACGCGGATAGGCTCACCAAAAATATTATCTTTCCCATACCACGAAAGGAGACGAAAGGCATTCTCGTCATTCCCACGGTGGACGGAAACACCATGATCGGTCCCACCTCGGAGGAAATCGATGACAAAGAAGATCTCACCACGAGCGAGGCGGGAAAGGAGAAGGTGCTCAAGAGCATCAAGAGGATCGTACCCTGTGTACGGGAAGAGCAGATAATCGCATCATTTGCCGGGCTCAGGCCGGCCATAGAAGAGGATGAGTTCTACATTCGCGAGGAACAAGACGGGTTCGTGAACATCGTGGGAATCAAATCCCCGGGCCTCACGGCAGCCCCCGCGATTGCAGAGTATGTGGTGGATATGCTCGCTAAAAAGATGAGATTGTCGCCACGGCAGGGTTATATCGCAACCAGGCGGGCAATACCCCGGTTTCGTCACCTGGGCAGTGATGAGAGGAATCGCCTTATCAAAGAAGACCCTGGGTATGGTGAGGTGGTATGTCGATGCGAGCTCGTTACCAAGAGCGAGATTCGAGAGGCCATCAAACGGGGCGCCCGCACCCTGGATGGCATCAAATTCCGAACCCGCAGTCAGATGGGGCGATGTCACGGGGCGTTTTGCACTATGAAGATCATGGCGATCATGGCAGAGGAGCTTGGCGTGCCCTATGATCGGATCACGAAAAGGGGAAGGGGATCGGAACTGGTAAGGGAGGGACATGAACTCCAGGCGCTATGATTGTATCGTAGTTGGGGGAGGGCCTGCCGGGATGGCGGCTGCCGTTGGCGCAGCGACCGGAGGTCTAAGGAGAATTCTGCTTCTTGAGCGGTTGCCGAGGCTTGGGGGTATCCTCAATCAGTGCATCCATCTCGGTTTTGGGCTGCAATACTTCAAGGAAGAACTGACGGGCACGGAGTACGCTGCCCGCTACAAGCAGATGGTCTCTGAGAGAGATATCGAGGTAAGGACTTCGTGTTTTGTTCACCGGATTACACCCCACAGAGAGATCACCTTTGTCTGCGCTGACGGCGAGTTTGCGGTATCCGCCGAGAACATCGTTATGGCCACCGGGTGCCGGGAGAGAACCCGGGAGATGTTAACGGTACCGGGGACCCGTCCGGCCGGTATATTTACCGCAGGCTTGGCCCAGGAGATGGTGAATATCTATGGGGTCATGCCCGGGAAAGAGGCGGTAGTAATCGGTTCCGGGGATATCGGGTTGATCATGGCAAGACGGATGACCCTGGAAGGGGCCAAGGTCCACGCGGTGCTTGAGATACTGGATCACCTCTCGGGGCTGATCAGAAACAAGGTTCAGTGTCTGGATGATTTCGGCATTCCCCTCTACCTCCAGCACGAGCTCCTGGAGATCATGGGGAAAGACAGGGTAGAGGCGATCAGGTACAGGAACAACCAAACCGGGGAGGAAAAGGTCCTGGCTTGCGATACGGTTCTGTTCTCAGTCGGGCTCATACCGGAGCAGGATCTTTTGATAGAAGCGGGCATCAAACCTGGAAATGGGATACATCTAGTAGGGAACGCCGATTATATCCACGACTATGTGGATGCGGTAACCAGGGAAGCGGAAAAACTGGGTAAGTCATTGACGTAAGGTTTAGGCCAACGATTTATAATGGCAAAAAAGAGCACGAAAAAGTTCATCTGCATCATCTGCCCCAAATGCTGCGAGCTGGAAACGGACGGAACAGAGGTCATGGGGGCGAAATGCAAGAGAGGAAAGGAGTTTGCCCTTCAGGAGGCTATTGCACCGCTTCGAGTCATTACCACAACCGTGAGATATGAAACAGATAAGGGACGAAGGATGATTCCGGTCAAGACAGCCGACCCCCTCCCCCTCGAGGACATACCCCAAATCATGCGCCACCTTAAGGGAGTGAGGATCTCTGAGATCCCTGCTCTTGGGTCTCGAATAACGGTGAGGGGATACTCCAGACCTATAAAGCTCATCGTCACCGGTGAATGAGCAAAGAATAAATTATCCCTCAATGGCGCGGTCTTATATTGACAAGAATAAGATGCTATTCTATTGTTCAAAGCTTCCCTGCCATGATTCTAGTGGCTGCACAATACAAGGAAAAGGAGGTGATGCCAGCAAAGGGGTAGATGACCTGTTTGGAGAAGACCAAGGGAGGAATCCATAAGAAAGGAGGTGATTGAGGCTAACGAACTTTTTATCTTTTCAGATGTGACGATGTCACGAGAAAGGAGATCGAAATGAGAAAGACAATGGTGGTCATGGCAATCTTCACCGTCCTTTCCATGGTGCTGCTGCTGGGCAGCTTTGCGCCAGTAGCGCAGGCTGCGGACAAGGTCGGTTGGGTCGGTCCTGTTTACAAGGAGTTGTCCGACAGCCTCAATAAGGGGTTCAAGGCGTACTACAAGAAGACCTATGGCAAGGACGTGGACATCACATTCGTGCGGCCGGGCGGATGGCCGGTGGTCGTGGACAAAGTAAGAACATGGGGCGGCAAACCAGATGCCGACATATTCCTGGGCGCAGGCGCTCCGGCTCATGAAATCTTAAAGAAAGAGGGATTGCTCGTCCCCTACCGGCCAGAGAATTGGGATAAGGTCCCGGCAGAATGGCACGGCATGAAGGTAAAGGATAAAGATGATTATTGGACCTGCTTCGCGCCCTGGATAGTCACCAATCTTTACAACGAGAAGGTTTTGAAAATGCTCAGGCTTCCGCCGCCGAAAACATGGAATGACCTGAAAAACCCCATTTATAGGGGCAATATCGTGCATACACTGCCATACGCCTCCGGCACCATGCATGAAGCCATTGAAATCCTCATGCAGGCATTCGGAGAAAAGGAGGCTTGGGCATACCTCAGGTTATTAGCTGCGCAGTTGGCCCGGTATTCCACCGGCAGCACGGACACGACCCAATTAGTGGCCCGTGGCGAAATCCCCATCGGGGTTGCGCAGCCCCAGATGAACGCTATGGCTGCGCGCAAGGACGGCTATCCCGTGCGTGATTTGCTCCCGGAAAAAACAATCCTGGTTCCGGAGGCAGTGGCCTTGCTAAAAGGCGCGCCCAACGAAGCAACCGGGAAGATTTTCCTGGACTGGCTCTTCAGCATGGAAGGACAAAAATGCGTGCTGGAAGGCCGCTACTTCGCAGCCAGGACGGATATCAAATTCTCCGCGTGGGAAAAGGAAGGCTTCGAGATGGCCACGCACGCCAAGAAAGCGCTGGGAGTTGATTCGTTCTGGGATCTGGATGTAGGGTTTATTGAGTACGACCTTGATCTGGCCACCAAGAGGTGGGACGAAGTCAACCGCTACTATGAGTACGAGATCTACAGAAAGTGGGGCGAGTTGAAAAGCAGCCTGTTTCTGATAGAGGAAGTTGAGGGAGAAATTAAAGCGGCGAAGGCCCAGGAAAAAGACGTGACCAAGGCCGAGGCGAAAATAAAAGAAGCCAGAAAGCTTTTTGAGACAGACGGCAAGTATGCAGAAGCCCGCTTGGCTGCAACAGAGGCACGCGCTCTCCCTGCTGCAGCGGGTTTACCAACTGGACTTATCATAGCAATCGTGATTGCTCTTTTAATTTCAGTGTTTGCAGTTGTCATTGCGCTTCGACGGCGACCCGGGTAGCGAATTATCTCAACTCGACTGAAGGCTTACCTCGCTTGATGTACGAGCGAGTTACAGCTCGTTCGTACATCACGGGGGAGAGAGGAAAGGGTGTGATATGTCTCGCGGCAATATCTTTCTGGCAGCACTCTTGTGGGCGATCATTGCCTTCCTCGTGATCTATCCGCTATCCATTCTGGTGTTGGAAAGCTTTAAAATCGCTGAAACCGACAACTGGGGGATAAAAAATTACCTGGAATTCTTCCAGGACACCTATTATCTCAAAACCTTTGGCAATACCTTGCTCCTGAGCTCGCTGGTGCTCCTGACAACCACCTTGTTCGGGGTGCCTTTGGCATACATTCTGGCGAGATACAGGCACTGGGGCAAGACGGTTTTCACAGCCCTCATCCTTTTGCCCATTGTTCTGCCGGCCTATGCCGGCGTCTTTGCATTCGTCATCTTTCTCGGCAAGTATGGAACCGTGAACCTGCTCCTTATGGACACGGGGTTGATCGAGAAGCCCATCAATTTCATCTACGGGCTGCACGGGCTGGTATTCATTCAATCCCTGCACATGCTCCCTTTTATCGTGCTTGGTCTTTCCGCGGGTTTCACCACCATAGATCCCTCATTTGAAGAAGCCGCCGAGGTCGAGGGAGCGAGCGGCTTTTGGAGATTCCTCACGGTCAGCTTGCCCCTGTGCACGCCGAGTTATCTGGCTGGAGCGGTTATCGTATTCCTGTGGCCCTTTACGGACTGGCTCACGCCATTGATTCTGGGGCAGGTGGACTTTCTTCCCTCGGTTTCGTACATCAACATCGCCTATCACTTTACCGATGTGCACCGTAAGTACATGGGGATCGTGGCTGTGGTGGTCTCCTCCCTCGTGTGCATCGGCATCTTTTTGCTCGCCAGGTGGTGGGTCGAGAGGAGAAAGTATACCGGCCTCTCCAAAGGGACAACGGCTGAAGGGAGAGTGATCGACCCGAGCCCGTTGGTGAAATTGGGCGCGTATTTGTACATGTTTTTTATCGCCGGCCTTGTTCTGCTCATTCCAATCGTGCTGGGCTTGGCCGCTTTTTCCAGAAGATGGGTCCTTGAGCCATTTCCAACCTATTGGACCTTAGAGAATTTCAAACTCATCCTTCTGGAATCCCCGCTCCTGATACAAAACTCCTTTGTGTTCAGCGGGATAGCCCTGGTTTTCGGGATCGCCTTCGGGCTTCCGGCCGCGTATCTCATTGTGCGCACCCGCGTCCCGGGGAAGGATGCCCTTGACTTTGTGATCACGCTGATGCTGGCTTTCCCAGGGATGGCTGTGGGCGTGAGTTATCTGCTGGCATTCTGGAATACCATACCCATCGCCACGCATTGGATCATCATGCCGCTGGCCCTGTTTGCACGGCGGCTCCCCTACTTTTTGCGAATGGCTCATTCCTCCTACTTACAGTTGGATATCTCGCTCGAGGAGGCCTCCGAAGTATCGGGAGCGGGTAAAGTCAGAACGTTTCTGAATATATCGTTGCCTTTGCTGATCAAAGGGGTGCTCGTCGGGGTGGTGATGTTTTTCATCATGGCGTTTCAGGAGATTTCTACCGCGATATTCCTTTATCGAGGAGGATGGGAAACCCTGCCCATAGGAATCTTTTTGAACTGGCACCGCGGCATGGAGTTCGGAATCGCTGCGGCCATGGCGTTCCTGATGATTGTGATCACCTTTATCCTCCTACTGATCATATCGAGAATTGGCGGGGGCGTGCTCAAAGCCGCCTGGGGTCCCGGGGGCACGTGATGAACCGTTCTTAGGTTCAGGGTTCAGAGGTTCAAAGGTTCAAACATAGAAGACTGGATCCGGAACGCTGAACCTTGAACCTTTGAACGATCACTGAAGGAGATGAATTCAATGGCCTTTATAGAGATCAAAAACCTGTTCAAGCGCTTCAAAAACGTAGTGGCGGTGAATCACATCGACCTGGAAGTGAACCAGGGAGAAATGCTCACACTTCTCGGGCCAAGCGGATGCGGCAAAACAACCACCTTGCGTTGCATCGCGGGATTGGAGACCCCGGAGGAGGGGGACATCGTTATCGACGGCAAGCCCATGCTTTCGGAAGGGTTTGTACAGCCGTCAAAAAGGGGGATCGGCATGGTGTTCCAAAACTATGCCGTGTGGCCCCATATGAGGGTATTCAGGAATATCGCGTACGGCTTAAAACTTCAGAAGATATCCAGGCAGGGTATCAAAGAAAGGGCGCAGCAAGCATTGGAATTAGTGGGTCTGGCCGGCCTGGGAGAAAGATACCCCTCCCAATTGAGCGGCGGGCAGCAGCAAAGGGTGGCTCTCGCGCGTGCACTCGTGAGAAACCCCAAGGTGCTGCTCTTGGACGAACCGCTCAGCAACCTTGATGCCAAGCTCAGGGAAAGGATGAGGTTTGAGATAAAAAGCCTGGTAAGGCGTATGGGCATCACCTCGGTCTATGTCACCCACGACCAGGCAGAGGCCATGGTTATCTCTGATCGAATCGCCGTCATGGAATCAGGGGACGTGGTGCAGATCGGCACGGCGCAGGAGATATATGAAAGGCCAGCCAACCGATTTGTGGCCGATTTCATCGGCACCATGAACTTCATGCCCGGGGAGGTTGTCCAGGTGCTCCGGGACACAGGGGACGTTTACGTCCGAACCGAATTCAGCGATAAGATGCTGTGTAAGACGCCGGATATGAAGGAAACCACACCGGGAAAAAAAGTGTATGCATCGATACGCCCTGAGGATGTGGAAGTATTTACGGAACCACCTCAAGACAGGGAGAACCTGTTCAAGGGCACCATTGCCCATAAGGCGTACCTGGGTAACTTCCTGTACTTTTTCGTAAGCGTCGATGGCACCATGATCAGGGTGCAGATTCCCCATCAAATGCCGCAAGAAGAAGGACAGGAACTCTTCCTGTTTCTCAACCCGCAGAAATGCATGATCTTGTTCTGACGAAAAGGTTGAGGCACATACAGTAAGAGGAACATTCGCTTCGCCCCTCTTCGTCTATAACTCTCACCTTCACCTTCCACACTTTCTTTCGATGGGGAGATTGCCGAGTAACAATCGTTAGAAGCGCTCCCAATCCCCTTTCCCCAAGTGAGCAAGAATGAGAGATGCCGATTATTTCAAGCACAAAAGAATATCGCAACATCTTGGAAGGATCGCGAATTTCAGGTGAATAGCAGATATCACAAGTCGGGATAATTAATATAAGGTGCTTTCAAATGAGCCACAGACGGGCCATGTGATAAATGATTAGTACTTTCGCTAATCGATACATTCAGCAAGATTAAGATATATTCAATAACAGTTAGATATCTGCACCCAGCTTTTGCATGTTACGTATAGAAATTGTAAGCAAAGAGCTTTGAGGTAGGCTTTCTAATCATAGCGGAAGTTAAGGCTTTTAGCAGAAGGATGCCCATATAACATATGGACATTCTGATGAGCAAGGCAGGATTCATCATAAACCCTGCCTTGCTCTTATTCTAGAATGTTACCTAATCTATTAGCATTGATGTATCACTTACTCGAGTCTTTTGTTGCCCGTACCTTTATCGATCACCGTGCCGTTAGCTCCCACGAGCATGTTATCGTCGCCTTGAAGTACCACCTGCGCCAAGGTAGCCTTGAAAAGTTTGAGGTCGTTCCCCACAAAGGTATTTCTGCTTCCCGCGAAGGTTTTCATAGGCATAGCAAATAGCGCACCCTGTCCCGAACCCTGGACCTTATTGTTTGCTATCAATCCATTGGAGCCATACTGCAGTATCCCTTTGGCCTTGGAGCCGCCTTTCACCACGATATCATTGGACGCGATAAAGGCCCCATCTGAGAGCGTACAAATACCTATTGAAGTATCCCCTCGTACTTTGAGGTAATTGTCCATGACGATTATCTTGGAATACCGCGCTGGATCAATGCCTCCGGATTGATCGTAAAACCATCCCACCAGCACCGCATTCGGTGTCGAAGGGCTTGGAAACGGAATTCCAGTGCTTGGAGTGATGACCGTATTGCCTCTGATGATTAGCAGCCCCCGTCCTTGCTTATCTCGATAATTCTCTATGCTTTCTATTGAATTCCGAGACATATTGGTAAAGACGTTGCCACGGATTTGGATAGTTGCCCCCCAGGTTAGAACAAACCACACACCATGGCCAAAGGTCATTTGCGGCCTGTCAGTTTGTAGATCAACCTCGTTGTTTTCGAAGATCAGGGTCCCGGTAACAGCGCCAGGCACGAGCTTGTTTCCGGTAACCAAGCGCGTTCCGAAGATAGCCCCATCATGCCACCGTAAGGTTTCTCCCCCCTTCCATTTGTAGGGTACCTCGTTGGGTTTGACATTGGTGATCTTGTTGCAGGATATCTCAGCCCCGCTTGTATATGCAAAGTGAAGAGGTGTCCACACGGCCCCGTCAAAGTGGATGCCCCGGACCGCGATCTTTGGACCGGGAGCCTCTGGGAGCGACTCCTTCGAGGGTAGAGGGCTATGAAAGGTCCAGAAGCCGCCTTGTACCTTTGTTACGGGTACGCCTTGGTCATCGGCTTCCCCGATAATCTCTATATCGTTCTTGATGATCACCTTGCCCTTTTCTCCGAAATCAAACGCACCTTTCAGGAGCACTCTTCCGCCTTGGTCAACGGCATCCTGAACGGCTTTGACATCGTAGGCTGAATCACTTTTCCCAACCACCACCGAGTCATACAGCTGCGATGCCCCTGCTATCATGGACATGTTCATAAGCGCTATGACAACAAAGATCGTGGTGTAAGCAAGCACTATCTTTTTCATGGTTCTCTCCCTTACTCAATTTCTCTCTCGAGGATTCTTGGGTTGCGGAATGTCCTGCCTCGTTCTGTTGGCAGGTTCACCCCAACAGATTGCCACATATGCCACCTCACAGAACGAACTATGTCCTGCCAGGGGCGAGGTCAGCCCATTTTGATGTATTTCTCCATGGGAAAAGTCCTCAAAAGAAGACCATTATTCATATCTGTAAGTAGTAAAAAAGGCATTTCGGGCAGCGGAGAAAATGATTTACATATCTTTGATTTTTCGGTACTTTCCATATATATAAGATCAGCATAACCGAGCGAGTTGATGCTCCTCATGGCCAGATCATTGATCGCTCTACATAATGAAATCTGCTGAACTAGTTGTCGCGGAAAAGCGTATGGAGCCTAAGCCAGTAGTTACGTACCTATTACTGGTGTGCTCGTGTGTGCCGGCTGCGACCCCAGCTGGCTCTCCTCGTTTTCCCCTTGTCCGTAGCGCTACGCCTCTCAACCTGACCTGGACTGCTGGAAGGGTAATCAAGCAGTGCTAAAAATCCTAAACGAATTGGAGCTGGGTGACGGTTGCAACCGTCACACTTTTTTCGCGCTTTCATGAAATCAAGTTTTGGGATCCTTCACCCCATGTTAGTTGGATGATACGGTATGGTCGAACAAGGCAAGATCCGCATTAAAATAGACCTGAATCAATTCAAGCTCCACATCCATCTCCGGGATAAGATGGGGTTCAGTCTTCATTTCAACTCACCGTCCAGACGCTTCTATCTCGCAATCATTGCCCTCATCGCTACCGAGATGAAACGGCTCGGGAAGATTGTCTCTATTCCCCTCGAGGACCATTACGAAACCGTTGCCCTGCTCAATGAGACGATTGGAGGGCAAGCAGGCTCATCCAGCAAGGAGCAGTTGCTTCCAAGGGTGTACCGGAAATGGATGGATGCCCTCCCTGACCTGGACCACGCTCCCCTGTTCAAAGTCCTCGGCCGAACGAAGGAATACGAGGATGCCGCTGGAAAGACGTATGCCTTTACCGATGAGGAAAAGGACGCCTGGGCGAATCTCTTCGACTACAAAGGCAGCCATGAGAACGTGCGGTTGCGGTTCTCGGTCGATACGCTGGGAGTGACCCTGGATGAGGTGGTAATCGTATACGGGGACGACCCGGAGCTGGTGGATGCGAAGGCATGGGGGAGCTTTCTGGAAGGCCTCACTCAGGAGGCAGCAGAGAAACCGTTACGTGCCAATCGGATATCAGAGGGGCCTGTAACGCCTGTTTCATTGCTTGCAAGATGGAGGGGAGGCCGGTGGAGGTGGCCAACACTGGCCCTAGCCATTGGAGTGGTAGGTTTCCTCATCTGGAAATCCGCCTTCTATTCCCCTCAAGACGAAGTTTCCCCTTTGGAAAAGGCAGGATATCGGTTGCCCGACAAACCATCGATTGCAGTGCTGCCGTTCGACAACTTTAGCGACGATCCAGACCAGGAATACTTCAGCGACGGGATGACTGAGGAAATTATCACGGGGCTCTCTAAGATACCTCAGGTATTCGTTATCGCCCGCAACTCCTCTTTTACCTATAAAGGAAGGGCAGTCCAGGTTCAGCAAGTCGGTCGGGAGCTTGGGGTGCGATATGTTCTAGAGGGAAGTGTTCGAAAGTACCGGGATAGGGTACGGGTAACCGCCCAGTTAAGCGATGCTACGTCGGGACACCATCTGTGGGCTGAACGGTATGATCGCAAGCTCAAAGATATCTTCGCCATACAAGATGAGATCACAAAGAGAATCCTCGAAGCCCTGCAGGTGAAGCTGACTGAAGGAGAGCATGCCCGCTTGTGGGGAAAAGGCACGAATAATATAGATGCCTATCTGAAATACGTGGAAGCCCGGACGCTTTGGAGGCGCTTCATCAATAGAGCCACAAATGCGCAAGCGCGGCAGATGGCGCTGGAAGCAATCGCGCTGGACCCAGAGTATGCAATGGCGCACGGGATGCTAGGTTACACCCACTGGTCTGATCTGGTGATGAACTGGAGTGAATCTCGAAAGGATTCTATGGAACAACTCGTGAAATCATGTCAAAGGGCCCTTGCTTTGGATGACTCCGTTCCCATGCTCCATAGCCTCAATTCCCATATTTATCTTATGAAAAAGCAATTTGATAAAGCACTTGCCGAAGGCGAGCAAGCCGTAGCCATGTGTCCCAATTGTTCAGAAAACATGATCCTTTTGGGCCACATCTTACGATACACTGGAAGACCGAAGGATGCAATTGCTGTCCTTGAACGAGCAATTCGTCTTGATCCTTTCCCCCCTGTCATGGCTTATCATAACTTAGCTACTTCCTGCCTTTTTGCGGGAATGCTCAATGAGGCACTGGCAACATATAAGAAAGCGCTCAGCGTTGAGCCGGATAATCTACCTGCTAATATCGGGCTGGCTGTTACCTATAGCGCATTAGATAAAATACCGGAGGCCCGCAGAGTCGGTGCAGTAATCCTGAATGTGGAGCCTAAATTCTCTGTCGAGGCTTTCGCAAAAAGCCTGCCATATAAAAACCAAGCCTATCAGGATCTAATGATTGATGGCTTGCGCAAGGCCGGATTGAAGTGAGGATAATAGCTCCGGGAATTTGCCTAATACAAGATGGAATCCGATACCAACAACTGCCCTACATTTTAATGATAGGCGTTTCTAATCGATAAGATCAGGAACTCGGAAGGATACTCTGTAGCAAGTAGTGCTTATTCGCTTGCCACTGGCTCGAGGAAAGGGCCAAAAAGGATTGACCTGGCAAGGGATCTGCTACTATGGGTTAGAGACGCGTACTGACCGGAAGCAGGGAACCCGAGCGGCTAATCCCCGTACCTCTCAGCTCATTTGTTCGCACTAATGCTCTGTGTCAAAGAGTGACTTAATGAGGGGAAAGGGACCAAATACAGAGGGGGGAACTATGCACGAAGTGTTGAGAAAGAATGTATTCATTGTCAAAGAGCATATTGGAATGTTCAAGGCAGCAAACAACTATGACATATATGATCCTCAAACAGGCGACATTATCATGGAATGCCGTGAAGAGCACCTGGGGGTCTTGACAAAACTCTTCAGGTTTACAGATTATAAGCGAAATACTCCCTTTGACATTCAGATAAGAACTCCTGATGGCACACAGGTTGTTCGCATCACCAGAGGCATTTCCCTGTTCTTGTCAAAGGTCAACGTCCTTGATGAGAATGATCAAGTCATAGGCGGCTTCAAGCAGAAACTCTTTTCTGTAGGCGGAGCTTTCAATGTCCTTGATGCTGGCGATAATCCCATCTGTCAACTGAGTGGCAAATGGACAGGGTGGGATTTTAGGTTCATGGCCGGTGAGACTGAATTTGCACACGTCACAAAGAAGTGGGCGGGCATCGGCAAGGAATTGTTCACGAGTGCTGATAACTATGTACTCGAAATATCCGAAGCCGTCCCTGAGGACGACGTAGTCCGGCAGCTGATTCTTGCTGCCGTAATGTGTATAGACATGGTTCTTAAGGAATAAGCCAAAATCATCCCGAACAAATGGATGCACTTGACGAGAATGAGGCTGCGCATTCCCCCCTCGCGAGTTATTCCAAACATCACGATTGCAGATATCAAGATGGACTAAATAACCCAAGCAAAACTCTAATTGTCGCATATATGTATCGCTAATAAGTAAATCAGCAGTACAGATAATTTTGCAAAGCCTCGATAAATGAACAATCTGATGGGTTCAGGTTGTGCTATCTTGCCATCATTACAGGCAATTAGAATTTATTCCCTATTTCATGTATCATCTGGATAGCTCATGAATTCAGCGTTATTGATTCTTGCCCAAGATAGCAGAGTACCTACAATTAGAGCCAAACCCGGGTGAGTCAGACAAATCACAGGATTTAGATGTTGATGATATCTTCAGGTTTCGTGTGGATACCATAAACTTAAACCCGCCACAGAAACGGCGGGTAAACCCTGAAACCATCTGTGCTTTGAGCCATGAGCTTCTTACAACCCTGCCCCCCGAATGATGAACCACGTAATAGCAGAGAGAACTGCGCTTAGTCAACTACGTCACCTATTATTGACGACGCTTGCGGATACCTTAAAAAAATGCTAGAAATTATAGTAAACCTGCTTAATGAAACAATAAACATCCGGATATTCCGGAAAGGGGTGATCATTCATGAAAACACTATCCATTACCATACCTGACAATCTGGCGGCCCAGATCAATGATTATGTCAAGGCAGGGTTTTTCTCTTCCGAACCTGACGTGATTCTGGCAGCCATGTCCGAATTTCTGCGGCGGAACCGGGTTGATATGATGGAACGTTTTGCCCGCGAAGATATAGAATGGGCAAAAGAAGAGGCGTTGGGTCCCAAATGAGAGTCATCGTATGCGATGCCGGACCGATTATTCATCTCTATGAAGCCGATTGTCTTCCATTGCTCAGCCGGACAGGTAACCTTTTCCTGCCCCATCGAGTACATTTGGAAGTTCAAGCCTCCATCCACATAGGTAAACAATGGCCTGGATGGCTTCAGGTCATTAGACTTGCCGGTAATGAGCAAACTGAAGCAGGGATTTGGCAGTCGGCTGGAGGTCTTCATACCGGCGAAGCAGAGGCCCTTGTATTAGCCAGACAGAAGAAGACTGACTGGTTTCTGACAGATGATGCAGCTACCCGTCTTTTTGTTTCTATGTTAGGCATCGAAGTGCATGGGTCATTGGGCATTGTTCTCTGGAGCGCAGCCAAAAGGCATATAACTCGAAAAGAAACAGAAGAGGCATTAAACAGGCTCGAACAATCATCACTCTGGCTCTCTAAAAAAATATATGAAGAAGCCCGAGAGGCACTTGATGATATGTATGGAGGAAACAAACAAGAAAGGTAACTACTCAGGTAGATAGGTTGTAGGCTGAAGACTGTTAGGAAATAAGGGGGATACGGCGCATTTTGAAGCCATGTTTGCTGCGAGAAGCTGCTGTTTCTTCAACAAAGTGCGGCACTACTGTTCCTCTGATCACTTTAAGCCTTCAGTCTAAACAGCTTCAGGCTGACTACGTGAGTAGTCACCAAGAAAGAGCATTGAGATTATGAACTGTTCACCCAAAAAGAGCTCCAGAGAATGACCATAGAATCACAAAATATACCCACCGGCCTTTACTGCCAGGGGAAAAAGACCGAGGTGGAGCGGATTGTTCTGCCCTTTCAGACCATTGAAACCATCAATGAAGGCCGCGCCACAAGGGAGGCGAAGAAGGCCGCAGCAGTTTTCACTTACTAAGGAGAGCATATTATAGTTTCCATTTCACTGCCCGTTCTCTCCGTCAGTAAACTTCAGGGGTTCCCTCGAAACACAGAGGACATAGAGAAAACCCGCAGTGAAAGGGGATTGATTACCATAGAGCGAGACGGCCTTTGAAAAAAAAATGAACAGATTCATTTTTTCTTTAAGGCCTTCTCCCACTTGCAATCCTGACTCTCAGGATTGCACTCCCGCGAAGCGGGTATGGTAACCAATCCTCATTCCGTGTGTGTCTGTGTGAGTCTGTGGCTAAAAATTCTCGGTGCAATCTCAGTGCACGTAGTGCCTACGGGGTGAGATATTATAGAATGCAAACAATTTTGTGCCCCGCGTAGTAAATTGGCATGTTGCTCGCAGTAGTACGTTACTCTTTGATCAACTACTCGGGCCTGAGGGAATGCTTGCAGAAATAGGTTGAAGGTGTTCAATGACTCAAAGTTATCCCCAGGCCGATTTTCCCATCAGCAAT
>Ga0315545_1002375_pt1 | contig 16985 bp, 16 predicted proteins | sample SalMarSW160210MG_FD_203096 | JGI IMG/M metagenome (GOLD analysis project Ga0315545, IMG submission 203096) | Salt marsh sediment microbial communities from the Plum Island Ecosystem LTER, Massachusetts, United States - Salt Marsh Sediment SW1602-10 ...
GTTCCAAGGGTTGGCGCTAAGCCGCCTCTCAGCCTTTTAAGCACCCCTAGCTTTTATATTTAATTTTACTCTAGTGTAAATATAACACAGGTTGGGCTAAAATGCAAATATATACCCCACCCCGTTTTTGGGTGTCTTTCTTCCCTCCCTAACCCACCCTATAGGGGTTTCGCCCTTCTTTGACCTCTGCGTGTGTGGGGGAGTTTAGAGGGGGCGCTAGCCCCCTCTCTATAAAATCCTCCCCCTTCCCCTTGTCAAGGGGAAGGGGGATACAGGGGGATGGGGTTAAATGGTATAATTCTATATATGGAAAAGTTTAACTCCGGGGCTAGAAAATTGGGGCTGGAGCTTACCCCTACTCAACTTGAGCAGTTTGACACCTACTATCAGGAGCTGGTGGACTGGAATAAGCGCGTGAACCTTACCGCCATAACTGATTATGAAGAGGTGCAGATAAAGCACTTCCTTGATTCTCTCACTATAACTCTAGCCTGGCAGCAAGCGATAAGCAATACCGTTCTTGATGTCGGCACTGGTGCTGGCATACCCGGTATCCCGCTTAAAATCGTCTTCCCTGATATAAAGCTGGTGTTGCTTGAGGCTACAGCTAAAAAGGCAGCCTTTTTGTATCACATTAAACATAAACTGGGGCTGGATGATGTTGAAATCGTGGTCGGTCGGGCTGAGGAGCTTGCCCATCTGGTTCAATACCGGGAGAGGTTTGAGCTGGTGCTTTCCCGGGCGGTGGCTCCGCTACCCGCTCTGGTGGAACTAGTCTTGCCCTTTTGTGCCCTTGGTGGCAAATTTATCGCCCAGAAAAAGGGGACTATTGGTGAGGAGATAAGCCGGGCTGCCAGGGCAATAGAACTTCTTGGCGGTAACCTCCGAGAGGTGAAGCGGATTGACCTGGAAGAGTTTGCCGATGAGCGCTGGTTGGTGGTGATTGATAAGGTATCGCCGACACCAGCACAATACCCCCGCCGCCCGGGCATACCGGCCAAAAGACCGCTTTAGATTGCTAAATAAGCCGAACAAGAGTAAAATACAGTTATGAAAAGTCATGGTTTGAGTCAGGGTAAGGAGAAAAACATGGAAACCGGCACCTGGAAGGTCAAGACCGGACTGGCCCAGATGCTAAAAGGCGGGGTGATTATGGATGTGGTTACCCCTGAGCATGCCCGAATTGCCCAGGAGGCGGGCGCCTGCGCCGTGATGGCGCTGGAGAGAGTTCCCGCCGATATTAGGGCTGACGGCGGAGTAGCCCGTATGGCTGACCCAACCGTTATTGAAGCCATTATGAAGGCGGTTTCCATCCCGGTAATGGCTAAGTGCCGCATTGGGCACTTCGTGGAGGCTCAAGCGCTTGAAGCTCTGGGCGTGGACTATATAGATGAGTCTGAGGTACTTACCCCGGCTGATGAAGCGCATCATGTCTGGAAGCATGACTTCAAGGTCCCCTTTGTCTGCGGCTGCCGTGACCTGGGTGAGGCACTGCGGCGCATTGGGGAGGGGGCAGCTATGATTAGGACCAAGGGCGAAGCTGGCACCGGTAATATTGTCGAGGCGGTCAGGCATATGCGGGCGGTAATGGATGGCATCCGCCGACTGGTGGATACGCCTCAGGACGAGCTGATGGCGGTGGCTAAGGAGATGGCAGCCCCCTTTGAGCTGGTATCTGAGGTGCACAAAACAGGGAAGCTGCCGGTGGTCAACTTTGCCGCTGGCGGAGTGGCTACCCCGGCTGATGCTGCCCTGATGATGCAACTGGGTGCTGATGGCGTCTTCGTTGGCTCTGGTATATTCAAAGCCAGTAACCCGGAGGTCAGAGCCAAGGCTATAGTTGAGGCTACCACTCACTTCCAAGACCCTAAAATCATTGCCGAGGTCTCCAAGAATCTGGGAGAAGCCATGCCCGGATTGGATATAAAGCAAATCCCTACTGAAGAACTGCTGTCACCCAGAGGATGGTAACATGAGAATCGGCGTCCTTGCCTCGCAGGGAGCCTTTGTTGAGCATATAGCCATATTGCGTCAACTGGAGGTAGAGGCTTTGCCCGTCCGTTTGCCCCAGGAACTGGCAAGTTTGGACGGGCTAATCATTCCCGGTGGGGAAAGCACCTCTATCAGCAAGCTGATGCTGACTTACAACTTAGTGGACGAGGTGAGAAATCTAGCCAAAAATGGACTGCCCATATTCGGTACCTGTGCTGGCATGATACTTCTCGCCAGCAAAATTTCAGACCTGGATGTAGAACCTCTAGGGGTCATGGATATAACCGTTGGACGCAATGCCTTTGGCCGTCAGAAGGACAGCTTTGAGACTGAGCTATCAATACCCGTGCTGGGAAAGAGGCCTTTTCCGGGTGTATTCATTAGAGCCCCGGTAATTGAGCAGGCAAATGGCAAAGTGGAAATACTAGCCAGGTTAGCTGATGGCACTGGTGTCGCTGCCAGGCAGGGTAAGCTACTGGCTTCTGCTTTTCACCCTGAGCTGACCAGCGACTTCAGGTTTCACCAATATTTTCTGGATATCGTAGCTGGACGTAAGTGAGTTAAGGAGGTGTTTTGCAGAAGGTAATCACCGACGACCTGGATGCACTGGTTGACATTCTGCCACCACATATCCGCCAGCCATTGCGCCGGCAGAAGGATATCCGCGAGCTTTTAGAAGTAGTCCTTGACCTGGGTCGTCCTCCAGAAGCCCGCTTTCCCCGGCGGGAAATGGTTCTCAATCCCAAGGAAGTTGACGAGGGGGACATCGATTATGTAGCCTCTCGTGTCAGTAGCTTTGGGGATGACAATCGTGCCGGGATTGAGCGCACCCTGCACCGCATCTCAGCCATTCGTAACCGCAAGGGGCGTATTGTTGGGCTGACCTGTCGCGTGGGCAGAGCCGTCTACGGCACGATAAAGGTTATTGAAGACCTCATCCAATCGGGCAGAAGCGTCCTGCTTTTAGGTCGCCCCGGGGTGGGCAAAACAACCATGTTGCGTGAGGTGGCTCGAGTGCTAGCCGATGACATTGATAAGCGGGTCGTCATCGTGGATACCTCCAATGAGATTGCCGGCGATGGCGATATTCCCCACCCCGCCATTGGCCACGCCCGGCGGATGCAGGTAACCACTCCTACCATGCAGCATGCGGTGATGATTGAAGCCGTGGAAAACCATATGCCCGAGGTGATTGTTATTGACGAGATTGGCACCGAGCTTGAAGCTCAGGCAGCCCGAACTATCGCTGAGCGTGGAGTCCAGCTGGTGGGCACCGCCCACGGTAATACCCTGGAAAATCTGATGATGAACCCTACCTTAGCCGACCTCATCGGCGGTATTCAGTCGGTAACCCTGGGCGATGAGGAGGCAAAGCGGAGAGGTACCCAGAAGTCTATACTGGAGCGGATGTCGCAGCCTACCTTTGGTATTGTGGTCGAGATTCAGGACTGGGACAAGGTAGCCATTCGTCCTGATGTCGGCGAGGCGGTTGATGCCCTGCTGCGTGGTCGACCTATAGCCACTGAGGTCCGTTGGCTCGACGAGGCAGGGGAGGTCAGAAGCCGAAAGGAAGCGCCAACGACTGCCACAGAGAAAACCGCTCGAATCAAGCCACAGGTCAGAGGGGAAAAACCACCCAAGCTTTATCTCTTCGGCGTAAATCGGGGGCGGATAGAGCAGATGGCCAAAGAGATGCGATTAAGCCTGGATATAGTCAATAGCTTAAATGATACCAACCTGTTTGTAACCTCTAAGAGCTACTATCGGCGCAAGCCACAGAAGGTCAAAGATGCCGAGGCGGCTAACCTGCCCATCTATGTCCTCAAGAGCAACACACCGGCTCAAATCAGGCAGCTATTAGAAGCTATCTACCCCGCAGCCGGCACGGAAAAGGCAGACCGGTTTAAGGTCGCCCTCGGCGAGGCGGAAGAAGCCGTTACCAGGGTGAAGGGTGGGCAGGAGACGGTAGAACTCAGCCCGCAGAGCGCCTATATCCGGCGCTTACAGCACCTGATAGCTGAGCGCAATAGCCTGTCCTCACAGAGCACGGGCAAAGACCCCAATAGACGGGTGAGAATATATAAAGGGTAGGGTTAAAAATCATGTCCCTATTCATCACCTTTGAGGGAGGGGAGGGGGGTGGCAAGAGTATCCAGGCTAAAGAGCTATACCGGAGACTATCGCAGCTAGCTGTTCCTGTCCTGCTGACCCATGAGCCTGGTGGTACCCCTTTTGGCCAAAAAATAGGTCGCTGGCTGAAGTGGGCTCAGGACGCCGACATATCGCCACTGACCGAGCTGATGCTGTTTAATGCCTCCCGTGCCCAATTGGTAGCCGAGGTAATCCAGCCCGGTCTAAAAAGCGGTAAGCTGGTTATCAGCGACCGCTATGCCGACTCTACCACTGCCTATCAGGGCTACGGGCGGGAACTGAACCTGAAAATGGTCAAGGCGGTCAATAAAGCTGCCACTCAGGGGTTAACGCCTAATCTGACCATTCTGCTGGATATACCGGTGGAGGAGGGGTTTGCCCGTAAGAGGACCAAAAAGCAAGACCGCTTTGAGCAGGAGACTCTAGCCTTTCACCACGGGGTGAGGGAAGGTTATCTCAAGCTGGCAGCCGATGAGCCAGGGCGATGGCTGGTGGTAGACGCCAGCCAATCTAAAGAAGAAATAGCCAACATCATCTGGCGAAGGGTAAGCCAACTGCTTTCAGGTTGAGGAGACTGATAGATGGCTCAAAAACGAGTCGCTGTAGCCATGAGTGGTGGTGTGGATTCCTCGGTGGCGGCAGCCCTGCTGAAACAGGCTGGCTATGAGGTCAGCGGCATCTATATGAAGCTGTGGTCAGACCACAATCTGCCCACTACATTGTCAGACTTAGAGCATACCTGTCAACTTCTGGATATACCCTTTTACCAGCTTGACCTTGAGACGGAATTTCAGCGCCTGGTCATTGACTACTTCTGCCGTGAGTATAGCCAGGGGAAAACGCCCAATCCGTGTATCGCCTGCAACCAGCGCGTGAAATTTGGGCTTCTCTTGGAAAAGGCACTGGAAATGGGGATAGAATACTTAGCCACCGGTCATTATGTCAGAATAGAATCCACGCCGGATGGCTACCACCTGCTGAAAGCGGTTGACATAACCAAAGACCAGTCCTATTTCCTTTATACTTTAGGGCAAAGGCAGCTAGAGCATCTGCTATCGCCTTTGGGCGAACTCAGCAAAGAAAAGGTCAGAAGCTTGGCTGCTGAGCTGGGTTTGCCCACTAGTAGTCGGCATGACAGTCAGGATGTTTGCTTTATCCCCAATAATGACTATCGGTCATTTATAGCTGAACATATCTCCCTCCAGCCGGGGGAAATAGTTGACATAACAGGCAAAGTCCTGGGCAAACACGATGGTCTGGCTCGATACACGGTGGGGCAGAGGCAGGGCTTGGGGCTGTCATCAAATGGGCAGTTATATGTGCTCAAACTGGATGCCGCCAATAACAGACTGGTGGTTGGCACCAAGGACCAGACTTTACATAATGTGCTCATTGCCAGCGGACTGAGCTGGGTATCGGGGGAAGCCCCCAAAAAGCCGGTAAATATAATGGCTAAGGTCCGTTATAAGGCGGCTGAGGCAGCCGCTGAACTTCATCCCAAAGATGGTGTGGCTGAGGTTTGCTTTATTGAGCCTCAGTCGGCGATTGCTCCCGGGCAATCGGTAGTGTTTTACCAGGGCGATGTTGTCCTGGGTGGGGGGATAATAGATGCCGTCCTTCGTTGAGGAAGAACTGCTTGAGGCACAAGGCTACAGCCTTATTGCCGGCATTGATGAGGCTGGTCGTGGTGCTCTGGCTGGTCCGGTGGTAGCTGCCGCCGTCATTCTGCCCAATCATGTAGATGCCCCCTGGCTCGCCAGGGTGAAAGATAGCAAGCAGTTGAGTCCAGCCAGGCGTGAGCTTCTGTTTCATCATATTCACGAGATATCTATTTCCATAGGTATCGGCTCGGTGCCTCATTACCTGGTAGATGACCAGGGTATAATTAAAGCCACCCGCCTGGCGATGAAGTTAGCCATAGACCAGCTCTCACCGCCACCCCAGTCCCTGCTCATAGACTATATGCGTCTTCCCGAGGTCAGGCTGCCCCAAAAGGGGATAACCAAGGGCGATAATCTATGCTTCTCCATAGCCTGCGCCTCTATCATTGCCAAGGTAGCCCGTGACAAGCTAATGGTGGAGTTTGATGGAACCTATCCCGGCTATGGGCTGGCTCAACACAAGGGCTATGGCACCAGGCAGCACTTTGCCTGCCTGTCCCGGCTTGGTCCCTGCCCCATCCACCGCCGGTCGTTTAGACCAGTCAGGGACGTTATACTATACGGGCGTTTATCTTGGAGTAAAAACAAAACTGGAAGTTTTTATGAACAAAGCTGAAATACTTGACTTTTTAAATGCCAATCCCACTTGCTACCTTGCCACGGTTGAAGGGGATAAACCCCATGTGCGCGCTATAGGCATAGTTAAAGCTGATGAAAACGGCATCATAATCGAGACCGGCACCTTCAAAGACCTGTATAAACAGCTTTCGGCCAACCCCAACGTGGAGCTGTGTTTCCATAATGCCAAGCAGGGCATGCAGATAAGGGTAAGCGGCGCTGTTGAACAAGTGGATGATTTGAAGCTGAAAGACGAGATAATCGCCCAGCGCCCGTTCTTAAAGCAGCGGGTAGCAGAAGGGGGCTATGAAGCAATGGGGGTCTTCCGGTTGAAAGGGGTCGCCTACGTCTGGACTTTTGCCACCAATCTTGCTCCCAAGACCTATATCCAGTTATAGAAATGAAGCGCAGAGAGACCGGTATTCTGGGTGAAAAGCTGGCTAAGGACTTTCTCAGGAAACGGGGCTACCGTGTCCGTGAAACTAACTACCGCTGCCCCGAAGGTGAGATTGACATAATAGCCGAGCATAAGGATTATCTGGTCTTTGTTGAGGTGAGAACAAAAAGGAGCCTGGAGTTCGGCAGCCCGGAAGAGTCAATCACAGCCACAAAAAAGGAAAGATTAAGGGCGGTTGCTTTCCACTACCATCAGACCCACGATGACCTGCCCCAGCTATGGCGCATTGATGTTGTCGCCGTAGAGCTGGACCAAGAAGGAAAGCCGTCACGAATTGAACTTATTGAAAATGCCGTAGGCGAAGCCTGAGTTGGTGGCTATACACCAGCCCTTCCCTGTTTTTAATTTATGTTTTTCTTCCCACCCTCCCGCCCAATATGGGCTAGTGCCCCTCTTAAACACTCCCGAAAGCAGGGGGGTTAAGGGCAAAGCCTTTGAGGGTGGATGGGCTGGGAAAAATAGATAAATTTAAAAGGGGGAACAGGTTGAGTTTTCAGCTTTACTCCCCTAATCCGGCTGTGCTAGAATTAGCTGCTATGGCTTCAGAGGCAATGTCAAGACAGAGGTTGCGCATCATTGATGCCAATCTAAACCGTGCCGGCGAGGGGCTTCACCTGCTTGAAGAGCTAGCCCGGCTGATGCTCAATGACGCCAATCTGACCCAGCAGCTAAAAACCATACGCCATGAGATACTAAAAGGCGACTGGTCATTCAACCAGCAGCTCATCCAGTCCCGAGACTCAGAAAGTGACGTGGGAGTTGATATTGAAGCCCCTGGTGAAGAGAAACAAAGGGAGCTGCCGATAATGGTAGTGGCTAATGCCAGAAGAGTCCAGGAATCACTGAGGATTCTGGAGGAGCTAGCCAAGATTCCAGGCACCGTTCCCAAATTAGACGCCGAGAAATTCAAACAAGCCCGCTTTGCTCTCTACACTATAGAGCAAAAACTGCTGTCCAAATTATTACGGCAGGATAAAGCCGAGCATTTAACCGGGCTCTATGCCATTGTAGATAGTCAGGCATTAAGCGGCCGCAGTCATATTGAGGTAGCCAGCCAGCTAATCCGGGGTGGGGCTAAGGCAATCCAACTGCGCGATAAACTCAGCAGCAAAGACAAGCTACTGCCCATAGCTCAGCAGCTAAAGGACTTGTGCTCCGAGCAGGCTGTGCTTTTCATAATTAATGACTATCTTGATTTAGCCCTGGCTACTGGTGCTGACGGGCTGCACCTGGGGCGGGAAGACCTGCCCATAACGGTAGCCCGCAAACTGCTGCCTATTGATATAATCCTGGGCTGCTCGGTGACTACCGTAGACCAGGCTACCGCTGCTGAGTCTAGCGGGGCTGATTACATCGCTGTTGGTTCAATCTATCCAACATCGTCCAAGGAAAAGCCAAAGGTGGTTGGTCTGGAAAGGCTACGCCAGGTCAGGGGGGCGGTAAGCCTGCCCCTGGTTGCTATTGGAGGCATCAATAAGGAAAATGCGGCTGAGGTTTCGGCGGCTGGCGCCGATGCCGTGGCAGTGATTACGGCTGTATTACAGGCGAAGAACGTAGCCGAAGCAGCCCAACAGATAATAGCTGGCTTTGAGGCAGGCAAGTGAGCGAATTGACCGATAATCTGGAATCAATCGCCAATCAGATTAGAGAGGGCTTTGCGGCTAAAGACGCCGCCAGGGAGAAGGTGCTGCCTCTATGCCGTGAGACTATTCGGCACTGCAGCAATGCTATTCGTGCTGTCCATCGCCGTGAGTTTGACCAGGCTAAACAATTGCTTAAGTCAGCCCGTAACCTGTTAACCGAGGCTGAGCGGGGAACCGCTGACTATGGCGAACTCGGCTACGCTGGTTTTGTCAGGGACGCCAGAAAGGAGTTTGCCGAGGGCAGTATTACCCTCGCCCTGGTAACCGGGAAGCGTCTGCCTGACCCTGACGGGCTGGGCATTGATGCTGTCGCCTACTTGAACGGACTGGGTGAGGCAGTAGGTGAGCTACGGCGCTACCTATTGGATAGTATGAGGCGGGGCGACCTGTCTCAAGGGGAGGAACTATTATCAGCCATGGACGATATTTACAACATCCTGGTTACCATGGACTTCCCCGATGCCATAACTGGTGGCCTGCGCCGTACTACTGACATGGTTCGCGGGGTATTAGAAAGAACGCGCAGCGACCTGACCCTGGCTATGGGGCAGAAGGGTGTGGTGGATAAGCTGACAGATTTCTCAACCGGGAAATAGGGGACAAATCTCCTTGCTTGCGTAATCAAAATGGCAGCATTTTTCTTGACCATGCCATCTGTGTATGTTAATATAACTTGGTTTACGTATTACACTTTTTGACATCTCCCCACCGAACATAGAGAAGGTAAAGGAGGGCAAAGTGGAGCCCAGAGAAGAGCCTAAAATTGGCGTTTATATCTGTCACTGCGGGTCTAATATCGCTGGTACGGTAGATGTGGAGGCAGTTACTGAGTTTGCTCGGCAACTGCCTTCTGTTACCGTTGCCCGCAATTATAAGTATATGTGCTCTGACCCGGGGCAGGACCTTATCAGGCAGGATATTAAGGAGCTGGGGATTAATCGGGTAGTGGTGGCGTCATGCTCTCCTCTAATGCATGAGCGAACCTACCGCCGGGTCTGCCAGGAGTCAGGGCTAAACCCCTATCTCTTTGAGATGGCTAACATCAGGGAGCATTGCTCCTGGGTAACTGAAGACCGCGAGGCTGCCACTGAGAAGGCCAAAGCTCTGGTAAGCGCTGCGGTAAGGCGCGTTTACTACCAGGAACCCCTGGAGACCAAGGAAGTTCCGGTTAACCCCAATACCCTGGTGGTGGGGGGGGGCATCTCTGGCATTCAAGCGGCTCTGGAGATCGCCGATTCTAAACATAAGGTCTACCTGGTAGAGAGAGAGCCCAGCATTGGCGGGCACATGAGCCAGTTAGATAAGACCTTCCCCACCCTTGATTGCTCGGCTTGTATTCTCACCCCTAAGATGAGCCTGGTGGGCGCCCATTCCTATATTGAGCTAATGTCCTATAGCGAGGTGGCGGATGTCTCAGGGTATGTTGGCAACTTCAAGGCCAAGATAAAGAAGAAGGCTAGATATGTGGATGTTGACAAGTGCACCGGTTGCAGCGAGTGCGCTAATGTGTGTCCCGTTGAGATACCTAATGAGTTTGACCTCGGGTTGGGTCAGAGGAAGGCAATTTATAGGCCTTTCCCTCAAGCTGTGCCCAACGTTTTTGCTATCGATAAGCGGGGCTACCCACCCTGCCGGGTTGCCTGTCCTGCCGGAGTCAATGCCCAGGGGTATGTAGCCCTTATTTCTCAGGGCAAGTTCAAGGAAGCTCTTGAGGTGCTGCGGCAGACTATGCCTTTTGCTGGGGTCTGTGGGCGGGTTTGCACCCATCCCTGTGAATCGGAGTGCGAACGGGGGAAGGTTGATGAGCCGGTGTCCATCCGCTCACTTAAGCGCTTCATGGCTGACTATGAACTGAAGGCGGGGAGAGAAAAGGCAACCCCGATTGAAAGGACGAAGGAAGACAAAGTAGCTATTATTGGCTCTGGTCCAGCGGGCTTAGGCTGTGCCTACGACCTGATAAGAGAGGGATATCCGGTTACTGTTTTTGAGGCTGCCCCCCAGGCTGGTGGGCTGTTGCGCTGGGGCATCCCCGAATACCGGTTGCCCAATAAGGTGTTGGATAATGAAATCAGCTATGTGAAGGAGCTGGGGGTGGAGATAAAGACCAAAACCCCGGTGGATAACCTTGAGGAAATCTTCAATCAGGGCTATCAGGTGATATTCCTGGCTACTGGTGCCGGGATAAGCCAGAAGATGGGTATTCCTAATGAGGACACTAAGGGTGTAATCCACGCCCTCGACTTTCTGAAAAAGGCTAACTCGGGGGTTAAGGTTGACCTCGGGGAGCGGGTGGCGGTTATCGGTGGCGGCAACGCTGCCGTAGATGCCGCTAGGGTAGCCAAGCGCCTGGGGGCTAAAGAAGTTTCCATTGTCTATCGCCGCTCCCGTACCGAGATGCCTGCTGTTAGCACTGAAGTGGATGAAGCCGAGCGGGAAGGAGTAAAGCTCCACATCCTGGCAGCGCCGGTTAAGGTTATAGCTAAAGATGATAAGGTAACCGGTATCCAGTGCATTAAGATGGAGCTTGGAGAGCCTGATGCCAGCGGTCGGCGGCGCCCGGTGCCTGTTGAGGGCTCGGAATTTAATATGGATGTTGATAGCGTGATTATGGCCATCGGGCAGGGGGTGGATAAGGCAGCGCTTCCCAAAGAACTGGAATACACCGGAGGGGGAACCCTCGTTGTTGACCCAGTCACCTTGCAGACAAACATTGAAGGTGTTTTTGCCGGTGGCGATGTGGTTAGCGGTCCGGCTGATGTCATCTCTGCCGTGGCTGCGGGTAAGGAAGCAGCCATCTCTATCGACCGCTTCCTGAGGGGAGTTGACCTGAAAGAGGGAAGACCCACCCCTGTTAAAAAGGTAAAAGAGGTATCAAAGGAGGGGGTGGAAACAAAGGCAAGGCAGGCTATGCCAACGCTTGACCCGGAGAAGCGGGGAAGCTTTGCCGAGGTTGAGCTGGGCTTTAATGAAAAGGCGGCTATTGAGGAAGCCAAGCGTTGCTTGAACTGCGGCGTGTGTTCGGATTGTATGGAGTGTGTTAAGGCATGCCAGGCCGGGGCAATCAATCATGAGATGGAGGAGGAAACGGTGGAGGTGGATGTCGGTAATATAATCGTAGCCACTGGCTATGACTCCTTTGACCCAACCCCACTCTATCACTACGGCTACGGGCGCCTGGATAATGTAATTACCTCCCTTGAGTTTGAGAGGATGATTAATGCCTCGGGACCAACCGCCGGCGAGGTGTTTCTTAAAGACGGCTCCCCTCCCAAGACAGTGGGTATTATCCATTGCGTGGGCAGTCGGGATGAGAAGTATCACGAGTATTGTTCTCAGGTTTGCTGCATGTACTCCATGAAGTTCAGTCACCTGATAAGGGAGCATGTGCCCGGAGCTCAGGTCACTGAATTCTATATTGACCTCAGGTGCGTGGGCAAGGCGTTTGAGGAGTTCTACAACCGCGTTCTTGACGAAGGGACAACATTTATCCGCGGTCGCCCTGGTGAGGTAACCGATTTAGCCGAGAGCCCGGAGGAGGAGGGCAAGCTTATCATCATTGGCGAGGATACCCTTATCGGTCGCCAGCGCCGTGTCCCGGTTGACATGGTGGTGTTGAGCACGGCTCTCGAGCCGAGAGCAGATGCTGGAGAAGTTGCCCGGCTGTTCTCAATTGGTCGCAGTGCCGATGGCTTCTTCCTGGAGAAGCATCCCAAGCTTGACCCGGTGGCTACCATGAGCGATGGTATTTTCGTCGTCGGCTGTTGCCAATCACCCAAGGATATACCTCAAAGTGTGGCTCAGGCTTCAGCGGCGGCAGCCCGGGCTCTGGCTATGATTAGCGCTGGCTCAATAGAGATTGAGGCGGCTACGGCGGTGGTTGACGAAGAGCTCTGTTCTGGATGCAAGATATGCTCCGACCTCTGTCCTTTCAATGCCATCTCCTTTGATGAGGAAAAGAAAGTGAGCCGAATAAATGAAACGCTGTGCAAGGGCTGTGGCGTCTGTGTCGCCGCCTGTCCCAGCGGTGCCATTACTGGCAGGCACTTTACTGGCGATGAGCTGATGGCTGAGATAGAAGGGGCTTTGGTATAACAAGACTTGGGACTCGGAGATAAGGAGGAAGGTAAATGGCTGAAACAATGGTTAAAGCTCCAGATGTTGAAGTGAGCTTCATGGATGAGGTATGTTCCATCCCTGGTGGCGAGGCAATTCATTCCTGTATTCAGTGCGGTATGTGCACTGGCTCCTGCCCTACTGCCAGCAAGTGGGATTACCCACCGCGGAAAGCTATCGCCATGGTGCGAGCCGGGCTGAGGCAAGAGCTATTATCCAGCAATTCAATGTGGTTCTGTGCCTCCTGTTATACCTGCACGGTGCGTTGCCCCAGGGACATTAAACCAGCTGATATCATGCATGCCCTGGAAATTCTAGCCATCCGCAGTGGCTTGAGCACCAAGCGGAATCGGACGCCGGTGATGTATAAGTGCTTTGTTGATTCCGCCAGGAGCAACGGTCGGGTGTACGAGCTGGGTATGATGCTCAAGCTCTTCTTGAAGACCAACCCCTTCTCCGCCCTTAAACTGGCGCCGGTAGGGCTGGGCTTGTTCTTGCACAAGCGCCTGCCGCTCAGACCGACCCGAATAAAGGGGATAGGTGAACTTAAAGCCATTCTTGATAAAGCCAGGGCTCTGGGAGGTGCTAAATGAAATATTATTCCTATTACCCTGGTTGCTCAGCGGAGGCGACTGCCTCACCACTTGGCATTTCGGTGCTGCCGGTGGCTAAAGCACTGGATATGGAGCTGGCTGAGCTTGAGGATTGGAATTGCTGTGGCTCCACTCCCTATTGGTCGGTGGATAAGCTGGAGGCGGCGGCTATGGCAGCCAGAAATCTGGCTCTGGCCGAAAAGACGGGGCTTGACCTGGTAACCCCCTGTTCCAATTGTTTTGTTGTCTTACACTTAGCCAATAATCATTTCAAGGAGCTACCCCGCTTCAAGGAGAAGGTAGATGAGGCACTGGCGGCGGCTAAGCTGAAGTACAGTGGTGGGGTTCGGGTTCGGCATTTGGTTGAGGTCTTATATACCGATATTACCCCGGAGGGCATCGGGGCTAAGGTAACCAAGCCTCTTAAGGAGCTCAAGGTGGCGTCTTACTATGGTTGCCAGTTGGTTCGTCCCGACGGCTTTGACGACCCGGAGTGTCCTCATTCACTGGATGAGATAGTAACCAGCCTGGGGGCTGAGGCTGTCTCCTGGGAGATGAAGGCTCGCTGCTGCGGCAGCTCTCTGGTTATGCCTGAGCCAGACGTAGCCCTGGAACTGATTAATAAGATATTGAGAAACGCCCAGGAAAATGGGGCGCAATGCCTGATTACCCCCTGCCCCCTGTGTCAGATTAACCTTGATGCCTATCAGAGCGTGGTCAATAGCAAGTTCAAGACCAAGTATAACCTGCCGGTTCTGTTCGCCACTCAGTTGATAGGCGTTGCCTTAGGCATCCCGGCTGACGACTTGGCTTTGTCAGGAAACATTGTATCACCGATGAGGGTATTAGCCCCCTATCTTTAGCCCGTTTCCGATAAGATAATCATGGCAGAGAGATTGCCCTTCCGCTGGAGCTATATCGTAGCCCCGCTGGCTATTTTTCTCATAACTATAATTCTGTCAGCTTATTTCTATCACCTGCTTCCGGTTAAAGTCGCCGTCCGCTTTGAGTTTGATGGCACACCTGACATGTGGCTCAGCCGTGAGATGACCATGGTCTTGGCGCTGATGCCGCAGCTTTTGCTCGTCCTTGTGGCGGGAGGTATTGCCTGGGGGGTAACCAAACTTAGCCCTCTATTTGGGCAAATAACGAGCACCGAGGTGAGAGCGGAAAGGGTAGTCCTATTTATGGGCAATCTCGTTGCTCTGCCCCAGTTTATACTCTGCTTTGCAATGGCTAATGTTTTCAGCTACAATTCATACCAAATACACCTTATGCCGAAGTGGGTATTTGTGTTAGTTATTGTGGGGCTAGTTACTATTGGTCTGGGGATATTCTGGTTCTTCATTTTGTCAAAGGTAAGGGAGCAAGGAGGGCAGCGTGACTGAAACAGCACCAGGAAAGGTTGATATGGAAAAGCTCGTCTCCCTCTGCCGACGGCGTGGTTTTATCTTCCCCAGCAGTGAAATCTACGGCGGCTTGTCCAGTTGCTGGGACTACGGGCCTCTGGGCGTGGAGCTGAAACGTAATATCAAGCAAGCCTGGTGGCGAGACGTGGTTCAGGGGCGTGATGATATGGTGGGGCTGGATGCCAGCATCCTGATGCACCCCCAGACCTGGGAAGCCAGCGGACACCTCGGGGGATTTACTGACCCTTTGGTGGAGTGTAAGAGCTGCCACCTGAGATGGCGCAGTGATGACCTAAAGGGCGACAAGTGTCCTTCTTGCGGTGGCGAACTGACTGAGCCTCGCCTGTTTAATTTAATGTTTAAGACCTTTATCGGTCCTATTGAAGAGGAGGCTAGCGTGGTCTATCTGCGCCCGGAGACTGCCCAGGGCATGTTTGTCAACTTTGAAAATGTGCTAAACACCACCAGAAAGAGGCTACCCTTCGGCATCGCCCAGATAGGCAAGGCCTTTCGCAATGAGGTTACCACCGGCAACTTTATCTTCCGCTGCCGGGAGTTTGAGCAGATGGAAATCGAGTTCTTCGTCAAGCCAGAGACCGATAAGCAGTGGTTTGACTACTGGGTTGAGGAGCGCATCAACTGGTATGTGAGGCTGGGCATTAAAAGGGAAAACCTGAAGCTCCGTCCTCACTCCAAGGAGGAACTGGCGCACTACGCCCGAGAGTGCTATGACATCGACTATCTATATCCTATGGGCTGGGCTGAGCTGGAGGGCATTGCCAATCGCGGTGACTTCGACCTGGTGCAACATGCCAGTTCTAGTGGCAAAAGCCTGGTCTATTATGATGAAGGGACCAAGGAGCATATTATCCCTTATATCATTGAGCCATCGGCTGGGGTTGACCGCACTGCCCTGGCTCTGCTGTGTGATGCCTATGGTGAAGATGTAGCTGAGGGTGAAAAAAGGGTGCTGCTTCATCTCCACCCCGCCCTAGCCCCCATTAAGGTGGCGGTATTGCCCTTGAGCCGCAAGGAGACCCTGGCCCCCCTGGCTAAAGAGATATATGCCGACCTGCGCCAGCACTGGATGGCAAACTACGATGATGCCCAGTCAATCGGGCGCCGCTACCGGCGCCAGGATGAGATTGGCACTCCCTTCTGCGTTACCATTGACTTCCAATCGCTGGAAGACAACCAGGTTACCATCAGGGAGCGCGACACTCTGAACCAGATACGAATTCCCATCAGCGAGTTAAAAGCGACCCTACAAGCCAAGCTGGAAGGCGAAGACCTGTTCGTCCTGCCCCCCGGCGGGAGTATATGGAAGGAGTAGGAGTTTTAAGAGGGGCGAAGCCCCTCTTTTTAAATAATCTTCCCCCTCTCCCTTGAGGGAGAGGGGGATTAAGGGGGTGAGGGTGAAAATCCTCCACTTTGCCGACCTTCACCTTGGTGTGGAGAGCTACGGTCGTCTTGACCCGGCTACCGGTTTATCCTCAAGGCTGCTCGATTTCCTGAAAGCCCTCGACCAGGTGGTAGATTATGCCCTGGAGAACAAGATTGACCTTGTCCTCTTCTGCGGTGATGCCTACAAGAGCCGTGAGCCAACTCAGACTCAACAGAGGGAGTTTGCCAAAAGAATTAGTCGTCTGTCCACCAATGGCATCCCCATCTTCCTCCTAATCGGTAACCACGACCTGCCCAATGCCATCGGCAAGGCTACCACCACCGAAATCTTTGATACCCTAGTGGTCAAAAATGTCTATGTTTCCAACCGCCCCGGCGTATACCGCATCCCGACAGGTAGCGGGGATGTTCAGGTAGTCTCATTGCCCTGGCTGAGGCGCAGTGCCCTATTAACCAAGGAGGAGACCAAAAACCTTACCTTCGACCAGATGAATCAGAGGTTGCAGCAGGCATTGACCAATGTCATCGCTGCTAAAGCTCAAGAACTTGACCCCGCGCTGCCGGCCATACTGGCGGCTCATGTCTGGGTCATTGGCGCCACGGTAGGCTCGGAGAGGTCAATGACCATCGGGCAGGAACATGCCTTGCTGCTGAGCAACGTTGTCCATCCCGCCTTTGATTATATCGCCTTAGGTCATATTCATAAGCACCAGGTCTTAGAGCAAAATCCCCCGGTGGTTTATGCCGGTAGTCTTGAGCGGCTGGATTTCAGCGATGAGGAAGATGACAAGGGTTTTTATCTGGTGGAAATTGAGCTGGATAGTGAGACAGGCAAAAGGCGGGTCTCCTTTGACTTTCACCCGGTAGTTGGGCGCCGCTTTGTCACCATTAATGTTGATATCGAGTCACAGGACACTGAGCCAACGGCCACGGTGCTTAAGTCT
>Ga0315545_1002376_pt1 | contig 16980 bp, 13 predicted proteins | sample SalMarSW160210MG_FD_203096 | JGI IMG/M metagenome (GOLD analysis project Ga0315545, IMG submission 203096) | Salt marsh sediment microbial communities from the Plum Island Ecosystem LTER, Massachusetts, United States - Salt Marsh Sediment SW1602-10 ...
GGCGGACTCTGCCACTGCCTGCTCTGGCACCGCGCCACTGCGCCCCCAACCGCCGTGTATTGCCCGCGCCCAAGTGTCACTTGTCCCAATCCTGGCACTCCCGTGTGGTTTATTTGCCAAAGTCCAGACACTAATTGAGACGGCCTTCAAAACAATTATAAACGAAAGAGATGTCGAGGCAGACACATCCGGCGATCTATGTAGATTGCTCAGGCAAGTGGAAGAGGTTTTGCAGTTCAAGAAGGCCGGGAACGAAGAAGAGCATAGAATACTTAATGGCTTGACCAACATCATCAATGGAGTCGCTGGATTGAGTAATCAAGCAGGTGATCGTCACGGACTTGTTGGTGGAGGAGGGATTTGTGATCCGGCGATAGCGACCCTTGTAGTCAATGCAAGCGGGACGGTTGCATTGTTCTTTATTGAGCGGCACTTACTATTGCCTATGAGCGCAGCCATTATGCGGCCAATACGACCAATCCACAGAAAGGGGACAGGATGCCAGAGAAAAGCACACATGTGAATAGGGTGATCGTCAATGCAGATCTGGGAGAAAGACGAATCAGCAAGCATATCTATGGGCACTTCTCCGAGCACCTGGGACGCTGCATTTACGGTGGGTTCTGGGTGGGAAGGGAGTCGAGTATCCCTAACACACGCGGCATCCGCAACGACGTCGTCGAAGCACTGCGCAAGATCAATATCCCCGTCCTGCGCTGGCCGGGTGGCTGCTTTGCGGATGAGTATCATTGGCAGGACGGGATCGGCCCGTACGAAAACCGCCCCTGTATGGTCAACACGCACTGGGGAGGTGTCACCGAGAACAACCACTTTGGCACGCACGAGTTTATGGACCTCTGTGAGCAGCTCGGCTGCGAGCCCTACATCTGTGGCAACGTGGGCAGCGGCACGGTGCACGAGATGCAACAGTGGGTGGAGTACCTCACGTTCGATGGGCAAAGCCCCATGACGGACCTGCGGCGGGCCAATGGTCGCCGGGAGCCATGGGCCATCCGGTTCTGGGGGGTAGGCAACGAGAACTGGGGCTGCGGTGGCAACATGCGGCCGGAATTCTACGCGGATCAGTATCGCCGGTATGCCACGTACTGCCGCAACTTTGGCCAGAGCCGCCTCTACAAGATCGCCTGCGGGGCCGCCGGAGACGACTACAACTGGACGGAAGTTCTCATGCGCGAGGCCGGCAAGCTCATGGACGGGCTATCGCTCCACCACTATACCGTGCCGGGCACATGGGCGGCCAAGGGATCGGCCACGCAGTTCGACGAGGGTGAGTGGTTCACGACGTTGAAGAAAGCCCTGTTCATGGACGAGCTCATCACCAAGCATTCGAACGTCATGGACCGCTACGATCCTGAAAAGCGCGTGGGGTTGATCGTGGACGAGTGGGGCACGTGGCACGAGGTTGAACCCGGCACGCTTCCTGGGTTCTTGTACCAGCAGAACACTTTGAGGGACGCGCTGGTAGCCGGCGTCACGCTCAGTATTTTCAACGCCCACTGCGAGCGGGTGACCATGGCCAGCATCGCTCAAACCATCAACGTCCTGCAGGCGATAATACTGACCGAGGACAACGGCATGGTCCTGACGCCCACGTATCACGTGTTCGAGATGTACAAGGTGCATCAGGATGCTACCCTGCTTCCCACGGACTTGGACTGCACGTCGTACGAACACGGCGATGAGTCTATCCCCGCGATCAGCGTCTCCGCCTCCCGCGATGACAAAGGCCGAGTCCATCTTTCCCTCTGCAACCTCGACCCTGGGCGGGAAATGGGCGTCTCCTGCGAGCTGCGCGGGATAAAGCCCACGGCCGCAACCGGCCGCGTTCTGACCGCCGAAGCGATAAGTGCTCACAACACGTTTGATCACCCCGAGCGGGTGAAACCCGCTCCGTTTGATGGGGTGACACTCACTGATAACACCCTGCTGTTGGACCTGCCGGCAAAGTCGGTAGCGGTCTTGGAGATACGGTAAGTTGAGAACTGACAGAGAGCGGAGCCACTGTGCGCTTTGCCATTGGCAGGGTGGCGGGCATGGCCTTTCCTTGGGATAGTGGAATGCGCCGACAAAGCGCTGGCCTTGTGAGGCACGCTGGATTGATAGGCACGGTGCGTAGGTTACCCGGCGGATGAGGCCTGAGCGTCGGGTCGCTTGGAGGTTCCCAGTGCAGAAGGGAGAACACACCGAGAAATCATATCTCTGGCTGCTCAACTCGATTCTGATCGTTGTTTCACTCGTTGGCTGTTCTAGTGCTTCACCAGGCATATCGACATCCACGCCGATCACTGCATCGATCGAGAGGCATAGCTGTCTACCAGAGAGGGGAATCTCTGTTTCGACCTACTACGTCTACTACGGGATAACCGGGTCCACGCCAGATGAACTGCGCGCCCAGATGGATCGGTTTGGCTACACCGATGAGTTGGGACATCATTGGGATGCGTATACCAAATGGGATGTACATTGGTCCTATCCCTACTCAACCACAGTCGGCGGCTGTGCGACTGGCCCCGTCGAAGTTGAAGTAGAGGTAGTCTTTGTCCTCCCACAATGGGATGACCCTGAGAAAGGACCGGTAGATCTCGCACAAAGGTGGAATACCTATCTGGCTGCACTGCAACGACATGAGGATGGACACAAAGACATAGCGGTCGAGGCGGGATGCGAGGTTCTCCGAGCTTTGGATTCACTGGCAGTGTATGCCTCATGTAGCGAGTTAGAGCAGACGGCGGATGCTATTGCTGAGAGCACACTGGAGCTTTACCGCCAACACGAGGATACCTACGACCGGCAGACGGATCACGGTGCAATGCAGGGAGTTGGTTTTCCATAGATCATGGTCCAACAGTCGTGCACTTGGCCCGTACCGTCGGCGCTCAGGTGCATGGGCGCGGCAAGGATGGGTTCAAAATGAAAGGTAGGTGCGAGAATGAGCAACTTTAGGTTGAATCGGCCGGGACAGAAGGCTGTGCCTACTACACGTTCTGTTATAGTCCGGATGGCGGTGGCGGCGGTCCTCGGTTTGGGTATACTGGTCGCCACTATCCTACGGCTTCTAGATATGGTGGCGTTCAACTGGGTCAGTTTGGTGTTCTTGCTTGTGGGATTGTTTCTTCTGGTGCTTGCAGGTCTGGCAGCCAGGGACCTTCCGGTGGCGAGGGAATTGGATAGCAGTGGGGCGATGACGGAGGGTGTAGTCGTGAGCAAGCGCACCCGAACCGACTCGGAAGGAGATCGGACGTGCTATCTGACCTATGGGTTTGGAGATGGCTACGGCGCAGAGCAGCAAATCAGCTATCGCGTGTATCGGCAGTTGAACGTTGGAGATAGAGTGGCGGTACGATACTTGTCGAGAGACCCGTATCTGTCCAGGCTGGAAGTGTAGAAGGCTAACTGCAGTTTCCCGCATGCCCCCTCATCGGGGCCGATCACGTCGTAAGTGATCTGTGTTACCAGCCTGCAAACACAGGATAGGAGTGACCTTGCCTTGTCCTCAGAGCAACCGTGGTGGCAGAAGACAACGATCTATCAGATCTACCCTCGTTCGTTTATGGACTCTAATCACGACGGCGTCGGCGATCTACGCGGGATCATCTCCAAGCTTGACTATATCCAAGACCTCGGATTTGAGACGATCTGGTTGTCCCCCTTCTTCAGCAGCTCCCAGAGTGATTGGGGGTATGATGTCAGCGACTATTACGACGTCGCTCCAGAATACGGCGACCTGGCTGACGTGCGAGTCCTGATCGACGAGGTTCACCACAGGGGCATGCGAATCCTGTTCGACCTGGTGATGAATCACACGTCGATCGAGCATGCCTGGTTCCGGGAATCCCGCACCAGCCGGACGAACCCCAAGAGAGACTGGTACGTCTGGAAGGATGGCAGAGGCAAACGCTCTCCCAACAACTGGAAGGCCATACCGGGTGGGTCGGCGTGGCACTATGATCGGACGACGGATCAATGGTACTATGCCAGCTTCCTGCCCTTCCAGCCGGACCTGAACTATCGCAACCCGGCGGTCAAGGAAGCGATGTTCGATGTCGTGCGCCACTGGCTGGACAAGGGTGTGGATGGCTTTCGGCTTGATATTTTCCACGCCATCTACGAGGACGCGAAGTTTCGTGACAATCCGTTCTCGTTGCGTTATGTGCCGACAGACCACAGTGCGGGCTTTTTTCAGCGATGGAAATACAACTTGCATCAGCCGGAGACCTTTGAGCTGGCGAAGGAACTGCGGGCCGTTGCCGATACGTATTCGCCGGATAGGTTCCTGCTGGCTGAGCTGTTCGGAGATGACGATACGCTCAAGAGGTACCTTGGCGATCAACTGGATGGGCTGAACCTGACGTTTCTTTGGAAGTTGCTGGATCTGAAAGTGGATGCCCGTTTCTTTCGGGAAGTTATCCGTCACTATGAAGCGCACTATCCTGCTCCCTACATCCCTGTCTACGTCTTTGGCAACCACGATCAGAAACGAGTCATCTCGAAGGTTGGCAACGATCCCAGGGTGGCCAAGCTCCTGGCCCTGTTCCAGTTCACAGTCCGGGGCGTCCCTGTCACGTACTATGGCGAAGAGATCGGCATGGTGGACGGGGATTTCCCAGCCAGAGCGGCGAAGGATCCACTAGGGCAGCAATACAGTCGGGCGCCACAGCTCGTCCTAGACCTGCTTGGCCTGTACGTGAATCGAGATGGGTGCCGCACCCCTATGCAGTGGGATAGCGGCGACAATGCGGGTTTCTGCGGGGAGGGTGCAAAACCGTGGCTGCCTGTACACGAAAGCCACAGATCGATCGATGTGGAGAGCGAGCGGGTTGACGAGAATTCCATTCTGAACGTCTACAAGGGACTCTTGCATCTGAGGCGAGAGCGCGTAGAGCTTCGAGCAGGGATGCTCCAACTCGTGGACGGACCGGATGTCGACGAGAACCTGTTGGCATACCGTCGAGAGTGCGGCGATGAAAGCGTCCTTGTCTTGATCAACTTTGGAGGTACCTCTTGTACATTCCAGAATCAGACAGCGTGTAAGCGAATCCTGTTCACGATCGGGATAGAAAATTCTATCAACCCGAAGATGGTTTCCTTGCCACCGTATTCTGGACTGATTCTAGACATCTCCAAATGAACCAACTCGATCCGTCTGCCGTACAAGCCATCTTGACCACTCACACCTTTGGGCGCGATCTCGTCCATCTGCCGTGCACCGGCTCGACCAACGATGTGGCGAAGGAGTTGGCGGCGCGGGGTGCGCCCGAGGGCACGGTGGTCGTGGCCGACGAGCAGATGGCCGGGCGCGGGCGAATGGGGCGGCAGTGGATAGCCCCTCCGACCACCTGCATCCTGTGCTCGATCCTCTTCCGGCCCCAGTTGCTTCCCACCCAGACGCAGCGGCTGACGATGCTGTGTGGTCTCGCGGCGGCCGACGCCGTCAAGGCGATAGCAGGCTTGCAGGCCCGGCTCAAGTGGCCCAACGACCTCATAGTTAAATCTCAAACCCCAAATCTCAAATCTCAAGATTGGAAGAAACTAGCCGGAGTGCTAACAGAGACGGCGTTCAAGGGAGATCAGGTGACGTCCGTGATCGTCGGGATCGGGATCAACGTGAACGTGGAGGTGGAGACACTGCCCGAACTTGATCCCAACGCCACCAGCATCCTGGCCGAAACGGGCCGGCCGACGGACCGGGCCGCGCTGCTGGTCGCACTCCTGGCCGGGGTCGAGCGACGGTACAAGGCTCTCAAAGCGGGCGAAAGCCCGCACGAGGAATGGGCCGCGCGGTTGGCGACGCTGGGTCAGCAGGTGCAGGTTGTCGCGTCGGGGGAAATGTTGGTAGGCATGGCTGAATCGGTCGATGAGGATGGCGCGCTTCTCCTACGCACTGCCGACGGTACCCTCCATCGCCTCCTCGTGGGGGACGTTACGCTAAACCAGCAATAGCGCCCGGGCACGTAGAATCAGGCTGGCAGCCCTGCCCACCGATTTACCCTGTTCCAGGCTATCGTGTACAGCAGATTGGGACGCCGCCGCACCTCCGCTGCTGACACCTGCTCCAGCCAGCGGGACTCGGCGGCGTCAGCCTCGGCGAAGCACTGCGCTGCGAAGGCCGCGCGCTCGCCCGCAGAGCCGCAAGCCCGTTGGAGTGCCCCCGTCACGAATCCCTCCTCCAGCGCATCCCGTTCGTCCCGGTAGAGCTGGATCATGGTCGCATAGTCTCGTAGCGTGGCCCGGTGCAGTGCTTCGTGTCGCCAGAACAGCGTGGCGGCGTCATAGTCGCCCGTCGGCGCGGGGCCTGTATCGAGCAGTCCTGTGTCCAGCCACACAGGCTTGAAGACACTGGTGCAGGGAGCGGCCGTTCCCGTGACAAAGTGCGTGGGACAGTCGGGATGCAGGTGTGAGACCATCGATCCCGTTGTCTGGCTATAGCGGATGGGGCCAAAGCTGGCGTGGGCGCACACCGTCAGATCCGCCAGCCTGGTGTCTGGCCGCCAGGTCTGGCGTCTGGTCTCGCCGTGGTTGCGCAGCGCGTCCATCACGTCGGCTGCGGTGATCGCGCCGCGCTGCTCGGTCAGTGCGTGCATGGTGCACTCGCGGCGTTGGCTGCTGCGGCTGAACCTGGTGTAGATGAAGTCGGCGTAGCAGCGGGCGAAATGAAAATCGTCGCGCCCACTGCACCACTTTTTCCGCACGGCGTAATCGACTAGGTCGGGTGAGGCCAGGTCCCATTCGCTGCCGATCGTCAGGCCGTTGGAGATGGTGTAGATCCCCTTGATCTGCTTGGCCGCCCAATGTCGGCTCACTGTCTCAAGCACCCAGGCGTCGTGCGGGTCGGCGATGAGGAAGCTGTTGTGGTAAAATTCCTTGTGACCGAACCCGCAGTTGCCCCCCTGCCCGTATTCGGCCAGCAGCCCGGTGATCACATCCACTGCCTTACGCGCGGTGGCGGCGCGCTCCAGCGCCAGCCGGATAAAGTCCATGCCGATCAGGGCCTCCCGCTTCTCCGCGGGTATCTTGGAGAAGACGGCCTCGTTGCCGATGGCGACGCCGCGTTCGTTGGCTCCCATCTCGCATCCCCAGATCCAGAAGGGCTTGGCCAGTAGGATGGCGTAGGTGTGCTCGGCCTGGGGAACCTCGACGTAGGTGCACCGGACGCGGCTGCCAGCGGCGTGGTCGGCGGCGGGGATGAGGAGCAGGTGGTGCGCCTCGTTGGGTGCGCGGTCCGAGTTCTTGCCCAGGATGGTGACCCCATCGGCGGTAGCCTCGGCCGTGGCGACGACTGTATCACACATTGCCAATCACCTCCCGCTCTGCTCCAGGAGCTGCCGGAAAAAGACCCAGTAGATTAGCACGCCGTGGAGCAGCGTGCTCGCGACCAGGATCGCGAACATGCCCCAGTGTTTGCGGATGTTCGTCTTGTGGCGGAAAAGGCCTCGTCCGAGCCACGCGCCGGCAAAGCCCCCGGCGAGGACCAACAGATTGAGGGTGTGTTCCGGTACGCGGATGTTGGGTTTCTTGATTCTCGCCAACCACTTGTCCAACCAGTAAAGTATCAGGGTGGTCAGGCCGAGGCTGGCGAGCCACGCCGCATAGAACGGCAGTTGCAGATCCAGGTACAGAAAGTACACGAACACCAGGATGAGAGCGAGCGCCAGAACGGTCGAGTATCCCAAGTATTTCATAGGATCCTTTTCTGTATTGCCGCTCAGATCGAGCTAGGACGGCATCGTTCCGAACACGATGTCCCACAGCGGCGAGCTGACCCCAAACCGCATGGTGGGTGTCTGCGCGTGGTGCGCCATGTGATGCCGCCTGAGGAATTGCCAGACCCGCCAGCGGAAGCGAAAGTGATGGGTGCTGTAGTGCAGCATGTCGTAGACCAGGTACCCACCCACGAAGCCGGAGAACAGAGGGGCTATCCAATGGGCTATTCCCAGCAGCATGCCCAGCACCAGGTAGAAGAACCCGTAGAACAGCAGGGCCAATGGAATGCTGACTGCCGGCGGCATCACCAGCCGGGTCTTGGACATGGGCTGGGCGTGATGGACGCCGTGAAACAGGAACGACAGCCGTTCTTGCCAGGGTGTGCGCGGGCGAAAGTGGAAGACGAACCGATGCAGCGTGTACTCGGCGAGCGTCCACGTGAACAGCCCGACCAGGAAGCCGGCGGGGATGCATAGTGGCGATACGCCTTCTGGCCTGCCCGCAATGGCGATAGCCAGAAAGATGACCACGACCGGAGTCCAGATGATCAGCACGACGGCTGGGTGAATGTGCGTGAAGAATTCCAGAAAGTCGGATTTGAACAAGCGGATTGGCTCTTTGCTGCGCTCAATTTCCATGTGGCTCATGCTTCTTCCTCCTGTGACCGATAGTATACCTCTCTCTCCGTTCCACGCAAGGGGGCTTTGTCATGGCACTCTGCCTAATCTTGACACATTCCGCCATAATTCCGTGGTATAATGAATGCACCCTGGAAGAGGGAGAAAACGATGGCTAATGTCGCCACACGCCTACTGTCGCTCATCATGATGCTCCAGTCCAGGCCCAGTTGGAAGGCCGGCGAGCTGGCTAGCGAGCTGAACGTCTCGGAGCGGACGGTCCACCGCTACATGGCGATGCTGGACGAGATAGGCATCCCCATCTACTCGGAACGTGGGCGGTACGGCGGCTTTTCGCTGGTGCGGGGCTACAAGCTGCCGCCGCTGATCTTTACCGCCGAGGAAGCGACGGTGCTCTACATGGGCGCCAACCTGGTGCGGGACGTGTGGGGACAGACGTATGGCGACGCGGTCACCGCCGTCACCGCCAAGCTGGATAACGTCCTGCCCGACGATCTGCGCGCGGAGGTGGCCCAGGTGCAGCAGAGCCTGGTCGTCGGAGGGCTGACCGCCAGGGACTATCGTCCTTGGGAAGCGACGATCCACGCGCTGCGCCAGTGCATCACCGAGCGGCGGTGCGTCCGCCTTGCGTACAGCGGGATTGTTCGTCGGGAGGAGACGGGGCACGTGATCGAGCCGTATGGACTGGCGTTCCAGTGGGGACAATGGTACGTGGCAGGCTATTGCCGCCTCAGGCAGGACATGCGTACGTTTCGAGTGGATCGCATCCAGCAGATCGAACCCCTCGCGGAGCGTTTCGTCATGCCCCACGAGTTTGACGTGCGCGAGTACCTGCAGCGCGCGATGCAGTACGAGTCGCCTCATCAGATCGTCGTGCGCATGGATGCCTGTGTCGCTCAGTCGGTGGCCGAGTGGGACAGCAACTGGCTGACGGTCACCGATCACGACGACGGCTCGATCACCGTACGGTTTGGCACGGCGAATCTCGACTGGGCGACGGGTTGGGTACTAAGCTACGGCCCGGCGGCCATGGCTTTGGAGCCGCCGGAACTGGTGGAACGTGTGCGCGCGGCCGCCGAGGGCGTGTTGCATAGGTACGGTGGAGGCAGTGTCGATCAGCAAGCGCCTGAGGCTTTTCAAGCGAAACCCCCGGCAGCTACGTTCTAGAATCGCCGCACCCGCCTGGCATACGCCCGAAAGGGAGTGCGCGGCTCCAGGCCCAGCCAGTCGCCGGACCCATCAAACCGGGAGAGCGAACGCAGGAGGTCAAAGGTGACCCAGCGCGAGGCCTGCGGCCGCGGTGCGTACTCCCACAATCCATACGGACCCTGCGCCCCCTGGATGAACGCCATCAGGTCGGCGACCCGCGCATCGTCTCGGAATGCCCCCACCCGCCCGCTCAGATCGAGTATCTGCGCCACATCGAATCGCGCATAATAGGTGAGGAATCCCCGCGCCGGCTCTACCCCGATCAAGCGTGCGACATCAAAACCTAGATTCTGCCGCTCGCGCGTCTCACGTCCCAGCAGCAGATCCAGCGCCCGGCGCGCCTCGGCGCTGGTACGTCGTTCAGGGTGATGAGCGAGGCAAACCAGCGCTCCCGTCGTGTTGGCGCGACAGCCCCAGCGGGAGTGGGCCAAACGGCGATAGCCTCCTACATAGCCATAGTTGCCGGAGGCGATCCCGGTGGGCCAGGCACCATCATCCAAGCGCTGGCGCAACAGCCATTCGTAGGCCTCCTCGGCGCGTGGATCGGTGGCGTAGCCGCACATCGCCAAGCCCTGGAGCGGCAGCGCCGTCTGCAGCGGCATCATCGAGTACCCCTCGGCCGCCTCCTCGATCAGATGCCCGTCGATCAAACCGGCGCGTATCTCCGCCAGCGACCAGGACCCGTCGGGCTGCTGGCGCGAGAACAGGTACTTGGCCCCGCATTGCACTGCCGCATGATCGGGGCCCAACCCCAGGTAGCCGAGCCGAGAGAGCGCCAGCGCCGTCGCGCGCAACGCGCCGAGCTGTGACCGTGCGCCCACCCGTTCCCATGACCCATTGGGCTGCTGCAAAGCCAGCATGTCGGCAACCAGCGGATCCTGCGCGCTCAAGGCGGTCAGCTCGCGCACCTCATCGTCATCTTCGGGTCGTCCCAGGAGTTCGCGCAGGACAAGCAAGCGCAAGCACGGCGAGGGATCGGCAAGCAGCAGCGCGGCCCAGGTCGTCATCCACCCTCCTGGGTCGCAGGTAGCGTGCCCACCCCAAGGATCTCGCGTAAATAGGGTGCGGTGGGCGTGTCGCCCTGCGCCACTGCCTCCGGCGTGCCCCCGGCGACCAACTGCCCGCCTTCAGGCCCGCCGCCCGGGCCCAGTTCGATCAGCCAGTCGCAGGCCGCCAGCAGGTGCGCGTGATGCTCCACCACAAAGACCGAGTGGCCCTCATCCACCAGCCGGTGCAGCACGCTGCTCAGCCGTGCCACGTCATCCAGGTGCTGGCCCACCGTCGGTTCGTCCAGGATGTAGAGCGTCTGTGAGTTTGTCGTGCGGCACAGCTCTTTGGCGATCTTGAGCCGCTGTGCCTCCCCGCCCGACAGCGCGTAGGCCGGCTGGCGCAGCACCAGATACCCCAAGCCCGCATCCTGCGCCGCCGCCAGCGAGCGGGCGAGCCGCGGTTCGTCGCCGAACAGCTCATAGACCTCGTCGATGGTCAGTGAGAACAGGTCGGGCAGCGCTACGCCTCGCAGGCGGACCTCCCGTGCCTCGGCACGGTACCCCGTGCCGAGGCACGTCTCACACGTCGTGTGGACGCTGGGTAGAAAGCCCATGTCGATCCGGATCGCACCGCTGCCTCCACAGACCGAGCAGCGCCGGCTCAACGCCTTCTCATCCAGTCCCAGCGCCTGTGCGTCGGCGCCGGCGGCGTAGAGAGCGTGCAGCGGACCATTCAGTTCCAAAAAGTTGGCCGGGCTGTGGACGCCGCGTCGAGCCTGATCGACGAGGATCACGCGCCTGGGCGCCCCCTCAATACCATCGTGTTCCCCTGGCTCGATCGGCTCGTAGGCCACCGAGGTGGTCTGCTTCCTGGGGGCCAGCGCGCGTCCCAGCGTGTCGATCAGCAGCGTGCTCTTGCCGGAGCCGGAGACGCCGCACACCCCCACCAGCACACCCAGCGGCAACCGCACGTCTCCGCCGCGCAGGTTATTGGCCCGCGCCCCCCGGAGCACCATCCAGCCGTAGGGCTCGCGGCGAGAGAGCCTCGCGTTTGCCCCCTCTCCTGCACCCGAGAAAAGGAGACCCTCCAGGCCCGCGCGCAACCAGCGAGCGGTTGGCGTGTCGTGGCGAGCAACCTCCTCCGGCGCGCCCTGGGCGACGATCTCGCCGCCGGCGACCCCGGCCCCTGGTCCCATGTCGATCAGGTGATCAGCAGCGCGGATGAGCAACGGATCGTGCTCGACGACGATGACCGTGTTCCCCTCATCGCGCAGTTTGGTCAGCGCCCCCACCAGCGCATCGACCTCGGTGGGATGCATGCCGCGCGTCGGCTCGTCCAGCAGCACGGTCAGGGAGGTCAGCCCGCTGCCCAGGAGGCCTGCCAGCCTGATCCGCTGCGCCTCTCCCGCCGAGAGCGTGCCCGACACGCGGTTCAGATGGAGGTATCCCAGGCCGACCTGGAGCAGGAAGCGCAGCCGTTTGCCGATGGTGCGCAGGCTGGCCATGACCGTCTCTAGCCCTCCCTCGACCCTCCCCGCCAGCGAGGGGGAGATGTCTTGGATGACCTGAGACAGTTCGCGCAATCCCATCTCGCTCAGCTCGTGGACGTTGTGCCCGCCCAACGTCACGGCCAGGTATTCGGGGCGCAAGCGCGCGCCGCCGCACTGGGGGCATGTTTGCGTATCGGTATAGGTACCCCCCACGTCCCAGTCCCGGATCCAGCCGTAAAAACCGGGACAGGCCACCGTCCGCACGGTCGTCCGTCCGCTGCGGCTGTGAAATGTCACCTGCAGCGGCTCCGGATCGCCGAACAGGAAGGCGTGCTGAGCCTCCGGCCCCATCTCGTTCCACGGTGTGGTAGACGTGTCGAACCCGTACCGGGCCGCCAGTGCCTGCACGACGTCATAGCCTCCGTTGAAGGGCTTACACAGGTAGCCCTTGGGGAAAAAGCCCGGCGAGTGCATCGCGCCGCCACAGAGCGGCTTTTCGGGATGAACGATCAGCTTGTCGGGGTTCGGCACCCGCAGCGAACCCACGCCGTGACACTTGAGACAGGCCGCCGCATAGGTAGACGGTGAAAAGTGGCGCGGCCTGGCGACGGGTGCTGTCGCGTCGCACGCGGGGCAGTGCCACGCCTCGTCTCGCCCGGGCGTGCCGGTGCGTTCCATCGGACCACCGCATTCCAGGCACCGCCGCTCGCCGATGTTGGAAAACAGCACGCCCAGGTGATGAGAGATCTCGGTGACCACGCCTACCGTCCGGCGCAAGTCAAACCGATCGCGCTCCGTGCCGACGGCGAGGACCACGCCCAGGCCGGAGACCGATTCGACCGGTGCCTCCGGTCCTTCCCGCGTGGACTGGCGCTCGTACATCGACAGGGACTCAAGAAAGCGCCGCCTGGCCTCGGCCTCAAGCACATCCCCCACCAGGCTCGACTTGCCAGACCCAGAGACGCCCATTACGACCGTGAGCGCTCCTTTGGGGAGATCGACGTCCACGTTCTTGAGGTTGTTCGCGCGTGCGCCGCGGATCGCGATCGGCGACTGGCGACTGGCGATCGGCGGACTTGCGACTTGAGGCGTGGGATTGCCAGTCTGAGCTTCTTCGCGCAACGCCTTGCCGGTCAGAGACTGTGGTATATCGAGCAATCCATTCAGTGGACCGGCATACAGTACGTGCCCCCCGGATGGACCCGAGCCAGGCCCCAGGTCGATCACCCAGTCGGCGGCGCAGATGACGTCGGTATTGTGCTCGACGACGACGACGGTGGCGCCGGCGCGGACCAGCCGATCCAGGACCACCAACAACCCGGCGATGTCTTGCGGATGCAAACCCGTGGAGGGCTCATCCAACACGAGCAAGCTCTGGGAGAGCGAACGCCTGCCCAGGTGCTTGGCTAGCTTGACCCGCTGCGCCTCGCCGCCGGAAAGCGTCGGGGAGGGCTGTCCCAGCGTCAGGTACCCTAGCCCCACGTCGCGCAGCGCCTCCAGAATGCCCTTCGCTGCCCGGCGGTCTTTCTCGGGCAGCCGGCCTCCCTCGAGCAGCAGGGGAACGACCTCGTCGATGCGCAGGTCGTAAAAGTCGGCGATGGAAAGCCGCCGCTCTCCGAAAGCGGCCTCTGCCGCCAGCACCTCGTCGGGGAAGCGCCGGCCATCGCAGTCGGCGCAGGGAATCCATGTCGAGGGCAGGTAGCGCATCTGGACCTCGATGGCGCCCATCCCGCTGCACGTGGGACACGCGCCTTCCGGCCGGTTGAAGGAAAAGTGTGAGGCCGAAAGGCCGGTAGCGGCGGCAAAGTAATCGCGGACGACGTCTGCGAGCTTGGTGTAGGTAGCGGGGTTGGAGCGCGGGTTCTTGCCGATAGGGCTCTGATCGACCAGGACCGGTTTGAGTCGCGGCCCGTCGATGGACTGGCAGCCCACCGCACTCCCCTGGCTGAGCGAGGCAACCAGCACGTCCTCGACCAGCGTGCTCTTGCCCGATCCAGAGACACCGGTGATGACGACCAGGCGGCCCAGCGGGATCGGCACATCGACGCGCTGCAGGTTGCGCAGGTTCGCCCCGCGTACGGTCAAAAAGCGCTCGGGGGCCGGGCGCGGCTGGGGAGTCGCGACGCACTCGCGCAGGCTGAAATAGCGCCCCGTGGGTGTATCGGCCTGCCACAGCTCGGCGGGGGCGCCTGCGAACAGCAGCCGTCCGCCCTCGCTGCCTGCCCCCGGTCCCAGGTCGATGGCCTGGTCGGCAACCGACGCTGCGGTGCGGTCGTGCTCGACATAGACCACCGGCCCGCCCAGTTCGCGGAACGCGGGCAGCAGGCGCGCCACGTCGGCCGGATGCTGGCCGATGGTGGGCTCGTCAAGCACGTGGAGCATGTCCTCCAGGCGGCTGGTCAGGGCCACGGCCAACCGCACCCGCTGAGCCTCGCCGCGCGAGAGGGTCGGCGACGAACGGTCCAATGTGACGTAGCCCAGGCCGACCCTATCGAGAGCATCCAGCCGGCGCGCGATCTCGTCCCGCAGGCGGGTAGCAGTGGAGGGCAGCTCGGCCTGCGCGAAAAGCGTGCGCACCTCCTCCACGGCACAAGCCAGCAGGTCGGGCAGCCGCAGTCCCTGCCAGCGGACAGCAGCGGCTTCCGGATGCAGGCCGGTTTCGCCGCAGCGCGCACAGCCCACGCCCTCGCAGTGCGGGCAGGCGGTGTGGAAATGCACCGGCTCCAGGTCGCCGAACCAAGTACCGCAGGCGATGCAGGCTGGGACCCGGGAGAGAGTCTCCCCCGCTGCCCCTCTCCCCAATTCGCGGAAGGGAAACTCGCGGACGATGAGAGCCGTCGCACCCAGCGCCGCTGCCATCCGAACCGCCTCACGGGCCTCGCCGGCGGAGGCACCGCTGCCCAGGTGGGCGACCTCCACTTCCAGATCGTGAGGCTCCGCCGGGTCCAGGACCTGGGACTGCCAGGGTCGGCCGTCCACCAGCAATCCCTGAGTGTCAAACTCATGGGCCAGGAGATCGAGCAGCGTGCGGTGGCTGCCCCGGGAGGCGCGCAGCAGCGGTGCAAAGACGGCGACGTCACCTCGTTGCGCCAGTGATACCAGCCGCTCGACCAGCTCGTCCTCGCTCAGCACCACCAGGCCTGCGCCGCAACTGAGACAGCGCCGCTCGCCAAAGCGGGCATAGAGCAACCGCAGAAAGGGGTGCAGGCCGGAGGCGGTCGCCAGCGTCGAGGCGGGATTGCGGTTGAGGAGGTTTTGTCCCACAGCGACGGCCGGTCCCAAGCCCGTGATAGATCGCACCCTGGCAGGCGCGAGATGGGTCTCGCGCGCGCCCAGAGACAGAACGTCCTGCAGGCGGCGGCGTGCTTCGTGGTAGAGCGTGTCAAACACCAGCGAGGTCTTGCCCGACCCGGATGCGCCGGTGACGATGGTCAGGCCGTCGCCAAACTCGACGTCGATGTCCTGAAGGTTGTGCTCGCTGGCGCCTTGGATGCGGATGGTCATCAGAACATGCTCAACTGTTTTGCCTTGTGTGGCTCATACGGGATGATGCGCGGCGCGATGCCGTACTGCTCGCACAGCTCGTAGAATACCTTTGCCAGCCGGTCGGCGTTGTTCGCGGGGCAGTGGTAGCGATCCCCAAACGCCCGCTCGCACTTTCGCCGCAGGTCGGGGAACAGCTCATCCAGCCTGTCGTAGTAGTAGGCGCGCTGGCGGTCGCGCGTGGTCATGCCGAACGAGGGGATGATGTACGCCCCGCCGTGCTCATGGGTCTGGCGCACGATGGCGGCGATGTTTTCCTCGTTATCCTCGATGAAGGGCAGCACGGGCATCAGCGAGACGCCGGTCTGGATGCCCTTATCGGCCAGGGCGCGCATTGCCCTGAATCGGTGGGAGACCAGTGACGCCCCTGGCTCCAGCTTCTTACCCAGCTCGTCGTCGGCAGTGGTGATGGTGAAGCTGACCGTGGCATAGCAACGGCTGATCTCGCCCAATAGACTTGTGGTGTAATAGCAGAATTGACTACATATGGCGGTCAAAGGGCACAAATTGTGCTGTCCAACCGCCACATATGGCGGGGAACGCCTATTGCGCCACAAGTCTAATGTGTCGAGATCGCGCAGCACCAAGTCACTCTTGGTCATGACGTGCACCGGGAACCCGAATTCGGCGATGACCTTCAGTGCTCTTCCGGTCAGGTTGACCTCCTGCTCCAGCGGCATGTAGCAATCGTTCATCGATCCCAGGCCAATGGGGCCCTTGACCCGTTTGCGGGCCAGCTCCTTGCGCAGCAACTCGATGGCGTTGGCTTTGACCAGCACCTCGCCGTCGAAATCCTCGATCTGGTAGCACTCGCTGCGCGAGTCGCAATAGATGCAGCGGTGCTGGCAGCCGCGACACAGATTCATGTTGTACTTGAGGCCGAACCAGGTGTCGGGCTGCTTGACATGCGAGAGCAGCACCTTGGCCTGGATTTCCTTAACGACTGTCATAAGGCATCAATCAATAGAGAGCTGCCGCATCCATGCTTCCGCACCTCCTCGAGCATCCTGGTCCTCAGTACATCGTAGCCCGGCTTGGAGTAGAACGCCTTCATCCTGGCGCACTCCTCAAACTGGTCGCACTCCCCACAGTAGAGTATCCCCTTCTCCTCGCAGCATACCCTGATTTCGCAGTCCCTGCCCCCTGGGCGATTCTTGGGCAGCCAGCAACAACGATACCCGTTTTCAGGGTTCACCAATCCGGCCTCATCCCCCGCCAGAAAACGCTTGTATGTTCCACAATCGCCGCAATCAGCCCCACAGCAATGTCATTAAGTTAACGAACGGGTTTGTAAGTCATCGAGAATCGTTTGAGCATCCTGGCTTTACTGCGTGGGTATCGGCGACCTGGACGGATTGGTTCGACAGTGCGTAACATGATTTGCCACAG
>Ga0315545_1002378_pt1 | contig 16977 bp, 19 predicted proteins | sample SalMarSW160210MG_FD_203096 | JGI IMG/M metagenome (GOLD analysis project Ga0315545, IMG submission 203096) | Salt marsh sediment microbial communities from the Plum Island Ecosystem LTER, Massachusetts, United States - Salt Marsh Sediment SW1602-10 ...
CTTGGAAAAGCATATGCCTTGGATGGCAGTGAAATGCACATAGGCCCGACGCCGGTAAAAGCCTTGGGCGCAACCGACCAGCACAGCCAGGTTCAGCTATACCGGGAGGGGCCGAATGATAAATTATTTACCTTCCTCGAGGTTAACAATTTCGATAAGGACCTCACGATAGGCCCGGCCCCTGATTGTGCTCCAGAACTTGGATACCTTGCCGGCAAAGATTTGAGCTTACTGCTCAATAGCGAAAAGAAAGCCACCGAGTACGCACTCTTGGCCAGCAATCGTCCGTGTCTGACCGTTATCTTTCCGCAAGTGAACGCTTATACGGTTGGTCAGTTTATCTATCTATACGAGGTAACAACTTCGCTTGCCGGCGCATTATTCGGTATTAATACTTACGACCAGCCTGCGGTCGAATTAGGCAAAAAAGCCACCTTCGCTTTTATGGGAAGAGAAGGCTACAAAAAGCTGGCTGGACAAATCCAGCCCCTGACTAAACTCGATGAGAAATTCCTTGCCTGACGTCAGCCAAGATATTAAAATACAGAAAATCATTTTCAACCACGAATTAAAAAGGAGCAATTAAAATGGCGATGGATTCGACAGGCTCACCACAAGCAGAGAAATCTTTACACAGTATATGCAGATGGACATTCAATCCCGGCAAGGGCGGCTTCGTGCCGGATGATATGAGGCCGGAGTGGGGCGGCAAATTCGGCACGCCGGAAATGATTAAGCTGGTAGCAGACAAAATCCGTCCGCGAATGCCGGATAATATCGAATTAGGCATCGAGATGCACTACGACGCCGAGGTCGATGATAAGAACGCCTCGGCTGTAGCAGATGCGCTGGTAAGCAACAAATTGTACTTAGCGATGATAACGCCGGGTGCGCACAGCCATTTTGCCTATGGCGGTATCGCCTCACTTGACCCCAAAGAGCGAAAGGCCGCTGAAGAGCTGGGGACAAAGACAGTTGATTTGGCGTACGGGACGCTGAAAAAGGCCTGGCATCCCGAAACAGGAAAGGCGCCGGCGTTTGTAATATGGAACGGCTCGTTCGGATATGATGTCGCCACGATAGGCATCAGACAGATGTATCAGAACCTCAAGGAAAGCGTGGCCGGGCTGTGCAAATACGAACAGAAAAAAGGCGGTAATCTTTATATGGGATTCGAGCCGAAACCAAACGAAGGCCATCCGGCGATGCTGATTCCGACTGTCGCAAGTGCGCTGCTGTTCTGGAGAAAAATTGAGGAGGAATTCGGTGTATCGAGAAAGAACAAAGGCGTGAACAAGGAGTTCGGCCATTCGGAAATGATAGGGCTTGACCACGTATATGACACGGTTGAAGAATTAGACAACAATGCGATGGTTCATATGCACCTCAACAGCCAGGGATATAACGATGGTATTATTTTAGGCGGGCCAGGAAAATATGACATAGACCACGGCACAAGAGTGAACGGTATGAACATCGCTATCGCAGGCCTTATCCAGCAGGCGGGTTTCAGCCGGTGGAAAGGACACGATATGCAAACCCGTGCATACGACAATCTCGAACAGGGAATCGACAGGGTTATCAGAAGCGTGCTGAGCTGGGAAGCGTGTGAAAAAGCTGCGAAAGAACTGGATACAAAGGCACTGATGGCTACCCTTGCCAAACGCGAGACCGCCAAAGCCGAAGATATGATGAGAGGTGCCGTTGTAAACGCCCAGCGCTATTTCGACCAGATGTATGGACGATGAATCTGATTTGCCGTAAGGCATCCTGCGCAGCATCCCTCACGGGACTTACGGGATTTTGAAAAACTCAAGTGCTTATAGTTTCATCACTTATGACACTGGGCGGTACTGGACTTGAACCAGCGACCTCCTGCGTGTCGAACATGATTTCTGCTCATAAGTACTTGCCCTTCCTACCTTTATATGTGTTATTTTGGCATAAATACGCATCACTTACTAATTACATACTGGCTACATACTGTGAACATAAATAAAGCGGCACTGTCACAAATACATTCCATGAAGTAATAGTACATATAGGGGGTAACGATGATACCGACTAAGAACCCTAAGAACCAAACTATTCTACTCGGCAAGAGTATTGCGAAAACTCTAATCAAAACTGACAGTATCCAGAAGCCAAGGTAGTTTGCGGACAGGTGGTTTTTCAGTTTCTTGCATCTTTATTACGAAATATAGATTCCCGCATTCCGATTTCCATATAGGGGGGCCTGCCATAATAGCACTTCTTCAGAAATCGTTAAACCTATTGACTATTTTAGTCAACAAATTATAATTAAACAAGGACATAAGTTTTTGAAATATTTATGCTTATGGTTATCTGAGTGGGAGGCAGTTGATTATGTATACTACCGAACAAACACAAATGGTTTTTCCTTCACCGACAAGGCTTTTTACACGGGGCGTTACCACAATACTTGTTCTGCTAATTGCAGGAATATTACTATCCACATTTGCTCCTCATTTTACGACAGGATTTCTGGCAGTAAGTGCTCACAATGTCCTGCATGGCAGAATATGGCAATTAGTTACTTATCCGTTTGTGAGCGGTTCTCCAATGAATTTGGTTTTTAGCGGCTTAATGGTGCTTTTTGTTGGTAGTGCCATCGAACGGGAGTGGAAGACAGCTTCCTTTCTTTTACTTTGGATGATTATATCTGTTGTGTGTGGGTTGCTATGGGTTGTCGTAAACCTGGTTACAGGAAATGATTTTATTGGAATGGGAGCGTCAGCCTGCACATATGGACTTATTACAACTATGGGATTGATTTTCCGCGGCAGAAGATTCTTTATGTTTTTTGCCACCGTCGAATCACGGTACCTTGTTCTAATTCTAATAGCGATAGGCATTCTAATGAATATAGCTACGCCAATTAACCTGGTCTGGATTTCAGGTGCCTTGGTTGCGTACGTTTACATAAAACTGTGTTGGAGTATGGCTTCGAAAGGTCACAGAACTATCCCCTCGGCAGAGCAAAGGCGTTCCAATGGTTTTGTGGATGTCGATTGAATAATATGGATTATCAGGCGCATAGGCAAGCCATTGAACGGGCAAAGGTGGCGAGAGAAGCCCTTGCCAATTGTAATCTTTGCCCGCGTCAGTGCGGCATAGACCGAACTGCCGGTGAAAAGGGGTATTGTGGGTTGGACGATACTGTTCGATGCTTTCGAGAAATGCTGTACTATGGCGAGGAGAGTGAATTAGACCCCTCACACCAAATTCACTTTGCAGGCTGCAATCTTAGATGTGAATTTTGTGTGGTGGCTGAGTGGAATGAGCAGCCTTGGATGGCAAAAGAGATAGATTTTGACGATATGGCCAAAACAATCGCTCGGCGTCAGAGTGAAGGTGCCGAGACACTTAACTTTCTCGGTGGTGAGCCATCTGTAAGTTTGCATGGCATTCTGCAACTGCTTGGCCAAGTAGAGTCAAAAATAAAGGTTGTTTGGAACTCTAATATGTATTATAATGAGATAGTAGATAAACTCACGACGGGTTTAGTTGATGTTTATCTTGCGGATTTTAAGTGCGGCAATAACAACTGTGCGGAAGGTCTGCTCGGAGCGAGCAATTACGTGGAGATAGTGAAAGAAAATACATTAAAAGCCGCCAGCCATGCGGATGTAATAATAAGGCATGTAATTATACCCGGTCATAGCCAGTGCTGTCTCAAGCCGATTTTAGAGTGGCTCGCAGAAAAACTGCCGGAAGTGAAGTTAAGCCTTCGGGACAATTATGTGCCACCTGTTCAGGCTGCTTTGGCACCAGCGGAATACCTGACACAGAAAGATATGCAAAGCGCCGTAGAGCTGGCCAAAACTATGGGATTGAAGCTGGTCAAATGAAAAACAAGCCATACAAGCGAAAGGCCGGGGATTTTGAGATTCGCATATTGAATGATGGTAAAGTGGTAATGATAGCACCGGATGAGTCGCTTATTGAGGTGGCACAGGCAGTTGACCCCAGCAATACGCCTGCTAAAAATGGAGATAAAAGAAAATGTCAGAAGCCGAACAGATAAGACCAATTGGGAAAGTACCACTTGGTCCGAGCGATAAAAAACAAATGAATGAATTAGAGGTCTTGGTCAGGGCCAGATACCCGTTGATTTATGTTATAAGCTGGGAAGAACAGCGAGTATTAGCTCAGGTTTCAAAGATCGCCTCCAAACTTGGTAAAAATGTATTCGAATGGTCAATCAACACAGGGCTTGTCCCCGCAGGAACCTCCATACAATCGCAGAAGCATAAGGACAGTGCTACACAGGACCCATTGGTTGCTCTTGGTAACGTCATTGAACATGTGGACCCCGCACTTTATGTATTTAAGGATTTTCATCCTTTCCTCAAAGGCCAGAATATGTCTGTAATCCGGCGGATGCGGGAAGTTGCGACCTCACTAAAGAATACGTTTAAGACAATTGTTATGGTAAGTCCTATGTTTCAAATTCCAGCGGAGCTGGAAAAGGATATAACGGTAGTTGATTTTGATTTGCCTAAAGAGAACGATTTTGCAGCGCTATTGGGCCGGATTATTGAAGAAGTCAAGGAAAACCCCAAGCTCAACGTGAATATAGATGCCAAAATGCGCGAGCAAATTGTGCATGCCTTACTTGGCCTTACACTGGCGGAGGGGGAAAATGTTTTAGCTAAAACCTTAGTGCAGCACCGTGGTTTCGGTGAGAAAAGTCTGGAGGTCATAAACAGTGAGAAAAAGCAAATTATCCGCAAAAGTGGCCTTTTGCAATATTACGATGCCGATGAAAAACTCGAATCCGTTGGTGGCCTGGACGCCTTAAAAAGCTGGCTAATCAAACGCTCCGTTGTTTTCTCCGACCAGGCCAGGAATTTTGGTTTACCGGCACCTAAAGGCGTATTATTGCTTGGTGTTCAAGGCTGTGGAAAAAGCCTTATGGCCAAGACAATAAGTAATATCTGGCAATTGCCGCTTTTACGCTTCGATGTTGGGCAGGTATTTGGAAGTCTGGTTGGTTCATCGGAGGAAAATATCCGCAGGGCTATCAAGGTTGCTGAATCAGTTTCTCCTGTGGTTTTCTGGGTGGACGAAATTGATAAAGCTTTCCGCGGTTCACGCGGCAGCAGTGCCAGTACGGATGGAGGTACCTCAGCTCGTGTTTTCAGTACCTTTTTGACATGGTTATCGGAAAAGAAAGAGCCCGTTTTTGTGGTAGCTACGGCAAATGATATTTCTCTGCTGCCTCCGGAGCTTTTACGTAAGGGACGTTTTGATGAAATCTTTTTTGTAGATTTACCCGCTTCCACTGAGCGAAAAGAAATATTCCGTGTGCATCTGTCAAAACGAAAGATAAATCCTGATGATTTTAACCTTGATACTTTATCACAAGCAGCGGCAGGTTACAGTGGCGCAGAAATAGAGGAAGCGATTATCAGTGCCATGTTTGATGCCTTTTACGGAAAAGAAAAGCTTACCACTAAAGGAGTTCTTGAGAGTTTAAAACAGGCTGTGCCGCTGTCTAAAACAATGAGTGAGGACATCGATGAATTGCGTAAGTGGGCCGACGGCCGGGCGCGAGCAGCTACCAGTGCCGAAGTTGGGAAAGAGCCCGGCATGGATAAACGTAAATTAGAAATATAAGAAGCAAATAAGTTGTTATAAACGACGACAGAAAGGAACAGCTATGGGTGCTGTATTAGTTCTTACACCGGTAATCATAGCCAGTTGGCCGGCTATTACCGCCGCGGTTGCAGGCGCAGCTTCGGCTATGGGGTTGATGGTAAGTCAATCGGTCAAAGAATCTGTTAAGCAGAGTCAGAGTACAACCGAACAAAGTGTGGAAGTTGAACTTTCAGAGAGTGAAGTCCTGGCCGAGAGCATGGCAACAGACCAGCAAATCGTCCTAACAAAAGGCACGATACAATTATGCGTAAAACGTGACGAGCGAGGCCGCTGTAGTGTATGTGCAAAAGGGATAGGCCACAGCGAAGCAGAACTTAAGCAGACAGCAGAAGAGTTCACGCAAAAGCTAACTCAATGTTTTGTCTATAACAGGGTGATGGGAGAGTTGAAAAACAAGGACTTTCAGGTAGTTAATGAAGAAGTTATGGAAGACGAAAGTATTCGAATACATGTTCGAAGATGGATGGATTAAGTTATGGCACAACACGATGTGGAAATTACGATATCTAAAACCGGCGAAGTAAAAGTTCATATAAAGGGGGCTAAGGGTAAGGCTTGCCTTGTATATTCGAAATGGCTCTCGGGGCTTGTTGGCAAAGTGAAAGACCAGCAACTGACAAGCGAACATTATGAGCCGGAAATCAAAGCAAGAATCGACCTTGAGCAGAATTTGGGGATAGATGAATAATTTGCGATGAGATGCGAAAGGTGCAAATTTGAAAATATTCCAGGCCAAAAAACATGCATCAAATGCGGCTCGGCACTTGAGATTAAACCAGCTGCCATAAATGTTCATCCACTTCGCATGTCGAAATGGAAAAAGCCGTTTCGAAATTTACTAAGGTTAATGCGTAAAGGCAAGGTTGTCCCCCAAGAAAACATCAAATTACATTGCCCTCCATGGATTAGGAATATTTTCAGCGACAGCTTTTTGGGGTTATTTCTTTCCATCATCCCGGGCTTTGCTCATTTTTTACAAAATCGCTTTAGAGAAATCCGCTGGCATCTTTTAGCCTGGTTAATATTGCTTCTATCTGGTCTGTTCTTATACGGTAGTGCAGCAGGTTTTATTTGTCTTGGGTTGGCTATTGGGATTCACGCAGGCATCGCCGTTCAATACGGAATCATAAAAGATTTAGCAAACTTGAGAGAAAAGATTATTACGGTTGTTCTTGTTTTAATTGCTCTCACATTTATTTACAGGTTCATCCCAAGAATACTTTTTTCTAATCTTACCGGAGGCTACTCAAGTCTAAGTGTCCCTTATTACAAAGTCAAAGCAGGCGATTATCTGCTGGCTTGGGGGGGCTTGCATCAAGAAACTCTTTTGACACGTGGTTCTTTAGTTTTGATACATCCCGTTACCTTAACCAGTCATGGAGGCAGGGTAACTGAAAGCAGAAAGAAAGTAATCGGTCAGATTGTTGGGCTCGCTGGAGAACAGTTGGAGATTCAAAATGGTCTTTTCATAATTGATGGACAACAGCTTGATTCAGATAGGTATCCAGTACCACGATGGTTGCAAAAAGTTAGTTTTTCGGCTAAAATCCCAGATAACAGTTATTTTGTAAGCGCTCGATATAATGTTGCCGCTTATGGTGTAAAGATTGATGCTTCACATATCCGCCAAGTTTGCTTGGTAAAAGCAGGCGATATCGAAGCTAAAGCTTTTATGCGGTGGTGGCCATTATCAAAAAGGGGTTTTATAAGGTAAACCGTATGGACCGTTTTTCGCAGCTTGAATTTGGTGAAGTCGGTCCCGAACGGAAACGTCCCCATGGCGAGCCCGTTCGTGATGCAGCGTATTTTCATAAGGAAGCCTTAAAATACTGGTTGGCTGGAGATTTTGAACCGGCATTGCAAAATTATTCCAGAGTTCTTGAAAGAAACAGTACGTTTTTTGATGCGTGGGTCGGACAGGTGCTCATGTTGATTGAGCTGGGGGAATATCGCGAGGCTGTTGTTTGGGCAGACAAAGCATTGGAGCTTTTTCCAGAGCATCCGGAGTTATTGGCTGTTAAAGCGCTAGCATGCTGCCGCGACGCAAAAATGCAAAAGGCAATTGCTTATTCTGACAATTCGATTAGCAAAGAAAACATAACTTCCCGCGTCTGGCTTGCCCGAGCAGAAGTGCTGCTGAATCGTAAAAGCTCTATTGCAGAAAACTGTATTAGTAAAGCTATAAGTATAGCTGGTAATATGGCTCCAATAACTAAACTGGAGGCTGCTCGTTTGCTTAGGAAAAAGGGACACTATTCTGCTGCGATAGGCCATCTCAACGACGTGATTAAAGTATTTCCAAAATCAGCATTAGCATGGTATGAGTTAGGCTGTTGTCAGGCGAAGCTCGGCCGTTCTGAAGCAAAGGTAACTTTAGAACAAAGCCTTAGACTTCGACCAGGCTGGGATAGAGCTGAAGCAGCGTTAGCAAAATGTAGTAAAAGGGGATTTTTCGGTAAGCTTTTTAGAAGGTAGGAGAGTTATGGCAGTATCGGTAGAAATGCAACATATATTAGCGCTTGCTCGTCGTGAAAATGCCTCTGATATTCACATTGTGGCCAATTTGCCACCTATGTTTCGGATAAACGGCGAAATCATATTAGCTGACAGACCCCCTCTTGCCCGGGAAGACACCGCCAGAATGTGTTTTGGACTTTTAAACGAGGAACAGAAAAAAGTCTTTGAGCGTGATTGGCAAATCTGCTGTTCAATATACGAGCCAAAGCTGGGCCGTTTTCGCGTTTCGATATACTATCACACCAACAACCCCGAGATGGCCATCCGACCGGTAATGGACCATATCAGGACACGTGAAGAGCTTAGAATACCTGTACAGGTAGAAGATTTTACCAGATTAGCAAGTGGGCTAATCCTCCTAACCGGACCCACCGGTAGCGGTAAGACAACAACAATGAATTTTATGATCGACCTTATAAATAGTGAACGCCGTTGTAAGATAATTGCTATTGAAGATCCGGTAGAATATATCCACAAACAAAAGAAAGCCGTCATTGTTCAGCAGGAATTATATACAGATGTAAAATCGTTTTCTACTGCACTAATACATGTGTTACGTCAAGACCCCGATGTTATTTGTATTGGTGAGATGCGTGACCTCGAAACAACGGAAACGGCTCTTATCGCAGCTGAAACAGGACATTTAGTTATTGCTACCTGCCATACACCAAATACTTTGCAAACGGTTGAGAGAATAGTCTCCATATTCCCTGAAAACAAACAGCCGCAGATCTTCACTCAGTTAGCCAATTGTTTACAGGGTGTCGTCGCGCAAAGGCTCGTTCCTTCGGCGGACAAGCGGGATAGAAAGCTTGCCACCGAACTGCTTATAATGAATCATGCAGCGAGAAAACATATTAGGGATCGGCAGCTGCACCTTTTAATTAATGTTATCCAGATGGGGCATAAACAAGGTATGCGAGCTATGGACGACTCCCTTTTAGAATTATATGAGGCCGGAGAAATAACCTACGATATGGCAATAAATAATTCCTATGACCCTGCTGCGTTACGTAGCAGAATACATAAAGAAACTCTACCCTCAGAAGAATGATTAGCCTTGGGAACTTCACTTTATATGGCAAAAAGATACGGATGGGGCTTCGCATTTCTGCGTTAATCGTTTTTTTCATCGGGCATCTATCCATGAATGTGGTCAAAGAGTTGATGGGACACAGCATATAGCAACCACCCAGGAGTTTTACACGCAGGTGGACAGCGACCACGAAGCGAAGGCTGCAAGGGTCATACAGAGGCTCATCGACAATGCCGAGAGCAGCAATCAGAAAAGACTGACGCCCGAGTGACGCCGGAGCCAATTTCACACCAAATTGGGGGAGTTAAATAGATGCTTAACAAAGGGCAAGTACTTATAGTTTCGCCACTTATGACACTGGGCGGTACTGGACTTGAACCAGTGACCTCCTGCGTGTCGAGCAAACTCAGGGGGTTTCTAACCTCTTATCCAATAGGAGCTTACTGAAGGCACAGTAAGGACTTAGGTACTGTTTTCGAACTGGTCTTGAACTGGTTTATGAGCTGTTTTCGAACTAAAATTGCCACAAAACTGCCACAAATTAGCAATCGGTTCTGCCAAGCTCGATAGCGTGATTGTCCTCCATCATATGAGTCTGGTTCGGTGGCAAGAAAACGCCATCATAGGTTTGTCGCATCCCCACAGCCCAGTCAGCATCAGCATTTTATAGTTCGTAATCTATCTATCTTGCCTTTATCATCAACTGGGACATCTTGGAGCCGAATGGTGCTGCCAATAGCAGCTCATTGGCTTCCAAGTTTATGCCTGGCCTTGAGCCATTACAACCGACCGAAACCGTTGGTAATCCTCTCATTAGAACGTACGCTGTACATTCACCACACGCAGCCCCAATGCCTGAAATAGGAGAATCCGCTCTTTCACCGGTCAGAGATGAATACCTTTGGATTATTTGTTGAATTTTTTCTGGGTTACAAATTCTTATTATCACATCCGGTTTGAGGCCGTTCTCTGGATAGGCGAAGTAAGCAATGTATTTGAAGCGCTGGTTCATGCGGTATGCTAAGTTAAGAAACTTAAGCCCTGTGTCTTGATCCACGGCGTCGGTCCAGCCCACCAGCGTCTGAGCTAAACTTTTAAGGTCTGGTTTCTCAATTCCCATGTGGAACCTGGCTAAAGGACAGCTTATATGCTCCGCGGGGATATAAAAGGGCTCACTCTGCCGGGCCCTGCCAATAAAGTGGCAATGCTTATCGTTTGTCGTCAATTTGTGTACCGCTGTAGGGATAGCTTGGTGAAAACTTATCCCAATAAGGTTTCTTCGCGTAAGACCCATCGTTATGCTCCTGAAGTGTAAGTAATAATATTTTCGGTCATCTTGCATAGCTTATATGACAGGAGTATTACAGTCCAGTTTTTTGGTTGCGGGCTGTGCCTTGATACGGTAAGGTCGTTAGTAAAAATAAGCGGCCTGCATTGTTTTGGAAAACAAGACAATAGAGGAATCATATCATGGACATCTGGCCTGATAGAAGCAAAGCACAGCAGATTTTAGAGGATTGGACTACGAACAAGAACCTGAGAAAACACGCCTACGCTGTTGAGGCTGCGATGAGAGCATACGCCATTAAATTCAGGGCCGATCCTGATAAGTGGGGTATTGTGGGCCTGCTTCACGACTTTGATTATGAAAAGTACCCTGACCTGAAAGACCATCCCTTTAAAGGAGTATCGTACCTGAGGGAGCAAGGATACTCTGAGGAGTTGACAGAGGCTATTTTGGCACATGCCGAGCACACTGGCATTAGTCACGATACGTTTTTGAAGAAGTGTATTTTCGCCGTTGATGAACTTACGGGTTTGATAGTTGCCGTGGCACTTGTTCGGCCATCGAAGAAGTTGGCAGATGTTAGTGTTCAATCAATTATGAAAAAGTGGAAAGAGAAATCTTTTGCCTCCGGGGCGGACAGAAAAATGATCGAGCAAGGAGCTGAGGAACTTGGTGTAACACTGACCGAGCACATAGAAATTGTTCTTAAAGCAATGCAGGATATATCTGAGAGTTTAGGGCTTTAGTCTTGGAAATTGTGGCCGTTGGTCTGAGTAGAATGTAAGTTTTGGCCGACTCAGGTTTAAAATATAAGTAAAAATGATAATAGTAAAATGCGCTAAATGTAGTAAGAAAATATTTAGATACCTGAAGATTGGAAAAGGGATATTATGGCACTGTTGGAAGTATAGAATAGTCGAAGATAACTCGATTCGAGATGGAGATAAAATCAAATGCCGATGCGGTAACTTAATTGGTACCGATGAAGGGAAATGGATTAAAATGAAACAACATTCGTTTACATATTCGGGTGCTGTAGCAAGGAATTGAAAAATAGCAAAGGAAACGGCTTTGCAAACGGCAGCACTTGTATTCACGTAAGAGTAATGACAGAAGTATGAGTCGGCCCAGAAAATCTGTAAAAATAAAGGCAAGTAGAGAAGTTTTCTCAAAATATTTCGGTCAAGTAAAAGTGACTGGAATTGAAGTTTCTAGTAAAGTTTCTGCTAAGTGCGTTGGAGCAGGAGCAGGCGAAGTGATAAAGACATGAAAAAAATATTTTTCTTAAGCTTAATATTTGCCTTTCTGGCCATTTTCGTTGAGTCTGTAAACTTAATTCTACAATTGAAAGGCAGGAGACTTTCCAAGTGGTTCGGGAAGAATGCCTTTCGCATTCACATGATAACCACCGGTACTTTTTGGGTGATTACATTCTGCCTGATAGTTTATCTGCAATTCGGAAAGTATCCTGTATTTCACAGCAGTATTATCTTAAAATACGTAGGATTAATTTTGCTGATTGCCGGCTTTACGCTGGCTTGCTGGGCGTTTCGGTTGTTGGGGTTAAAAAGGGCGCTGTGTTTGAATTTCTTTGAAGTAAACGTGCCGGTCGTAAGAAAATCTCTATATAGATATATTAAAAATCCGCTGGATTACGGTATATGGATAGCACTTGTTGGCTTTGCAATTTTCACACAATCCATATACAACTTGGTTATCACAGTTGAGTTTATAATCATTATGATACCTCATATAATCCTGGAGAATAAACCTTTGAACAAATAACGATTGCAATAAATTCAAGTAAAGTCTCAGATGATGGAAAAGGCTCAGGTAATTTTTCGATAGAAACATTGTATATAGTAAGAATAGGCTGAACCTGACGTATTTTGATTATGGGGATGTAAGAATGCATAAGCTAAAGGTGTTAAATTTAATCCTTATATCTGTCATATTATTAGCACTTTGTGCTTCTGCGATGTCCCAAGAGGAAGTGGCAGAACCCAATTCCGACAGTAATGATTTAAGCCTTACTATAGTTTATGATAATAACCCTTTCAAGAAAGGCCTAGATACCAGATGGGGTTTTTCCTGCTACGTAGAAGGGACGGAGAAAACAATTCTTTTTGATGTTGGCGGTGAGAGTTCTGTACTTCTTGCCAATATGAGGAAACTAGGAATTGACCTTAAGACGATAGATATAATAGTTCTTTCTCATATCCACTATGACCATATCGGTGGATTAAGCGATTTCTTAAAGGTTAATCCTGAAGTTATCGTTTATATGCCAAGAACCCTGCCACAAAGTGTCAAAGATACGGTTACAAAAGCAGGTGCTAAGTTGGTAGAAGTTCACAAGGCAGTGAAAATTTGTAAAAATGTGTATTCTACCGGCGAATTAGGGGGCTTTATAAAAGAGCAGTCCCTTGTAATAAAAACATCCAAGGGCTTGGTAGTAATTACAGGTTGTGCTCATCCAGGGGTTGTGAATATAGTTAAAAAGGCAAAAGAGATGCTCAAAACCGATGTGTATTTAGCATTGGGGGGCTTTCATTTGTGCTGGATGAATAGCTGGCAGATAAAGGAGATTGTCAATGGAGTAAAACAGCAAAAGGTCAAGAAAGTGGCTCCTTGTCATTGTTCAGGTGACCTTGCCAGGAAACATTTTGAAAAAACATATGGAAAAGACTTTATTCTTTCGGGAGCAGGGAAAAAGATAACAATAAAAGATGCTTTCTAACGCTCTAAGATTACTATTAGCTGGTTTTACAATGGGATGGGGTCCGTGTCTGACTTATACTGCTCCATTACTTTTGCCTTATATTGGGGGCACAAAGACAAATTGGAAGGGTGGTTTAAAAGTCGGGTTGGTTTTTTCAATCGGAAGGCTTTTAGCACTTGCCATTCTGGGTGGGCTTGCAACCGTAGCCTTCAGTTTCATTAATCAATTTTTCCCACCCCAAAAGTCCGGATGGCTCTATTTAGTTTCAGCCAGCTTTATGATAACAATAGGCATTCTTATCATCTTGGGCAAAGGCTTTAAGATAGACATTGGAAAGAGCATCTTAGATAAAGGTACTACAAGTATGTTTTTATTTGGTTTTTTGATGGGCATTGCTCCTTGTGTTCCTTATGTGGCAATCCTCACCTATATCGCCTGCATTGCAGAAAACGCCGTTTTATCAGGTATTCTGTATGCAGCCGTGTTTGCCGCAGGTACCGCGATTGCTCCTATAGTATTGGGGACTTTAATGGGTATCATTCCAAGGAAGTTATTTAAGCCGGCCAAATGGCTCAGAGCTTTTCAGGTCATTTGCGGAGTGGTTCTTATTCTTTTTGGTTTTCAGCTTACCTATTACGTATTGATACTGATCATTTAAAAAACCACCTGAAGTGCCAACCATTCTAGGGCACAAGCATTTTTCATCATACCTTTCAACTAAACTGTCGGCCTCGAGAGGGGGCAGGACTTTCTGTTTTTATGAAAAAGGCCATATCCAATGGATTGTATCTGTTCAATTGTCTTGACAATCCCATACTTCCAGCGATTTCTATTTGGACTTGTGGAATTCCTCTTCTGTCAATGTATTTTTTCACCCTTGTGGTGTAGTTGTAATAATCTGGTAATTCCTTTTGAATAAATCTTAGAATCTCTTCATAAGAGGTCCTGGAATGTCTTGCTCCTCTTCCTCTGCACTTGAATGTCCTTCCATCAAATTCTTCTGCTGTTCTAAGTGCCAGCTCTAACCCTTCGCCTTCACCGTATTCCATAGATTTTCTTCCTGCTAACCAGTCAACAAAATTTGCCATATTATCCTCCACGCTTTCAAATCTCGATAATACTGCCTGCTTTTATTCCCTTGAACTGAGCAGGATACTTTTCTTTCATTTCCTGCTTATGCTGCGTACAATGACACGGGGCAATTAGTTCAATCTCTTGAAGCTTTTCAAGTTTCGAAAAGCCATGAAAGCCTCCTATAAGACCATAGATTTCACCGAGCTGCTTTGCCTCGTTAATTATCTTTCCCAGACCTGGATGAGCGCAGCCGGTTATAACCAAATTTCCCTTCTCAGTATTTACTACCAGAGACTGCTCTTTGATAAGTTTTCCGAGAGCACCGGTTGAGTAAACTCCTGGGGATATTTCTGTCGGCTTTGAGAAAGATTTCGGACGAAAAACTTTAGCATTGTTGTTTAGTTCTAAGAATTCTTTTAGTCCACCGGTATGATCCCAATGATTATGTGAGATGACAACGGCAGCAACACTTTCTGGCTGAATGTTTAATTGTCTGAGGTTATAAATCAAATTTTCACCGCTGTCGCCTGTATCAAATAGAATTTTTTCTTTTGCTTCTATCAGGCAGGAGAAACCCCATCCCGATTTTAAGCCTGGATTTGCCTCATTGTCATATACAATTGTGATCTTCATTTTTTCTAAAGTTCAAAACGCAACCTTGATTAAGACTGTCATCATGGCTTATAGCGCCGCAATATCTCTCTTCGAAATAAAAATCTGAGTTTTCGATTTCCCTCTTCACGTCATTTAAATTTAACTTTCTGAACTCCTGTATGGGATCATCCCCCACGGTATGCTTGGGATAAACGGAAAGTAAACCATCTTGTTTCAAAACACGCTGAGCTTCCTGGTAGAGCTTTTTCCTATCGTGTTTGCCAAGATAATGAAGGACATCATAGAATAAAACTACATCGATTGATTCTCTTTCGAAATCCAGTGTTGTTTGCCCCGAAGTTTTTATTATCCTTACGTTTTTTAAATTATTAGCTCTGGCTTTTTGTTGCAGTTCGTTTATAGTTTGTTGTTCTTTGTCTACCGCATAAACTATGCCTTTGCTTCCTACGACAAATGCCGCCGGGACGGTGTAATGACCCGCTCCGCAGCCAAAATCGAGGACTGTTTGGCCAGGCTGAAGTCCAACTTTTCTTAAAAATTTAACTCCGTCCTCCTTTTCCCATCTCTTCATGTCTTTGTTTGCACCCTGCTTTTTGAAAACCATGCTGGTTATAAGGCAGACTGCCTTGCTCTCTTTGCATCTTCCAGTTTTTCCTCGAGATCCTCCAATTTCTGTATCATCGGTGGTTTTAGTGAATGGGCGGGCAATCTGCTTTTCAGTTCGGAAAGTTTTTTTTCCAAATCTGAAATGACACAATCTGAAAGAAGATTTTTTAATCTATCCAGGGTAATTTTATGGGGTCGAATTTCAATTCCCATCCAGTCAGAGAATTCAAGGATCCTCTCAGGATGCTCCTGGCAATATTTATCCCAAAAGTCTATGCCGTCTAATAATACAGCACCTCCGGTATGTTGAGGAAAATTCTCATTGGCTTTGCCTTTATCCCAATCCTGAAAGACATGGTTACGGTAGATTATCCATCCCGGCGTAAGCCACCAAATCTTTTTACCCTCGCTGATTTCATTTCTTTGTCTTTCGCTGGCTAACATATCCATGCAGTGAGTCGCATTTATTCTGGAAATTGAAATTCCAGCTGCCTGCTCCTGTATTATCGTATCCATAGTTCTGTAGGGATTGTCGACATTTACATAGCAGAATTTGCCGCCATAAACTATTATGATTTTTTTGGAGTGCTGCTTAGCGGTGGTTATTTTTTGTATCAACTGGCTTTCAAGCTCTTTAAGAACCTCGTGCCGCCCAGGTGTTGTATAAACAATTTTCCTGGCATCTAAAAAACCTTGCTTTCTTAGATAGTTCAACTCCGGGGCAAGCGTCCCACAAGAAACTATTACATAATCTTTAAAAGATAGCTCTTCCGCCATTTACTCTACTTGTATTTTCTTTCTCCAAATATTGCTGTTCCTATTCTAACCATATTGGAGCCTTCTTCTATGGCGACCCTGTACGAATTTGTCATACCCATAGACAGATATTTCATATCTATGTTTGGAAGATCAAGCTCTTTGATTTTTTCGAATATCCTTCTCGTCCTTGCAAAATACGGCCTGGTATCTTCGGGATTTCCAAAGCGAGGTCCCATTGTCATCAGACCTTCAACTCGTAAGTACTCAAGTTGGGACATATCCCTAACCAATTTTTCCATATATTCTTCAAAAGGCTCGTGCTCATCGGGTCTTATACCAGCCTTGGAATCCTCGCTGCCAATATTAATCTCTATGAAAACCGGAACTATTTTCCTCTTCGCTCTTTCTACCCTTTTATCAATAGCTTCTGCTTTCACCAGAGAGTCAACAGTTTGAATAGCATCAAAGACTCTTAAGGCCTTATTTATTTTGTTCGTCTGTAAAGGACCTATCATGTGCCATCTAACTTTAGCGGCATTTTCCCTTAAAACACTGTACATTTGCCCGGCTTCCTGAACGTAATTTTCACCAATATCTGTAGCCCCGGCATCGATTGCCTCTTCTATTTCTTCTGCTGCTCTTGTCTTACAGGATATAACTATGGTCACATCTGCT